>Ga0315287_10005866_pt1 | contig 12139 bp, 4 predicted proteins | sample YL17G11_0_MG_FD_205037 | JGI IMG/M metagenome (GOLD analysis project Ga0315287, IMG submission 205037) | Sediment microbial communities from Yellowstone Lake, YNP, Wyoming, USA - YL17G11_0 | ecosystem: Environmental > Aquatic > Freshwater > Lake > Sediment | place: USA: Wyoming | collected...
AAATATTTATTTTATGAAAGAGTCAGCAATGAACCAGATATAGAAAAATATATTGATTTTTATAAATGGATAGATTCTTCTTTATCTAAAATGATTTTACAATTGGTTCCAGCTTCAGCAGAAATGGCAGAAGAAATAGAAACAGTAATTGAAAGTCATGTATTAGAAAGAAATAAATACTGGACTAAATTCCCAACATTGGAATCTAAATTGGGAGATTCAGAAATTGGTATTAGAGGTATAAATGAATTGCTATATGATTGGAAAAGATGTCATGCTCCAATTATGGCAAATCAAAAAGATGGTATTGAACCTAGAGCACAAAGATACAATTTTTGTTATTGGAAGAATAGAGCGTTAAGACATGATTTAACTCTTTCGAGTTCTAATAAACAAATAAATATAGGAAGAAATTATATTTTAAGTTCTAGTTTACAAACTTTAAATAGATCTTTTACAACACCTTATCATTTGGAGACAGTTGAAAATAGTTTTATTCATGGAGGAGTAAATTTTAATAGTAACAAAAAAATACATTACGCCGTTATGGCTACTGAATTTGGCTTACCAGATAGAAACTATTTATTAATATATTCTTCGAGTAATCCAGTTCCTAGAGAAGAGGAAGAGGATGATTAGTAATGGGTAAAATGAGATTAAATTTTGATGTTCGTGATGTGTCTGTTTATTCTTCTAGTTATAGCACATTAGAAAGTGAAATTTGTTTGCCTTTTAATTTTTATAGTAGTTCTGTTAATACTGGGTATTTATCTAATTTTTCTACTAATTTCAGAACAGATGTAGAAATAAACGATATACATTCTGACACATACGGTCCTGATAATGAAGTCCCTATGCAAGGACCGTTTACAGAAAAATATGTAGGAGGTTACCAATATAGACATCAACAAAATTGGTTGAGTAGTTCTGGGAATAATAGAGCAGAAGGATGGAAATTATTTGTTGGTAGAAATTTACTTTTTGTTGAACAAGGATCGAATACAGTTAATTTAGTAAATTCTCGTTTACCTCCAAGAGGTATTTATTATAGAGATGGAACTGCTAAACGTCCTATAAATATTAAAAATATATCAAGTGGTAATTTTGATAGAGATTATCAAGTGGTTCAAACTTCTGGCAGATATTATAATAATAAAGCAATGGTTGCTGCTGGAGGTTTTACTGATACTAACGTTGCGTCTGCTTATCTTGCTGGTGTCACTGATCGTGCAAAACAGTCAAGAGGAAATGATAAAAATATATTTATAGAAAGATTTTCTGCTCCTGGAGATCCTTTAACTGCTGGAGATGCCAACGGTGGATTTGGTTTAGATTGTGATTCAGCTGAATATTCTGTTTACAATTCTTTGAATTATAGAAACAGTATGGTTAGAAATCCTTTGAAAACACTTTTAACCAGAAGAATGGGGCAGTTTGGTACAGACAGTGAATTGGGATATGTCAATAGTTTGTCTTATGCTTCTTCTGCTTCTTATCACAAAACACATTACAATACGTTAGAACGATTTATATTGACTGGTACTTTAATGTGGCAAATTACAACATCTTCTCTTTATGACAATTGGTTTGTACAACACCAGTTACCGCAAGATAATGCCGCTTATGCTTGGATGCGCGGCTGTTCTTATTTATCTGGTGGCATTGGTGGTTAACTGTATAAAGTGTAAATGTTTTATAATTGTCTATTTACGTATAAAGGGTGTTTGTTATGACTATAGATACAAGAATTTTTATAACTGCTAGCTGTGTTGGAAGTTATAATGATGCTGTTCCTAAAATAGTATATGGTGGGACATATAGAGATGTTTCTGTATATGGTTATTCTGGATTTATACCAGATAGTTTTGATTGGTTGAATTATCATATATATGAGCCTATTAGTGGTTCTGAGAATACTTTAGGATGGCCATTATTTGATCCTCTTGTCCCAAATGATGGTGGTAGCTGGAATTTTTTAATCCCTTGGGCGTATAATACTAAATTTGTAAAAGGTTTTGTTGCTGGTCCTTCTAAATATACATATTTCAATACTTTGATGAATAAACGGAATGGATCATACCAAGGTGCAGGTTGGAAATTGAATAGAAACGCCGATCATCCTTTGGTGAAATATCAAAGAAAAAATTGTTTTATGCCTTTTTTGGATCCTCCGTCAAAACAGTCTGTAGTTTCTGATGGAGTTTTGAGAGTTTTTCAGGCGATGAAAGGAACTAAGGTTAATTTATATACAGAACCAAATCTTGTTTCTAGTTATGGTTTTTTAGTTCATGGATTGAATGAGCCAGAAACAAATACGATAATAGAATTAAAAAATTCATATGGTAATAATATAGGTTATTTTTCTAATTTCAAATTAAATAATAAATTGAATTTACAATCTTCAAATCCGAATGAAGCAAAAAATAATATACAAATTTATGATGTTCTGAGAGATGCTTATAAAAGTAAAGAAGGCGAAAATGCCATAGCAGGACAATTTCAGTATTTAAAATACAGTGAAGGAATATATCCAAAAGACACTAACACCTATATGAAAGATGTTAGAGGTAGAGAAAATTATGATGTGGTATATTGGAGAGAAGAAAGAGATTCCAGAAATAGAGGTATAGTAAATTCTCAAGGAACTCAATTTTCTCCATCATATGGTCCAGAATTTTCTTTAACACAAAGTCGTTGGCCTTTGGATGGAAGAAGGAATTATACAACTCTTTCTGTTGTTACAAATTCTCAAGGAGCAGAAGGAGAGTTGCAGAATGCTTATACAACTTATTTTAGAAGAACTAATGAAACTGGTCCCAATACGGCGTTTGGAATGGCAAGAGTTGGAGCACTGTATAATAGAAGATCGTTGGAATATGACAGATCAGATGTAGATTGTCCTCCTTATTTAAATGATTTAACACAAAGTAGATATGTCAGCGGCGATGTTGAATGGACCGCTTTAAAAGAATCTGGTAAAAGACCTTTTGATGAAACTTATAATGATTTTGCTGCTGAAATTAGATGTGTAGGAAAAGATTATTCTGTTGTTCCTGAGTTTAGAATTAGTGATCATATGGAGCAATATATCGATAAAGAAGCAGGAAATTTTTTAGCAGAAATACCAAATGCATTTTCTATTACTGGTGCTTCAATAGCCGATAGTAATGCAGATAATTTTTTTACAACTTATTCAAATAGTGATTTTTTAAAATATTTTGAAGTTATTAAAAATGATCACGATGGAATAGCAAATGTTGATCAAATAACTTTAAAATGTGATGCTATTATGAAATTAAACGCTTATGATGGTTTTTACCCAGTTAATAGAACGTTGCAGTTGGCTACTTTGTTTTCGCAATCATATGGTGATTATGTTATAGAAGCAGGATATACTTCGAGTGCGACTTCTTGGCCTCGTGTAGATACAAATCACACTAAATGGCGTCCATTTTTAACTCCATTTTTTGCTCCTGGAATTTTATATAATTCTATTAAATCTGGTATGGCAGTTGATTATCCGATATATACAGAATATCCTGAAACAATAGAAGATTTTCAATCTGGTGTTTCATCTTCTGTTGGAACAATCGGTTCGGGAGATGAGGCTCAATGGTCAAGAGTTTTAAAAACGAATTTTTCTAAAAGAATTCCTTTTGAGGGATTGGTAGAACCAGAAAATTATATAGCGAAAAGTCGTATTTGGGATATGGAGCCAGACTGGTCAGCTTCTTTAAGATTGTATCCATTTGATGGTAATGCTGAAAATTGGAGGAGTAACAATCAAGCAGCTTTGTGGAACGGTAGAGGATCAGAAAAATATAAATTGGCAATGCATAATTTTTTAGCAGAAGTCCCAAATTTCTTTTTAGAAGATGGTAATTTCACAACCTTTGTATCTAAAGAGATTTCACCAGAAGGAATCACGATTACACCGCAACAAGCAAACAATTATTATGGTATGGATATATTTGTTAGTAATAGTCAATGTCGTAATTTGACTGATTGGGCAGCTCGGTGTTCTTTACCTTCTTTGACAGCATCTTATTCGATAGAATCAAGTTCTTTGGAAAGAACTAAAGGCGTTCATACTCAAATGTACTCTAAAGATGCTGCTTTTGGTCCTCCGTGGGTGTACAATGATAGTTTCTTTTTAAATGGGACGGCTCATTATAAACCAAAGGTATCAGTGACAATCTACCAAGGATCTCAAGACATACAACCGTATCATTATTCATATGAACCGTTTACACCAGCTTATTTTAATGGTTTTGGATTGATAAGATTGTTATTTTATCCATTTAAAGGAGCAGGAAAATATACATTAGATGAAATTCAAAGCAATTTAACTTCTTCTTTTATAAGATTGCCTACTGATAGAACAGGGTCAGCTGGATTATTTATAATAGATAATTTATTAAGATTGCAAACTTTAAACACATTAGATGTTAATGTTTTAGATAGTGGTTTTACTCATTATGCCGGTAATAGAGGAGCTGGAAATGGATGGTTATATGAACCTATATATACTCATGCTTCTACTATTTATTCTGCTTCTTCAAATTGGCAACAATTGTCTTCATCTATTAATTTTTTAGGCAAGACTAAAGTTAAAAAAATAAATTATGGAACAGATTTGTATGGAGGAATTCAACCGTCTTCATATGAAACAGTCAAAGATGCAAATGAAGTATGGGTTATTCAACCTAAATGGGAAACTCCTATATTAAATTTTTATAATAAGACACCTTCTAGACCTTTAGAGGATTTGTATTCTAAACTTCCCGGCGTTAAAGGGATGTGGCATCAGTATGGAGATTATTGTGCTGGTGACGAAGGAATATGGATTGGTATAGGAGATTTACCTGATTCTATTATTTCTAGTTCTGTTGATAATTTTGCATATAGAAGTTATAAAGGATGTGATGATATATCTAAGTATCCCAATGTCATGAATCAGAGATCTGAAAATATATTGAGTTTGAAAAAAGAAAATGCTCAAGTTGAAATTATAATTAACGATGTTGTTAAAATTTGGAATTGTGTCACATGCTCTATACGTTATGGAGGAACACAACATAAATTTTATTCTGATGATGGAACCAATTTAGCCGCAAATGCTCTTTGGCATAATAATTTTAGTATGGGTAATAATAATCTTGAATTTGCACAAAATCTTGTTAAAGCTATAAGAGCGGGAGCGATATCTGAAGTTTTGTCTGCTTCGGTTGTGCCATTGCAAAATTTTGACGATATACCTGTTTATTTTACTGGTTCTGATGCATATTATGGGCATACATTTGCTCCTGGACCCGACCCCGCTTTATCATCAGCGTTTGGTAGTCCTATTAAGCCAGGACCCCCCGTTAAGATATTGATAAAAGTGACAAATGGTGAAATTGGATATGGATATCCAACGTTATGGGCTCCTGGAGAAATAGGAAATCAACTAATTTGTTCCGTTACGAGCGGGATTCCTCCATCAGCTGATGCTAGTGCAGCAGCCTATAGTGGATATTGCAAGTGGACTGATCGATGCACCAGTTCAGAAGGTTGGGCAGTTCGTGGCATGGATTATGCTTCTAATCAAATGATATATGCTGCTACAGCTAGTTTTTATGGTGGTATTACTAGAGACTACAAAATTAAATCTCTCGCTGATCTTCTTGGTTTTGAAAAAACACAAAAAAGAATGGGCAAAGCAGCAAAAGATAAATTGATAAAAGAAGCAGTAGTGGCAATACCCTATATTGAAGACAACAAAGAGAAAAAATATTTTTCTGTTTCTCGAGATCAAATTGATTTAGCATTAAACGCAAATTCACAAAAAATAGATGATGAAGAACATAAACCTGGTGAAAGCATAATTGATATGGTTGTTAAAATGCCGAATTATGTTTTTCCTCCTAGAATGGATTTTCTCACATATAGATCTATAAATCCATTCATTATGTATATATTCGAATTTGAACACATTTTATCTCAAAGAGATTTGTATGATATCTGGCAAGGACTTCAACCAGATATAGGAAAATCATTTAAAAAGCAAACTTCTATTATTCATCATAAAATCAGAAAAGGTGAATTCTTTGAAGGTAATTTACCAGAAAATGTAAGGTGGATGGTGTTTAAAGTTAAACAAAAAGCAGCTTGGAATTATTTCGCCAAAACTGCTGATGCTTCCGATGATGACAGATTTAAGTTTGACTTTAATATAGGTGGAAAAAATTCTAATAGAAAAAGTACTGCTCTTTATAACTATAACTGGCCCTATGATCAGTTCTCTTTAGTGGAACTAGTTAAAATAGGAGCAGAAGTAGAATTTCGCAAGAAGGAATAATTAAATGTCTTTTTTTGACAAGAAAGAAGATGTAATAGATATTCAATTAACTCCTTACGGGAAAAGATTATTATCTGAAGGAAAGTTTAAACCAGTCTATTATTCTTTTGAAGATGATGAAATCATATATGATTATTCTTATGCCAATGTTACTGAAATATCAAACAATGTTCATACCAGGATAAAAGATAATGCTCGCTTAAAGGCGCAATCTATTATTGAAGGTGTAGAAACTAACATTTCTAAAACCAATAAACTCAAAAAAGAAGGTGAGAATCAAAACATTCAAGAACAAGAAGATACAACATATAATTATTCTTTGTCTCTTGGGAATTCAGAATTGTCAAAAGAATATCTTCCATCGTGGAAAGTAAAATATCTTAATGGTATTTTAACAAGTTCAGTATATTATATAACTGGATCTCATGCGTTGTATCGTATTCCTCGTTTATCTTCTTCTATTGAATATAAAACTTTTGTTGGTATAACAGATCCTACAGAAGATGAAAGAGAAAAATTAGATGAAGGGATAGAAAAAATATATCCAGATGGAAGTTATATTGACATTAAAGATGATTTTCTTTTGTTAGAAATATCAGAAGAAAATGTTTCTTTTTCTCGAGAAAATTTTGATGTGGAAGTATTTCAGTATAAAGAAAATTTAACCAACAAAATAACAGGCAGTTGGTTAGAATTGATTCCCTTATCTTTTGTCAAGAAACAAGAAAGCGTGACAGTAGAAGAAAAATCATTACAAACTGGATTGAATATAGACACTACATATGTTGATTATTTTTTGGATGTTTTAGCAGATCAAGAAATAGATGATGATGTTTTGTGTCAGTATGTTGGCAAAGAACGAAAGAAGGGTGTATTTTCTGATACTTTAAATAACATGTGTCCAATAGAAAAAAAAGAAAGAGATATTTATCAGACGACTATAGAAGAAGTTGATGAGGAATGTGAATAATGGCAATTGGTTTTGAAAGTCTATTACCTAGTGTTTATTTTGAGAGAATTATTTTAGACACAAGTGCAAGAGCTGAATATACAGAAACAAATCCTCATATTGATCACGAAAGAGAACCGAAATTCGTAGTTAATGTCAAAACAGGTAAAATAGAAACAGAAACAATTAATCCTAATCTCGCAAAGAAAAAAGATAATTCAGAGCATTTGATTATTAGACTTGATCTGATGGTTAAAGAAAAATTAGATAACAGCGCTGTTAGTACTTGGTTTGATGATCAAGATATGTTGAAATATCTGAAAGTTAAGATATTGCAGATTTCTGATGAAGATATAACAAATAATCTTGCAAATGGGATATACACAATTTTTTATGAAGGTTTGTATAATAAAAAAGAAGTAATATCAAAATCTGTTTTTTTGAAAGATATAAAAAAAGATCAATTAGACAATTATGATTTTGAATATGATGATGAAGGAAATAGAATTTACAATATACCTTTTAATGTTGAGTTTCAACTAACAAATTTAAATCCTAAACATTTAACTTATTTTGCCGCTGCTTATCTTGATGTGGAATCTATGGCTAAAGATTATGAAATGGATTTACCTCCTGGTAATATCAAGGCAGTTATGGGGAGAATTGCTTCTGAGATTGTTATTAAAGAGGTAGATATTACAAATTTTTCTTCTGTAGGCGTGAAGTCAGATACATTAAATGCTGCTCATGCTCATTCAATACAAGTGGTTTCTGAAAGTTATGTATTTTTTACAGAGCAAGAACAGGTGTGGGATGGTCCAGTTCATGTTTTAAACAATAGGTGGATGTCTGGTATAGAAGGAGATCCAGACGCTAAACCGTTAAGAATACAGACTGTTGTCAACGCGAAGATACAAGATTTTCGTGACAGAAAAGAAATAGAAAAATTAATAAATGATTTTTCTGTCATTGAAAATGAATTATTAGGTAATCAAAATGTTAAAATTTTGACAAATAATAATTTGAACATTAACAGAAAAGTAAGTTATTTTTCTAATTTTAATTTGGCAAGAGACAGTGAAGGTCAATGTAGATTTTTATTTGGAGTTGACTTTTTAAGAATGGCAAAAGAGCAAACTGTATATGGTAATTTTTATCGTAACAGCGATGCTGAATTATTGGAGCACATTAGAATTAAATCTTTAGTATTGCGTCGTGTTCGTGTGTCTAACACGCGTGGGAATTTATTAAATAATGACGGTATAGCACCGTTTGATCAAGATACAGATATACCAGATCTGATAGCGTTTTCTAATGAGGCGATAACAAAACAGTTAATTAAAAATGAATATGTTACTAGAAAAGAAGATACTGACAGTAAAAGAATAGGAGTAATAAGAGAATTAGAAATTGAATTAAATAATCAATTCGGTATTAGACATTTTACTGGCGTTGATTATGATATGAAAGATGTTACTTTTGGGTTTTATAAATATCTTGTAGAATTAGAGATAGAAGATAAAACTTCAGAATTTCTTGAGAGAAAAGTAGGAGAATTGTTAGAAGCATATAATGAACTTAAAATATATTATGATGAGGCGTCTACTCCTAATCATTATGATGTTTATACAAATAGATTCAGTACAGACTATATTTCAGAGTTAGAAAATTATTATGCCAATGACGTTGGAAGTGCTCCTTGGATCTTTTCAATATCTACGTTTTTAGCAGTTATAGATGCTCTTTATACTGGCGTAAATATTAAAAAATTTAGCAATTCCTTGTATCTTTTTACTCATCCTAGATCTGGTGGTCCAGATAGTATTTTGATGGTGTTAGAAGTTATAGATAAATTTGTGAACAGTTTATCTAATTTGATAGGCATTAAGTTAGCTGGATCTAGTAATAAATTTCAAAAAGGTAAATCACAAACAGCATATGGGGCAAGTATTTTAAAAAGTAAAGTGCCAATTAGAACATTTTTAGTTAAAAGTTATTCAGCAGAAACATTTGATAGTGATATACCTAAAAAAATTGGTTATGATTATCTTTCTAATGGAGAACTGGAATTAGAATCTAATGATGATGGGTTGAAAGTTGTGTCAAATGTTAAGTTTGAAGAGAGAACAAATTTAGAAACATTAAAATATTTTGTCAATACTACTGTTGATATTAACGTTAAAACAGATGCTAAAACATATACTGTTGATGATCATTTAATAAATTCTAAATATACATATTTGACACCTTCAAATATCAATTTTGGCAAACAGGTGAGTGTTCCTTTGGTGGGGCAAGGTGTTGCTCTTTACGAACCTGTTAAGAGTTCTGTTTTAGCAACTCAAATTACACAATTTAATTTGGCTCGTAAATCGCCTCAAATCACAATGATGCCTATGAGAGCAGCAGCGTTAACAAATATCGCTATGGGACAGACACAAACAAGAACTAGTATGACTCAGATATTTGCTGAAAAGGGAGTATCTGCGGAAATAAAAAGCAATGTTGCCCCGATATCAAAACCAGTGTCCTCTGTTTTATCTCAAAGCCCGACTATGGTGGAAATGAAATCTTCTACTCCTTTAATCGCTTCTAAGGGCGTTGTTGGTTCTAGTTCTATGATAAACAAAGAAGATTCGCATATAGAAGAATTTTCTAAAAGCACTTTAGACAATCATATTGGCAAAATGGTGAATATTGAAAACGCATTAATGCCTGTTATGAATTTTGTTAATAATAATGTTCAATCTAATGTTTCTATTAATAATACTGCTTTAAGAAAAAACACGAGTGGATTATTAGAATCAGTTAATTTAAAAAATACTTCAAACATTATTGATAAAATAATGAATTCTAAATCTTCTGCCGGTGCTATGAGAATAGCAGGAACAAATTTAGGTGGTAATGTAGCGGGATCTTTGCTTATGCCCAAATCAAGTTTTGGGAATAATGTAGCGGGTTCTTATATTAAATCTCTACCCAATCAAATTAAATCTCTAATTGTTGGTAATCTTTCTTCTGTTGGTAAAGTTGTTAAAGCTTGGGATTCTGGTATGGTTCAGACAACTGGGCGCAAGGTTAAACCAGATGATTCTTTGGCATTTCAGGCAAATTACCAAAACATAAAACAAATAGAAGTATTGGATGGTTATGAAATTTGTAAAGGAGGAATACAAATTAAAAGACAAAATTGGGTTAAATTGACAGCAGAGACATTTAAAAAATCGATAAGTAAAAATCTTCTTTGTAGAATGATTCCTTTTCAAGATAAGGTGATAGGAATTGATAATCCAAAAGGATTAGATTTACCATCCTATAATGAGTATTTTATTTTGAGTCCAGAAGAAAAAATAACAAATGGAGTAAATTTAGGTGGTAATGTAGCAGGTTCTTTGATTATGCCTAAATCAAATTTAGGTGGTAATGTAGCAGGTTCTTTGATTATGCCTAAATCAAGTTTTGGTGATAATGTTGTTTCTGTTGTATCAGCAGATAGACAAAAGATTTTAGCCAGTCAGATGGTGAGCGCATTTTCATCAGTGTTGGGAAAAGTACCGACTGACACAGTTGCAGTTGATGTGACTAAAAGTAAATTAAGTAGCGCCACTAGTATTTTGTCCAAAACAACTAGTCTGCCAACAATACAAAGAAATAAATCAATCTCTTCTGTGGCAGAAATAAAAAATGTTAATCCTATAAGTCCTTTGAAGGTTGATTTTAATGTGAATGTTGGGAGTATGTCTTCTCAATTTAGTGCAGACATATCAAAAGTGAATCAAGTTATAGAAAATACGTTAGGTGTGGTTAAGAGAAAATCAGAAGAAAAACCAGCAACAGTTACAGTATCAGAAATATCTCCTATTACTGGTTATAGGGTTTTAAGGAAGTCATAAAATAATGGCTTGTAAAAAGAAAGAAACAGTTACTAGTAATCCAGCATGGAGTATCGATGTAACTACAACCAGTCAAGTAAAAGCAGCGAATAAGTTTGCTTATATTCTCCCATTACCAGCATATAACAATGTTTCTTCTGTTAAAGAAACTGGCATAACTAAAAATGAACTTATCGTTAATACAAAAGCATTAGCGATAGGAAAAAGAAAAATAACAGTAGATGATTCTTTATTGGGACCAGATTTAGAAAGTAGAAAGTCTGGATTAGATATAGCAACCTTGGGTTCAGGAGATTCAGATCTTTTTCGTTTTGCTATAGGCAAATACTGGGTTATTGATGGCAAAAGTTTTTATTATCTTGATGCTGCTGATGCTTCTTACACAATTCTTGATTTTGATTTTACTCGAGAAGAAGCAAAAAAAATTAAAGACATTTATGTTGAAAGTGAGAGACAAAAAGATTTAGATCAATTAGTTAATAACATTTTGATAAGAGATAATGTTAAATCAAATAGTTTTTTTGGTACCAAACAATGGGTATTGATTCAGAGTATTAAAAATAAATTTTTGGTTATGAAGTCATCAAGAGTGAATCTGGCTGTTCCTTTAGGTGGCAATTCTGTTTTTAATTTGGTAGCTGTTCCTAAGAACAATCCTGGTATGTCTGCTCTGAAAGGCACACAACTGTCTACAGTGCAAAATCAATTAAAGGGTAGTGTTGAATCGCTTCAATATGACGAAGAGTTGTGGAAAACTTTTATTTTAGGAGGAAAAACAAATTTAAATAACAAAGATATGATTTTTTCTCCTTTATTGAGGGAAGGGTATGAATTTATAGATCAAGCATTTGAAATTCAAATACCTTTTTCCAAGAGAGAATTGGAGAGTTTTAGCGGAGTTAATAGTCCAGCATATGCGAATATCACTATGGAATATAATTTTCTTGTTGAAGCATA
>Ga0315287_10005868_pt1 | contig 12138 bp, 9 predicted proteins | sample YL17G11_0_MG_FD_205037 | JGI IMG/M metagenome (GOLD analysis project Ga0315287, IMG submission 205037) | Sediment microbial communities from Yellowstone Lake, YNP, Wyoming, USA - YL17G11_0 | ecosystem: Environmental > Aquatic > Freshwater > Lake > Sediment | place: USA: Wyoming | collected...
GCGTATCTTGGTTGCGGCCAAGCAGTTGCGGTCAGAATGATCGGTTTTTCAGCAGGAACTTCGGGTTAGCCTGTTGCCAGGAGCCCGTCATTCCGGCGAACGCCGGAATCCAGCCACCGCGGGCGGCGCAGAGTTACTTCCGGCCGGTGATGATCACGGTCTTCATGAAAGCGTCGCCGATCGATTCAGACGTCGCATTCGACAGTTCGGCGACCGCCATGTGGACGATGCGGCGCTCGTAGGGGTTGAGCGGGCCCATTTCCTGGGGCTCGCCGGTCGATGCGGCCTTCTCCCCGAGAAACTGCGCCATCTTGCGCAACTCGGCGTCCTTGTCCTGCTGGAAACCCAGGCAATCGACCGCCAGCCGTTGCCCCTCGGGAAGGTCGTCGCGGAAGATGCTCGACGCGATGTGCTGCAACGCAGTCAGTGCTTCGCCCCGCCGCCGCACAAGCAGATCGCCGCCTTCACCATTCAGATTGATCCGCGGGCCATCGGCCGTCTCTTCGATCGTGGCCGTCAGCGACAGCCCCATCGCCGTCGTCACGGCGGTCACGAATTCCACAATGCGTGTGTTCAGATCAGACATGGCTACGACACCCCGTTTGTCTTGCCCGCGCCGACCTTCTTGAGTTGGCGCTCCGCGGCCGGCCGCATCACGTGCACCGGCGCGGGTCCAATCATCCGGTTGGTGATGACCTGCTGCAGAATCGCGAGCAGGTTGCTCACGAACCAATAAATCACCAGGCCGCTCGGCGCCCACAGGAACATGAAGGTGAACACGATCGGCATGAACATGAACATCTTCTGCTGCACCGGGTCCGCGGTCGACGGCGTCATCCTCTGCTGCACGACCATCGTGATGCCCATCAGCACCGGCGTCACAAAGAGCGGATCCTGCAGCGAGAGGTCCTTGATCCAGAACGCAAACGGCGCCCCGCGCAGTTCGATGGCCTGCGACAGCAAGTTGTAAAAGGCGAAGAGGATCGGCATCGTCAGCAGCATGGGCAGGCAGCCGCTGGCCGGGTTCACGCCGCGCGATTTGTAGAGCTCCATCAACTCGGTGTTCATCTTCTGCTTCTCGGGATCGGTCGCCTTCAGTTTGCCGTAGCGATCCTGAATGGCCTTGATCTCCGGCTGCAGCCCCTGCATCTTGCGCATCGACACCACGCTCTTGTGGCGCAACGGGAAGATGACGAGGTTGATGAAGAACGTGAGCGCGATGATTGACCACCCGTAGTTGTGCAGGTAGTCGTTGATCCCGTTGAGCATGCGCAGCAGGGGCGTGGCGATAAAGGCAAACCACCCGAAATCGACCGCGCGAACCAGTTCCTGGTTGATGCTCTGCAGCAGATCAAACTGTTTCGGCCCCATAAAGAACCTGATGGTCGCATTCGAGCCAGCCGGCGGGCGGACGGTGTAGGCGACGTAGTCGCTCGTCGTCTTTCCATCGCTGTTCGGCACCGACAATGCTTCGTACACCAGGCGCGCGCCCGGGGCCCCGAACAGCGCGGCCGACATGAAGTAGTGATCGTCGACGCCGCCCCAGCGCACGTCGCCTTCGTGTGCGGGCTGCGTGACAATGGCCTTCGCGTCGTGACGCTCGATGGCGCCAGCGCGGAACAGGATCCCTGCCGGCTTCCTGGAATACTGGCCAGACGCGCTCGCCCCGACGTCGCCCAGCCCGAAGCCCATTTTGATCGAGAGATTGGCAACCTCTACGCCGGGCGTAATGGCAACGCTCGCCTCAACGGTGTAGTTCTTCGGGTTGATCGCAAACGTCTTCTGCGCGCGGAGGCCGCCCGCATCCTGATACTCGAACGTGAGGAGCACCTGGCCGGTCTTCGGATCGGTCGTCGGCCCGCCACCTTCGACACGAAACAACGCGCTGTTCAGCCGATCGTCAACGGTGGCATTTCCGGTGTCGACAGAGAACGCCCGAACGTTGCGCGGAACCCGTTGGGGCACCAGATCGACGGGCTTGCCGGCGTTGTCGGTGTAACGCTTCAGGCTCCAGTTCTTCAGCGTCGCGCCCTGGTTGGTGAACACCGCGAGAATCGTCTCGGTGTCGACGACAACATCACGCGCGTCGGTGTCGCCAACCACCACGTCGACGTTTGTCCCGGTTGGCGCCCGAACAGCATCCGGACTGGCTGTCGCCGACGAGGCCGTCGCTGCGCCGGCGGGTTGCGCCGTGGTCCCCTGGTTGTTGCGAGCCGACGCGCCGTTTGCGCCCGTGCCGGTGGCGGTCTGGGACTGCGCCGTCCGGGCCGGAGGCTTCGGCATGAACAGCGTCTGGTAGGCGTAAAGCACCAGGAAGGACAGGACAACGGCAATCAGGACGCGTTTTTCCATAAATCCGATCAGATTTCTCGTTGCGAATGGCTTCCCGTGCAGCGAAGGTCCCGGGGCACAGGGTCAAGACCGGAACCGCCAAAAGGATGACACTTCCCCAGCCTGCCAAGGCCGAGACCGATTCCGACGATGACGCCGTGGCGTTCGACGGCCTCTGCCATGTAGTCGCTGCAGGAGGGAAGGAACCGACACGAACCTGTAAATAGCGGTGAAATAAGCCGTTTGTACGACTTTATCACACCCAGGACAACGCGCGCCTGAGGGCTAGGCTTCATGGATTCTATGCCGCCGCCGCAAGAGAATGGCGCAGTAGTCGGCCTCGACGGTCCGGTAGTGAGCCACGAGCATCTCCCGCTTGGGAATGACGATGATGTCGAGCCCGGCGAGGGGCTTGTGACGCCTGAAGGCCTCGCGCACGAGACGTTTGGCGCGGTTGCGCTGGACGGCGTTGCCCAGCTTCCGTGTAGCGGCGATGCCCAGCCGGGCCGTTGCGCCGCCATTGGCCAGCACGAAGACCGTCATCAGGCGGCTCGAACTACGGCTCCCGTGTTCGTAGTTGGCCAGAAATTCCGGCCGGCGGCGCACCCGCTCGGCCCGCGCAAGACCGGCATCTGCGGGTGGCGCGGCGCGATGTCCACGGGACGGCTCGGACGTCACGGCGGGCTGGTTTTCCGACCTATTCGGACGAAACCGTGAGCTTCTTCCGTCCCTTGGCGCGACGGCGCTTCAGCACCTGCTGGCCGTCTTTGGTGGCCATCCGGACGAGAAAGCCGTGTGTGCGTTTACGACGACGAATGTTGGGCTGAAACGTGCGCTTCATGCTGGCACCTTGTATTCGTGAAAGACAGAACCATTTATATTATCTGGCCATGGCACCGGTCGTCAACCAATTGGAAGGGCTTGGGGGTTGGGGATTGGGGGCCAGCGACAGCCGCTCTGGATTCCGGGTTCCGCTTCGCGCCGCGGGAATGGCGACAAGGAAACGCGAAAACCGTCGTCTCCAGCGGCGGCCTGTGGTACATTTCAGAGCCTCGCCGAGGGGACTTTTCAACAGATGTGGAAAAACATGTGGAAAACCCCAGAGGCGAAAGGTGGGCGCAGCCCGGGTTTTGCGTGTTTTTCGGGGTCTCTGGCGGCTAAAACCCGCTTCTGCAAGACTCCCGGGGGGCGAAAGTCGCGACAAGCCAGACCGGACGCCGCTTTCGGGGAGCACCCCGAGTCCGAAGGACGCTCTCGCTTCTGAATCTTCTGCTGCGGACGACCGTTCGGGCGCGGCATGCCGCGCCCCTACCGACCACTGACGACCGGGCTGAAAGACTCCGTATGGAAAGTCACAACGTCTGGGATGACATCCTCGCCCGCATCGAAACGAAGATCAACCGGCATAGCTTCTATACCTGGTTCAAGCCAACCACGTTTGTGTCCTTGATCGGCGACGCGGTGACGATCAGGGTTCCGAACCCGCTGTTCCGCGACTGGCTGACGAAGCACTACTCGGGACTCATCAGCGAAGCGCTCGGCGAGATCGACCGGCCCATGCTGGCCATCTCGTTTACGACGGAGCTGCGCGCCGATTCGTCTTTGCTGGCGGAAGCGGCCCCGTTCATCGCGCCCGAAGAAGAGGAGGAGGCCTCGTCTGCCTATGGTGGCGTCGCCTACGAAGGCAGTCCGTCGGTTGGCCTCAATCCTCGGTACTCGTTCGACACGTTTGTGGTCGGCCCGTCGAATCAGTTTGCCGACGCCGCCTGCCGCGCCGTCGCGGAGGCGCCAGGGCGGTCGTACAACCCGCTCTACATCTACGGGGGCGTGGGCCTGGGCAAGACGCACCTGATGCATGCCATTGGGCACTACGTGCTCAAGCAGAACCCGCTCTATAAGCTGACGTACATCTCGACCGAGCGCTTCATGAACGAGATGATCAATGCGGTGAAGAACGACGGTGTGCTGAATTTCCGCGAGCGCTATCGCTCGGTCGACGTGCTGCTGGTTGACGACATCCAGTTCCTGGCTGGCCGCGAAGGGACACAGAACGAGTTCTTCCACACGTTCAATGCGCTCTACGATTCGCAGAAACAGATTGTGCTCAGCAGCGATTGTCCGCCCAACGAGATCGCGTCGATCGAGGAGCGCCTGCGATCGCGGTTCGAGTGGGGGCTGATTGCCGACATCCAACTGCCGGATCTTGAGACGAAGATCGCCATTCTCAAGAAGAAGGCAGACGCCGAGAGCGTGCCGTTGCCAGACAACGTCGCCCTCTACATCGCCGAAAAGATCAAGTCGAACATTCGCGAACTCGAGGGTTCACTCATCCGGTTGCTGGCATTCGCGTCGTTGTCGGGCCGCGAAATTTCCATCGGCCTGGCTCAGGAAGTCTTGAAGAACGTCATTGGGCACGACGACCGCGCGATGACGATTGACATGATCCAGAAGGCTGTCGCGGATCGCTACCAACTCAAGGTGGTGGATCTGCGATCGCGCAACAACTCGAAATCGATCGCGCTGCCGCGCCAGGTCGCGATGTATCTCTGCAAGGCGTTGACGACCGCGTCGTTGCCGGAAATTGGACGCGGCTTCGGCGGAAAACACCACTCGACGGTGATTCATTCGATCCGCAAGATCGAAACGCTCCGGCAGAAGGACCGGGATTTCAACAGTGTTATCAACAAGCTGATCGAGGGAATGCGGTGATTTTCGACGCGGTTGTAGGAGTTTTCCACAGGCGCGCCCTGTGCGAGAACGTGGCGCATCTGTGGACCGGCGAAACCATCAACAGGGTGCGGCCGGACCCACCCTCTGTCCGCACCGAAAGTCAACAGGAATCGCATCGCTCAAGTTCTTGTTTGACAATCAGTTAACGCTGATTTCTATGCTTTTCAACACGCTTTCTTTTCAGTATAATTCCTTGTTCTCTAGATCTTCTCTCTTGAATCAGAAAAAGACCCGTCAGAACTGACTCTCTCCTTCAAGGACTGGACATCATGGAACTCGTTGTCCGGAAGACCGACCTGCTGAAAGAACTTCAACTGTTCCAGGGCATCGTCGAACGCAAAAACACCATTCCCATCCTGGCCAACGTGTTGCTGGAGGCCAAGGGTGACGAACTGCGCCTGGCCGCCACCGATCTGGAGGTGGGGCTCCGATCGAAATGTGCCGCCTCGATTTCGAAGGCGGGATCCTTGACGCTTCCGGCCAAGAAGTTCTACGAGATCGTCAAGGAACTGCCGGAGACCGACATCCGCATCGAAGAAGACAAGACCGGCGCCGTCAAGGTGGCAGCCGACCGCTACGAATCAAAGATGCAGACGCTCCCGCGCGAGGATTTTCCGACGTTGCCGGAGATGGCCGTCGGCGAAAGCACAATGGTCGGCCGCGGGCAACTGCGCGAGATGGTCGCGAAGACGCAATTTGCGATCACGGGAGAAGACACGCGGTATTTCCTGAACGGTGCGCTGTTCGTGCTGCGCGCGGACGGCATGCTCCTGGTGGCCACCGACGGTCATCGTCTTGCGCTGGTCAGCGCCCCGCGCAGCGGGGACGCGACGAAGACCGAGGAGTCGCGCACCATCCTCCCGAAGAAGACCCTGCTCGAGTTGGGGCGGTTGCTGGCGGAAGGGGAGGGCGACATCTTGTTCGCCAAGAGCGAGAACCACATTTTCTTCGAGGTGGACGGCCGCCTGCTCGTGTCGCGGATGATTGACGGCCAGTTTCCCGCCTACGAGCGCGTCATCCCGAAGAACAACGACAAGCGAATCGAGTTCGAGCGGGACCGCATCGCGTCGGCAATTCGCCGTGTCGCGCTGCTGTCGAACGAGCGCTCGCGCGCCGTCAAGTTCTCGCTGGAATCGGGCCGCGTGGAAGTGGCCTCGCACAGCCCGGAGCTCGGCGAAGCCCGCGAGCAACTCGCCGTCGAGTACGGCGGACCGGCGATGCAGATTTCCTTTAACGCGCAGTACGTGATCGACTTCCTCAACGCGGTGCAAACCGACGTCATCGCGATCGAGTTCCGGGACGAAGTCAGCCAGACCGTGATGCGCCCAGTGGGCACGACCGACTACGACTACACCTATGTCGTGATGCCTATGAGGATCTGATGGCGCACGACGAGATGGTTCGGCAACCGGGTTCCACACCCGAGACGGTTCCGGCGGTCATTGGCATTCCAGCGGGCGGCGACGAGGTGATGCCAACGGTGTCGCACGAGGGCGGCCTGAGCGGCCCCGCCGGCGCGGACGCGGACGACTATTCCGCCGACAAGATCAAGGTACTCGAGGGCCTTGATGCGGTACGCAAGCGCCCCGCGATGTACATCGGTTCAACAGGCCCAACCGGCCTGCACCACCTGGTGTACGAGGTGGTCGACAACGCCATAGACGAGGCGCTCGCCGGGTTCTGCGACGAAGTCAACGTCGCCATCCACGACGACAACTCGATTACGGTCATCGACAACGGCCGCGGCATCCCGGTCGACATGCACGAAAGCGGCAAGTCGGCTGCCGAGGTCGTGATGACGGTGCTGCACGCGGGCGGGAAATTCGACAACGACAGCTACAAGGTATCGGGCGGATTGCACGGCGTCGGCGTGTCGGTGGTCAACGCGCTGTCGGAAACGCTTGACCTCGAAATCTGGCGCAACGAGCAGGTCTACCAGCAGAGCTACGAGCGCGGGAAGCCCGCAAGTGATCTTGTGCCCACGGGCACGACGCGCCGGCGCGGGACGAAGGTGCACTTCAAGCCCGATCGCGAGGTGTTCGAAACACTCGAGTTCAGTTTCGACATCCTGGCGCAGCGGCTGCGCGAACTGGCCTTCCTCAATCCCGGGGTCCGTATCACGCTCGCCGACGAGCGCGAAGGCAAGCAGCACGATTTCAAGTACGACGGCGGCATTGTCTCGTTTGTCACGCACCTCAACACCAACAAGGCGCCGGTCAACGAGACCCCCATCTACATGCGCGGCGACAAGGACGGCGTCATTGCCGAGATCGCGCTGCAGTGGAACGACGCCTACTCGGAGATGTTGTATTCCTTCGCGAACAACATCAACACACACGAGGGCGGCACACACCTTTCGGGATTCCGGGCCGCGCTCACGCGGACGATCAACTTCTACGCGGCCAAGAACAACCTCGCGAAGGACGCGGGCGAGGGCATCAGCGGCGACGACATCCGCGAAGGGCTCACGGCCGTCATCAGCGTGAAGATTCCGCACCCGCAGTTCGAAGGCCAGACCAAGACCAAGCTCGGCAACACCGAGGTCAAGGGCATCGTCGAGGCCATCGTCAACGATCTGCTCGGCGCGTACCTCGATGAGAATCCCGCGGTAGCGCGGCGGATCATTGTCAAGGCGGTGGATGCCGCCAGGGCGAGGGACGCGGCGCGCAAGGCGCGGGACCTCGTGCGCCGGAAGGGCGCGCTCGACAACAGCGCGCTGCCGGGGAAGCTGGCCGACTGCCAGGAGCGGGACCCGGCGCTGAGCGAACTGTATCTGGTCGAGGGAGAATCGGCCGGCGGCTCGGCCAAGCAGGGCCGCGATCGCCGATTCCAGGCGATCCTGCCGCTCAAGGGCAAGATCCTGAACGTCGAGAAAGCCCGCTTCGACAAGATGCTGGGCAGCGAAGAGATCCGGACGCTGATCGCGGCGCTCGGCTGTGGCATCGGCGAAGAGGATTTCGACATCGAGAAACTGCGGTACCAGCGCATCATCATCATGACCGACGCGGATGTGGACGGATCGCACATCCGCACGCTGCTGCTGACGTTCTTCTACCGGCAGTTCCCCGAGATCATCGCCCGCGGCTACATCTTCATCGCGCAACCGCCGCTCTTCCGGGTCAAGCGGGGCAAGGCCGAGACCTACATCAAGGACGAGCGTGAACTCGACACCTTCCTCGTGCGCCGCGCCGTGGAGAACCGGTCCGTCCGGTTTGGCGACGATGGCCCAGGCGTCGCGGGCGCCGACCTGGAACGGCTTCTCCAGCGGCTGATCGCGTTCCGCACCCAGACGCTGGCGGCCGAGCGCCGCGGGTTCTCGCGCGGCGTGTTGAAGGCGCTGCTGGATCGGGCGGCGATGGATCGCGCGTTCTTTTCAGAGCGCGCGCCCGTGGATGAGCTCGCCGGGCACCTGGTTTCGAACCAGCGCGCCGTCCACGTCCGGCACGACCAGGAACACAACCGGTACCGCATTGAGATTGACGACCGGACCGGGCCCTACACGCGAAGCATGGTGGTGGGCGCGGAGTTTGTTCTGTCGAGCGAGTTCCGGTCATTGGGCATGACGTATCGGGACATCAAGGATCTCAAGTGGCCGGCCACCGTCGTCTCGCTCGAAGGAGGGGCGGGGGCGGCCGACACAGACGCCGATGCCGCGGCCGACGCGGAAGCAACAGGAAGCGAGAATGCTCGTGCAGGGGCACGGCATGCCGTGCCCGGTGAGGAACAAGAGACCGGAACCCTGGAGCAAGACGAAAACACGCAGACCGCCGCACCCGAGAACGCCGGGCCCGTGCGCCCGCGCGGGGCGAAGACGAAGGCGCCGGATGTGCGGGTGGCGAACCTTGACGAACTGGTCGAGCACTTCTTTGCGGCCGGGAAGCGCGGCGTGGCCATCAACCGCTACAAGGGCCTGGGCGAGATGAATCCCGAACAGTTGTGGGCGACCACGATGGACCCCGAGAAGCGGACGCTGCTGCAGGTGCGTGCCGAAGACCACACGGAGGCGGACCTGATGTTCACGACGCTGATGGGGGATCAGGTTGAGCCGCGCCGGAAGTTCATCGAGGACAACGCGCTGGATGTGAAGAACCTGGATATTTAGTGCGCAACGGAAGAAGCAGGAAGCCGTAGGGGCACGGCCTGCCGTGCCCGAACAGCAGTTGACACAAAGGAACCCCGCACCGACATGGACGCCGCCGCACGAATCCCCGTCGCCATCGAAGACGAGATGAAGCGCTCGTACCTGGACTACGCCATGAGCGTGATCATCGGGCGCGCGCTGCCTGACGTGCGGGATGGCCTCAAACCTTCGCACCGGCGCGCCCTGTACGGCATGCGCCTGATGGGACTGGGATCGAATCGCACCCACCGCAAGTGCGCCAAGATCGTCGGCGAGGTCATGGGCAACTTCCATCCCCATGGCGACGCGGCCATCTACGACACCATCGTCCGGATGGCGCAGGGCTTCAACATGCGGTACCCGCTGGTGGACGGGCAGGGCAACTTCGGCTCTGTCGATGGCGATCCGCCGGCGGCCATGCGCTACACCGAGGCGCGGCTCAAGGCGCTCGCCGACGAGATGATGGTCGACCTCGACAAGGAGACCGTCGACTTTGTCCCGAACTACGACGAGACGACCACCGAGCCCACCGTGCTACCGTCGCCCATCCCGAATCTGCTCGTCAACGGGTCGTCGGGCATCGCGGTCGGCATGGCCACCAACATCCCGCCGCACAACCTGCGCGAGATCATCGACGGCGTGGTGTGGCTCATCGATCACCGCGAGGCGACGGTTGCCGAAAAGCACGCCGGCCTGCGGCGCATCGTGCTGGGCCCGGATTTCCCGACCGGCGGACAGATTGTCGGACGGGCAGGCATCGAACTGGCCTTCCGCACCGGCCGCGGATCGATCACCATCCGCGCGAAGACCGAAATAGAGCTCTCGAAAAAGGGCGACAGGCAGTCGATCATCGTTACAGAGATCCCGTATCAGGTGAACAAGGCCAGGCTGATCGAGAAGATCGCCGACCTGGTGCGGGACAAGGCCATCGAGGGCATCTCTGATCTTCGCGACGAGTCCGATCGTGACGGCATGCGCATCGTCATCGAACTCAAGCGCGGCGAGATGGCCGATGTCGTCCTGAACAACCTCTACAAGCACACATCGCTGCAGTCGACGTTCGGGATTATCACGCTGGCGATCGTGGGCGGGCGCCCGCGCGTTCTACCACTGGTCGAGATGCTCGACCTGTTCATCGATTTCCGGCGCGAGGTCGTGCGACGGCGGATTGAGTTCGAGCTCCGGAAGGCCGAAGCCAGGGCCCACATCCTCGAAGGCCTCAAGATTGCCCTCGACCACCTCGACGCGGTGATTACGCTCATCCGAAGCTCGCGTTCGCCGGGCGAGGCGCGCGAGGGGCTGATGTCGACCTTCGAGCTGAGCCAGATCCAGGCGCAGGCCATCCTCGATATGCAACTCCAGCGGCTGACGGGCCTGGAGCGCCAGAAGATCGAAGACGAACTGGTCGAGGTGTTGATGGCCATCGAACGGCTGCGCGCGATCCTCGCGAACGAGACGCTTTTGATGGGCATCATCGTCGGCGAGTTGCGCGCGATCCAGGCGAAATTCGGCGATGCCAGGCGCACCGAGATCAGCGACGAGACAGGGGAATTCCGGGTCGAAGACCTGATTGCCGAAGAAGACATGGCGATCACGGTCACCAACACCGGCTACATCAAGCGGACAGCCATCACCAGCTACCGGAATCAGCGGCGGGGCGGCAAGGGCCGCATCGGGATGAGGTTCCGCGAAGAGGACTTCGTCGACCACCTCTTCATCGCCTCGACGCATGCCTACATCATGATCTTCTCGGACCGGGGGCGGGCTTACTGGCTCCGGGTCTACGAGATTCCCGATGTCGGGCCGGACGGCAAGGGCAAGGCGCTGCCGAACCTGGTCTCGATGGCCGAGGGCGAGCGGATAGCCGCGCTGCTGGCCGTCAGGGCCTGGGACGAAGACAAGTTTGTCTTCATGGGCACCCGCAGGGGCAGCGTCAAGAAGACCGTCCTGTCGGCCTTCTCGAACCCGAGGGCGGGCGGCATCATCGCCATGGGCGTCGAGCCCGATGATGCGGTGATTGCGGTGCAAATGACCGATGGCACCGGAGAAATCTTCATCGGAACGCGCGCCGGGATGGCCATCAGGTTCCCCGAAACCGACGTCAGGCCGATGGGCCGGACGGCCTACGGGGTGCGCGGAATCAGCCTCCGGGACGAAGACGAAGTCGTCGCCATGGAGGTGGTCCTGGCCGACGGCGCCGGCACCGTGATGGCGGTTTGCGAGCACGGATACGGCAAACGGACGGCCCTCGACGAATACCGCGTGCAATCCAGGGGCGGAGTGGGTATCATCTCCATCCAAACGACCGACCGGAATGGCCGGGTGGTTGGGATTGCGTACGTCCGTGGCGAAGACGAGCTGATGCTCATCACGCAGCAAGGCAAAGTGTTGCGGATGCCCACCAGTGGCATTCGCGCGATTGGCCGGGCGACGCAAGGCGTCAAGCTGATCGAAATCGAGCCTGAAGACCGGGTCGTGTCAGTGGCGCGACTGGCGGAACAAGAAGACGACAACCCACTAGTGGAGTAGAGGAGGCAAACATGTCTCGGCCCAACACGTTCCGGGTCCTCATTTTCCCCGTCCTGATGCTCAGCGTCGTGATGATGACGGCCTGCAGCGGAAACGTTGAAGAGCAGACGCTCTTCAACAAGTACTTCCTGTCGTCGAAGATAGCCGACAACCTCACGCTCTCCAACATTGCGACCGTGGCGTTCGACCCGACCGTCGACGGTCAGATGGTGTCGTTCAGCATCACGCTGGTGGGTCCGGACCAGATCACGCCGCTCACGCTGAGAGCAGGCGCCGAGGAGGTTCGCAAGGCCGTCGCGGCGGAGAGCGAATTCAGCAAGAGCAAGAAGACGTTCCAGGACGCCAACGACGCCGCGATCGAACGGATCCTCAAGGCCGAGGCCAAGAACCAGAAACTGGGCGGCAAGGATCTAGAGATCCAGAAGGCC
>Ga0315287_10005869_pt1 | contig 12138 bp, 12 predicted proteins | sample YL17G11_0_MG_FD_205037 | JGI IMG/M metagenome (GOLD analysis project Ga0315287, IMG submission 205037) | Sediment microbial communities from Yellowstone Lake, YNP, Wyoming, USA - YL17G11_0 | ecosystem: Environmental > Aquatic > Freshwater > Lake > Sediment | place: USA: Wyoming | collected...
AGCCGCTCCGCATCCGACGGGTTCCACAACAGGATCAGACTCACGTGTCCATCGGCGGCCGTCGCCTCGAGTCCGCCTGACCAGAACGCACCGTAATAGGCCTTGATGTCCGGATGAATCGGCGCTTCGAGCGCACGCTCGAGTCCCGCGAAGTCATCGGCAAATGCACGCTTCACGGGACGCCATGAGATCAACTGCACATCATCGGCAGCCACAATGGGTTCGCCGATTTCGCACGGCGAACGCCACTGCGCATCGAACGGGTCGCTGATGCGCGGATATCGCGCAAGATATCGTTCGACGAAGGCATCGAGTTCCGTCGAAACATCAGTCACGTGTTGGCACCGCTGAAGGCTTTGTCGTTAAATGCGCGAGCCATGAATTCCCTCACCATTGAGCCGATCGACCACGTCGAAGGCATCGTTCAACTACCCGGTTCGAAGAGTATTTCGAACCGGGTGTTGTTATTGGCTGCATTGGCCGAGGGTACCACGCGGATCAGTAATCTCCTCGACAGCGACGATACCCGCTTCATGCTCGATGCGCTGAAAACGCTCGGCGTCGGTATGACCCGCGAAGACGGGGATGTCGAGATCGTCGGTTGCGGCGGACCGCTGGTGACACAGGACATCGAGCGGGAACTTTATCTCGGCATGGCCGGTACGGCCTATCGACCGCTGACGGCCGCACTGTGTCTGGGTCGCGGAACCTTTCGCCTGCTGGGCAGCGAACGGATGGCGCAACGCCCCATCGCCGATCTGGTGGACGGACTCAGGGGACTGGGTGCATCGATTGAGTATCTGCAACGCGATGGATTTCCGCCGCTCGCAGTGCGCGCCAGCGGTCTGCGCGGCGGCGATGTGCACATGCGGGGCAACGTATCGAGCCAGTTCCTGACGTCGTTGATGATGGCCGCCCCGTTAGCCGATCGTCCGGTCACCGTGGTGATCGACGGCGAACAAGTGTCGAAACCGTACCTCGACATCACGCTCAATCTGATGCAACGGTTCGGTGTGCAGGCGCGGCATGACGCGTATCGACGGTTCGAAATTCCAACCGGACGTTATCGTTCGCCCGGATCGATCCTCGTCGAGGGCGATGCGTCGTCAGCAACATATTTCCTCGCCGCGGGCGCGATCCGCGGCGGCCCGGTCACGGTGCGCGGGCTCGGCCGGAACAGCGTCCAGGGCGACATCGGCTTCCTCGATGTACTGCGCGCGATGGGCGCGTTCGTGCGCGCGGACGAAGCATCGGTTGAAGTACGCCCGGGCGAATTGCGCGGCGTCGATCTCGACCTCAACGCGATTCCGGACGCAGCGATGACGGTCGCCGTGCTTGCGCTGTTTGCACACGGCACCACGCGCATCCGCAATATTGCGAACTGGCGCGTCAAAGAGACCGATCGCCTCGCGGCAATGGCAACCGAACTGCGCAAACTCGGCGCCGGCGTTATCGAAGGCGACGACTTCATCAACATCACGCCGCCCGAACACTTTCGCGTCGCATCCATCGACACTTATGGAGATCACCGGATGGCCATGTGTTTTTCATTGGCCGCCCTCGGTGGAGTTCCGGTGACGATCCGCGACCCGGACTGCGTGGCAAAAACGTTTCCCGAATACTTCGACGTATTCGAGTCGATCTGCCGTCATGACTGACACCCACACGCCGCGCCTCGATGCCGCCCGCGCGGAACTGATCGCGAAGACGCCGAAGTGTCGCAAGATCTCCGCGGCGCGTTCCGAAATTCTGAATTCGGGTCTCGCGGCGAATCTCGAGATGCCGCATCCGATCTTCATCGACAGCGGCCGCGGCGCGCGCGTGATTGACGCCGACGGCAACAGCTACATCGACACGTCGGTCGGCTTCGGACTGCATGTACTCGGCCATCGGCACCCGGCCATTCACGACGCCATCGTCGCACGCGCCGACAAAGGCTGGATGTTCGGCATCCACACCACTGCGCAGATGGACCTCGCCGAGCTGTTTCACGAAGCAGCGCCCTGCGCCGAACGCGTGGTCTTCTGCAATACCGGCACCGAGGCGACGTTTTACGCGATGCGCGCGGCGCGCGGGTTCACCGGGCGCGACAAAATCGCCGTGTTCGACGGCTGTTATCACGGCGCACACGACTACGGCATGCTGGTCGCCGATCCGACGAGCCCGCCCGAAGCGCTGCGCACGCTGCCGATGGGGCGCGGGGTACCGAAGGTCATTGCGTCGCTGATGATGATGTTGCCGTATCGGCATCCGGCTGCGTTCGATCTGATCCGCCGCCACAAGGACGAACTGGCCGCGGTGATGGTCGAAGGTGTTCAGAGCTCCAACCCGCAACCCGACGCCGGCGAGTTTCTGCGCGAACTGCAAGCGGTGTGTCAAGCGTCGGGTGTGCTGTTCATCATCGATGAAGTGATCACCGGGTTCCGGCTGACGTATGCCGGTGCGCAGGGACTCTTCGATGTCACGCCGGACCTCGCGACCTACGGCAAGGCGCTCGGCGGCGGCATGCCGATCGGCGCAATCGCCGGCCGCGCCGACGTGATGAATGTTTTCACCGGACTCGCGGCCGAACGCGGGATATTTTCGGGCGGCACGTTTTCGGGTAATCCGATGACGATGGCGGCGGGTACCGCAGCCGTCGGCTACATGAAGGCGCACCCGGAAATTTATCCGTACATGAACGGCCAGGGCGACCGGCTCGCACGGGCGTTCAACGAATTCTGCGATTCGCGGCAGTTACCGGTGCAGATGAAAAACGTCGGTTCGATGCTCCACATGTTCTTTCAGCGCGAAAGTCTCGACAGCGCCCGGGACATCCGGCCGCGCCACGTCGTCGCGGAGAAGGCGTTTTATCTGCACGCGCTGAACCGCGGCGTGCTCGTGCCCGGAACCCAGCGCGCATTTTTGTCGGCCGCGCATACGCGAGAGGACGTCGACCGCCTGATCGACGTGTTCACCACGTCATTGATCGACGTCGAAGCCGACGGGCTATTCGCAGCCTGATCGTGCGGCCGATTCGGTGACGGTCGCCGCCAATCGGTAGCGCGGCTTCGCGGGGTCAGGTGCGGCGTTCACTTCTGTCATTTCGAAAAGCCTTCCGACCGTCGTCAGAAACGCCGAGTGTGCGGCGAGAAACGCACCTTCGTCGGGTGTCGTGCCGGTAATCAGCTGCGTGAGCTGAGGAAATGCGAACGGAAACAACACCAGCGCCGTAAGTGCGAGTTCGAGTTGCGCGGCATCCACATCGCCGCGCAACCGACCGGCGCGTTGTGCGGCTGCGTTCGCGGCAACCGGGTCACGCCAGGCCGCGGTTCGCGCCGGTACCTCCGGGACGTCCTGCCCGGCGTGAGCCAGCGCCTCCCACATCAACAGCCGCGTCTGCTCAGGATGTTGGGCTGCCCGCCGCTGCGCGGCAGTGAGTCGTTCCTCCAGTCGTGTGGACCCGGGCGCTTTGGACGGAGCACCGAGCCGTTCCGCCAGTACCGCCGCAAACAGGCCATCCTTATTGCCGAAGTAGTGATACAGCATCCGCTTATTGACCGCCGCCGCGGCCGCGATCGAGTCGATTCGGGCGCCCGCCAAGCCGGCTGCGCAGAACTCAGTCGTCGCTGCATCGAGGATCGAGCGCCGCGTTCGATCCGGATCTCGAGGAGTCGTCACGGTCACAGAACCTGAAGTAACTGTATGGTTATCATAATGTAACCATACAGTTAATATGTCTACCCCAGCGGCTCGCGGTCTACCGCCGCGAAGTGTTCGCTGTCGCCGGGCGGTAATTGCGGGGCGGTTCTGCTATAACGTCGCGCGCCGTTCAAAAGGATATCCGGCCATGCCAAAAACGCTCGCCCGCTCCGCCGTGATGCTGGTCTTCGCGCTGCTCGTCGCGACGCAGGCCAAAGCGTCGAACGCGACGCTCGATACCCGTGTCACTGCGGCGATTGCAAATCTGTCCGCCAAGGTCCCGCTCGCGCCCGAACTCATTCAAAAGGCCGCAGGCATCCTGGTATTTCCGCGGGTCTATAAGGCCGGCTTCGTGCTCGGCGGCGCCGTCGGTGAAGGCGCACTGCAGGTTCGCGGCGAAACCGTGCAGTACTACCGGACTACCGCGGTGTCGTACGGTTTCCAGGTGGGCGTGCAATGGCGTACCGAGATCGTCATGTTCATGACCGACGAAGCTCTCGAACGTTTTCGCGCCGGCAACGGCTGGCAAGCCGGCGTCGACGGGAGCATTGCGGTGATCGCATTCGGCGCCGGCAACAGCATCGACACCGACAACATGCAGGAACCGATCATCGGCTTCATCTTCGACGACAAGGGCCTGATGTTCGATCTGTCGTTCAAGGGCAACAAGTACTGGAAGATAGAAGATCGCTGAGTTGCTCTATCCCAAGCGGTCGTGGAGTTGATACAGGTCGGTGAGTCGGTGTCTCTCCGCGATCCCGCCGACCGGTCGCGGCGCGATCAGATAAGCCTCAATGCCGACCGCCCGCGGTCCGAAGTAATCGCACTCCACGTTGTCTCCGACGAATATCGCATCGCTAGCGTGGATGCCGATGCATTCGAGATGCGCTAGATAGATGCTCGGATGGGGCTTACGAAACCCGTGGCCGATCGACGTAGTCACGTGATCGAACGATGCGCGGATCCCAAGGCGATCCAACAGCCCCTCGACCATCGGTTCGTGGTGTGTGTTGCTGAGAACCGACTTTGAGGCTGAGACCGTTTTGAGCCAGTTAGACAAATTCGGCAGACCCTCCACCGCTTCGGTCCAATCATCCAGATAGCTTTCGACGAATTGCGCGACGCGCGCGCTCGATACTGCCACACCCAACTCCTCGAACAGCATTCGCGCCGCATCGTCCATGCTGTATTCGCGAAGCGTTTCGCTTGCCGCCTTTTCCAAATGAGCAAAACTCCGGGAAATTCGCTGGCTCAGCACGTCCGGTGTCAGTTGCACTCCCCACGCCGACAACGTAGACCGAGCGCGCTCGACTGGATTTCCATGAACGCCGTCTCGATACGTCACCAGCGTTCCGAAGAAGTCGAAAATAACATGTCGCACCTCGAACGTCCCGTTAGCCGAAAAGCCCCGAGCGACTGCGCTCGAGATCGAGTAGCCACTGCTTCGTATCGAGGCCGCCACCAAAACCCGTCAGCGATCCATCGCTGCCGATCACGCGATGGCACGGAATGATGATCGGGATCGGGTTCGCGCCATTGGCGGCGCCCACCGCACGAACCGCTTTTGGATGATCGACGTGCACCGCAATATCGCCGTACGTGCGCGTCGCTCCGTAGGGGATGGTCGTCAGCGCGTGCCAGACGGCGCGCTGAAAATCGGTACCGTCCGGCGCCAACGGAATGTCAAAGGTGCGGCGCTCGCCGTCGAAGTACTCTTGGAGCTGACGTTTGATGCGTAGGAACGGTTCGTCGTAACGTTCCCAGTCGGCTTCGGCGCCGCGCGCTTTGTCCCCGCGCGAAAAGCCGACGACTTTTAATGCATGCCGGCTGCCCGCCAACAGCAGCGGTCCGATCGGACTTTCGAGGTAGCTGTAATACATCACACCGCCTTGCTTCGCGCCGCTGCCGCGGACGCCCAGAGATACATCACCGCATAGGCCCGGAACGGGCGCCAGGCTTCCGCGGCGCGCCGAGCACCCGCCGGAGTTGTGTCGAGTCGCTTCAGAATGGCCCAGTCGCTGTCGGGAAATGCATCGGCATCACGACCCGCACGCATGGCGATGTACTGCGCGGTCCACGGACCGATACCGGGGATGCTGGTCAACGCGTTCCGCAGTGCCGTCCCGGGCATGGCCGCCGAAATTTCGAGATCGCCACACGCGACCCGCTGCGCGAGTTGTCGGATCGCGTCGCCGCGACGCCCGGGCATACCGATTTCCGCTGGCGTCTGCCGCGCGAGACACTGCGGCGACGGAAACATGAATCGACCGCGACCATCGCCGCCATACCGTTGCACGAGCAGCCGTGCCAACGCAGTCGCGCGCGCAACGCTGACCTGCTGGCCGAGGATCGCGCGCACCGCAAGCTCAAATCCATCGAAGGCACCGGGTACACGCAGCCCCGGCGAACGCAGAATCGCGGCATGCAGCAGCGGATCGGCACCGAGATGGGCGTCGATCGCAGCGGAGTTGGCGTCCAGATCAAACACGCGCCGAACGTCGGCTTTCAATGCCGCAGCGCGGGGCCGCAGTCCGTGCGGGATCGACAGCGATAGCGTCTGGCGGGTCACGTTCACCTCGAGCGGCTCTTTGGAGCCGTCAAGAATCCGGTGATAGCGCGCCTCGTGAACACCTTCGAATTCCGGTATCGCACGCTTGGCGAGGAATGAAAGCAGCCAATCGGTGTCGAACGGCCCACGCACCGACAAGCGCACACGCATCGCTCCGGCCGGTGGCATGACACCGATTTCCATCAATCCGTTGTTGGTTGAATCAGTCAATGAATCAAAGGCACTATAATTTGCGCCATCTTACCCGCCCCGGCTCGCTTTGATCGTCACCCTGCACAGTAACGAAATCGATGCCGCTCTCGACGAGGCGGTCGCGCACGTCGACCAACCGCGGACGCTTTCGATCGCCTTCGATCTGCTCGAGTCATGGACCGCACCGCCCCGGTACATCCGTTTGACGGCGGTCTATCTGATCGAGCGCGACACGATCCATACCTTCGTGACCGACCGACCGCTCGACACACCCAAGCCAGCACATTTTTTTGCGACGGCCAATCGCTGTCGCGCTGCAATTTTTGCGCTCGATCAACCTTTGCGCCTTGCGCCGGCTACGGTCGCAAAGCCGTGGGGACGCGAAATCTGGTACACCGGAATCGAAGCGCGCGGGATCAGCGGCGTGACCGACGCTCGCCACACCACACCGTTGCCCTGGGTACTTGCGAGCGCGCCACGACGACTGTGCGGCGTACAACCAATCGTACTGTTGAAAGTGCTCGAGCCGTCACCGGAACCGGTCTTGGGCGACCTCTACTTTGAACTGCACGAATCCAAACAGGAACTTTACGTCGTCACGCAAGTCGATCGCCGCGCATGGCCCGACGGGCGCGGCGTCATCCGTTTCGGCATGAATGCCGCCCGCCGCGCGAGCTACCGGGACGATGACCGATTCCGCGCTGACTACCTCGCCGCAGTGCGCGCGTACGAGTCCGTCCGTCGCACCATCGATAGTCTGTTGGACGAAAAACGCGCGGCCGCCGGAATCGATCTGCACGCGCCGGTTCCGATCGTGCTGATGCAGCGCTGGCTCAGCGAGCTGGATTCGCAGTTGATCGACGACGAGCGTGGCCGCCGCGGCGCGATGGATGCATTCACGCAGGTGCGCGCGGTATGCGAAGGCGATATCGTGCAGCTGCCGTGCCGACTACCGCACGCGCTGCAGCACGGAGTCCGAGTGATCGAACTACAAACGCCGACGTTTGAACGCCGCATCATTGCCTTTGCGCAAAAAGTGCTGACCCAGGATCACTGGGATACCCAAGCCGCGATCGCGTGTATGCAGCTCGACAATCCGCAGCCCAGCAACGTACATGCGCTGATCGATGAACCCGATTGCACCGTCGAGCGCATTGTCGCTTTCGACGGCTTCGCCGCACGCCGCGTGCGTCTGGCGCCGGCCGCCCGGGCGGACCTTCCGGCAGAGCTGCCTTATGCGCTGTGCATCGGTATCAGCGGAGAAGTGACGCTCGGGGGCACAACACTGTCACGTGAGGTCGCCTGTCTGGTGCCGAGGGCGACGACGCAGCGCACGCTGATCAACCACAGCAGCCAGGACGCCGTCTGTCTGCTGGCGGGTCCCGAATTGTGAGTTCGAATCCAAACTTCGAGCCCGTTGACGAGTCTGTTGGCGAACCTGTCGCCGCCGCGCCACGGCGCTCGCGCCTGGGACGCTATGTATTACGCACGGCGATCGTCGTTGCGTTGTATTTCAGCATTCTGGTGTATCCGGTCATTCGTCTGCTCGGCCTGCTGATGCCGACGTGGACACCGGGCACGATCGAGTTGCTGGCGATCATCGTTGGGCCGATCGTCTGCCGCGTGTGGTACGAACGCCATCCGACCGAGGCGACGCGCACCCTTGCCGCCGGCGCCCTGACGTGGCTCGGCATGTGCTTTCTGCTGTTTTCGATGATGGTTGTATTCGAAGTGGTCAACTTGGCGCTACCGCTGCCATCGCAAGCGACCGGCGCCACGATCCTGATCGGCATCGTTGTATTGAGCATCGCCGGCTTCATCAATGCACAACTACTGCATGTCGAACGCGTGTCGATTCCGGGGCCCGCGACGGTGGCCGGCCGCACGCTGGTGCAGATCAGCGACGTGCACATCGGCTCACGCAGTCCGCGACTGCTCCGACGCATCGTCGACCGCGTCAACACTCTAAAACCCGACTACGTGCTGATCACCGGCGATCTGATCGACTTTGCCGGTATTTCGCGGATCGAACTCGCCGCGCTCGGCACGTTCAACGCACCCGCGATTTTCGCAATCGGCAATCACGAGCGTTACGTGGACCTCGTCGCAATCGACGAACGACTGCGCTCACTGGGTGTGATCGTGTTGCGGGACGAAGCGCAGATTCATGGGCCTTTCCAGTTCATCGGCATCGATGATGTCGACGCCGCGGCGCGTATCCCGGCAGCACTCGCCCGTATCAGACTCTCGGCGCAGCACTACGGCGTGCTGCTCTACCATCGTCCGGACGGCTTCGACGCCGCGGTTGATCGAGGTATTCCGTTGACGCTCGCCGGACACACGCATGCCGGCCAGCTGATCCCGTTCAACCTGATCGTCAAACGGATCTTTCCGCGGATACGTGGACTTTACGAGCTGGACGGATCGCGCCTGTATGTATCGCCGGGCACCGGCACGTGGGGACCCGTGCTGCGGATCGGCTCGCGCTCGGAAATTACGTTGCTGGAATTCACCGTCGCTTAGAGCGCTGCTGAAAAAACGATGCCTTCGATGTTATTCGCCGCGCAACGCGACGGTGATAGGCAGGCGCGTCGCACGCACCGCGGGGAACAGACCGCCGATGAAACCGAGACTCACGGCCCAGGTCAGACCCTGCGACATCAGCTTCGGTGTCACCGCAAAGTCGAAGCCGACCTGCGAGAACGTGCCGGAGTTCAGCGTCGACACCGTCATGCCGTTGAAAATCACGAACGACAGCACCGCACCCAGCAGACCGCCAACCACCGCGAGCAGCAGTGCTTCTATCATTACTGAGATCAGGACGGGCGTAGCGCCGAAGCCGATCGCCCGCAACGTTGCGATTTCCACGGTGCGCGTCGTCACGGCGCTGTACATGGTGTTCAGCGCGGCAAAGACCGCACCGATCGCCATGATGACGCCGACCAGGTAGCCGAAGCTGGTGATGATCGTCGTCAGACGTTTCGACTGATCGCCGTAAAAATCCTGCTCGCTGCGTATCTGCAGATCGAGCCGCGGATCTTTTGCGATCCGTTCGGCAATCGTATCGATGACCGACGGATCACTGAGCTGCACACGCATCGTGCTGACGCCGCCGCCACGGCGGAACGCCGCCTGCACGACGTTACCGTCGGCCCACACTTCGGATTCGTTCGCATCACCAGCGGCCTCGAAGACGCCAACGATCGTCCAGTCGCTGTCGCGGAAGCGCACCGTTGCACCGAGGTCGATTCCGGCGAATTCCTCGCGCGCGCGCCGGCCGACAATCAGTTCGCCCCTGCCTGGTTCGAACGCACGTCCTTCGACGATTGTAAGCTCAGGTCGTACAACGAACGCGCTCTGCTCGACGCCGCGCACGACCAGATTGGCGGCGGTACCGTTGCTGCGCTTGGGCACATCGGCAATCGTGTACAGCTCGCCGCTTGCCGCAACGATGCCTTCCATCTGCGCGACGATATTGACGGATTCCTGGCTGATGCCGCTGGACAGTTCGCCGCCGGAACCCCCGCGCAACACAATCGCCCGGTCCGGTGCCGCCGTCGATTCGAGCGCGGCGCGAAACCCGGTGGCCATCGCCAGAATTGACACCAGCACCGCGACGACGCCCGCGATGCCGACGACGATGACCGACGACGAACCCAGACGCAACGGCAGGTTGCGCAGATTCATCAATGTAATCTCGCGGATCTGAGCGAGCATTTCAGCGCTCCCGCAATGCGTCGACGATGCGTAAACGTCGCGCCGTCACGGCCGGCACCGCACCGACGACGAGGCCTAACAGAACGGCTATGGCGAGACCCATCGCGATCGTCTCCCAGACGATCTTGAATCCCGGCAGCACATCCTTCACGCCCTGCGCAATGCCAGGGCCGAGCAGTGCGGCGATGCCGAGGCCCATGACGCCGCCGGCGACGCACAACAAAACCGCCTCGCCGAGCACCAGCAGCGCTACGAGCGCATCGCTGAACCCAAGCGTCTTCATCACCGCGAGCTCCGGCACACGTTCGCGAAACGCCTGTGCCATCGTATTGCCGGTCAGCAGAATGATCGTGAAAAACACCGCCGCCAGGATGCCACCCATCATCAAGCCGATATCGCCAATCTGGTTCGCATACTGACGCGCAACCTCGGCTTCGGTAGCCGTACGCGTCTCGTCGGACGAATTTTCGAACACCGCGTCGATAGCGCGGGCCACTTCGGCGGCTTTTTTCGGATCGACGACGCGCACGACAAACGAGCCGACTTCGCCCTGACCGAACTGGCGCGCCTCATCGAAATAATCGTAATTGAGCAGGAACGCGTTCTGTCCAAAACCTCCCGACGGCGCCTGGTACGTTCCGACCAGATCGAATTCCCAAAGACGCGTGTTGTCTTTCTTCGGCCAGATGTCAGCCTCGATCGGAATTCTATCGCCCACCTTCCAACCGTATTTCGCAGCCAACTCGACCGGCACCACGACGGCGGTTCGGGTATTCGTGAACGCGTCAAGCAGCGCCGGATCGATCCGAAGTTCCGGATAAGCCGCAAACCATTCCTTCGGTACCACCGGATACTTCGGGAAAAAGTTCTTGCGGTCCTGATAGAAACCACCGAACCAGCTGTAGTGCGTCGCCATCGCAACACCCGGAACGGCACGGATCTGGTTCAAATGACTGATCGGCAAGCCGTCGATGATCGAGTACTTCGGTTGCACGACCAGCCGGTCGACACCGGCCACGTCGACGCCGGCGCTGAACGCATTCGTGATGCTGCGCAACAGCCCGAACAGCAGGAACGCGATGATGATCGAAAACAGCGTCAACGCGGTACGTGTTCGGCGCCGGAACAACCCGGCCCAGATCAGCGATAAGAAGTTCATGCCGCGGTCTCTTCGACCAGGCGTCCCTTGTCGAGGTGCAGGATATGACGCGCATGGTCGGCCGCCTTCGGATCGTGCGTCACCATGATGACAGTCTTGCCGTGTTCACGATTGAGCAGTGCGAGCAGATCGAGAATTTCATCGGCAGTACCCCGATCGAGGTCGCCCGTGGGTTCGTCGCAGATCAACAGCGTCGGGTCGGCAACCAATGCGCGCGCAATGGCCACACGCTGTTGTTGTCCACCGGAGAGTTCGCCCGGCTTATGGCTGGCACGATCCGAAAGCCCGACGATCTCGAGCGCGGTTGCGGCATTCTTCTTCCGTTGGGCGGCATTCAGCGACGTCAGCAGCAGCGGCAGTTCGACGTTGCGCTGCGCCGTCAGCACCGGCAGCAGATTGTAGAACTGAAATACGAAGCCAATGTTCTCGGAGCGCCATTTCGCGAGGGATTTCGAGTTCAGCGTCTCGAGTTGTTGCCCGGCGACGCTGATGCTCCCCGACGTCGGTTGGTCGAGACCGCCGATCAGATTCAGCAGGGTGGTCTTGCCCGAACCGGAGGGTCCCATCAACGCGACGAAGTCGCCGGCTTCAATATTGAGGTCCAGGTCGCGCAGCACCACCACCTCCTGCTTGCCACGAACATAGCTCTTCGACAGTTTCGAAATAGAGACGATTGCAGTCATCACGACTCCTGACGGTTGGCTGACGTTGTAAAGATCACGACGCCGGCGGACGTTCTTCGAGGAACGCCACCTTGACGCCCATGTCCGGCAGTACCCGGGGATTCTTCTCGAGCAGCGCGATCCGCACACGCACCGTC
>Ga0315287_10005870_pt1 | contig 12138 bp, 19 predicted proteins | sample YL17G11_0_MG_FD_205037 | JGI IMG/M metagenome (GOLD analysis project Ga0315287, IMG submission 205037) | Sediment microbial communities from Yellowstone Lake, YNP, Wyoming, USA - YL17G11_0 | ecosystem: Environmental > Aquatic > Freshwater > Lake > Sediment | place: USA: Wyoming | collected...
CATATCTCAGACATATATTTAATGTAGTCTTTAACCCCTATAAGAATCAAGTCCAGGTGTCCGTGTATAATAAAGAACAGGCCTTAACCATCCCGGGTTATCGGAAACTGTTCTTAATTAAAGACGATGAGTCTTTTAAATACGCTAAGACACATCTGAATTCTATTCCTTTCATGCATTACAATATCGATCAGTCCTGGATAACAAAAGAAAGAGTAGTTCAGGTTCTGAAAAGCTTTAACGATCCAACACATACCTTTGACAGCTGTCTGTGGGGCTGGATTGATGGGGGCCAATGCCCTTATAGTACCGGCTCATACATCGACATTACGTTTGATGGAACTATAAGAACCTGCCCCTTCAGCCGAAAAGGTATACCGATAAAAGAAGTTTACGACGGTACTTATGAATCACTGTTCAAGACCCGCAGTCAAACAGAATGTGCCTACTCGAAAATATTCAACTGCTAAGGAGGCCTACTAATGAATGTGAAAGAAACTAAGTTCACCCTGAAGAACATGACCCCCCGGGAATCCGTACTGATCGAGGGCGACCATGGTCTGGGTAAGTCAGAAGTCATCGCTCAAGTCGTAGCCGAATTGTCGAAGGAACTTGGTAAGCCCTTTCAGCTTATCGACTTCCGTCTTGCTCAGTGTGAGGTCGGTGATCTCATCGGTATGATGAGACATGTCGATACCTTCCAAGCCGTTCGATGCCTCTACGTCGACGGTAAGAAAGTAGAATCTTCCGTTGAGATCAAGAACTGTACAGTCCATGACATAGCCGATTGGTTCCCTACCGATCCGGACAGCTATGGGTACCTGTTCCTTGATGAACTCTGGCGGGCTTCCCGTGACCTGCAGAACGCTGTCATGGAACTGGCCCTGGACTATCGGTACCACTTCCGGGAACTGCCACAGAACTGGAGAGTCGTAGCAGCTTCCAATAACAATATGCAGAGATACAAAGGGACGGTACCGGAACCGGCTCTGTACTCAAGGTTCCTGAAAATCCAATTCGGACCGACCACAGAAGAGTGGCTTGACCATGCCAGTGACAAAGGCATTCATATAGCAGTCATCAAGTATATTTCAAAGATTCCCGGTGACCTGGAAATCCCGGAGACCTATGAGCCCGGTACAATCGTTCCCGATCGTCGGTCCTGGTTCAAGTTGGGTAAGGACATGAATCATTTTGCTGAGATCGGCCATGACATGCTCAACGACCTGGGCTATCTGACTCAGTTTGCTATCGGTCGTTTAGGTTCATCGGTAGCAGTGAACTTTGTGGAGTATATCCGTAAGAGCTACAAGATATATTCCCCTGAAGATATCTTGGACAAGATAACCAATGTCATGGAACAGGAATTCCAGAACTCCGAGCCGGCCGAGATCGGTTATTATAATCGGATACTCGTGAAGTACATGAAGAAGTCTGAAATAGAACTGACCAAGAAGCAGAGTGATAACCTGGCACGGTATGTCAAAGCCATACCAAGGGAAACTGCTTCAGGTTTCTGGGAAGACTTCCTGACTCAGTGCCCTACTGTAGCTCAGAAATGGTACAAAGAGATCCCCGGTATGCCTGAGTATATCTGGAGTCTGCTTAATAAAGACCAGGCCTTGGCTGAGGCCAAACCTATCAAGACAAAAAAGAAATGATCCTAAGAGGGGCTGAATAAGCCCCTCACCCTTTATCTGGAGGTACTATGTCTGATATAAAAGAACTCTCTATACCTGAATTAAAAGAACTTACACCAGCTCAGCTCTCTCAGGCCAAGAAACGCTTCGATTGGCTCCTGAGTTTCCTGATATGCCATTACAAATTCGTACACCAGATCCTGGGAATGATGACCAAGTATGTCGACTACAAAGTTGAGACCATGGCTGTGTCCGTAACAGCAGATGGAAAATTCCAAATGTATTGGTCTCCTTCCTTCTTTGAGACCCTAAAGGATGAAGAAGCTACTTATGTCCATTACCATGAGGTCATGCACATAGTCTTACATCACTGTACCAAAAGGAAAGGAGATAAACTTAACCATGAGCTGTGGAACATAGCTCATGACCTGGCCGTTAATGAACTGATCTTAGATAATGCATTCTGTAAAATACCCAGAACCAAGGAAGGAAAACTTATAGGATGTCATGTCCGGGTCCTTAAAGAAATGCCGGAGTACACTGATATTAAAGAACGTCAGACAGCTGAATGGTACTTCCAGTACCTCAGAGAGAAGAACAAGAAGAATCAAAATGGTAGCGTCGGAGACCTGGTTGCAATGGGGAGTATGGATAGCCATGACGGCTGGGGTAAGAATGAGATAGCCGATGAAAGGATCCGAGCCAAGATCAAAGAAATAGAACTAAGCGAAACTTGGGGCTCTCTGCCCCAGACCGATATTGAAACCATTAAAGCTGCCCAGATAAAGAAGATAAGCTGGGAAGCTCTGATGCTGACATGGTTTGGTAACTATGCAACAAAAGAAAGGGTCACTACCCGGAAGAGACCTAATCGCAGAACCGGCTATGCCCATCCGGGATACCGGAAAGGATACACAGAGAAGTGGCTGGTCGTGGCTGATACCTCAGGTTCCACAATGGGCTACTTGAAAATATGGGGTGCAGTCATTAATCAGATAGCTGAAGAGCTGCCCATAGACTTCGCTCAGTGTGATTGTAACGTGACCTGTGAGCCCGTGCCCTTTGAAAATGCACAGATTGATTTTGAATTCAAAGGCATGGGTGGTACAGACTTCCAACCGATCATCGATCTGGTAGACAAGAATAACTATGCTGGGCTTTGCATCCTTACTGATGGCGAAGCTGCAGCATGTACGAAACCTAAATCAGCCCAGGTATTATGGTGCTTGCCTATTGGCAAGGTACCTCCCGTTGAATGGGGTACCCGGATACATCTGGAGGAATCTATATGAAATACTTTTCCGTCCGAGTACAACCGTCCCATAGTAGTACGATATCCAAACGTATCTGGGAAGTGTCTTATGACAAGACATCTTCCATGGCAACAATGGAACGGGAAGAGGTCAAGACCGTGCCCAATGCTTTAGGCTTCTTCCATTACCCCGAGACCATGTCCGATGAACAGGCTCGTACAGTCCTGATACAGAGCATGATCGAAAGGCATGACCAGGAAATCGTAGAGTTGACGGCGTCAAGAGATGCCCTCTTGAATCTTCTACCCAAGTGAGGAGACCTTATGACCTACCTGACATACAATAGAGATACCTACCTGACATACGATAAAGATGGAGACGTACCCGCCTACCCTTCATACGCTTCATACGGGGACTTCTCACCCGTCAAAGGCGACTACGCCACCGCCACCCCTGCCCAAAAAGCTTCTCTATACATTATGCCTGATCTCCTCTCTGGCTCAGACTATAATGGAGGAAGTGTTTCCAAGTCCAATTATGATACTTTTCTTAAAATGTATGGCAAGCGTGAAGGAGTCTACGATTGTCATGGTGGTATGGGTACCTTTGCTATTGTTATCAGAGCAGATGTTGCCGAATCCGAAGACATAGCTGAGACCCTTGATGATCTGGGAAATTACCCGGTCCTTGATGAAAACGCCTATAGAAAGGAACAAGACGTCAGGAAAAAAGATGCCTGGAGTGGCTGGGTAGAAAGAGATGCCCGTAACAAAGTAGAAACTAAAGTACAGGAATTCATTGAGGACTGGGAACCCGATGATAGCTTTGAGGAACGTTTCTACAATGCTATTGAAGAAACCGGAGAATGTTTCCAGGAAGAGTCAGACGGGTCCATGTACATCAAGGTAGATAAACTTGTGCCTAACATAACCGATATGATACTGGCAGAGATAGTCCCTGATTTATCCCTGCCTCTTCTTATGGGTCGTAATTGGAAATCAGAGACAGCCCGTATGTTGTATCTCTCACGACTTAAAGGAGTACCAGTATGAGTGAATACATTGGATGTAGTTTAAGAATAGGTGGGAAGATTACCAAGGCCCAGGCCAATGAACTTCTCCGTCTTATTAAAGATGAGATGTGTGATTATACTGGCCCGTCCACACTTAAGGAATTTAAAGAGGAAGCTAAATGGGACGGTACAGCCAATTATGGTCAGTGTGATGACGTCGAAGGCTTTTGTGAAACAAATCATATCTCCTATATCAGACAGTCCGAGGCCAAGTACGAGTATGATGGTGAAATCAGGTCCTTTATTAATGATGAAGTCACTATCACTAAGTCCACCCAGGATGGAAATTCCACGGTAAGAATTGATGAGATCAAACCATACTGTGACCTTCTCCTGGCCTTACTCGAACAGGGAGAGACAGCTCTACCATTATTTCTGACCAATAATGAAGAGTCCTTTCATAACCTTATTGTAGCAGCAATCAAGAATCCTAAGAACCTGAACAAAAAACTCAAGAAGAAATTAGACCTGTTGCTCCCGACTATCCCTGTACTTCCTCCATTAGAGATCATATAACATGTACATACTAAGGAGAACTCCAATGTCGACATTAACTTATCAGTCTGCTCTGGACAAACTTGGTAATAGAACCAAAGTAAAATTGGGCGGAAACACTTATCTTGAGAAAAGAGAAGATGACGCCGTAGCTGTTAGATTATACCACACCGACATCATCACCTGGCAGAAAAATGGCCACATCATTCTCGATTCCGGTGGATACCAGACAGTCACAACTGCAGACCGTCTCCATTCTTTCCTTGGATACAGCCTTATCCAGCAGTGGAGTATTAGTAGGACCTGGTATTTTAATGGCTGTGCTGAAAAAAAGGTCTACAAATGGAGTGATCCAATTGAACTGGACTGTCATGGAAAGATAATCGGTAAGAAAACCCTTCTACAAGAAACCTTGGCCGAAATAAAAGACTTCCGGATAACACACGAGAAAAAAGTTCTTAAGTGGACCGATGTTAAACATTTATGGAACAGAAGTCTGAACTTAAAGAGTGATGCCTATGGCATGAGACAGCTCTTTAAGATCCGGGACAATGCTAAAATTGATGCCCATATTAAAACCCTTTCTAAGCTCAGACGTTCCATAACTGCAAGGATCATAGAAGTTATTAAGGCCATGACCCTGGAACAGGTCAGTGACCTGTACGATCGGTGCTATGTTGATAACCTTAAAGAGCTGATTATTAAGTACTGCATAGGTTCCTTCATCCCTATGATAGCCATGACTGAAAAGAAGGCTAAATTAGTACGTGTTATTAATGAGAGGGTAACATGCTATACAAAAGCAGCCTGATCAATGACGCTGAACATATCATAACTCAAATGAACAAGAGACTATTAGTACTGAAGGTAATAGATGTAGGTTTTATCTATACCTTTTGTAACTCTTCTCAGAACTCTAATACCCTGGGCTGGTACTGGGAATATTTGGGCAGATGTCGAGGCTTTAACAAGGATAGTGTCTGTTTTGATATCTATGCCTGTACCCAGGATTTATCACACCGGGCAGACACGTTTAGTCAGGGTCTCACTTCATTAACAATGATCAAGAAGGTAGATTTCAAAGACCTGCCTTTATATGTTAATGATAAATGGAAATGGAAGTCTCATTTGTTCCTGGATATCCTGGCCGGCAAACGTAAGATACGTATACCAAAGGAGTAATCACATGTCCGACAAAGCCCGAGCCCTTATCAAACAGGCCGTTTTAATTCATGAGAAGAAAGATGGTGCTTCAGATTATGGCAAATACAGGGATGTCATTACTGAAGTCCTTCACCTGGCCTATAATGATTCTAAACTCAGGTCAGGGAACAAAAATGCTCTCTATCGAAATGAACTAAAGGACTGGGTAGTCGAAGCCGGTTTTAACGGTTTTGAAGAAGAGGTTACAGGTACTGAAGTAGCAAGGATCGATAAGATTAAAGAGAAAAGACTGCCTCTGTATCTCACAAAGGAATGGGAAACAAACGAAGGTCATGAATATTATTTAGAAAGACTGAAAGGAAAAGGCTAATGAAGTCTCTTACATTCGTTCTGGAAGTCAGCTGCGCTAATGAGTATGCAGAATGCCCCTGTAAAGCAGAAATAGAAATCACGGAGAAGGACCTAGTCTGGATTAATGCCTGTCTCAAACAGATCAAACTTCTTAAAGCTTCCTACATCAGTCGATGGGATGGTGTCAGTAAATTCCTGAATGATGAAGATGAAGAAGTAACTGATTTTCGTGATGAGTGTACGGAGATGAAGGTCAGTGACACTGACCTCTATATTAAGGGCCTGGTAAAACACTGTGACTTCAGTTGGTCTACTGAGTCCATATCTATAAAAGAGCTTAAAGAATGCTGGAAGGTAGCCTTCTGCAAAGGCACTGATCTACCCCTTCTATTTCCCAACCTTGAATACAAAACAGCAAAGAAAATTTTCAGTGACCGGTCTCGAAACGAAGAACTTGAAGTCTATACACGTATCAACAAATGTGAGGAGCAATAATCATGAATATCGTTATCCAGTTACAGGGCGGACTTGTTCAGGGAGTCTTTATCACCGGTGAAGGTACCCCGGATCTTGTCTATGTCATCGATGAAGATACAGAAGACATAGATGACGAATGCCTTACCAAGTATAAAACAGTATCAGGCAAGACTGGTAGAGCAGTGATCCATACCGACTCAATTAATCCTTTACCCAAAGACTGTGACATGGCCCGGGCTCTGGATGCCTTTGAAGTTATCACATGTGAATGTGGCAAGAAACATCCCATAGGGACATTATGGTGTGTCTGTGGCAGAGACCTTAACAATAGTAACCCTACACACAACAAACAAAGCACGCCATTACTTTGCCGCAACGTAGAGTGTGACCATTGTAGGTGTATTTGCCTTACGCAAAAATGTGATTATTTCAAGGGGTAACGGCGTACATTTGTCGGACGTTGTGAACTCTACTTCACATCGTAAAAACCTGAAATATAATTTAACAGAACATATGATTCTGCGTATAATGTAATAACACAGAAAGGAACATTTACTATGTCACACTATGTTGAACTGGGAACCACAATGACCGATGAGGAAGCCTTAGTCAAAGCCCTCGGTCGTATGGGCTTCTCCAACAATCAGATCGAACGTCATACCCAGGCCACCTCTCTGCGGGACTACTTCGGGAACATCTCCCCCCAGAAAGCTAATGTCATCGTCCGGAAAAGAGACGCTGGTATAGCAGACCTGGGATGGGAAAAAACCAAAGAAGGAACGTTCAAGTCTCACCTGGATCTGTACACAGGGAAGTATGACAAGCCCTGGCAGGATAAACTTCAGGTCAGCTACAATGTTGAGAAGTCTAAAATGGAATGCACCAAGAAAAAACTGAAATACACAGAGGATGTGGACACCGAAAACCGTCCTCGTCTTCGAATCAGAATGGGTTAACATGTTTATTACCTTTGATCAGATAGCCAACCCAGAAAAATACGGCTTAGCCGAGTGCCCCCACTGTAACGGGTACGGTTCCTCTCTTAAAGAGAAGAATGTTCGCTGTACTCAATGTAATGGTTCCGGGCTCGTGAAGAAAGAAACCGCTCTCAAATATAAGGAGACTAATAAATGAAAGAGATCATCCTGACCTTTAATCCGGACGGAACAGTCACGAAAGAAACCAAGGGCTTCACAGGAAAATCCTGTGTCAAAGAAACCGCGTTCATTGAAGAAGCCCTTGGCAAGCCCGGGAAACGTCGGTTCAAGTCCGAGTACTATGAACAGGAAGCTGAACAGAAACAGCGCCTTAAGATCCGCTAAACCAAAAGGGGTATGAACTTATGTGTGAAAAACAATTCCTGAACTATGTTGGTGCCGGCTACCCTCTTCTCTGGGTCCAGTCCCACGAAGAACACCGGGTCATGAGCACCTTTGTCCTTGAGGTCAAACATCTCGGCAGAACTATGTTCTGTTGGGACCGGGTCTCCGGGATCAAATCAATTGTTGTCGACAAGGGTGTAATGAAATTCGCTGTAGTCGATACAGGAATGAAAGACGATCCCGGAGATCCTCTTATGTGTCTGGACTGGTTCAATGTGAACGTGAAAAAAGACGCGGTCCTCTTCCTTCTGGACTGGCATCACTATGCCGCCAAGGAATCTGCCCGTCGTATCCGGAATTACATCGAAGGTCTGGAAGGACCCAGTTTCGGATCAACCGGTAGAGCTATCTGCATTATCGCCCATAATATGGAGATACCGGCAGAACTCGATAAGGTCTGTACTCCTATCAAGTTCAGACTTCCCGAAGTCGAAGAGCTCCGGACAGTCCTACAGTCTGTCTGTGAATCCACCGGTGCTATGTATCCGACAGAAGATGAACCGATACTCAAAGCCGCTCAGGGTCTCACCCATTTCGAGGCTGAGAACGCCTTCTCAATCTCCCTGGTCGAGAGCAAAGGAAAAGAATTCCTTACCAAGACCATACAGAGAGAGAAAGCCACGGCTGTTCGTAAGTCAGGGTCCATCGAAGTCATCACTGCTATCAAAAGCATTAATGACATAGGTGGTCTTGATAACCTGAAGGTCTGGCTGACCAATCGTCTGGACAGCTTCTCCGATGAAGCTCGGGCCGATGGTATCGACCTGCCCAAAGGTATCATCCTGGCAGGTCCTCCAGGAACCGGGAAGTCATTATCCGCCAAGGCTGTCGCTACGATCCTTGATCGTCCTCTGCTTCGCTTCGATGTGGGTGCAGTCTTTGCCTCCCATATCGGTGAATCAGAAGCCAATATGGATGACGCCCTTCGGATCGCTGAAGCCGTTGCTCCCTGTGTGCTCTGGCTCGATGAGATCGACAAAGCATTCGGTGGTGCTGATGGCGACTATGACGGAGACGGAGGTACTTCCAAAAAGGTATACCAGAAATTCCTGGTATGGCTTGGTGAGAAAACCAAGGACGTCTTCGTCGTGGCTACTGCTAATAACGTAGCCATCCTTCCCTCTGCTCTGCTTCGGTCTGGAAGGTTCAACGCCATGTTCTGGGTAGACCTTCCCGAACAGAAACAGAGAGAAGAAATCTTTATCATCCATCTGCGTCGGGTGAAAAGAGATCCGGCAATGTTCAACGTCAAAGCTCTGGCCGAAGCCACAAAAGGCTATACTGGGGCTGAGATCGAGAACATCATTCAGGAGTCTCTCATCCTGGCAAGAGTCCAGAAACAGGCCATGGCAGATGTCCATCTGCTTGCCTGTGTCCCGGAAGTCACTCCGATCTCCAGACTCATGTCCCAGGACATACAGAAGTCCAGGAAATGGGCTGAGGAACATGGAGTGAAGTACGCCAACCCGAAAGTGAAAGAAGCTATTACTGCTGACTCTTCCAAGAGGAAGATCAACTTTAACAGCCCTGTCATCAACTCAGGTGGCGTAGCCGGTTAGTCTTCTATAACATAAACCCAGAAAGAACTGGGTTTATGTTTCTCCCCTTCTTAATTTACATAACCCTTGGAGGTGTTTCATGTTAGCGATTTTCAAAGATGGTACTCTTATCAACGTCCATGTCCGTTACTGGTCCGGTGGCAAAGCCTTGACTGCTGATGACCTCGGTCTCAAGGATACCGAAGTTGCTGAAGCCTTTAAACTGGGCAAGAAAATGCTTGTCCCAGATGAGGCCATCAGAAAATTCAGAGCCAAAGAAGCCCAGTCCCGTCGTATAGTAGAAGTCTCTTCCTTCCCCTTCCCGATCGGTAACGCTTCCTTCGTGCCCAAGAAAAGGGTGGGGAAAGTCCTCGAGGCTCTGACCCAGTATCAGACAGACTACAATACTCTGACTGATGAACTGATCCGGGACTATGACAAGCTCCGGCAGGAAATGATACCGGTATATGAAGAAGCAGCCAGGACTGCCTATGCCAAGTCCCTGGCCGGCAAGAGTCAGCCTGTAGAGTTCACGATTGAATCCGAGCAGGCTGATGAAGCTGCCTTCGTGAAATCCTTCATGGATCGGATAAATACTTTCTATCCCACAGTCGATAGTCTACGGGCCAAGTTCAGTCTGTACTGGGACGTTTATGAGATAGCAACGCCGTCAATCGACAAGGCTGCTATTGCCCAGACAGAGTATCAGAAGGCCATGCAGGACCGTATGGGTACCTTCGTGACTGAAGTGGTTACCAGTTTACGGGCCAAGACCATTGAGATGTGTTCCAAGTTCGCTCAGTCTCTTAAGGATGGAAAGATCATAAGGTCTACGTCCATTGATGCTGTGCGTAACTTCATCGATGAGTACAAGGACCTGAACTTTATCGGTGATGTCGTGGTCGAGAAACAACTGGAAGCTCTCCGGGCCCAGCTCAATGTCGAGCCTGAAGCTATCCGGGAATCCAAAGATCTCCAGGAAGCTTTAGGTCGTAAGCTGAGTGAAGTTATCGACTCGGCTTCTGAGATATCTGATATCTCAGCCATCACCGGTGAGTACAAGAGAAAAGTTGTCTGGGACGCGTAGTCCCTTCCTCCAGGTGGGGTGGGTGGCTCACAGGCCATCCACCCTTTTTTAACTGAAAGGACTTTATATGAAAAAGAAAAGCACAAAGAACTTCCAGGCTGAAATGATTAAGAGTAAGTTCACATACCTTAAGAAGTTACAGACCCAGATTGCAGCAGTGAAGCCTCTGTATGCAAGGCATGATGAAGTGATGAACGAACTGCTTCCCTTGTTCATCACAGTCAAAGCCGATGCCATCACAGTACGTCGTGAAATAAAAATAGGAACCAAAACCTACAGACTTAACCCCCACTTCTATGACACAAAGAAGGGCCGGGTCGTGGCCAGTGTCTGGAAATCCACAGCCTGTAAGACCGCAACCATAGAATAAAGGAGTAGTTATGAACATTGCAATGGCTAAGGATCTGACAACACCAACAGATCTGAGTTCACAGGTGACACACTGCTCTACCTTTATTGCCAGTATAAACCGGGACTACCCGCATTTCAAATGCTTAGGAGAAGCCCGGTTTGTTCTCGGAGGCATGCAGGAGAAATTTAAATGCCTTCTGGACAATCGTGTCTATGTTGTCACGATTAAACCGGAGGACTGATATGAGTGTATTAAATGGCAAGCGTATCATCCGTATAAAGAGTACCAAAGCTGCCAGGAAGTATGGGCATTGGTATAAAGATCTTCTGGGTACTGAGTTCGAGGCCTTCTCCTACAGTATCTGTGAAGCAGAATACACAGTCATATATAAAGGAGGTCTTAAGATACTCCCTGATGAAGATGTAGAACTCGTTTCTGATACTTCAACAAACAGAGGACTGATATGAAAAAGATAACCGACTCAGAACTGGCAACTATCCTCTCAGCACTTCGTTACTTCCAGGCCAATCTCGATGACGGAAAAGAAGCCTGTGAAGATCACTTCAAGGATGCCCCGGCTCTTACCTATGATGAGATCGATGCTCTCTGTGAGTCCCTCAATACCGATAACACCATACTCGGTAAGACGGACTGTGAAGAACTTAGTACTATACTTAAGTTTTCTATACCATCACTAAATAGCACAGCCTTGAATGCTATGATAGATAAGTTTCAGACAGCCTTTGAGGAGACTCAGAAAGAAGGTTAACATGACAACAGTATCCATACGAAAGGTCTGGACCTTTCAGTCCGATACCAACTCATCCAAGACCTATGAGACGTTACAATATGTCAATGGCTCTACAAGCTGTAACTGTATGGAATGGACACGCCGGATATCAAATGGTATCAGAACTTGTAAACATACCCGGTATGTCGACCAAGGCGTTGCTGAACAGTACTGTCTGAGTTCTCACAGTTATGGTAATCAAACAGGTCAGACTCCTTTTGATAACATAGCCACGACTCAGACCCGGACTGCTCGTACTGAACCACGTAAGGCCCGGAAGCTACAGCCTGTTGTCCAGGAAGAACCCGTGAAGAAGATTGTACTTAAAAGCACAAACAGTTCCGGAGGTCGTAAGATCGTCTGGTGACTGCTCCCACGACTAAGTCGTGGGCTTCCATGAGTCCTGACCATCACTTTCGCCTTACGGTGAAGTGCTGGCCACTCAACAGACACCAGCCCGTGTCTGGGTTCTTTAACAAAATCTGTGTTCCGAATCAATTATGGAAATCAAAAAGTCAATTTTATTTAATATCTTTA
>Ga0315287_10005871_pt1 | contig 12136 bp, 10 predicted proteins | sample YL17G11_0_MG_FD_205037 | JGI IMG/M metagenome (GOLD analysis project Ga0315287, IMG submission 205037) | Sediment microbial communities from Yellowstone Lake, YNP, Wyoming, USA - YL17G11_0 | ecosystem: Environmental > Aquatic > Freshwater > Lake > Sediment | place: USA: Wyoming | collected...
TTGGAATGACAGAGGGAAAAGCAGATTCCTCACATTCGTTCGGAATGACACATTTGGAGGCTTCGTTGAGATGCTTCGGCGCGCTTTTTGTGCCGAAGCTACCATAATCCTAATCCCATCCCTCATCTCACAGCAACTTGCAACTTTCAACCTACAACTTGAAACTTGCAACTCCCCTTCCCGAAGAAGGAAACCAGCCAACCTTTGCCGAAACTTCTCATTTGGAATCAAGCCTTATCGTGGAGGGTGTGCAATGCCGGTTACTATTGGAACTGAGAAGTTCTCGCACTTCGGTGAGTGCCGTAAACTTACGAACGGCACCGTGGAAGTATTCATTACCAGCGAAATGGGCCCGAGGATTATCGCGTATCGCTTTGTCGGCGGGACCAACATCTTCGCCGAGCTGAGCCTTGACGTCAAGGTCAGCCACAGGTATGGTGACTGGCGTCCGATGGGGGGGCACAGGCTATGGCACGCGCCCGAGGTCCTGCCTCGCAGCTATATGCCGGACAACGATCCGGTGGAACTCGAGGTGATCGATGACGATACCGTCCGCATGATCCCAGCGGCCGAAACCGGCGTGGGTATCCAGAAAGCCATGACCGTCACTCTTGACTCCGAGGGCACGGGCGTGACCGTTATCCACGAGATCAGCAACATTGGCGCGTGGCCCATCGAGGTGGCCCCATGGGCGCTCAGCATTATGAACGGCGGCGGCACGGTGATCATCCCGCAGGAGGAGTTCGTTTCTCACGATGATTATCTCCTGCCCGCCCGCCCGCTGGTGTTGTGGCACTTTACGGATCTCACCGATTCCCGCCTGCGGCTCGGCAAGAAGTATATCCGCCTGAGCACTGATTCGGGCAAGGACTGGCCCAACAAGATCGGCGTCGGCAACACGCGGGAATGGGCCGCCTACTTCCGCCAGGGCACTCTGTTCGTGAAACACTTCCCGTCCTGTGATTGCTGCGAATTCCCAGATATGGGCTGCAACTGCGAGACTTACACCGAAGGCAACTTCATCGAACTCGAGTCCCTCGGCGCTCTGACCACCCTCGAACCCGGCGAGACCGCCGAGCATTACGAAGTCTGGCGCCTGTTCCGCAACGTCGACATTGGGGATACGGAGGACTCCCTCGACGCCGCGATTACTCCGTTGATTGAGGAGACGGAGTAGGGGACGGGGGTTGTAGGTTAGAAGTTGAAAGTTGAAAGTTGTCCTATCCCTCCAGGTAGGGATACCTGGAGGGATAGTCACTGATGGCTGACAGCTTTCCCCCGGTCTTGTGACGGGTAATGGGGGTCGCCCGACGCAAATGCTACGGGGTCGCCACCGATGTGCTTCGGGAAGGGAACAACCTGTCCCTTAAACGCAGCACCGGAAGTTCGATCAGTTTCGCGAAAACAATGCCCGTCGAGACCGCTATGGTCGTATACATCGCGAGGCCGAGGTAGGGCACGACGCCGTGGTAGAAATGAGCGGGCAACCAGGTGAGGGTGGCCAGGTGCCAGAGGTAGATCGAATAGGAATGTTCCCCTATGTAGGTCATGGGTCTGAAAATCGGGTGCAGGAATCCTTTTCCGCCGGTCTTGAACACCATCAGCGCCATTATCCCGCCGAATGCCACGTAAAGCAGCGTGGGGCCGAATGCGATATCGGCGACTCTGCCATCCCATAGCGTGTTCACGACGAGGGCCGCGCAGGAAATCAGCAATATCGCTGTTCGGAACCGCCTGACGAACGCCATTGCCTGCTCGGTCTTGAAGTGGTAAACAAACGCAAGAAACACCCCGAACGTCAGCGAGTCCATGTGCGTGTGTGTGAACCGCAGCACGGCCGCGCGGTCCATGTCGGTGTTCAGAGCGTAGACCATGCGCACGGCGAGGCAGATGCACATTACCGACAAGGCGACCACGGGCAGGCCCCGGAACGGGTTCGACTTGCCTCTGCGCAGAACGGCGGCGAGATAGGTCGAAATCCCCACCAACAGGTAGAAGTGCTCCTCCACACCCAGCGACCACGTGTGAGGCCACAAGCCGGGTAGGTAGTTCGCGATGAACAGAGCCTCGGCCAACGACCTGCGGAACGTGAGGCCGTCCGGCAGCGGCAGCCCGCCGCAGGCGGCTATGATGGTGATGGCTAGGAAAAAGTAGAACGCCGGGTAGATCTTCAGGCCGCGCCTTATCAGGAAATGAACGACGTTGATGCTGCCGTGGCGCACGTATTCCCGGAAAAGCAGCCCCGAGACCAGAAAGCCGCTGAGCACGAAGAACAAATCCACGCCGAACCCTCCGACCGACATGATCTTGATCGGCAGGCGCTGCCAGATGGGCAGCACATCGACGCGCATCGGCCATTGCCAGTGTGCGAAGATGACACCGAGAACGGCGATGGCCCTGAGAATATCAAGTTCGGGAAGACGTTTTGCCATGGCCTAAGCTAACCTCACGATGACCACGATCAAGCCGACGAAAATCCCCAGTAAGATCAGGCTCGGCCCGAAGCAGTTTTCGAGGTAATGCCTGGGCTGCTCTTTCCGGCACTTGCGGCAGAGCATCCTGCCCGGTCCGACCGGGGCGCCGCACTTGATGCAGCAGACTTTCTCCACCTCAGGCGGAGGTTCCGGCGGTGTGGATGCCGCTTCGGCGCTCGTTTGCGCCTCCTCCGGCGCGAGTGGAGCCTGGGGCTGTTCCCGCCACAATGACCAGCCGTCGCAGCCGTGGACCGAGCAGCTTTCGTACGACTTCCAGCACTCGGCGTGGTGCGCAATCCCACATCCGGGGCAGACTACCTTGCTTTGGCCGGCTTCGATGGCGCTCCCGCAATGGGGACAATTGCGATTTTCGCTGGGTTTTCTCATTGAGTTGGCTGGGGGTATATGCCCTGAGTCTCCCTACTTGGGGTCGATGATTCCTCATCATATTAGCAGAGCGAAGGGGGATGATGCAAATGCGTGGTAAGAGTTCAGTCTTGGTGAGTACAATGTGAGCATGCTGAGCGCGAAGCAGTCGAAGCACGCGGCTCCGAAGAGACAAGGTGCAGAATTCACCGCACCCTTCGACGGAGCTCAGGATGCTAGATTGCGCGCTCCCGGAAGTACTCATCGTTTCTGAACTCTTACAATGCGTGGTGTAAGTGTGTGACGTGAGACTGCCCGGGACGAGGTTGTCCCGGGCAGTCTCGGACAGTGGGCCGGCTAACCCCGAGACTTAGGCCGGTGGTCACACCATGACACCTGCGGCGCGTTGATCTTGGTTCCGTAGAAGACGGGGTCCAACACCGCGCACTCCAACAGCAGTTCAATAAACTCCGGAGTCTTGATGGTAACATTTTCGGTGAAGCCCGGGCAGGAAATCGGGTCGAAAATGCGGTCCAGCACTATAAAGTCGCAGATTGGCGTGTACTCGAAGTTGGTGTTCCGCCAACTGAATGGGCTCGGCGGCGGCCTGTTTCCCCAGTAGAAGTTGTTGGGGCACTCCTCTAGTATTGGGAGCTGCGCCGGCGGCACCCCAAAGACACCACCCATGAGGTTTGGCTGCATCCAGTCTATCACCCAGAAGCCTTGAGTGTCATCGAATGGCACGTCTGCAAGACCCGGCGCCAAGTTTGCCTTGAGCAGCGCTGCCGTCTCCGGATCCTCGACGTCCGGTATGATGACATAGGCTACCTCAATCTTCTGGGTGATGTTGTTGACGTTGTAGACATCCCATGTCGGCAGAGTGATGGTCTTCGGGTTCGACTTGGTGTTCAGAGCGATGACCTGCGGTATGCGATAGACTCCGCCAAGCTGCGGGTTGCCCTTCGGGTATCCGAGTGAACCCAGGGCCACGATCGGGCAATCCACCACTATTCGTTGGTCATCGTCGTCGTATCCGAATGGCGTGTTGTAGATGTCGACCTTAGTCGCGTCCGGAAGTCCTAACGGGTTAAGGAGGGTTTCCAGCTCCGTGTTCGCAATCACGTGCGGGATGGCCGGTCCGGTCTTCCACGTGACGAACAGGACTTCCCACAACCCTGAGTAGTCTGGGAAATCGGGTGGCCCGAAGGTTGGAGCTGTCTCGAACACCGGTCCGGAATTGTTGAAATTGAGGACGATGTACATCTTGTGCGCGCCATAGTCGAGCGCGCTCGACAACTCGGGTGTGAGTGTCAGCTTCTGTGTGGTCGCGTATCTGAGGTTGTTGGTGTCCGTGCAGAAGTGCCAAGCGACCAGGTTGTCGAACCAGCCCTGCTGGATCGGGATGGTGATGCTGCCATCACCAAGAGTTGGATGGAGCCCCGGCTTGATGCTGGGGAACACAGCCAATGCGCTGGACGCGGTTATGAGCACAAGCATCAAGATCAGCGCGCTGTAGATCAAAGCATTGCGTTTCATAAGTCAACCTCCTTGAAGCATGTGGATCCGGCATCCCGCGATGCCGGTTCGTCGTTCCGCCGTTGGCGGTTGCCCACAAGACTTATGTGGGCACATCTCTCGTCCCAAGAAATGGTGTCCGGTATGCCAATCAATCCCTCCTTTCGTGATAGCAAGCGGGCAATTTGTTGCTTATTAGTGACTTATCGGCTGTTTGATACCCCGGTAAGATTCCTTGCTAAACAAACTTGTTGCTTATAGGTCAGGAAGTTGTCATAGCGTGTGCTTGCTTCACGTCGGCTAACAGCAAAGCAGGAACTTTCCGCCCTGCGTGGAACCTGTCCATGAGCAGAATGCGATATGCTGCGGGAACGGCTGTCTGCACTGAGCTATCAAATAAGTACGATCAAGAGTTCCCGCAGCCAGCTCGTACCATGCTGCGGGAATTGATGCTTGAGAAGGCTTATAGGGGCAGACTTACCCGCCATTCTCGCAGCATAGCCACAAGAGTTCCGCAGCATGGTCAAACGTGGCCCCGGCGCTCTGGGGATGTACTCTTAGAGGTAATGTTATGGATGTTCTTTCTGTCAGGACAAGTGAGCGGCAGCAGTTTGTGGATGTGACGGATCAGGTGCGGCAGGCCGTAACCCGCGCCGGTTTCAAGGACGGACTCGCATGCGTGTTTGTGCCGCACACGACCGCCGGAATCACGGTCAACGAGAATGCCGATCCGGACGTCGTCTATGATGTGCTCAACGCTCTTTCCAGGGCCGTGCCCGAGCGGGCCGGCTATCGGCACGTGGAAGGAAACTCGGACTCACACGTCAAGTCGAGCCTGATCGCGCCTTCGCTGATCGTGATAGTGGAGGACGGAGTGTTGAAGTTGGGCGTCTGGCAGGCTATCTACTTCGCGGAGTTCGATGGACCACGCAACAGGCAGTGTTGGGTCAAGCTCATAGGAAGCTGATAGCCAAAAAGCAGATTCCTCACATTCGTTCGGAATGACATACTTGGAGGCTTCGTTTCGCTCCGGTCGGAATGACAAGGATTCTATCCCTCCAGGTATCCTTACCTGGAGGGTGGGTGGCTACCTCTTGTGCTTTATGCCCATCGCTATGCGCCTGGGGGAGGGTTCCCGCAGAATCTCCTCGGACAGAATCTCCGAGCCGGTCCTGCGGCCGTTCTCGTATACGGTCGCCACTTTCACGCGGCGTTCCCCGGCCTGCCCCGGCGAGAGCACCGTTGAGTTCCCCACATACAACTGCGCGCTCGATACTCGCTGCACGGGAGCGGGGATCCTCTCCACCTGCTCAGACTGGTCTCTCACGACCACGGTCAGCTTGGGCCCGCCGCCTTTCGCGGCCTTGATGTGAAGCGTATCACCGATCTGAAGCCTGGCAAGGTTGATCCCCGGGTTGAGCGCTTCGAGTTCACTGAGCGTAAGGCCATTCCTGGAGGCGATACTCACCGCCATGTCCCCGTTCCTGACGGTGTAGATGGCGTTACTGACTTTTGAGGGCGTGTCTGTAAGGAGAACGTTGACGGCATCCTCGGCGGTCTTGCGGAAGAGGTTCGCGGGCACCGGCGCGTAATCCACGGTCACTTCTTCTTTGAACTGTGGTTCCTCGGCAAGGTTTGCGACCAGGCTTCCGTACTTCGTTCTGGCCAGTTCCAGGGCATCGCCGGCCGTTTTTTGATCGGGCAGAGCCACCACGGGCTTGCCGTTCACGATAATCGCCCAGCGGGGCACGAGCGGGCACACGACGTCGCGCAGAGCGGCGAGCGCTTTGTGCCGACTCACGGGCTCGGCCTCACGCGGGGCTCGGGCCACACGGACGTCCTGCTGGAACTGGATCTCAGACGGGTTGCAGCCCGTATCGGTCTTGATCTGGCCGAGCACCACTTCGGCGTCACTCCGGCTCAGCAGGCACGCCACGGGCTTCCCGTCCACAAGTATGAGTGACTTGCCACTCTTAAGGTGGCCTATCGCCCACGTGGTGGTCAGGGTCAAAGCTATGGCCGCCAATGCGATGCGTTCGATGAGCAACTGCCGTTTCAGGTTGCGTATGATTCTCTCAGAGTCCATGTCCATTCGCTCCCTTTGGTTATGACACCTAGACAATTATAGCTGACTTATCAGCCGTGTCAACGTTACGGTCGTAAGTCATAGGTCATAAGTCGTAGGTCATAGGGTCGCAATCCCAGTCCCATCCCCCATCACCAAGCAACTTACAACTTATGACCTACAACCCATAACTTCCCTTCCCCAGTTGACCACTTGCGCCGACCGACGTATACTTGGTTTTGTGATGAACAACTCCGGCAACAATATGGCTTTCTCGAAGAGACCGCGCATACTGGCGCGGCTGGCGGTGTCGTGCGCGCTGCTTCTGGTTATTCTTACGGCTGCGCTTGCCCTGAATGTTTCCTACGGAGAGAGCAATATTCCTCTGGGGACGGTGGCACGGGTGGTGCAGAGCCATTTGCCTCTGGTTGGTCACCCGATGACCGCCGCGGAGAGCGGCCCCGCCGAGATCATCTGGGGGCTGCGGATGCCTCGCGCGATATTGGCGCTGATAGTCGGGTGCTTGCTTGCGATGGCCGGAGCGGCACTCCAGGGGCTGCTGCAAAACCCGCTTGCCGACCCATACACCGTGGGCGTGTCTTCGGGCGCGGCTTTGGGCGCGGGCGTCGCGACCGTGGTTATCGCCCAGATCGGCCTCGAAGGGCTTGCCGGCCAGTATGTGATTTCCGGCGCGGCGTTCGGTTTTGCCATCGCGGCGATGTTCGTGGTCTACGCCCTGGCCAGGTCGGCGGGCCGGGTGTCGGTGCACTCGTTCCTGTTGGCCGGGATAGTGGTGGGATCATTTTTGTGGGCGCTGCTGAGCTTCGTGCTCGCGAAGGCGGCGGGGGACCCATCGGACGCCCAGCGCAGCATCATTTTCTGGCTGATGGGGAGTTTTGAGGCCGCCGATCCCTGGTTGGCTGTCCATGCAGCGGCGCCGTTCGCGGTCTTCGGCCTGATCGCGCTTTTCGCATTTGCCAGGGACCTCAACGTCTTTTCGATGGGCGAAGAGGCCGCCCGCCATCTCGGCATCGAGACCGAGAACCTCAAACTGATCGTGATAGTCATTACCTCGCTCATAACCGCGGCGGCGGTCGCCGTGAGCGGGATAATCGGGTTTGTGGGACTTGTGGTGCCGCACATCTGCCGCAGACTCTTTGGGCCGGACCACCGGGTTCTGATACCCACCTCCGCGCTGGCCGGCGCGACGCTCACGGTGTTGGCCGACCTGGCATCGCGGGCCGTGCTGCCACCCAGCGGGCTGCCCGTCGGGGTCGTGACGGCGATGTTGGGCGCTCCGTTCTTCCTCTATCTACTAAAGGCCAGGTGATTGGACGTGATCGAGGTCACCATAGCTCCCATCGAGATAAGAGAACAGGTCTGGGAACTCTACGAAGAATATGCCCAGGAACTCGCGCAATACTACGATGAGAAAGACCGCCGCAGGGCGCACCACGACGTCTGCTTCGATGAATACTGGGAACAGGACAATCGCACGCCGTTTGTCATCATCTACGACCACGAACTCATCGGTTTTTGCCTGCTTACCGATGCGGCGACCCACTATATGATCGATGAGTTCTATATCAGGCCCCTCCAGAGAGGCAGGGGGTTCGGCAGACATGCCGTCGAGCGCGTGCTGGACTACTGCCGGCAGCAGGGGCGTCACACGACGGTCGGCGCGAACGTGCAGGTCGGCAACACGGGCGCCATAGCTTTCTGGAAATCCGTCGGGTTCCACGATACAGGCCGCCGCACGCGCATGGGCCACCAGCGTCTTGTGGAGACCGAAGCCGACCTCAAACCGCCACTCGTTCATTGACAAGCCATGCTTTGCGTATTATGCTATCTTCTGTAGGATCTGAGGAGCAGAGACGTGATAGAAGAGCAAGAGATGGGCGAACAGCAGACCCAGCGACCCGGAATCAAGAAACGCAAATTCATTCCCTTTGCAGTCATTTTCCTCATAGCAATCGCGATTCTCCTGTACTGGCTGTCGACCAGAGGCCGTGTTTCCACGGATGATGCGCAGGTGAATGGCGACGTAGTGCCCATCAGCTCACGAGTTAGTGGATATGTCAAGAACATCTATGTAAACGACAATGATTCCGTGCGGCAGGGCCAGGTGCTCGCGCAGCTTGACCGCAGAGACCTGGCGGCCAAGCTCCAGACCCAGCAGGCCGATCTCGCCACCCAGCGTGCGCAAGCGGCGGCGGCGGCGGGTCAGGAATCGCTGATCGGAAAGACCGCCCCCGCCGGCGCCGAGCAGGCGGGAGCCGCCGTGTCTGTCGCCGAATCGAACGTCAACGCCGCACAAGAAGGGATAGTCACCGCGCAGGAGCAAGCCAACTCCGCCCAGGCTGCGGTCGAAGCGGCGCAAGCGGCGGTGGCGGGCGCCCAGGCGGATGCTCAGTCGGCGGATGCTCAGGTAACCGCCGCGCAGGCCGCCGTCAGGGCGGCGCAGGCGGATGTGGGGGCGGCGCAGGCCCAAGCCCAACGGACGGCAGCCGACGCGGCGCGTTTCAGGACACTCACTCAGCGCGGCGCCGCTTCTCAGCAGCAGTTGGAATCCGCCGAAGCCGCGAACACATCCGCTCAGGAGAACGTGACCGCCGCGCGCGAAAGAGTGGCCGGCACGCAGGCTGTCCTCGACCAGTCCCGGGCACGGCAGTCGTCGGCAACGTCGGCGGTTGGGCAGGCCAAAGCGCGGCTGGCTTCAGCGAAGGCCATGGCGGCGCAGGCGCGAAACGGCGTCAGTGTGGCCCGCACCGCCTACGCCACGGCACAGGCTCAATTAGCCCAGGCCCATGCCTCACAAGCCGGCGCAACCACGGCCCCTCAACAGCTCAGCGTGGCCCAAGCTCAAAGAAGGGCCGCACTGGCGAAGGCGGCGCAGTCCGAGGCGAACCTCCGCAACGCCGAATTGCAGCTTTCATATACGACCATCACCGCTCCCGTGGATGGTGTCGTGAGCCAGAAGAGCGTTCAGCTCGGTCAGTTCGTGCAGCCGGGCCAGCAGCTTATGTCTCTAGTTCCACTGCGCAACGTCTGGGTGACCGCGAACTTCAAGGAAACGCAGGTCACGCACGTGCGTACGGATCAGAGGGCGATTGTGAAAGTCGATACCTACCCCGGCCGCGAGTTCGAGGGAAAGGTCCAGAGTATAGGCGCCGCGACGGGTGCGAAGTTCAGTCTGCTGCCACCCGAAAACGCCACCGGCAACTTCGTCAAGGTTGTCCAGCGTATTCCAGTGAAGATAGTGTTCACAAAGCCGCTGCCAAAGGACGTTGTCCTCAGGCCCGGCCAGAACGTGACAGCCACGGTCTACATAGGCGGCAAGTAATATGGCGGATGAGACCCCGGTGACGCGCGAGGAGGGATGGTGCCCGGTAGGCGCTCCCTGGATAGTCGCGCTCGCGGTTATGCTCGCGACGTTCATGGAAGTGTTGGACTCGACCGTCGTGAACGTCTCGCTGACGCAAATCGCCGGCAATCTCAGCGCAACCCTCGACGAAGCCACATGGGTCGTGACCAGCTACCTGGTGTCGAACGCCATTGTTCTGCCGACCACGGGCTGGTTCAGCCAGTTGTTCGGCAGGAAGCGATTCCTGATGTTCTGCGTGGCCGCTTTCGCCGTGTCATCATTTTTGTGCGGCATGGCCACTTCGTTGAGCTCGCTGGTTGTGTTCCGGATTCTGCAGGGCTTGTGCGGCGGGGGGCTGCAGCCGATTGCCCAGGCGATTCTCCTCGAAACGTTCCCTTTGCGCAAACGCGGCATGGGTATGGCGATATTCGGAATAGGCGTCGTGTTCGCCCCAATCATCGGCCCGACACTCGGCGGATGGATCACCGACAACTATACCTGGCGCTGGATATTCTACATCAACCTGCCCGTAAGCGCGATAGCGCTGCTGATGATCCATACTTATGTTGTCGATCCGCCGTATCTGCGGCGCGGGGTCGCCAGGATCGACTATATGGGTCTGGGCCTCCTGGCGCTGGGCATAGGCGCCCTGCAAATGGTGCTGGACAATGGTCAGAAGCACGATTGGTTCCAAACAGGCTGGATTCTGCAGCTCAGCCTGATTAGTCTGGCCAGCCTGGTGGCGCTCGTGATCTGGGAACTGCGGACGGACCATCCCATTATCAACCTGCGGGTCTTTCTGGCGCGCAACTTCGCGCCGGGGGTCACGCTGATATTCTGTTTGGGCATAGCTCTGTACAGCAGCATGGTGCTGCTGCCGCTGTTCCTTCAAACTCTGCTAGGCTATTCGGCTACCCAAAGCGGCCTCGTGATGTCGCCTGGTGGGATCGGGACGCTGATATGCATGCCCATCGTGGGCTTTCTGGTGGGCAGGCGGGATCCCAGGCTGTTGATTATTATGGGCCTCGTCCTGCTCGGCATATCCATGTTTATGATGGCGCGCTACAGCCTGGACATCGGGTTTTGGGACGTGGTGTGGCCTCGCGTGTTGATGGGGATCGGCCTGGCGTTTCTGTTCGTTCCGATTTCCACCGCCGCGTTCGCATTCACTTCGCGCGAGCAGACAGGCCAGGCGACAGGCATATTCAACCTTATGCGAAACATCGGCGGCAGCGTTGGAATAGCGATGGTCAACACCGTGCTTGCCCAGAGGCAGCAGTTTCATCAGGCGAGGCTTGTGGAGAACGCATCTCTGGGCAATCCGGCTTTCCAGCAATGGATGCAGCAGATGACTCAGCACCTCATAGCCGCGGGCCAGAGTTCGCTGATCGCCCAACGCGAGGCGCTTGGGATAGCGTACGGGATGGTCCAGAAACAGGCGAGGACGCTCTCGTTTGTCGATTGTTTCTGGCTGCTTGGGGTCATCATGATCGTGTTGATTCCGGTCGTGTTCATCATGAAGCGGCCGCCGAGAGACACCGCCCCCGCCGCCGGGCACTGAGTGGTTCATGGAGGAAGGCCTGTGCCTCGTCATGCTGACCCTGAACTTGATTCAGGGGATTCAGCATCCAGACCACGGAGGGATGGGTCCTGAATCGAGTTCAGGATGACAAGTGTAAGCGACCAACCGTCAACTACCTATCTCGGAAGCTCCACGTCAGCCACCAGCGGGAGATGGTCGGACACCTGGGTATGTGGCGCCCAACAGCGCTCGGCGCGCACCCCATTGCCCAGGAACACGTAGTCTATACGCATCGCCGGGACGTCGGACCTGAACGTATAGCCCACGCCCCACCCGGCATACCCAAACGCATCCGTCAGGGTTGCCGACAGCCGCCGATAGACTTCACCTCGGGGCGGGGTGTTGAAATCACCTGCCACGATCAGCGGGCCGGAGATACGTCGCGTCACGTTGAGCAGGGCGTCCAACTGCACCAGGCGGGTACGGGAAGCCGCGTTCAGGCGGTCGACAAGCGAGACTCCCCTAAAATCGGTCAGGCCGGAACGCAGGGATGAATTGAGGTGAACGTCGATCACGGTAACCGAACGGCCTTCTATGTCCAGCACGGCTTTCACTATTATGCGCCCCGTGGTCCACTCCATCTGGCTGATCGCGTGTTCCCTGATGGGGTACCTGGAGAGGATAGCCAACTCGCCGTAGTCGATCAGGCGCCAGTTCGGGTCGGAGTGCAGAAGCTCGCTGACGGCGCTGGGCCAATCGAGCAGGGCGTTGGCTTCCTGAAGAAACACCACATCCGGTTTGGCCTTACGGATTTCGTCAGCCACCAGGAT
>Ga0315287_10005872_pt1 | contig 12136 bp, 10 predicted proteins | sample YL17G11_0_MG_FD_205037 | JGI IMG/M metagenome (GOLD analysis project Ga0315287, IMG submission 205037) | Sediment microbial communities from Yellowstone Lake, YNP, Wyoming, USA - YL17G11_0 | ecosystem: Environmental > Aquatic > Freshwater > Lake > Sediment | place: USA: Wyoming | collected...
ATCTGTACCTATACCGATACGTTTACTGACATCGGTCTCACCGGGCAGGATCCCGTTGACAATCGCGGGCATGTCCCGTTGCACGTATCGATCCGGCAGGGTTCGTATGCCTGGAGCTACGACTACGCCGAGGATTTTGTCATTCTTGACTATTGGATCACCAATATCGGCGCGTTTCCCCTGCGCGATATGTATCTGGGTGTGTACGTGGATGGCGCCGCCTATCATCGATCCATACAATCATCCGGATACATGGATGACATCTGCGGCTTTCGCCGCACCGTCTCCACGCCCCAGGATTTTTGCATCGCCGAAGACACCGTCAACATCGCCTGGATTGCCGATAACGACGGCGACCCCATCGACGGCAAGTGGGAGCACACGTCTCCGGTCGCCGTGACCGGGGTGCGCGTGCTGCGCGCCCCCAACGATGATCTCCAGTACAGTTTTAACTGGTGGGTATCGAATGATAACCCCGTGCTGGACTTCGGACCGCGGAAAACAGGCACCAACGACGATCCCTTTCATTCTTTCGGCACTCATCTGGGAACACCGACGGGAGACAAGAATAAGTATTATATCATGTCGCATCCGGAGTTCGATTATGACCAATTATTCACCGCCGTATCGCACCAGGCGGACGGCTTCCTTCGCCCCCCGGATATGACTCGGGCCATCGATTTCGCCGATGGCTTTGACGCGCGTTACCTGCTGTCCTTCGGGCCGTTTTCCGTTCAGCCGGGGGATTCCATCCCGGTCACGCTGGCGTACGTGGCGGGCGACAGTTTCCACGTAAAAGCCGATGATTATGCGAATACGTTTGATCCCCTTGACCCGTCCCGGTATTATGACCGGCTCGATTTCACCGATATCGGGAATAACGCCCGCTGGGCCAGCTGGATCTTCGACAACCCCGGCGTCGATACCGACGGCAACGGCGACTCCGGACGATACTGCTGGAGCTATATCTGGGCCGACACGACCCTGTTCAACCCCGACAGCAGCGGTCCTGCCGACAGCGTCAACATCGATTCGTTCGCCGTCTTCTACGGCGGCGACGGTATCCCGGATTTTCGGGGGGCGTCTCCTCCCCCGCCGCCCAAGATCAGGACCTTCCCCAGTCTGTCCAGGGTAACCCTGCGCTGGAACGGCCAGGAAGCCGAGAATGCCTACGATCCTTTTTCCGGCGGAAGGGATTTCGAGGGATATCGCGTCTATTTCGCCGAGGACAATCGACTGTCCGACTTTGTGCTTTTGGCCTCCTATGACATCGACAATTACGTCATGTATCAGTTCGATCAAGTGCCGACCAGCATGCATGACGTCTATACCCTCACGTGGCGTCAGATCGGACCGCCGCTGACGAGAGACAGCCTGGAGAAAAGATACGGTGATGATTTCGATCCTCTGCAGTACGACGACCAATTTCATTACTTTATCGATCCCCATACCGGAGACGCCCTTTTCTTTACTCCCCAGGGGTGGAATGACGACGACTTGAGCGACCTGTTGAAGATCCACAAGGTATACCCGGTGGCTTCCAGGGATGATCCGGCCGACACCACCGCCGACGGCTTCCTGCGCTTTTATGAATACGAATACACCGTCGACAACCTGCTTCCAACCCGTCCGTATTATTTCAGCGTCACCACTCAGGACTTCGGCTCCGCCTCGGCTATGCTGGGTTCGCTGGAATCCTCACCATTGATCAACGCCGTCCTTGAATATCCGCTCACGTCGTCCGATTCGGTTGAAGCCAAAGGCCTGACGGTTATTGTATACCCCAATCCCTATCGCATCGATGCCGGCTATGCCCGCGCCGGCTACGAAAACCGCGACCGAACCAGGTCGGCGGAATGGTCACGGCGGATACATTTTGCCAATTTGCCGGCTGTCTGCACCATACGCATCTATACCCTTGACGGGGATCTGGTGCAGGAGATAGACCATTACTATCCCGGGGGCGGCCCGGGGGCGCAGCATGAGGAATGGAACTTGATCAGCCGGAACACGCAGGCGATTGTGACGGGCATTTACCTCTGGTCGGTACGGTCGGACATGGGTGAACAAATCGGCAAACTTGTCATAATCAAGTAAATATCATGCTCGCGGTCCCCGAGGCTCGGACCGGATATCCCTCCGCCGCCCGAAGGGTTCACCGACACAGGACCGTCCGGTCCGAGGGAATCAAGAGTGAAACCGCCGTCCCTGCCGCCAGACCTCCCAGGCCGCCCCAGAACCAGCCTCGACGATAGCCGCCCTTGAATAAGTCATAGTTATACCCTGGATCGATAATGCTGTTTTCCGCGAAGTTGCCAAGAATAGTGCCGGCGACAAGACCTCCCAAGCACAAGAGTGGGCGGATCCTGCCACGTTTCTTGTATTTTATGCTCAGGATGTCATCATGACTGAACGTTGTCTGTTCGATACCTGTTGCCGTCAGATTCGCCAGCGTCAGACTTGAGGCCACGAGATCAAGCGTCAGCAAACGCCCCTTGATGACCTGGCTGTCCGCCGTCGTCACCGTCACGTACCGGCCCTGAGGCACGGCCATCTGGAGTCGTTCGAGGCAAGGCCGGCCTTTTTCCTGCTGTGACCAGGCAGGGTCTGCCGCCACCACGACACCAAACACCACCAGGCAAACTATCCACCATCTCATATGGGCCTCCTCGGATGCGGTTGTCGCCGTGAAACCTCCAAGCCTACCGGTCGAGCTTCGCCTGCTGGCGCCACTCAAGATATCGGACAATCGAATAGGCGGCAATTGCCCCCGGTTCGTTGAGCATTCTTTGAACCAGTTCGGTCTGCTGCGGCTGACTCTTATCGGTCTGAATTTCGTAGTACCCGTCGGTTTCAAGAAAAATCGACCGCTCCAGGTTATCTCCTGGTGGCGGCAAGGCGGCAAAGGAGACTTCCGCCCAGTTTCCTTTCTGCGGCATGACATAATATTGTCCGTCCGATTGCCGTAGCGGCCCGGCTATGTCCGCCCCGTCTTGATCGCTCCCGCGCACGATGTCGAGCGCCTGTGCCGTGGCGACGCTGTCGCGGTCATATTCCACCGCCATGTAATCGAGCGTCCAGAAGCCTTTGGGGGGATTGACATGTATCGTCAGCGTCTCCCCCGGCAGGTCGCTCACGTCAAACTCGATCACGCGGTCTTCGGCGATGAATGGCCCGCCGCCGAGAATCATCCCGCGCTCCACCAGGGTCGTATCCCTCTGAACATAAAGCTTCATCAGGTACAATTCCTCCCGCAGATTGAAGGAGAACAATTCCCACAGTCGCGGTCCCCGTCGGTCGACCTCTTGGTACCAACCATCGACGCCGTCGCCGCGCATCTGAAGCATTTCCCGAATCATATTCGATCCCCAGATGGCAGTCCCGGCGTTGACGATCAGACGCGCCCGCTTGGCGTCCGCCGGTTTGGGAAATGTCAGGGTCAGGTGATGGCGCGTATCGGCCTCGGCTGGAGACAGGCCGGCCAGATGCGTCTGCCATGCCGCTCCGTCGCGTTCGCGAAGGAAGCTGGTGATATCGCGGCCGTTCTCATCAACCGCCGCCCGCAGAGGCGCGGCCTGGGTGATCACGTGAAGCCGTCCGGCCGTGTCGGGCACGATCAACTGGTCCGGGGCATGATCGACCACCAGAAGCCGGATCGCATCCAGATACTGCGTCTCGTCGACTTCGTTGCGCAGCATCAACCGATATTCCCCGTCCGCCGCCTTGAGATAGTCGAGCCGGGAGCACTCCGCCCGCTGCAACCCGCGGCAGATGGCGCCGCCGAGCGGTTCGGCATCAAACACATACCGGCTGCCGTCGTAGGAATAGACAAACGGACAGGATTCCTTGAGGGCCACCGCAATCAGGCCGACCGCCAGGATCACCACGGCCGCTATCCCGATGACGGCAAAAACCGTTCCCGCGGGATTGGAGCGTTGCACCCAGAGCTGCGTGACCGAATCGGCGGGAATGGACAACGGTACGATCGTTTCGGCCGTCGCCCTTTGTCCATAGCGTTCCGTTCCTCTTGCAAACCCGGCAATCACGTTGCGCATCGGAAGATATCGGCCGCCCTCATGGTCAAACTCGACGATCGTTCCGTCCAGCGTCATGAGTTTTACAATCTTCTCGTACCCTACGCGAGCCTCCTCCTTTTTGATTTGTACAGTGTGGGTACAACCCATTGAGAGATTGAGAAACGCCGTCAGCGTCATCAGAATGATCGCGTGCCTATACATACGCCCTCCTTGAAGGAAAATACTCCGCCTTACATCAGTGAAAACCCGCCATCGGCAACGAGCACCTGTCCATGTATCCAACGGGCCTCCGGGCTGATCAAAAAAGCGACTACCTCGGCGATATCATCGGGCTGTCCGATGCGTCCGGCCGGTGTGGCTTCGATCACGCTCTTGACCATTGAGTGATAGTCCGGAAATTTCGCAATTGACTCCGTCTCTATCAAGCCTCCGGCGACACCATTGAGTCGGATGCCTCGCGGCGCCAGTTCCATCGCCAACTGCCGGATCATTGCCTCCAGGGCGGCCTTGGACGCCCCGATGGCCCCATAATTCGGCACCGCCCGGCGACCACCCAGGCTGGAAACCGCCACCACCGCGCCCTGCGGCATCATCGGGACACATTTCTGGACGCAAAGAAGAAATGACCGGGCGTTGACCGCCATGGAAAGGTCCCATTGGTTTGCTTTCAGCAGCGACAGCGGCTTAAACGCACCTAACGCGGCGCTATGCACGAAAACGTCGAGGCGTTCGGTGATCTGTGCGATGCAGTCAAACAACCCGTCGATTTCGGAAGGATGGGCGAGGTTGGCCGGAAGGAGGTGAGCGACCGCGCCCATCGCTTCGACTTCCTGCCTGGTCACCGCCGCGGCGGCCTCGTTCTCGAGATAATTGACGATGATGGTGCCGATCCCCGAACGAGCCAACCGGCGGCAGATCGCCCGGCCTATCCCCCTCGACCCGCCGGTGACGAGCGCCACCCGTTGCGGCCGGGGCCCCGCGCTCACGCCGGACTCCTATCGGCCGCGAAATGCCTGACGACGTACTCAATGATAAATCCGACGGTGAACCGACTATCAAACTCGTCAGCCGTGAGGTCTTTGCCCAGGCTGTCGATCATCGCCCGTTGATCAATCTTCATCTTCAGTTCGCCTTCGACCCGAAAGCGGAGATCGACGATGTCGATCGACTCCGCCTTGAGGTCGGAAAACAAGCGGGCCGACGGCACTACGTCCTTGATCGGGACCAGCATCGCCTCGGATATGTGCCGTGTCACCATAGCCCGAATTTCATCGGCGCCCGGCGTCTCGTTCATGATGTCTCTCCTATGATAACTGCCGCGGCATGTCTCCCGCTCGCACAGACGCCGCCGCTGAGGCGCATGATTCCCTTGATATCGGCGTACGCCTTGAGTTCGCCGTGCAGGCGCGGTTGAACGGGATGACAGGCTTCGATTTCAATGTCGCGCCAGTTGAACGCCAACGAGGGCGGCGGTGCAATGGCCTTGAATACGGCTTCCTTGGCCGCAAACAGCATGCTCAGGTACCGCACCTGTGCCTCCGCCAAAGCGGCCGCGCCGCCGTCCGGCGCATCCGGTATCTGTCGCAGGCCGGCCCATTCGTTTTCTGAAAAGAGATCATTCCGCAGACGCTCCCCATGACGCGTAAACAGGTCCCGTATCCGGGCGATGGATACAATATCGAGGCCGATACCAGTCACCACCAGTAAAAACCTCCCGGGATGTCAATAATCGGCTTCACGGCACTCGCCTTATCACCAGGCAGGCGTTTTGCCCGCCGAATCCAAATGAATTCGACAAGACGACGTCCAACGGCATTGGCCGCGCCACATTAGGGACGTAGTCAAGATCACAGGTCCGATCAGGATCGACGTAGTTGATCGTCGGAGGCGCCGTCTGATGCTTTATGGCCAGCAGGCAGGCCGCAAACTCGATCGCCCCCGCCGCTGCCACCAGATGCCCAACCATCGATTTGGTGGAGCTGACCGGCACGGCCGCGGCCCGGTCGGACAGGACCATTTTGATCGCGTGCGTTTCCGTCGTGTCATTCATTCTGGTGCCGGTCCCGTGCGCGTTGATATAGTCAATGTCGTCCGGCGTAATGCCCGCATCGGTTATCGCGCCGCGCATGGCCGCGATGGATCCCCACGCCTCCGGGGGTTCATCGGTCAGACGGTAGGCGTCGCTGGTGGCGGCGTACCCAAGCGTCTCGGCATATACCCTTCCGCCCCGCCGCCGACAGTGTTCGTATTCCTCGAGCACGAACACGGCCGCTCCCTCGCCGATCATGAACCCGTCCCGCCGGGCGTCAAACGGCCGCGCGGCCGTCTGCCATTCATTGTTGTTCGTGGATAACACCCCCAGCATACTGAACGCCACCAGCCCATAGGGATTGATCATGGAATCACTCCCCCCGCAGATCATAACGTCGGCGATGCCCGCTTTGATCTGACGATACGCCTCGCCGATTGCCTGCGTCGACGAGGTACAGGCGGTCGTGATCGTCTGGCAGTTGCCGCGGGCGTTGCACATAATGGCAACGTGGGCGGTGGGGACGTTGGACAGTCCCCGTAAAGGCGTCAGCGGATGGATGACGCGCAGCACATTCGCCCAGATTTGAGATCTGTCCAGTTGCGGCGGATTGCCCGCCTTGACCGACATGAGAAAAACATCCAGCAACCGATTGGAATGATCCAGATCCCAGAGGCCGGTGCCGCCCGCCCCGAACGACGTTCCCACGCGGTACGGGTCCTCGGCGGCGAAACCCAGGGCGGCGTCGCCGATCGCTTCCTGAGTCGCCACGACGGCCATCTTGCCGGAACGGGAAAGCGTCTTGAGAATCTTCTGATCGGCTGCATGCCGATTCAGTTCCGTATCCGCCAACGGCACTGACGCCGCAAATCGAGTGGGCAGTTGGGTGGTATCGAAAGACTCGATCAGGGCCGCGCCGCTGCGGCCGGCCGCAATCGACTCCCAGTATATGTCCCGGCCGATCCCGAACGGAGACACCACCCCCATCCCCGAAACGACCACCCGACGTTTATCCATGTTCAGTCCTCGGGTCGGGGCCGCCGACAATGGTCGCCCCCCGAAGGAAGTTTTTGTAGAGCATATCGGTCAGGTGACGCGCCTCGGGCGGGTAGTAGTCGTCGATCGGCTGCAGCGAGAACGTCAGGCGGGCGCTGGTTACCACCTGCTCCCCGACTTTGATGATCCCCTCCGTCTGAACCAGCTGGCCGTCGGATGATAATATGCCAAGCTCGATCTGCAGCTGGTCGCCCGGCCGGACCAGCGCGCGGAACTTGGCCGTATTGATCAGCGCCAGAACGGCCTTGCTGCGGAATTGGGATGAAACCTCCAGGAGCACCGTCCCTGCTTGCGCCAGCGACTCAATCTGGAGCGCGCCGGGCATAACCGGGTTGCCGTAGAAATGATCGGAGAAAACGTCCTCGGAAAGAGCCACCGACTTGATGGCGCTGATACGCCGATCATACTCCAAGTACACCACCCGGTCGATTAAGTAATATCGCATGAGACATCCTGTTGTTGGGCGTTGAGACGTCGCGAACGATCCAATATAGCCGATGGCGCGGGCGCAAGGCAACCGATTTTGTAGTTGGCGGGGAGGTCTATTTGCGGGTGTTCGGCACGGTCGTCTGCCCCGGCGCGGCGCCGCAGCGACGTCCAACCGGGTAATTCGCCGCGCGGGCGTTGCGCCGGATCAGCAGAATAAAAAAGCCCATCGCGTGCGATGGGCTTTCGACTTGCCTTCAATTCGTCTTCTGTCGATTACATATCGAACATGCCGGTGTACTTGTCGCTGTGCGTCGGGCTGACCCGCAGGTGATAGATGGCAGCCCAGGCTTTCATCCCGTCCTCGGCATAGACAGCCGCGTCTTCGGCGTAGATCTTGCCTTGGGTGGTGACGCCGTCGATCCAGTAATACGTCCAGGCGCCGTTATGGAGATCAGGGGCATCGTACGAATATGTGTTGTTCGAGGCCAAAGCCATGACCGTCCCGGCGACGCAATCGGTGAGGAAACCACCGACCACGCAGGCATCAAGCGTGATATGCTTCTTGCTGCAGTTGGCCGCATTGAACTTCTGCATCACCCAGCCATGCGTGAGATAGTACAGGTCGGTCGAGATAAGGCTGGAGCCGTACCCTGAAGCCTTGGCGCCATGACCGGAATAAGCGAAGACGATCTCATCGCCGGGCACAGCCGAGGCAACCAGCCAGTTGAGACCCGCCTCGACGTTGGCGGCGGTGGCATTGCGATCCAGGTCCATACGAATGGTGAACCCTTGCGTCTGATAATACGCCTTCATATCCTGGGCGTCATCATCGCAGTACTGCAGGTCGTTGGCCGTCCCTTCATAATCCGAGATACCGACGATATACGCATACTTGTGCGCCGGATTCGGATTCGGGTCGGCGCCGGTGTCCGGGGGCGGTTGGGGGGGTTTGTAGGCAACAATGTAGTCCACGGTCGGTTTTAGAGTGACCGTTGCAACCACGGCCTCCGGCCGGGTATCGACAAATTCCGGACGTTGCACCAGCGCACCCAGATCAGCGGGGGTGCTGGGGTTGGTAATTTGCGGCGTGTCGCTGCAACCGAACATCATGAACGTTGCCAGCATGATGACCGCAAACATGAGAACTCTTCTCATGCTCTCCTCCTCTTGTGGTGGGGTTCATAAGTCAACGAAATATGAAACGGATTGCTCTCAATAAGCGAAATGGACATAATCCCCTTGCCATGAACCAGTCCTATGGTCGAATTATACCGGTTTTTGAAACTCATGCAAGCTCTTTTTTGCGACCGGCCGGCGCCCAATCCTCGGCAAATGCCTTGCCGCGAGGCCCGGAATTCCGTAAATTGAGACGAAAGCCATGGTGACTTATGCAGCCTGGACGGTTCATCGGTTCGCCCATGGGCGACGGAAACATATGAGACTACGGGAACTTTTCACTTCCCCAGGGGTTATCAGTTGCACATCATGATGTCAACACGTGTTATCAAAATTGCGACAGCTCTCGCCGCACCTGCCATTGCCGGCCTTTTGCTGGCTGGTTGCAGCCAAAAAAACGACGCGCCGATGAACCGGGGCGGCGGCAGCGGACAAGGAGCGGCGCCGGTAGAAGCGCTGATTGTCCGGCCGCAGCTTCTCCGGAATACTATCTTCACGACCGGGACGCTCCTCGCCAATGAGGAGGTCGAACTAAGATCGGAGATTTCCGGCAGAGTCACCGGAGTTTACTTTGAGGAAGGCAAAAAGGTCAAGCAAGGTGAACCGCTACTGAAAATCAATGACCGGGAACTGAGATCCGGGCTGAAACGCCTGGAAATCGAAGAAAAGCAGGCCTCCGATGACGAGCGCCGCAGACGGGGTCTCTTCGAGAGCAAACTCATCAGCCAGGAAGAATACGACAAGGCCGTCAATGCGCTACAGATAATTCAGGCGGAGAAGGAAGTGATCCAATCTCAGCTGGCGAAAACGGAAATCGTGGCGCCCTTCGACGGCGTCGTCGGGTTGCGCTATATCAGCCAGGGCGGCTATATCACCCCGAACGTGCTGGTGGCCACCATGCAGGATATCGACCCCATGAAAGTCGAATTCTCGGTGCCTGAGAAATATGCCCCGCAGCTCAAAGAGGGCGCCGAAATCCTGGTGCTCACGGGCGATTCTCCGGAGGCGTATCAGGGGAAAGTGTACGCCGCGGAATCTAAGATTGATGTCGATACCCGCACCGTTAAAGCCCGCGCGAAAATTCCCAATCCCGGCGCAGGCCTGATTCCCGGGTCATTTGCGAAAATTGAAATCACCGTGGGGGAATCGCCGGACGCGATCCTGATACCATCAGCGGCGGTGATCCCGCGGATTAATGACGAAATCGTCTACGTCTGCCGGAACGGCCAGGCGCGGTTGGTTCCGGTCAAGACGGGAATCCGGACCGAGACCAGCATCCAGGTCATGGAGGGGTTGACCCCCGGTGACACTCTCATCGTCACCGGCCTGTTGCAGCTGGCTGACGGCCGAGGCGTCCGGATAACTGCCCTTCAAGGGAATTAGCGCCTAAGGACCCATGAATATTTCCTCCATCAGCATTAATCGTCCGGTTCTCTCCACCGTACTATCGATTCTGATCGTTCTTTTCGGGGTGATCGGATTTGTCTTTCTGGGAATTCGCGAGTATCCCAGCGTCGACGCTCCCATCGTCACCGTCAGCACCAGCTATACCGGAGCCAACGCCGACGTCATTGAGTCGCAAATCACCGAGCCGCTGGAGGAATCCATCAACGGCATCGCCGGTATCCGATCGCTCACGTCGTCCAGCAGCGACGGCCGCAGCCGGATCACGGTTGAATTCGAGCTCGGCGTTGACATGGAGGCGGCCGCCAACGACGTCCGTGATCGCGTCTCGCGGGCCGTCCATGACCTTCCGCCGGACATCGATCCGCCCAACATTTCCAAAGCCGATGCCGACGCCAGTCCGATCGTGTCGATGACCCTCCAGAGCGACAAACGTTCTCTTCTGGAGCTGTCGGAGATCGCCAACGACATTTTTAAGGAGCGGCTGCAGACGATACCCGGCGTCAGCGAAGTCGGCATCTGGGGCGAAAAAAGATACGCCATGAAGCTGTTGTTCGATCCGGCCCGCCTGGCGGCTCACGGCCTGACGCCGCTGGACGTCAAAAACGCCCTCGATCGGGAAAACGTCGAACTGCCGTCGGGCCGCGTTGAAGGGTATAACACGGAACTGTCCATCCGGACGTTTGGCCGGCTGACGACGGCGGAGGATTTCGACAACCTCATCATCAAACAAGCCGACGGTTCAGTGGTCAAGTTTCGCGATATCGGCCGGGCCGTCCTGGCGCCCGAGGAGGAACGGTCGAGTTTGCGGGGAAACGGCGGGATTCCAATGGTGAGCGTCGTGCTGGTTCCCCAGCCGGGATCGAATCATATCGCCATCGCCGATGAGCTTTACCGCCGAACCCGGATGCTGATGAAAGACCTGCCCGAGGATATCCGGCTCAACATCGCCATGGACACGACCGTCAATATCCGCAAAGCCATCACTGAGGTCGTCGAAACTCTTGCGATCGCGTTTCTTCTGGTCATGCTGGTGATCTTCGTCTTCCTGCGGCACTGGCGAACGACCGTCATACCGATGCTGGCCATCCCCATCTCGCTGATCGGGGCGTTCTTCATCATGTACATCGCCGGTTTTTCGATCAATATCCTCACCCTGCTGGCCATCGTTTTGTCCACCGGCATCGTCGTCGATGACGCCATCGTGGTCCTGGAAAATATCTACAAGAGAATCGAGAAGGGCGTCGATCCCATCGAGGCGGGACACCGGGGATCGAAAGAAATATTCTTTGCCATCATTTCGACGACGATCACGCTGGCGTCCGTGTTTCTTCCCATCATGTTCCTTCAGGGTCTCACCGGACGCCTGTTCCGGGAATTCGGCGTCGTCGTGGCCGGCGCCGTGTTGATATCGGCGTTTGTCTCGCTGACGTTGACCCCGATGATGAGCGCCCGGATACTGCACAAACCCACGCGCGAGAACAAGCTGTTTGCCTTGAGTGAGAAGTGGTTCAATCGGCTGATTTCCGGGTACAACCGGTCGCTGCGCGCCTTTACCCACCGGCGATGGCTGGCCCCGGTGATCATGATCGTCGCCTTGGCGATAATTTTCGGCGTCGGTTCGCGCCTTCGTTCGGAACTGGCCCCCATGGAAGACAAGAGCCGTCTGATGATTAACTCGACCGCGCCGGAGGGGACCTCCTACGAAGCGATCTCCGCTTATATGGATAAGATTCTCGCCATCGTCGACACCTTGCCGGAAAAGGACGTGATTATCGCGATGACCGGGGGCGGCGGGTTCGGCAGCGCCAACAGCGGTTTTGTCAGAATCAGCCTGGTCCCGCCCGGCGAGCGAAAGCGGAGCCAGCAGGAGATCGCCGACGCGCTTACCGCGAGCTTGAAGGACTATACTTTTGCCCGGACGTACGTGACCCAGGAACAGACCATCGGCGGCGGCAGGGGCCGGGCTCTTCCCGTCCAATATGTAATCCAGACGTCGTCGTTC
>Ga0315287_10005873_pt1 | contig 12134 bp, 10 predicted proteins | sample YL17G11_0_MG_FD_205037 | JGI IMG/M metagenome (GOLD analysis project Ga0315287, IMG submission 205037) | Sediment microbial communities from Yellowstone Lake, YNP, Wyoming, USA - YL17G11_0 | ecosystem: Environmental > Aquatic > Freshwater > Lake > Sediment | place: USA: Wyoming | collected...
TCCTTGTCATCCGTAATATCTTTGTCCCCGGTTACCAGATACTTTGCTCTTCCACGGATAGCAGTATCTATGATGATATCGTCATCGGGATCGCGGCAACAATCTATGGTGCTTTTTTCAAGTAGTATGTGTTCGGCATTTTTGATAATGGAAAGAATTAAGTCTTCAACTTTATTTTCATCAAGACGGTATTTGGTCGTAAATTGTGAGCGGGATAAAACTTCCTATAACTCAGAGGTCTGTAGTTCTGAGATAATGAGTTTGAACTTGTCTATTTTCCATAATTCAATGAGTTTGGCGGCAGATCCAAAAGGCGCAACCAAAGCGGAAACCCATATATTTGTATCAACAACTGCTTTAACCGACACGTCTTCTATTGCGGACTTCATTTACAGCCTTTTCTACGTCTGCTTCGATTTCCGCCGTAGGAAAGCCCGCAGTTTTAGCGCGTATGGCTTTGAGAGCCCTATCAAATTTTATTTGCCAGTCTTCATCATTGAGTATCTGTATCTTCACCTGTTGCTTGTCCTTAAGGCGAAGCTTTTTTGTCGGCTTAAAAACGCCGCCTTCAAAAACAGCATCTATTACTTTAGACATGATTTCATTGCCTCCTATTTGAATAAAATTTACCATATAAACGATTCTCCTGTCAAAACAAAGGAAATTTATGAATAAACTGCTGAATAGAGTCTGTCAGGTAGTATCAATAAAAAAGAAAAAAGCAAAAGAATCATTGAAAGATGAGTTCTGCTGAATCTTTTCGTGGAATGAACCAATTGAAGGTCCATTTTATTGCACTCCTTATCCATTTTCTTTTTTAAATGAACCTGTAAAATTGTACTATAATATGGGGAATGTAGGCATAAAATCAAGACAACAGACACAAACCGCGAACAGTACAAACACAAATATGCTGTTCACTTTAATATCTATTTTATCCGGTTATTCGACAAACTTGTTACTTTTTGCTATTATTCTTTCATATAATTAAAAAGTTGAAAGGGGGAATAATTTATGGCACAGTCAGAAAAAGAACATCTTTCAAAAAAGGCGGTAGACGCCTTCATGGACAGATGGATGAATGATCCATCGTTTGTTCATCAACTCAAGTCAAACACGGAAGCAGCCCTTAGAAGCTGCGGGATTGAACCCTGGGATCATCTTGTTGAATCTCTGAGGAATGTAGACGCCGGCACTCCTGTTGAGGAACTGCAGCAGCGTGTTAGCAAAGGAACTACTTTAAACTAAACGGCGTTTGATTTATAAATATATCCATGAGGTCTGTTTCGCAACTCAAAGGAGTCGCACGTACGTGCCTGGGTCCGCTTTACGCGCGCGCTTATGAAACCCTCAGACCTAACGGTATTCTTCACGATCCAAAATCCGTCGAGCTACACAATCAGATAGAATTCGACACAACAGATATCAACTGGCCGTACTACCAGCTTCAGATTGCAATACGTACAGAGATTATTGATGAAATCACTCTGAATTTTATATCACGCTATCCCGAAGGTTTTGTGGTTAATCTGGGAGCAGGCCTTGATACCCGATTCCATCGTTTAGGTAATGGAAAAATCAGATGGTATGAGATTGATTTTCCGGAAGTGATTGAACTTCGCAGGCAGTTTTTTACTGAGCATCAACACTACAGCTTTATCCCGGCTTCTGTTCCCGAATTAAAATGGATGGACCAGATTCATAATGCTCAACATATCCTCTTCATTATCGAAGGGCTTGCCAACTACCTTGAAGAACACGAAATACGGACACTATTCAGATCGTTAGTCTCTGCTTTTCCTAAAGCTGAGATCGTTATGGAAGTCCTTGGCCGGCTCTACATAAAAATGCTTAAATCTCCCGAGTACAAATGGGGAATGTCCGCTGACAGCCACCCAACAAGGTGGGATTCAAGACTTGAAACAGTCAATTCATGGTGTATGTTCGACAGACATCCTGAAAGCTGGGATCAGTTCCGCTGGCTCGGCCCGCTCATGGCCTTCAGGAAAAACGTTGAAGTAATATTTCATCTGCAGGTTAATCAATAATTTGAGCATTCCTTTTAAAGAGCGGCTCATTTTCCTCAAGGCGACCCAAATTTTTGAATCATTTGACAACAGCGCCCTTGAAAGTATTGCTATGCATATGGAAGAAGCTTTTTATCAGCCGGGACAGATTGTTGTAAGAGAAGGGGAAGAGGCTGAGAAATTCTTCATCATCACAGGCGGTAAGGCGGAAATTTCTACAAACGATACAGGGGACCAGTTGATCCTGGCTACCCTTGAAAAAGGTGAGATATTCGGAGAGATAGCCCTTCTCTCACCGGGACATAAACGTCAGGCAACGGTTACTGCCATTGATAAACTTTATCTGCTATATTTGGATGGAGCAGTTATTAATGACTTGATTGCAAAGTATCCGGGGATGTTATACGCGCTCCAGGCAATTTCCGATATCCGGATAAAAACTAAGTTTCTGAAACAATTCAGTCCCTTTAAATCCCTGCCCCCGGAAAGACTTAAATTATTATTATCAAAACTTGAAAAAGTGTCAGTTGAAACAGGCGCCACCATTATCAATCAGGGTGAAACAGGGCAGGAATGTTACCTGATTCTTTCCGGTAAAATGGAAGTTCTTATTCAAGACAATGAGCAGTCGCTGCGTAAAATAGCAACCCTCTATCCGGGCTGTATCCTTGGAGAAGCTTCCCTGCTCACGGAAGAACCCCGTAATGCAACGGTTCGCGGCATTGGACCCTGCGAACTGCTGGGTATCAAACGTACTATTCTTCTTGAAATCATGAGAGAGGATAATCAGTTAGATACAAATCTGTTGGCTATCCAGCGACAGAGAGACCGTCCTCGTCGTATAGAAAACGTTATTGTCCAGGAGCAAAAAACCGCTGAAGGTGATGTTTTGAAAATTCTTAAAAATCCACAGATCGGTACCTATGTCCGCTTATCGTCAGAAGGCTGGTTTATCTGGGAAAGGCTTGACGGTCGGCACACTCTTAAAGATTTAACGCTTGATTTCATGAGTGAATGGAAAACACTGGCGCCCGAAAAAATAGCGGCAATTATTGCGGAATTAGCGAAATCAGGCTTTATTCAGACCAAGGCTTTGCGTAATGATGTTCTGCCTGCAGTCTCAAAAATATCATGGTGGCAGCGTATTCAACAGATCGCACGCCACGTTATGGAATTGAATCTTGTATGGAAGAATCCTGATCCCTTTTTCTCATTTCTCTATCGACTCACAGGGAAATTTCTTTTCTCAAAAACTGTCAGGATATTGCTCGCTTTATTGTCTTTATCAGGATTGATACTTTTTTTCCTGCTCGGCAGCCATGTATCACCTTTTCTTCATGACCAGTCACGCAGCCGTCCGTTGCTTCTTATTCTCATCCCGGCACTCATTATAGCCTTGGTACTGCATGAAATCGGACATGCAATAACCACAAAACATTACAATAAAGAAGTGCGGGGTGCGGGAATAGGATGGTACTGGTTCAGCCCCGTTGCTTTCGTGGACACCACCGATATGTGGACGGCAGAGAAATGGCCGAGGGTTGCTGTTTCAGTTGCAGGACCATATACAAATATCATACTGGCTGCTATTGCAACTTTTATTGCATGGGTTTCTCCATCTATTATCCTATCCGCTGCTTTATGGCAATTTGCGCTTGTTTCCTATATTAACGTGCTCATGAACTTCAACCCTTTGCTGGAGTACGATGGTTATTATATCCTGTCGGACCTGATGGGACGCCCTAATCTCAGGCGTCGTTCTCTCGCATGGCTGGGGAGATACTTAAGAGGTACCAATCAAAACCCTCAAGGATTAGGAGGACACGGGTTTGAATTTTTTTATGGGATATTCTCTATCATTTATGTAGTCTTTATGGCTTATATTTTTGTTGTGAGCTATCGGCTTGTTTTAGAGGTACATTTTAAATCAATTTTACCTGAGATGATAGCTTCATGGCTTCCATGGCTGATAGCTTTCATTATCGTTTTTTCAGCAGGCATCCTCATCCTCGGAGAAATGAAAATATTTGAAAAGCGCTCATCTTGATATCTATCGAATTATCATCGTTTGCGGGAACAATAAGTGAAGAAATCAAAAGATACAGGTAAGAGAGGGTAGGACTTTAATAAGGAGTAAAGTTTTGCAATATCAATTTTGAGCAGCATAAAAAACCCGCGTTGTACGAATTGAAACATTTGCCATTGCCGGATTTTGTTCCATATATCTAAGATTTGTTCCGAAATGGTATTATTTATTCAACCCATGAAAGACGGGAAGAAGCAAACCGGCGGGGATTTCTTTATTATCGATAGAAGAGATGTTTGAGTAGCATAAAATGGAAACAATTAATATTCGTTACCTTTTTAAATTACCTGATAACCGGCAAGAGATCATCGATCTGCATCTTGACCCTCATACTCTTGACCTGATGGATGAAATACCGCAGCAACCGCCCTCATGGACGAAGCTCGATTTTTATAAATGTCCGCATTGTCTGCTGAATGTTAAGGACCATCCGTATTGTCCTGTAGCGATACATCTGATAAAAGTTTTGGCAATATGCAAGTATCTGCTTTCATATGAAACAATCCATGTTGAAATTGTCACGAATGAACGTACTGTTTCGAAGGAAACATCCGCTCAAAAGGGTATTAGTTCTCTGATGGGCTTAATTATGGCGACGAGCGGTTGTCCTCATACAAATTTCCTGAAACCGATGGCGCGTTTCCATCTTCCTCTGGCCAGTATAGAAGAAACCGTGTGCCGGGCTGTTTCCATGTATTTATTGGCACAATATTTCCTTCGAAAACAGGGTAAAAAAGCCGATTTTGATCTGGAAGGTCTGAAGAAAATATATTCCAATGTCAAGCTTATTAATGTGACTATGGCTGAACGCTTAAGAAGTATTATTGATGAGGATGCGGCGGTAAATGCTCTGACTATTTTAGATAATTTTGCTCACGCATTACCCTTCGTTATTGAGGAGTCGCTCGAAGACACACGCTATTTATTCGCGCCTTATCTCGATCAGACGTTTGATACTTGAAGGGTTTAAGAAATTATACCTTTGCAATTTCGATCAGAAAAGTCAAAGCCTCCAGCGCGGCCTCTTCCTTGTTCTCTTCCCTGTTTCCTTTAAGGTGCAGATCTTTTGAAAATGTATTTCCTTCTTTGCTCACCGCAATATAGACAAGCCCTTTTTCTTTTCCTTCAAGCACATCAGGGCCGAGATTGCCGGTGGTCGAAACGGAAAAATCGGTATCCATCAAAACCCTGATCTTTTCAGCCATTTCTCTTGCCGTCTGCTCGCTGACAACGCCGTATGATGAAATCGTATCGGAAGAGACGCCTAAAATCTTTATCTTCATTCCCGCCGAATAAGATACAACCCCGGCCCTGAAAAAGGCGCTTGCGCCGGGGAGCGCCGTCAAATAATGGCTGATCAGTCCGCCGGTGCAGGACTCTGCAAGAGACAGAGTCAAGGCCCTTGTTATAAAAAACTCATGGACTCTCTGAACGACCTCAAGAATTTTGTTGTCTGAATTTGCCATTGTTATTCTAATTTTTATTCTTGTGTAACAGGCAAGCCCTTACCAGCCTTGCATCTTCATAGCTGATTGTACCTCCTGATTTTGCGATGACAGGAGCAAGCGTCCATTGCCGCAGTTCCAGAAAAAGCCTCTCAGTCTCCATCCGCTTCAAAGGACCGACAAACCTGTCTATGTCAATATCGTAGCCGTTTTGAATCAGCTGTTCAAGATGCACGGCAACTGTTGACCGGGCAAGATTACGTTGCTTTGAGATGTCCTCCAGTGAAAGCCCTTTTTGATACAGCTCATATGTCTTCCCGAGAGACTCACCCTTTTTCTTTTTATTCTCCGGTCTATCCTCAGGATGCCCGGATTTTCTGCCTGCGGGTGAAACATCCTGATTTTCATCCAGATAGTTCCGTATCTCGCGTATGAAGAATTCCCCGTACCGTTCAAGTTTCATATCTCCGACACCGCTGATATTTCTCATATCGGATGGTGTGACGGGGTGAAATCTGCACATATCATGGAGAGTCTTGTCGGAAAATACCACATAAGGCGGCACTTGCTGTTCTTCAGCAAGATTCTTTCGCACAATGCGAAGCCTTTCGAAAAGCGTCTCATCATATCCATGCCCTGACGCTGTATCCATCAAAAAGCCTTTCTTTGGTCTCACGGTCTCTTTTTTCAGCGCCAGAATCCGTGCTTTGCCGAAGAGAATATCCGACCCCTTTTGTGTCAACTTCAAGACCGGATATTTGTCCCCATCCTGTTGCAATGCCTCCTGTGCAAGAAGTTCATCGATAATGGACCGCCAGTATTTTTTGTCTTTGTCCCGGCCTGCGCCGTAGGTCTTGATTTGAGAGTGCCGAAGCTCGCGGATACGTTTCGTATCAGCGCCTGTCACAATATCAACAATATGAACGGCGCCGAATCTCTGCTGAGTTCTTGACACCGCCGACATTGCTATTTGAGCGTCGAGAGTGATGTCTATCTGTTCTACGGTACCTGAACAGATATCGCAGGTTTCGCAGTTCTCCGAAAGATATTCTTCACCGAAGAAATTCAGGAGCTGTTTTCGTCTGCATACATTGTGCGCCGCGAAACCCGCAATCTGGTTTAGTTTCTCCAGGGCAACAGAACGCTCATTATCATCAGTTAGCCGGTCAATAAAATAGCGGATTTTGGGGATGTCGCCCCTGCTGAACAGTAACAGACAATGAGCGGGCTCACCGTCACGGCCGGCACGCCCTGTTTCCTGATAATAACCCTCGATGTTTTTGGGGAGATCTGCATGTATGACAAAGCGGACGTTGGATTTATCAATGCCCATGCCAAAGGCGATAGTAGCCACAATTACTGAAATCTCGTCCCTGTTAAAGGCATCCTGGTTGCTTGTCCTCTCCTCGCTGCCTAATCCTGCATGGTACGGCAGGGCCTTTATACCCCTGGATGTAAGGAATTCGGCAGTGTCCGTCACTGAATCACGGGTTGTCCTGTAGACGATGCCGGATTCGCCGGGATGTTCTTTCAGAAATTCAAGTATCTGCAGGTCTACTTTTAATTTGCTTTTTACCTCGTAGAAAAGGTTGGGGCGGTTAAAGGATGCACGAATGATTTCCGGTGATCTCAGACCGATCCTGCTTATGATATCTTCCTGTACCCGTTGTGTGGCCGTTGCAGTAAAGGCGGCAACCGGCGCACCGGGAAACATTTTTGGTATAACGGACAGGGCCAGATAATCCGGGCGGAAATCGTGCCCCCATTCCGAGACACAGTGCGCCTCATCTATTGCAAAAGAAGAGACCGGCAGGTTTTTTAGGGTCTCAAGAAAATGCTGCATGGCAAACCGTTCAGGCGCTATGTAAAGCAATTTTATTTTGTTGTATTTCATTTTTTGGTATACGCCGGAAATTTCTTCCGAGCTGAGAGAGCTGTTCATGAATGCAGCGGGTATGCCGTTTTCCAGTGCAGCGTCAACCTGGTCTTTCATGAGTGATATCAAAGGGCTGATAACAATGGTGGTGCCGGTCATCATCATTGCAGGCAACTGGTAGCAGAGAGACTTCCCGCCGCCGGTAGGCATTACTGCGAAGACGTCCCGCTTATCCAGGATGCTTTCTATAATATTTTCCTGGTTGGGTCGAAAAGACTGAAACCCGAAGACGGTTTTCAAAGTATTCAGGACATTAAGTTTATCGTTGCGGTTATCCATAATCGACGACTATTTTAGCATATGTGAAAAAGTATAAACCTGATGAAAAAGTGCGGCGTGATTATCGACGTATCTGTTGATCAAAGTTTAATAATCACAGTGCAGATGAAATTATATATAAATAATGCCGTATGGTTTTTTAGATTGTGAAATTCTTGCCGTAAGCCGGCAAGTCCGTATTCATTGTTGAAGACTCATACATTTCATAAATATGTTCAAACACCGGAGCAATCTCAATAAATGCCTTTAATATATCCGGGTCAAAATGCCCGGGTTTAGTTCTGTCGGCGCCTTCAGTGATCATCCTGAAAGATTTTTTATGGTCAAACGGAGGTTTGTACGGCCTCCCGCTCCTCATGGCGTCATAGACGTCGCAGATCATGACTATTCTGGCCTCGAGCGGTATCTCTTTCCCTCTCAGTCCGCCCGGATAGCCTGTGCCGTCCCATCTTTCGTGATGGTTTAGCGCGATAGAAGCGGAAATTTGTATCTTGGGATATGATGATTGGGTAAGGATTTGATGACCGATGGTGGTATGCTCTTTCATTATTTTGAATTCCTCTTCGGTCAGGTCGTCATTTTTCAAAAGGATCCTGTCCGGAATGCCTATTTTGCCCAAATCATGCATCGGACTTGCAAAGGTGATAAGCTCGATAAAGTCAACCGGCATTTTCAGAAACTCCGCAAGTTTCTTTGCATAAAGTCCGATCCGCATTATATGCTCTCCCGTGCCGTGCTCCTTTGATTCGGCGGCTTTCGTCAAACGGAATATCATCTCGTTGCTCATTGTATTTATCATCGAGATGGCCTTTGATAATTCTTCCGTCCTTTGCTTGACGGTATCTTCAAGTTTTATTTCATATTGTAATTCCGCATTCAGGAGCTTCCGAATCTTTGTATTAATGCCTTTTGGCGAAAGGAAACTGACCAATCCCGTGTCCGGTTTGTTTTTTATGGTCTCTCCGGTATTCAAACCAAGCCGCGAATTTATAGCGGCGTATTTCATATCTAATTGTCTCGCAGCTTCATCAAGTTTCATGAAATATGTGACCGCATAGATAAAACTGACCGAACAGTAAAAGGCTGCAGGACTCATCCACAGGTTGAAGACGGCAAAAAGTGAAAATAGCGATATTGTCATAAGAACAAGACAGATCAGCCATGCTATTGAAGAAGTTTTTTCATCCATCCTGATGAAAAAAAAGAAACAGAAGACGGAGAGCAGGACCGTTAAAAGCAGACGTAGGAAGTCATGCATAATATGGATGTCATTGTTATCAAGCAGGTTGTTCAGAATATGCGCATGGATTTCCACTCCCGGAACATTATTTCTCTTTTGTGTAAACGGTATAAACTGTCTGTCTCCGAGTCCCGCAGTTGTTAATCCGACAAGAACGACCTTGTCTTTAAAAAAAGATCCGGGATAAAGACCCCCGATAATATCGGCGAACGGGATATGCTGAAAGGTTCCCGAGGGGCCGTAGAAATTGATATTCATGGGATCTTTCTGAAAAATCTTATCGGGACGACTACTTTCTGCCGCATTTTGCCGTATCTTTTCACGCTTGAAATCTTTGCCTGTTATAGTCTGATAAAGAACGGACGTAAAGGACGGCAACGCTTCATTGTTAAGATAAAGGGTATGAAATATATTTCTGACAATGCCGTCAACCCCCGGCTCGATATGAATATGACCGCTCTTAAAATGCGAGAATGCTTCAGCGGGATGGGAAATCCTTGAACGTTCTTCGATATATGCAGGCAAGACAACCTTGCCGTATCCGGCTATTGCATCTGATAGCGCCTCGTCATCTTCAGAAGGTTCGGAAAAAATAATATCCAAACCGACTGCTTTTGCCTCTTTGACCTTGTCGATAAGCCCGGCATAATATATCCTTCTTAACGGCCATCTCCCCAGTTTTTCCAGCGTCTTCTCATCAATAGCCGCAATAACAATCCTCTCATCGTGTTTTAAGACCCCCCTGATCCTGAAGGAAAGGTCATAGCAATAATTGTTTATGCCCTCAAAAATTCCGAGATATTCCGCAAAGAAGATGATAAATATCCCGGTGAGCGCTATAAAAACATATCGGATGTTTTTCTTGTCGGTTAGTTTTATTTTCATAGGTCCGGTAAAGAAACGGACAAAAGAAGTCTTTAATGGATTAAAAAGAATATCAACCCGAGTGTCCCCGCTATACCGATAAACTCATAGAACAGTCTTCTTTTAATTTGGTCGGGGCGAGAGGATTTGAACCTCCGGCACCCTGCTCCCAAAGCAGGTGCGCTACCAGGCTGCGCTACGCCCCGAATAGAAAATCAATACTTGAGAATATCAAGATAATCGTTTATGTCTTTTTCTTCTATGCCTTTTGCTCTTATTCTTTTTTCTTTCAGGTCGTCCAGCGCCTTGTCCTTGTTCCCTTTATAAAGAGGATCAAGCTCTATTGCCCGCGTCATCGCAATAGCGGCGTCGCCGTACTGAGCTTTGGCATTGTAGCATAGCGCTAAGCCGTAATAGGGCAGATGGAAACTGGAAAATCTCTTAAGCGCTTCTTTGAAGGCATCCAGGGCTTCATCGTATCTGGAAAGTCTATAGTATACCATGCCCAGATTATGCAATGCCATGGCCGCATTTTTATATTGGGGATTCGATATCGCCTTTTTGTAGGATTCAATCGCTTCAGGGAATTTCCCCATATTGGCATAAGCATTGCCGAGGTTGTTTGACGCCTCGGGGAAGGTTTTATCAATAGCAAGGGACTCTTTGAAATGATATACCGCCTTGGGATAATTTTCGAGCTTCAAAAGATAGAGGATACCGAGGGCGTTATGGATGTCCTTGTCATAAGGGTTAAGCTTCAGGGCCTTTTGGAATTCAACAAAAGCAGGCTGGATATTATTGTCATTGAGGTATGAAACGCCTATCTGATAATGATAGTTGGCCTTGTGGATTTCATCTTTCGAGGCGCTGCCTGCACAGGAACAGAGGAACAGGACTATAATACTGCAAAGAATGGATATGGATGAGATGAAAACTTTTCTCCCTGACTTTATTAATATTTTTTTTGTTTTTTTGAGATAAATGTATTTCAACTCTTTATTCTCCTTGGGGAACAGGTTGTCCCTTATTAAAGGTATCAGAATTGAGTAAACAAGTAAAGAGGGAAGAGATTGTGCCGTAAACTTTTTCCCATTCAAAGCCTTTCAGGTTGACCTCAAAACCGTCGGGAAGGAATTTTATTTTACCGTCCGTTTTGTCCCCGAGCGCAAAGATATCTTTAGGTTCGACTTTTGTATCATGTGAAAAGAGCACCGTTATGATACCCTGCATGTCCTGCATTTTTGTAATGAGCAGTTTCCTCGCCTGGATTTTCAAGTCCATGATATCGAGGAGATTCTTTGCCTCCTGCGGGACATCCCCGAACCGGTCCCGCATTTCCGAGCCGATAGATTTCAATGCGTCCGGCGACTTCGCGGCTGCGATCTTTCTGTAGAGACTCAGCCTCAGGGTAATATCATCTATATAATCTTCCGGGATAAAGGCATTTGCCCTCAGGTGTATTGAAGGCTCAAACTCTTCCTCGATCTTAATGCCTTTCAGTTCTGCAACCGCTTTTTCGAGCATCTCCATATAGAGATCAAACCCGACCTCATGGATATGTCCCGACTGTTCTGCGCCGAGCAGGTTCCCCGCCCCCCTGATTTCAAGGTCTTTCAGGGCGAGTCTGAATCCTGCGCCGAGATAGCTCATGTCCTGTATCGCCTGGAGCCTCTTTTTCGCTTCTTCCGTAATTATGTCCTCTCCGGGTATGAGGAAATATGCATAGGCCCTTACATTGCCTCGTCCAACGCGGCCTCTGAGCTGATAGAGGTCTGCAAGACCCATGGTATCGGCCCTGTCGATGATGATCGTGTTTGCCGTCGGCACATCAAGCCCCGAACCGATGATGGCCGTAGACAAAAGGACATCAATAGTGCGGTCATAAAAATGCAGCATCGCCTTTTCGAGTTCTCCCTCCGGCATCTGCCCGTGCGCAACGGCTATTTTTATTGAAGGCATAAGCCTTGTTAGGTAATCGGCCAGTCCGTAAATATCTTTTATCCTGTTGTGTACAAAAAAGACCTGCCCGTTTCTTTCGAGTTCCCTTTTAATTGCCTCTTTTATAAGGGATTCATTGAAGACGGATACGAAAGTTTTTGCCGCAAGCCTGTCCTCAGGGGGCGTTTCTATGACGCTTAAATCTCTTATGTCCGACAGGGCCATGGAGAGTGTCCGCGGAATGGGTGTTGCAGTGAGAGTTACGACGTCGACTCCTCTTTTCAGTTCCTTTATCTTCTCTTTCTGCCTGACCCCGAAC
>Ga0315287_10005874_pt1 | contig 12134 bp, 7 predicted proteins | sample YL17G11_0_MG_FD_205037 | JGI IMG/M metagenome (GOLD analysis project Ga0315287, IMG submission 205037) | Sediment microbial communities from Yellowstone Lake, YNP, Wyoming, USA - YL17G11_0 | ecosystem: Environmental > Aquatic > Freshwater > Lake > Sediment | place: USA: Wyoming | collected...
GCCCCCCGCCGGGCGCCCCCCCCGCCCCCCCCCCCCGCGGCCCCGCCCCCCCCCCCCCCCCCCCCCCCCCCCCCCCCCCCCCCCCCCCCCTTCACGGCGCCGCGTCCAGGAACCGGGCCGCCGCCGCCCGCGCCGCCGCCGCGCCCGCCCCCGGGGCCCGCGTGCCGTCGAGCGAGGGCCGGCGCGCGTCTTTGTCGGTGATGGCCCGCCGCTCGGCCAGCCTCGCCTCCCGCCGCCCCGCCGCGCCCGCCGCGCGCCGGGCGTCCGGGTCGGCGGGGTCGGACGGGAGGTCGAGCTCGCAGGGGACGGGGAGCGGGGCGCCCGCCGCGTCGACGAGCACGACGGTCGCAAACGCGTCGCCGCACTCGAACACGCGCCCTGCGGCCGGATTCTCCGCGCAGACGGAGACCATGACCTCCATGGACGCGCCCCAGATGGCGGTGACCTGAAAAGGGGGGCGGGGGGTTGGGGTGGGGTGCCCGTCGCGGCGCCGCGCGCCGCCGCCCCGCCGGGCGCCCCCTCCCCCTCCCGCCCGCCCCTCCCCCGCACCTGGGCCGAGATGTACAGGACGTCCCCCACCCGGGTCGGCGCCGCAAAGGCGACGCCGTCCATGCCGCCGGTGAGCAGGTGACCGCCGCGGCCGACGCGGGACGCGGCGATGTACGCGCACTGCTCCATCCAGCGCATGACCTGGGGTGTGTGGGGGGTGGGTGGGGGTGGGGGGGGGGCGGGGGCGAGCGGTTTCTTTCTCGCGTCGCTGGGGGGCCCCCCGGGGCCCCCCCGCCGGGCCCCCGCCGCGTGGAGGGGGGGGGAGGAGGGGGGGGGGGGGGGGGGGGGCCCCCCCGGGGGCGAGCGGTTTCTTTCTCGCGTCGCTCCCCCCCCCCGCGCCCCCCCCCACCTGCCCGCCAAACGTGATCCCGAGCGAATTGGCGTGCTGCGGCATGATCAGCTGCGTCATGTGCGCCAGCGTCGACCCGGGGCGCACGCGCGGCGGCGGCGCGCCCGCGCGCGGCGGCGGCGGCGCGCGCGCGAGCGACGCCGCGCGCGCGCGGTGCGTGACCGGCTCGAGGCGCGGCGGCTGCTCCTCCGGCGCGGCGCGCGCCGCGGCGCGCTTCGCGAGGCGCGCCTCGCGTCGCGCCGCGGCCGCGGCGTGGGCGGCGGCTTGGGCGGGGGTCGCGGGCGAGACGGGGGGCATCAGCGCGGCGGGGCCGAGCGCCGACCGGCCCAACGAGACAAACGTCAGGTACGCGGACACGCAGTGGGACCGCGCCCCGGTGCGCATGCACTCTTCCTCGACCCGCACGCCGACCTGGGGGGGGGAGGGGGGCGGCGTCGCGCGCCGGCAGAGGGCACACCCCTGGAGCCCTCGACCCGCCCCCGCCCCTCCCCCCACCTCGGCGCTCGACGCAAACACGCGGTTGACCGTGGCCGCCACGACCGCGACCGACCCCGCGCGCGCGGGGCGCAGGAAGTGGACGGCGTCGACGGACGCGGTCACGACGGGGCCGCGCGCGAGCGTTTTGGCGGCGAGGCCCGCCGCGACGTCGATCCAGGACAGCACCGTGCCGCCGAAGCAGATGCCGAGTTGGTCGGCGTCGGCGGGCACGATGAGCTGGTGGACCTGAGGGGACGAGAGGGAGGGGAGGTTGGGAGGAAGGGTTAGGGTCGAGGTGCCGGGGCGCGGCGCTCTGTGTCTCTCCCTCCTCTCTCACCACAACCCTTGTCGCGCTCATGGGCACCGCGTCCAACGACGCGGTCGACCGCGCGCGGGGCGGCGGCCGCCCGTCGCGCGGCGGCGCGTCGCCCGCGCTCGGCGGTTCGCCGCGCGCGGCGGCCGCGACGGCCGAGTGCGTTTTGGGGGGGGCGGCCGCGATCAAGGCGGCGAGCTGGCGCTCCAGCAGGTCGACCTGGAGCGAGGAGGGGTGAGGGGCAGGGGGGTGGTGTGGGCAAGGAGGCACGTCGCCCCCTCGCCCCCCCACCCCCACCACCCCTCCTCCCCACCCCCCGCGCACCCGGGCCCCCAAGCGGCCGACTTCGGAGATCTCCGGCAGGGACGCCTTGCGCCGCATCGGGTGCCCGCCCGCCCACCCGCCGGGGCGCGCGCCGTCGTCGTCGTCGACCGCGACGGGGTGGGACGACACGGGGGGGGGGCGAGGCGGGGAGGTGGGCGGCATCGGGGCGGGGCCGCGCCGGGGCGGCGCGGTGTGGCCGGGGCGGCGGGCGCGGCCTGGGGAGGGGTTCCGCCCCACGCTCTGCCCGCGCACAGTGCTCACACATCCCTCCCCAAATCATCGAGGCGCCCGAGGCGCCGGCGGCGGCGCTCGCGGCCGTTTCGCCGTGCCGAAACAAAAAAGCTCGCTCCCCGCCACTCCCCAGCGCGACCGCACGCATCCCACCCATCCATTCAGTCACCGCGCCTCAAACTGGACGACGCGCTTGGTGCGCTTCTTGTACAGGATGCGATAGCCACACTCGCGGCAGCGCACGACGTCCCCTGCCTTCAGCTCGTTCTCGTGGCCTAAGAGAAGATGAGGGAGAGGGGTGGTGGGCGGGCGGGGTGGCGGCGAGGCCGGCGGCGGCGCGCCGCCGCCGGCCGGAATCCGCGCCTAGCGCCGCCTCCGGCACCGTTGCCCGCGGGCGCGGGCGCCGGTCCAGGCTGGCGCCATCGCGTGCGCGCCACGGGCGCCGCGGCGGGCGCGCTCACGCGCGGCTGCCACCCCCCCCCTCCCCATCTCTCTCACCGCAGTCGCCGCACACATACGCCACCCCGGGCGCGGCCGGCAGCTGGGGCGTGGCTCCCAGCATGGCGGGAGGGGTGGGCGCGCGCTGTGGAGGTGTGGGCGCGGCGCGCTCGACGGCGGCGCGCAGGCCGCGTTTGCCGCGAGTTGGCATACAGAGCTGCGTGCTGCCGCCCCCCCTCAAAAAGAAATATCACCGGGGGCGGCGGAGGGCGCAAAACAAGGGCAGACCGACCCAAACCGCGTTTTTTTGCTACAAAAAAATAAAAAATAATCTCGCGGACGGTAGGACTCGAACCTACGCGGGTTACCCCATTTGATTGCCTCGCCGCTGTCCGAGGACAAACGCCGCTTCGAGTCAAACGCCTTAACCGCTCGGCCACGTCCGCCGGTCGAGTGTCACGATTGAATTAAACAGAGGATCATAAAGGCATTGAGGGAGGCGTGCTCGCTGCGCCGTTGTGGGGCGGCTCCGGAGGCCGGGCACGGGCCGCGCGGGAGGTTGGACGCGAGGCGGGCGAGAGTGCGGGCGCTGTGGCGAGCCGCCCGCCGACGCGCGCGCTGCCCGCCGCCTCCCCACACACCCCGGCCGCCGCCGCTCCCTCCACGCGCGCCGCGGTCGCCCTCCCGCCGCGCCCGTGCGCCACCGGTGCGTCGCCCGCGAGGGCTTGGGCGGTCCCGCCCACGCGCGCGCCCGGCTCGCCGGGCGCGCGCAGACGCGCGCGCCCTCCCGCCCCCTCCTCCCCCCGCCAAACAACCTCGTCGCCCGCCAAGCGCGGTTTGAGAAACTCGACGTCGCACGGCGGTGGCGGCAGGGCGAGAGACGCTCCCCACCCTCCCCGCATGCCGCGCGCGCGGATGCCGACCCCGCGCCCCCCTCTTCCTGCAGCCATGGCCGCCCCCTCCCCCACCCTCGCCCTGCCGCCCTCCCTGGGCGCCGCCGCCCCCACGTTCTCCCTGCACCCGACCGCGGTCCGCCCCGCCGAGCACGGCCGCCTCGTCCTCGTGGGGCGCGACGGCGGCGAGACCACGTACGTCATGACCAAGGACACGGTGGTCATTGGACGGTGCGAGGAGCGGGGTGGCGGAGGCGGCCGCGCGCGCGCCGCGCGCGCGCCCACCCGCCTTTGTCCCTCTCAGCGACTCCGCGTGCGACCTCGTCCTCCCCCGCCGCGAAGTCTCTCGCACGCACGCGACGCTGACCGCGCGCGACGGCGGCGTGTGGCTGGCGAGTGCGGGGCGCGAACCGGTGTGCGTCGACGGCGCGCCCGCGCTCCACCCGGTGCGCTTGCGTCCGGGGGCGGTCATCGAGATCGCGCTCGAAGGGCGCAGCAAGGTTATTCGGTTTGAGGGAGGCGGCGGGAGCGGCGGGGACGAGACGGTGGCCATCGTCGGGCGCGGCGCACGCGCGGTGCTCGGCGCGCTGCCCACCAACGTGCCGCTCGCCGGCCCGCCCCGCGCGTTCAAGGCGGCGCCTCCTCCTCCGCCGCCGCCGCCGCCGGCGAGGGCGGGCGGTGGCGGGGCGTCGGCGCTTCTGCCGCGCGCGGCAGCCGCGCCGCCGCCCCCTCCGCCTCGCCCCGCTTTCTCGCCGGGCCAAATCGCGCGCGCCGCCGCCGCCCTGGCCGCCCGCCGCGCCGCGGGCGGCGGCACCGCGGGCCCGCCCGCGACGCGTCTGGCGCCGCGCCCGCGGCCGCCGCCCGCCCAAGCCGCGGCCGGCGGCGTGTTTGTGCCGTGCCAGAACGAGCTGGCGGCGCGCCGGGCGGCGTTGCGGCGCGTGGTGCGGGCGGTGGGGGGCGAGGCGACTGCCGATACGGCTGCTGCCGACGCTTCGACGCCCGGCGCCGCCCTCCCTCCCGCCGACCCCAAGCGCAAGTCGGTCCGCTTCGCCCCGCTGCCGCCCCTGGCCGGCACGCCCGACGGCGTGGTGGCGGACGCGACGGCGTCCGTGGGGCGGCCGCCGCGCGGCCGCGCCACCCCGCTCGTCGACCTCTGTGCCGCCTCCACGCCCGCCCTCGCCGCCTGGGCCGCGGGCGGCGGCACGTACGCGACCCCGATCGCCCCTTTATCCGTCGCCTCCAAGCGGCTGTCGCGGTCGGGGTCGCGCCACGGCACGCCGCGCGCGGCGCTCCTTCCTCCCCCGGCCCGCACCCTGCGCCTGTCCCTGGCCGACGCCGACGTGCACCTGCCGCCGGCGCTCTTTGCGGAGGCGCCCGCGGGCGGGGTCGCCCTTGTCGTCCCTGCCGCGCTTGCGGCGAGTGGCGACGTGCGCGTGCTGATCCCCGCCGCCGCGTTCGCGCGGTCCGAGCTGCCCCACCCGGCCGCGAGTGGCGCGGACGACACGGTGGCGGTGCCGCTCGGCTGGGTTGCCGAGCGTGAGGGAGGGGGCGACAGCCAAGGAGGGGTGGTGACCGCGGCGTCGGCTGCCGCGGCCGTCGACGCCACCGTCGAGCTCCCGCCTTCGCTCTTTGCCTCACCCGAGCTGGCCACACGCCAGGCGGCGGCGGCGGCGGCGACGCCGACCGCGGGCGCGGTGCGCGCGCTGGTCGCGCGCGCGCTCGCCGCGGCGGCGGCAACCTCCGCGCCCTCGCCTTCCGCCCACGCGCCATCGCCCGCCGCCACCGTGGTCGCCGGCGACTCGCCGCCGCCGCCCACGGTGGAGGCCACCATGCGGCTGCCCGCGTGGCGGTCGGCGGGCGGCGCCGCGCCGTCGCCCGCGCCCTTCGACTCGCCGGCGGCGTCGCCGGTCGCGTCTGCGGAGCCGACTGCGGAGTTTACGGATGCTGAAGATGTCGACGCGGGCGACTGCGTGGCCGGGCCGATGGCGCCTCCCCCCTCCTCAATCGTCGACCTCCCACCCTCCCTCTCTGCCGCCGCCGGCGGCCCCGCCCTGGCCGCCGCGCGCGCCGCATTTGCGCGGGCGGCGCGCGCCGAGGAGCGGCTGGCGGCGGCGCTGGCCGAGGCGGACGGGTTGCGGAGGGCGCTCGCGGCAGCGGTGGAGCCCTCGCCGCGGCCCTCGCCGCCGCGCCGCCGCGTCATCGTCGTGCGCGGGGGCGCGCCGGTGGTGGCGCCCGCGCCGGGCGCGGTCGTGTGCGGCCGCGTCGTCGTCGTCCGGGGTGCGAAGAGGGCGGCGGTGGCGGCCGCGGCGCCCGTGTCCGCGCCCGCTCCTGCCCCCTCTTCCTGCGGCGCCTGCGACTCGACCGCGGCCCGAGGCGCCCTGCTCCACTGTGGCAGTGATGGATGCACCAGCGCTGCCCACGTCAAGTGCGCGGGGCTGGCGCGCGCGCCGCGCCGCGGCGCGTGGCGCTGCACCGACTGTGCGGCGCCGGCGGCGGAGCCGGCGGCTGCTGCGGCGGCGCCCAAAAAAGCTGCGCCCCGCCCCAAGCGGGCGGCGGCGGCGGCGGTCGAGGCGGCGGCCGACGGCGCGCCCGCGCCGCGCGCGACGCGCGCGCGGCGTGCGTGAGGGCGTGGTGAGATGGGGGCGTGAACGCGGGCTCACAGCCATGGCGGTTTGTGAGTGCACGCAACTTTGTGGGGGTCTCCGGGCGGGCGCAGCCTCGGCGCACACCCTCTCTCACCGCGGCCGGCTGCCGCCCCCATCCTCCCCCTTTGTCCTCCACCCACACACCCTCCCGCCCACGCGCACACGCTCCTCACACAATGTCCTACGTGACAACGCCCGACGGGCGCCAATGGGTGCGCGCAGGGGCGGCTAGCCGCCGGCGCGCCGGGCGGCGGCCCGGGCGGCGGCGGCGGGAGCGGCGGTGGTGCCGGGGTGCGGGCCGGCAGAGAGCTCACGCCCGAATGGGGACGGCGGGAGCACGTGGCGTGCGCGGAGCGGCTCGATTGGGGGCCGTGCCGCGGCGGCCGACGGCTGACCCCTGCCTTTTCTCTCAGCTCGAGGAGGAGCTCCAGGACGACCTGAAATGGTCGATTTCCGTCACCAAAGTCCTGCACTCGGGCAAGAGCGATTTCCAGTCCGTGGAATTGGTGGAGTCGGGCCCTTTCGGCACGGTTCTCCTCCTCGACGGCAAGGCGCAGTCCGCCTCTGCGGACGAGCGCGTCTACCACGAGATGCTGGTGCACCCCGCCCTGCTCGCGCATCCCAACCCGAAGACCGTGTTCATTGCGGGGGGGGGGGAGGGCGCGACCGCGCGCGAGGTCTTGCGGTGCGTGAAGCGGAGAAGGAGAAAGGGTCGAGAGAGGGCGGCAGCGGGCTCATTCTCGACCCCTCGAAAGCCTCGCTCCAACCACATCTCCCACCCCTCCTCCAACCAGCCACGCGTCCGTGGAAAAGTGCGTGATGGTCGACATCGACGCGGTCGTCTGCGATTTCTGCGCGGCCCACCTCCCCGCCAACGCCGCCGCGTTCGCCGACCCCCGCCTCACCCTCATCGTGGACGACGCCGCGGCGCAACTGGAGAAAGCGGCGGACGGCGCGTTCGATGTGATCATTGGAGACCTCGCCGACCCGGTCTCGGGCGGCCCCTGCTACCACCTCTACACGCGCGAGTTTTATGAAGGGGTTATCAAAAAGAAGCTGGCGCCCGGAGGCGTGTTCGTCACGCAGTCGGGGCCGGCGGGCGTGTTGAGCGCGGGGCAGGTGTTTTCGTGCATCCACGCGACGCTCGCGTCGGTCTTCCCGGCCGTCGTCCCGCTCGCCGCGCACGTGCCTTCCTACGCGGACGCGTGGGGATGGAACGTGGCGCTGTCGGACCCGGCGACGGCGGCGGTGCCGGCCGGCGCGGCGGCGGTCGACGCCGCGCTCGCGGCGCGCGTCGCGGGGGAGCTGACCTTTCTCGACGGCGCCACGCTCGTCGGCGCCGCCGCGCTCAACAAGATTGTGCGCAAAGTTCTGGCGGACGAGACGCACGTGTACACGGTGGACGCGCCGTGAGTCGGGCGGGGTGGAGGCAGGGGGTTGGGCGGGGTGAAGGCGCGCGCGCGCGCGACTGAGAGAGGCTTTTCGGCGCCCCGCCGTGCCCGCCACACCCTCCCATGCCTCCTACCTTTTCCCTCTCAGGCGCTTCATCCACGGCGAGGGCATGCAAACCCTGGTGTGAGGCCACGGGCGCGGCGCGGCGCGTGCTGCAGCGCGCTGCGCGCCCCTCCCCCCCCGCCCCTCCTCCTCCAACGCGACGAGAGACACAACTCCACCCTCCGCGCGCCCGCCCGCCCCGCAACGCCGGGGCGGCGGGCCGCCAGCACTGCCCCCGAAACCGCACCCGGCCGCCGCGGGAGGCGCGCCGCCACGCGCGTCTCTGCCGCTCGCCCGCTTGCCCCAGGGAACCGGAAAAAAGAAGACGGCGGGGTGGCGGGTCGATTGCGCCTGTCAAGATCCATTGCCGAACGCCGGGGCCACGGGCCCGGAGGGGTGCGTTTGGCGGGAGACCGCGCGTCAGCCTCGTCGCCCAGCACAGTCGCGGAAGCCAGCCGGCGCCCCGCCCGCGCCGCCGACCCCTCCCCCCCCCACCGTCGACCGCCCGCCGCGCGCTCGCCGCGCGGCCCGAGCCCGGTCAGCGCCCGAGGCCGCCCGTGGCTGGCGCCGCGTCCCCTCTGGTGTCGGCGCCCATGCTCCTCCCGCCGCCCGCCGCCGCCCTGGCCACCGCCTACACGCGCGCTGCGGCGCCAGTTCTCGAGGACGCGCACGCGGCCGGGGTGAGAGAGGGGCGGAGAGGGTGGGGAGGCGCCTCGCCCGGCGCGGCGCAGATGCGGGGGCCGCTTGCCCGCCGCGCGCCCCCCCGCTCGCGCCGCAAAGTTGAACAAGGCCAATGCGCGGGCCGTGGAGGGGTCATTGCCCACCTCCCCCCCTCCCTCACCCCGACATCAGGAGGTCAAGGCCGCGCACGTCCTCCTCGCCCGCGCCGCGGCGTCCGACGCGGGCGGCGGCGCCCCCGGGCTGACCGCGTTGCTCACCGCGGAGGACGTGAGGTGAGAATGGAGTCGGCGGGAGGGCGGGGAGGGGTCGGCGGCCGGTTGCCGCCTTTTTGGTCGGCCGTCGAGCCGGCCCGCGGCCGCCGCGGCGTCGGTCGGCGCCCCGTCCGATGCATTTGTCGCGCCGCTCTCGACCCCGTGGAGGCGGTGGCGGCGGGCGGCACGCCCGGGCCGCGCCGGATCGCCGGGGGCGCGCGCAGGTGGCGCCGGCGACGACCCCGTTGGGCGCCTTTTTTCCGCCGCGTCGCTCCTCTGAACCCGTCTCCCTCTTTCTTCAGCCTCACCACCTTCCTCAAGGAGCTGCCCGTGCTCGCCAAGCGGCTCGACCCCCTCCTGGCGGCCCTGCGCCCCGCGCGCGCGGCGCCGCTCGACCGCGCTTTAAGAGTCAGGGAACTGCAATCCGCGTACGTGTACGGCACCGTGCTCGCCAAGAAAGCGCGCGACATGTTGCGGCCGCTGCTCGCGCCGGGCAGCGTGTCGGCCGACGCCGCGCCGCGGCTCGCGTGGGCGCTCTTTGCGTCTGCCAAGGCCGCGACGCTCCCGCCGCACCCCGACCTGGTCACCGCGTTCGCCCTCCTCGTCGCGTCCGTGGCCTGGGTCCTGGCCCACGTGCCGGCGGCCGACCTGGCGCCCGGCGCGGAAGGCGTGCTGCAGGCCGCCGACCCCTCGTCCCCCTCGCCCGACCTGGCCGCCGCGCTCGCGTCCCTGCACCGCGTGCCGCGCGACCAGGTCGACCCGCTGACCGCCGCCCTAGACGCGCACGCGCGCGCGGTGCTGGGGGGCGGGTCGGGCGGGGCCGCCCGCGACGCGCGCGGGTGGGGGCCTGGGGGGCGCGTCGCCGGCCTCCTCTCCGACCCCGCCGCCACCGCCACCGCCCTCGCCGCCCTGGACGCCGCGTACGACGCCGCCCACGGCGCGTCGTCAGAGATCGACGAGCGCCCCCTGCTCGACGCGGCGGCGGCGGCGGGCGCGCGCGCGCCGCCGCGCACGCCGCGCGCGGCGCCCGTCACGGCGCGCTCGCCCGCGCCGCCGTCCCTCTTTGGCGCGTCGCCGCCGCCCAAGTCGCACCTGGCGTCCCGGCTGGCGACGCCGCCGACGCTGTCCCGGTGCGCGCTCGCGTCGCCCGCGTCGCCTGCCGCGACGCCGCTCCGCACGGCGGGGCCGGCCGCGCCCTCGCCCCTGCGCACGCCGGGGGCGGCACCCGCGTCGCCGTTCCGGTTGTTGCCCGGTGCCACGTCCACCGGCGGCTACGCGCTGGGCACGCCCGGCGGCCTGCTCGCGCGCGGGCCGCCCGCGGCGGGCGCGTCGACCCCGGTCTCCGACACCCTTGCCTGCCTCGCCTGGCTTCGCGACGCGGCCCGCGACGACGACGACGTCGAAGCCGCGCTCACGGTCGCGGTCGCGGGCTCGGGCGCTGACCCCGCCTCGCTCGCGGCCGCCGCGCGCGCGGGCGCCGCGCGCGTGTTTGGCCCCGGCGCCGGCGCCCTGCCCGCGGCGCAAGCGGATCGCCAACGGGAGGCGGTGGCGCTGTACGCGCGCACGCTGGACGCGGTGCTGGCGGCGGAAGAGGCGCGCGCGGGCGTGGCCGCGGCCGCGCCGCCCGCGCTCGCGCGCTCGCCCCGCTTCCACGCCGTCCTGCTTGCGCTCGCCTGCGAGTGCGTGGTGGCGGCATACCGCACGGCCACGCTCCCCTTCCCGGCGGTGCTGGAAGCGCTCGCCCTCCCCCCGTTCGACGCGTGCAAGGGCGTCGACGCGTTTGTGCGCGCGCACCCCGCCATGCCGCGCGAGGTGCGCCGTCACCTCTTTGGCCTGGAGGAACGCTGCCTGGAGGCCGTCGCGTGGGCGCCCGGTTCCCCCCTGTACGTGCTGCTGGCGGCGGGCGCCGGCCCCGCGCCGGGCGATGCGTCGCCCGTGTCGCCCGCCGGCACCCCGTCCTCCACGCCCGCGGGCACGCCCGCGTCCACGCCGTCCAAGCGCAAAGCGGGCGGGGAGGCCGGGGACACGCCCAGCAAGCGGGCGGCAGCGGGCGGCGCGCCGTCGACGCCGTCGGCGCCGGCGCCGACCGCCGCGCCTGCGGGCGGCCTCTCGGCCCTGCTGAGCCCCGCGCCGCCCGCGTCGGCGACCGCGGCGCCGCACCCGACCCCCCCTGCCGCTTTCGGCCCCCCGGAATCGGCCCGCGCCGGCCCCGGCGCCACCACCGCCGCGCGCCGCCGCGCGGTCGCCGCCGCCTTCCTCGCCCGCGCCGAGCGCCTGGCCGCCCTGCGCGCTGCCGACCTCTGCGACTGGCTCGACCTGGCGCCGCCGGGCGGCGCAGGGTTGGACAGGGCCACGTGCGCGGCCCGCGTCGCGACCCTCCTCCACCACTGCGTCTGGTCCGCCACCGCCCTCTTCTACGGGCGCCACGTCGACCAAGTCATGCTCTGCGCCCTGTACGGCGTGTGCAAAGTGGCGCGCGCGCGGCCCACGTTTCGGGACATCATCGCGGCCTACCGCCGCGCGCCCCACGCGCGGCCCGACGTTTTTCGGTGCGTCGCCATCGAGCTCGCGCCCGACCTCACCCCCCTGCGCACGGGCGACATAATCGAATTCTACAACTCCGTGTTCGTTGGCGCGGCGCGCGGCGCCCTGCTCGCGCTCGGCTCGGGGCGGCTGCCGCTCCTCCCCGCGCCAGCGCGCCGCGCCGCGTCGGCCGGCGCGCCGCCGCCCGCGCCCCCGCCCTCGCCCGGCGTCTGGGTCTCCCCCATGGCCGCGCCGCCGCCGGCCGCGCCGCGGGGGGCGGGGCCGGGGTCGCTGGAGCTCGTGTTCGGCGCGCCCGCGGGCGCGGCGAGCGCGGCGCTCGCCGCGCGCGGGTCGTCCGGCTCCGGCGCGTCGGGCTCGGGCGTCGGCGCCGCCTCGTCGTCCGGCGGCGCCCCGCCGCGCGCCGCCCCGCCCCGGTCGCCGCGCGCCGCGCGCCGGGACGAGGCGGCGGCGGCGGCCGCGCTGCGCGGGCTGGTTGCCGCTGCGCCGGCCGCGACGGGGTCGAGCTGAACGAGGAAAGCAGAAGAGAAGCTCGCCCGCCGCCCTCCTACCCATCTTTACGTCCCATTTATTCACCTTCCCCACCCCTCCCCTTTGCGCGCCGCGCAGCCGGGACGGCGGCGCCCCGCCGCCGCCGCCCCGGCCCCGTCTCAGTCGCTGTCCCACCGCCCCCCCGCCCGAGCGCGCGCGCGGCGGCCTGGCGCCGGCCTGCCGCGCGCGCGTTCTTTTCGGTTAAGAAAAATAGGGCCCGCCGTCCGGCGCCTCGCCCCACCCCGCCCCAACGACTTACGTTGCTCGTTTCTTTTGTTTCACGCGCCCCCCCCCTTGCGCCCCGCCTCCCCGCGCGCCTGGTCGCAGCCCCACGAGGCAGTTGTAAGCGTCTCTTCCGCCGGGGGGCCCGCCCCCCCCCCCCCCCCCCCCCCCGCGCCGGGCCGAGCAGCCGCCGCG
>Ga0315287_10005875_pt1 | contig 12133 bp, 10 predicted proteins | sample YL17G11_0_MG_FD_205037 | JGI IMG/M metagenome (GOLD analysis project Ga0315287, IMG submission 205037) | Sediment microbial communities from Yellowstone Lake, YNP, Wyoming, USA - YL17G11_0 | ecosystem: Environmental > Aquatic > Freshwater > Lake > Sediment | place: USA: Wyoming | collected...
GGCTTCCTCGGCCTGCTGGGCGTGATGGGACGCCGCGGCAAGTCCGACCTGGGGCTGTACGCAGTGCTGTGCGGCTTCGGCTTGCTGGCGAACCTGATGCCTTTCTACGCCGCCAGCGAGGTCACGAACAGCATCTTCCGCCTCGAGCCGCTGGCGCTGATGACCTCACCGTTCGTCGGCTTCGAGTACCTGCTGGCCGAGGGAGTGTACTACTGGGACTTCATGTCGGTGACACTAATATTGGGGCTGCTGTTCTCGGCGGCAGTGCCATGGGTGCTGGCGGCGCTGTTTCTCAAGCCAGCGGTGCAGGCGCCCATGGCGGCGCAAGGTGGGTCATGGGAGGAATGCTGATGAACAGCATCGGGATGCGCATCTTCCGCCGGCAGTCAGGGCAGCAGCCGCGCGGGTGCGAGGCTGAGCACGAGCAGTGGGGATTGACGCCTGCCAAGCTGCGCGAGCTGAAGAGTGAGCTTGACGACCACCTGCATTGCTTGCAGTCCGAGGAGGGCCGGCCGGCGGCGCACGCCGCGCGTGAACGCATCGGGCAGCCGCGCGCGCGCCGCGCCCTGGCCGCGCCGCATCTGTCGGACCAGGTGTACGCCACGCTCAACCGCTGGCCGACGCGCCATGAGTGGCGCGAGCTGGCGACGCTGGGCATCTGGTACGCGCTGATCATCCTGTCGGACGTGCTGGCGCTGTCCGCTGGTGCGGCGCAGTCCAGCATGCTCAATGCACTGCGCAAGCTCAAGCCCGACTGGAGCACCGTCTACCCCTTGCATCTGAGTCTAGGCGCTGAGGCGCTGCTCGTGTCAGCTTGGTTGCTGCAGGCGCTCGCGCGGGCGGGCTTCTTCGTCACGTTTGCTGCGTCGTTGTGGCGCGCCTGGAAGATCGGCCGCGGTGTCTGCCTGGCGCGAATCCTGCAGCTCAAGCTGATCCACACGCTGCTAGTCGTCGGCGCGCTGCTGCTGCTGGGGAGCACCTTGTGGGATTACTGGTTCGAAGACACGTCATACAAAGTGGCACTGCCCACGTACCTGACCGCGCCTTACATCCTGGCAATCGGCTTACTCATCGCGGTGGTGGCAGTGGCGATTTCGCGCGGCCGCGCCTGGCGGACAGCGCTGTTCGCCGCTCTGAGTGCGGTATTCATGTGGGCCGGCGGGCCAGTCTTGACCGAGAGCTACCAGCTGTCCTTTCCGATCCTGCACGACGACGTGATGCTGCCCAATGGTGAGCGGCTGAGGGTTCCCAGCGACGATTCGGCGAAAATCGCGAAGGCTGCACAGGAGCAGCTTGCCAGGTACGACTTCCGCCGGGCGAAGGACTACGACATCGCGCACAACCGGCATTGGGTCGGCAGTTTTGAGTATCAGCCGATAGGACTGCTGAACCTCTTCGGTCGGCGTAGCACGCCGCAGAACGTCTACTATCCTGGCGAATGGCAATCCTACTCAAGCGTTCCACTGGACACGTACAAGCCGGCGATGACGCAGGAATGGGTGAAAGGACCCGCGGCAATCGCTGGCGGGGGGCTGGGATGGCTGGCTGTGCCAATTCCATTCCTCGCCGTGATCGGCCTGCTGGGCATGCTCTTCGTGATGGGCCGCCGCAGCGTCTTTGACATGCTGGTCTACGCGGCGGTGTGCTTCCTGGCCATCGCCTCGACGCTGTTCCCCTTCCTCGCCTTCGGCGCCACTATCGATATAACAAAGTTCGCTCTACAAGCTTCGCCCTTCCCAGGCTTCGAGATGCTGCTGATAGGCCATGACATGGTCGACAGCTGGCTGCTGATCGTCGGGTTGGTGCTCTCCGCCGGCATCCCGTGGCTGCTGACGGGGTTGTTTCTGCGGCCCAGGCAGGCGGACGTGCCGCCCGACAGCGCCGAGCTGGCTCAGTAGCCGGGTATATGCTCGCGATTTCGCGCGGCCCGTTTGACGTGTCGCGCAGCGGCCTATTTGACGCAATCGCGCGCTGGCGCTGGTATACTTGTGTGGGATAGGTGGATGGTGACAAGGAGGTCATCATCATGAGTGACGTACACGGGGTTATCGGCAGCCTGCCACCCTCTCTGGCGGCGCAATACCGGCAGCTACTGAAAGCGATCCTCGACGTGCGCAGCGAAGCCGCTGCGTCGCAGCAGACCATCCTCGGCTACAAGCTCGACATCGACGAGCGCGGCGTGCTGCGCAGCGCGCCGGCCAGCCAGAGCCAGCTCGCCGTGACGACGCAGGAGCGCGCCAACGTCAGCCGCCTGTCCGGCGAAGCCAGCGCGCGTGGCGAGGACGTCGTGAGCGTCAACGTCAGCTATCGCGCGGACATCGTCGACGGCAGACTGGCGCTGCGCACCGGCCACACGGAAGTGGTGAGTATCAAGCGCGAGGAGCCTGACGCGGAGACCGCCGTCTACCAGGCCAACCGCGAGGCGGCGCTGTCCGCCCTGGCCTTCGGCCTTGACGACGATGCGGCGCTGCGCGCGCTGAGTGGAGGTCTCACTCCAGATCCGGAAACACTTGGGTAATCGCGCGCCAACTGGTACGGAATTTAACTTCACGCGCTAAAATATGGGCCGACCGATTCCAGCATGGCTCAGCGGCTATGCATTTGATTTGTGTAACAGCTCACAGCCGTAGGACACGAGTGTAGCCAGCGTGCAGTTTCCCACGCTCGAATTCGCGACGTTCTTCGCCGTCACGGCCAGCATCTCCTGGCTGATCCGGCGCCGGCGCGTGTACCAGAAGGCCTGGCTGCTGGTCGCCAGCTACGTCTTCTACGCCGGCTGGAACTGGCAGGTGCTGGGGCTGATCCTGCTCGCCACGCTGCTGAACTTCGGCGCCGGCGAGGGGCTGACGCGCGTGCGCAGCCTGGCCGGGAAGCGGGCCTGGCTGGCGTTCAGCCTGGTGGCCAACCTCGGGCTTTTGGGCACGTTCAAGTACTTCAACTTCTTCTCGGAGTCCTTCGGCGACCTGGCGTCGATCTTCGGGCTCTCGGCCCACTTGCCGATCCTTCAGCTGGTGCTGCCCGCGGGCATTTCGTTCTACACCTTCCAGAACATCGCCTACTGCGTGGACCTGTACCGCGGCACGGGCCTTAAGGCCGCCAACCTGCTCGACTTCGCGCTGTTCACGGCGTTCTTCCCCAAGCTGGTGGCCGGCCCGATCTGCCGCAGCCGCGACCTGCTGCCGCAGTTCGAGGCCGACGCGCCCAACGCCGTGCCCGATGTCGGGCGCGCCGCCTCGCTGATCCTCTCGGGCCTGTTCAAGAAGGCGGTGCTGGCTACTTTCCTCGACACGCACTGCGTCTCGGCGGTGTTCGGCACGCCGGAGAACTACTCCTCGGTAGCGCTGTGGGTGGCGATGGTGGCGTACACGATCCAGATCTACGCCGACGTCAGCGGCTACATCGACTTGGCGCGCGGCCTGGGCCTGCTGTTGGGGATCTACATCCCCGAAAACTTCAACCACCCCTACGCCTCCACCAACAGCGGCGAATACTGGCGGCGCTGGCACATCACGCTTTCCAGTTGGCTGCGTGACTACATCTATTTCCCTCTGGGTGGCTCGCGGCGCGGTAACTGGCGCACTTACTTCAACCTGCTGCTGACGATGCTGGTCTGCGGCTTCTGGCACGGCGCCGACTGGAAGTTTGTGATGTGGGGCGCGATCCACGGCGTGGCGCTGGCGCTGTACCGTATGGGTCTGGACTTCAAGCGCTGGCGCGGGCTGGACATGAAGCAACCCGACCCGCCATGGCACCTGGCGCTGAGCTGGCTGTACACGATGGCGATGGTCTGCTTCGCGCGCGTCTTCTTTCGCGCGGAGAACGTCGGTGCGGCCTGGGCCTACATCGGGCGCATGCTCTCGCCCAGCGCGGCAGGCACTGGCTTTGAGCTGCTCGTGCTGCCGGCGATTGCCATCGGATTCCTGATCAACTTCTGGGGGCCGGACCTGCGCCGCTGGTTCATCGGCACCAGCGAGCGCCTGCCCTTCGCCGCGCGGCCCGTGCTGTGGTTCGCCACCGGCATGCTGATCCTGGCGCTCAAACCGAGCGGCATCGCGCCGTATATCTATTTCAAGTTCTGAGGATGCTATAAGTCTGGGCTGGAAAGAGTGATGCTCGACAAGTACAAGCCAATCGATACGACGCCCACCACGCTGACCCCGATCGCCTGGGTGATGGCCGCGCAGTGGCTGCTGCTGCTGGCGCTGTACGTGATCTTCGCCCGCGACTTCAGCAGCTGGAGCGAAGCGGGCGAGCCCGCCTTAAGCCGCCGCGCGATACCCGTGGCCCACGCCACGCTGGCTGTCAGCCGCAGCCTGGGCATCGTGCAGCTGCGCGAAGCAGTGCAGCAGGCGGTGTATGGCACCTACGATAAGCCGGTGACGCTGGCGGGCACGGCGCACGTCGGCGCGCAGCGCGGCTCGGCGGCAAACAGCCATGGCGCTGCCGTCCCGCCGCCGATCCAGCAGGCTAACCTGCAGGCGGCGCCCGGCCGCGCGCTGCCGCAGCCCAAGCGCGTGCTGATCGTCGGCGCGTCGTCGATCCAGGAGGAGCTGGGCATCGCCGTCGAACGCGCCGTCAAGCAGTACAAGGGCATCGAGGTGCAGCGGCTGGGGCGCATCAGCTCAGGCCTGGCGCGGCCGGACTACTTCGACTGGCCAGGCAAGCTGCAGGAGCTGCTGGATCAGTTCCACCCCGACCTGGTGATCGCCCAGTGGGGCGGCAACGACTGCCAGAGCCTGAGCAACAAGGACGGCTCGGTGGTCGCCAACTACGGCACGCCGCAGTGGGATGAGGAGTACACGCGCCGCGTCAAGGCGGCGATCAAGCAGATCCATGACACGGGCGCGAACGCGGTGTTCATCGGCATGCCGTTCATGAAGAACTCCAACTTCTCCAACAAAGTCTCCCATATGAACAAGGTGACCGAAGCGGCATGCGTGGACCGCGGCGCGGTGTATCTGCCGCTGTGGGACCTGACCATCGATGAGCAGGGCAAGCTCAGGACAGCGGTGACGGTCGACGGCAAGCGGCACATGATGCGCCTGAGCGACGGCATCCATTTTTCGGAAGCCGGTGCGGAATACGTCGCTGACCAGCTTTGCCAGCGCCTGGCGCAGTACTTCACGCTGGTTCCCGCCAAGTAGCCGCAGCCTCGCGGCATAGTGGCTGCAGCATAGGCAGCAGGACTAGACGAACTGCTGCTTCGCGTTGGTATACTTCGCCCATTACACTCCGCAAGGTGCGAAGGTGATGCTCGCCCTGGTTCAGCGTGCGGCGCTTGCCATATGCAGGTTTGATCCGCGGTTCGCCCGCGCGCTGATGGGCGCAAGCCACGGCTGGAGCACCGACCGTGCACACTACATGCAGCGCTCGCAGCGCAGGCTGGCCGAATTACTCCAGCACTTCACTCATACCGGATTGCTTAACTCGCAGGTATTGCCTGCTTGCGCTGGCACGCCTGCTAGCTGCCAGCTCGATGAATTGCCTGTCCTGAGCAGGCAGGCATTGCAGGAGCTTTTCCCGCTGCTTGAGGCGCGCTACCAGGGATCGCGGCAGGCGGTGCTAGACACGTCAAGCGGCTCGACCGGGGAGCCAATCCGCTTCTATCGGCCGCGCGATCCAGGTTTAGAGGCGCGCGCGCATCAGTACCTGATGCTGCTGAAGCTCAACTGGCGCCCGGGCGTGCGGCGGATCTGCCTGTGGGGGTCGGAGCGGCACGTCGGCGACCCGGTGCAGGAGCCGCGCGGCCTGTCGGGCCTGATCAGCAACGTCAGGATCTTCGGCAATCTGGCGCCCGGCATCAGCGGCTACCGGCAGTTCCTTGATGCTGTGACCGCCAGCCCTGGATGCGCTGTGTACGGTTACGCCGGGCTGCTCGAGGAGTGCGCGCGGCTGATGCTTGAGCGCGGCTGGAGCCTGCCGCGCGGGGCCGTGAGCACCGCCTGGTCGGGCGCGGAGATGCTGCTGGCGCAGCAGCGCGAACTGTTCCGGCAGGCGTTCAACGTGAAGCTGCGCGACCTCTACGGCAGCCGCGAATGCCCGTGGATCGCCGCCGAATGCGCCTGCGGCACGCGGCACATCAGTCCGCGCTACATCGTCGAAGCGCTAAGCGAGCGGACCTGGCGCGCGGTGCCGGAGGGCGAAGTGGGGTCGCTGGCGGTCACTGACCTGTACGCCCGCTGCACGCCGTTCATCCGCTACCTGATCGGCGACCTGGGCGCCGTGGCCTGGCGTGACTGCGCCTGCGGCCACCGCGGGTTCTGCCTGACGGAGCTGCATGGGCGCGCTGCGGACGTCATCGAGCTGCCGTCGGGCGCGCGGATCAGTGGCGTGTTCGTCCCGCATCTGGTCGAGAAGTGCATGGGGGTGCAGCGCGCGCAAGTGGTGCGGCTCGGCGAAACGAGCTTCCAGCTGCGCTACATCGGCGACCAGCTGGACGCTGTGACCCAGGAGAAGCTCAAGCGGATCATGCGCGCAAACTTCGAAGGCGCGGAAGCGCAGGTTGTCCGCGTCAGCGAGCTGCAGACATCCAGCCGCGGCAAGGCCAGGCTGTTCCTTGACCTGCGCAGCAGGGCGCACGCCGAGGTACCCGCCAACCAGCTGCAGATAGCCTAGCGCGGCACAAGCGATGCTAGAATGGCCAGCAGTCAGGCTGCTGGCGCACGCCGCGCGGCGCCGTTAGCCATACCAGCAAAGCGAGATACAACATGGGCTTTCGGTTTCATAAGAGCATCAAGATCGCGCCCGGGCTGCGCATCAACCTGAGCAAGACCGGGCCGTCGCTGTCGGTCGGGCGGCCTGGGGCGTCGTTCAACATCGGGCCCAAGGGCACGCGCACGACGGTGGGCGCGCCTGGCACGGGCATGTCGTACACCACGGAGAAGTCCTGGGGCGGACTCGGCAAGGACCTCGGCGTCGGCAAACCGGCCAAGCCGAAGCCGGCGCCCAAGCCCAAGACAGTCGGCAGGCCTGCTCCCACGTCGCGCCCTGATGTCGGCTTCCCGCAGGCCCCGCAACCAGACCAGCTAGGCCAGAACTACTTTCAGCGTCTGGCCACCTCGCCAGAGGACGCCGCGCTGATCGACGGCTGCCGCGCGCTGGCACAGGGCAACGAGGCCGAGGCGCTGGTGCAGTTCCGCAAGACCGTGCAGACGGCCGACGGGGCATACATGGCGGGCGTGCTGGCGCTCAAGCAGGAGCAGTACGGCGAGGCGGTGAACTTCCTCAGCTACAGCCTCGAGCGGCAGGCCGAACTGGGACAGCGGTTGCACAAGTACGGAATCGCGGCGACGATCTCGCTGCCAATCACCGAGGAGATCTCGGCGCAGGTGGCGCCGCAGCCCGACGGCGTGCTGCTGGCGCTGGCCGAGGCGTACCAGCATCTGGGACAGCCCAACCAGGCGGCGGACTGCCTGCGCCAGCTGCTGACGGCCCACCCTGCCGACCTGCTGCTCAGGCTCAGCCTGGCCGAGCTGCTGACCGACACCTGGCCGACCGAGCGCGCGGCCTGCGAGGAGGCGATGCGGCTGGGCGATAGCGTGGACAACGACAGCGAGCTGCATGCCGCGCTGCTGTTGTACAAGGCGCGGGCGCTGAAGGGGCTGGGGCTGCTGGACGGCGCGCGTGACGTGCTGACCAGCGTGCTGCGCAAGACCAAGGACCGCGGCGATGAGCTGCTGCTCGCCCTGCGCTACGAACGTGCGCTGGTCTTCCAGGCGCTGGGGCAGAAGAAGGAGGCGCGCGCGGACTTCGAAAAGGTGTACGCCACGAATCCGCAGTACGCGGACGTCGCCAAGCGCCTGGGATTGTAACGGCTGGCAGTCAGCGCTTAGGCCCGGTCGAGCAGCGCGACGAACTCGACGAGCACCGTGTTGGGGAACAGGTCGATGGCGGCCAGCCGCGTCAGCCTGCGCGCGCCGCACAGGCGCTGCACGTCGCGGCAGAAGTTGGCGCCATCGCAGCCCACCAGCACGATGCGGCCGGCGCGGGCGGTCGCCAGCCGGCGGATCACCGTGCTGGACAGGCCGGCGCGCGGCGGATCAACGATGATCACGTCCTCCAGGTCGCCCAGCCGCTCCGGCAGCCACTGCTCGACTGTCGCGGCGTGGACGTCCCAGGTGAAACCGGCCCGCTGCGGTGGGGCCGGACTCCGCTCCCGCCAAGCTGAAGCTGGCGCGGAGTCCCGTCCCACCATTGCCAGCCGCGCCAGGTTGTGCCGCGCGTCCTGGGCGGCAAAGGCGTCTGACTCCACGAGCTCGGAGCGCAGGAACTGCTTGTGCAGCAGCACGGAGAAGAAGCCGCCACCGCCGTACAGGTCATGCAGCACCTCGCCCGACAGCTCCCAAGCAGTGAAGACCTGCGAGAAGGCCTCGACCGCCCACGCCATGCAGGCCTGGGCGAAGCTCGCCGGGTGCAGCTGAAGCGGCATCCCGCCGACGTCGTGCGTCAGTGGCTCGTCCGTCTCGACCCACTGCGCACCCCGCAGCCGCCAGCAGCGCGGGTCGGCGCCCTCGCGCTCCAGCACGGCGGCCACATCGCCCCGCGGCGTGCCGCAGGCCAGCTCCCAGCGGGCAGGATGGCCCGGCAGGCTGCCGCTGATTAGCGCGTGGCGCAGCAGCGGGATCGCCGAAGACAGCTCGCTGATGGCCATCAAGCAAGCGTCGTTGGTGACGATCTCATGCGTGCCGCGGGCGTGGTAGCCCAGCCGCGCGCCGTCCCAGTGCAGCTGGATGCGCTGGCGGCGGGCCCACTGCGGCGCGGGCAGCCACTGAAGCTCGGGCGTCGCCACACCGCGCAGGCTGCGGTGCAGCAGGTCGCCGATCATCTGCCGTTTCAGTTCGCCCGTCTCATCCCCCCCCTCCCACAGGTCGCAGCCGCCGCAGCGCGCAGCTACGGAGCACTCCGCCACCGCGCGGCGCGCGGCGCGCGTTACCCACGCCGTGACCACGCCCTCTCCGTGCCGCGCCCGCCAGCGCACGTCGGCCTCCACCTGCTCGCCGGGGAACAGCGCCAGCGGCGCGGACAGCAGGATCACGCGCCCGTCCTCCGCGCGCGCCACGCCGACGCCGCCCCACCCCAGGCGTTCGATGCGTCCCTGCCAGCGCTGCGTCTCATCCATCGCGCAGATTGTAGCGGCGCGCGGATCACCTTCGATCAACTAATCCGTTTCGAAATGTGGTATTCTTTACCGAGGAGTATCGATGGCACCAAGTAAAGCAGCCGATCAGATGATCAGATCCTGGACTAGAGCGACGGTATCTACAAAGTACCAGATTGTGGTTCCGCAGGAAGTCAGGGAGCGGCTCCAGATCAAGCCCGGCGACAAGGTGATGTTCTTCTTCATCGAGGGACGCTACTACTTCTCGCGCGTCAAGACGATTGCAGAGTTGGGCGGCGCTGCCAAGGGCATTGACACTGAGTTTGTCCGCGATAGGGAAGACCGGTATTGATCGTCGTCGATTCGTGCGGCTGGATCGAGCACTTTGGCGATGGCAGGCGCGCGCCGCAGTACCGCGAGTTGCTGTCCCCCGCTGAGAACCTGCTCGTGCCGACGATCTGCATCTACGAAGTTCTCAGATGGCTGTTGCGTTTCATGCCAATTGAGGAGGCTGCCGACATGGCTGGCGCGATGCGCCTGGGCTACGAAATCGAGCTGACTGCTGATCTGGCAGCCCACGGCGCTTACCTCAGCCTGCAGCACAAGCTGCCGCTGGCTAACGCCGTCATCTACGCCACCGCTCGGGCTCACGATGCCACGCTGTGGACGCACGACGAGCACCTGCGCGGCCTACCTGGCGTGGAGTGGGTCGGCGCAACCGAGTAGCGGTTCGCAGACCAGGCCCTCCCCCCTGACTACTACTACTACTACTGGCTGGGACCTAAGCCAACGTGTGCAGGCACAGCGGCCTGCACCACCACTGCTACGCATGAATCGCTCTGCCGTCGACGGCGAGGGCGGCTTCGTGGATCACCTCACTCAGCGTCGGGTGGGCGTGGCAGGTGCGGGCGATGTCCTCGGATGCCGCGCCGCAGGCCATGGCCACCCCCGCCTCGCCGATCAGCTCGCCGGCGCGCGGGCCGATGATGTGTACGCCCAGCAGGCGGTCGGTCTTCGCGTCGGCGAGGATCTTCACGCGCCCGTCCACCTGGTTCAGCGCGCGGGCACGGCCGTTGGCGCGGAACATGAACACGCCCTTCTTGTAGTCCACGCCGACCTTCAGCCCCGCCGCCTGCAGCTCGTCCTCGGTCTTGCCGACGGCGGCGAGCTCGGGGCTCGTGTAGCACACGGCCGGGATGGCGCCGTAGTCCACGTGCCCGTAGCCGGTGGCGATGGCCTCGACGCAGGCGATGCCCTCCTCGCTGGCCTTGTGCGCCAGCATCAGCCCGGGGACCACGTCGCCGATGGCGTAGATGCCCGGCACGTTGGTGCGCAGGTTGGCGTCGACGCTGATGCGGCCTTTGGCGTCGGCGGCCACGCCCGCGGCTTCCAGGCCCAGGTTGCTGGTGTTAGGCACGCGGCCGACGACGCAGAGCACGCGGTCGGCGGAGATGGGCTCGGCGCCCTCGACCTCCACGACGGCACGGCGCGACTTGCCCTTGCCGGTGACGCGTGCGCCGGTGACGCGCTGGCCGAAGCGGATGTCGAAGCCCTGTTTCTTCAGCAGCCGCAGCCCCTCGCGCGTGATCTCGCTGTCCATGCCGGGCAGCAGGTGGTCGAGGTATTCGAGCATCGTCACCTTGCTGCCCAGGCGTAGCCAGACGCTGCCCAGCTCCAGGCCGATATAGCCGGCGCCGATGACGATCAGTTCCTTAGGCACCTCGGGGTAGCTGAGACCGCCGGTGCTGTTGGCGATGATGTCGTTGTCCTGCTCCACGCCCGGCAGCGTGGCAGGCGTGCTGCCCGTGGCGATGACGATGTGCGGCGCGCTCAGCTCCTGCGGCTCGCCCTGGCCTTCGACGACGATGCGCCCTGGCGCGAGCAGGCGCCCGTGGCCAAAGTAGCGCGTGACCTTGTTCTTGGCGAACAGCGCCGTCACGCCGCTGGTCAGCCCCTCCACGACCTCCTCCTTGCGCTTCATCATCGCCGGCAGGTCCAGGATGACGTCGCCGCAGCCGACGCCGTGCACGGCCAGCCCCCCCGAGCGCGCATCGTGGTAGTGCTTGCTCGATTCGAGCAGCGTCTTGCTGGGGATGCAGCCGACGCGCAGGCAGGTACCGCCGAGCACGCGCACCTCCTCCACGCAGGCCGTGTTGAGGCCGAGCTGCGCAGCGCGGATGGCAGCGACGTAGCCGCCCGGTCCCGCGCCGATGACGATCAGATCATGTTGTGTTGCAGTCATGATGGTCATCCTAACTGGTGTCGCGGCACAGCGCGCCGCGCACAATAACAGGCTAAGCGCCCATGCACATTGGGCTTAAGCTAAATCTCCAGCAGGATCCGTGCGGGATCCTCAATCGTCTCTTTCACCCGGTTTAGGAAGGTTACGCCTTCACGGCCGTCGACCATGCGATGATCGTAGCTCAGCGCGACATACATCATAGGACGTGCCACGATCAGCCCGTTCACCACGACGGCGCGCTCCTTGATGGCATGCAGGCCGAGCACGCCGGACTGCGGCGGGTTGACGATCGGCGTGGAGAGCATCGAGCCGTAGACGCCGCCGTTGCTGATGGTAAACGTGCCGCCCTTCAGCTCCTCCAGGTCGAGCTTGCTGGCCTGCGCGCGCGCGGCGAAGTCGGCGATGGCCAGCTCGATCTCGGCGAAGCTCAGCAGGTGCGCGCCGCGCAGCACTGGCACGACGAGGCCCTTGCCGCCGCCGATGGCGATGCCGATGTCGAAGTAGTTCTTGTAGACGATGTCCGTGCCGCGGATCTCGGCGTTGACCTGCGGCACCAGCTTGAGCGCCTCGATCGCCGCCTTGACGAAGAAGCTCATGAAGCCCAGCTTGACGCCGTAGCGCTGCTGGAAGCGCTCCTGGTGGGCCTGGCGCAGCGCGAGCACCGCGCCCATGTCGATCTCGTTGAACGTCGTCAGCAGCGCCGCGTTGTGCTGCGCTTCGAGCAGCCGCTCGGCGATGCGCTTGCGAATCGGGCTCATCGGCACGATTTCCTCTTCGCCGCCACCCGGCAAGGC
>Ga0315287_10005876_pt1 | contig 12133 bp, 9 predicted proteins | sample YL17G11_0_MG_FD_205037 | JGI IMG/M metagenome (GOLD analysis project Ga0315287, IMG submission 205037) | Sediment microbial communities from Yellowstone Lake, YNP, Wyoming, USA - YL17G11_0 | ecosystem: Environmental > Aquatic > Freshwater > Lake > Sediment | place: USA: Wyoming | collected...
ACCTCGGCCAAGGGCATCACCCGAAGCTTCTTCCCTCCGACGACACCGACGTTGAATTCCCGGCCGGGCAAAAACTGCTGGACCAGCGCCGGTTGGCGGTAGGTCGTCAGGATCTCCCGGACTTTGTCCTTGAGAGCGATTTTCGTCGTCACGACGGAATGCCGATCCAGACCGATGCCCGCATGTTCCTGGCTGGCGTGAACGATCAAAGGGAAACTCCAATCCCTTCCTTGGAGTTCCCCGAGACGCTCGATCAGCGCGGTATCGGAGGGGATGGGAACGCCCGCGCCCTGGAGAAGGCTGGCCGCCATGAACTTGTAACGGCTGAGGCCTAAGGCCAGGGCCGGCGAGCCGGTCATCGGAAATCCCATCATCCGGATGAAGGCCGCAACCCGCATTTCGTACAACGCCCCATGGACGACGTCGTCGTATTGGTTGAAGACGACGTGCGGCTTCAGACGGCGGAGGCGGCGTTGGAGATACGTCAGGTCGTCGGTCAGGGGAACAACGGTCACGGTATGTCCGAGCGAACGCATGGCCCGAGCCATGCGAAAAATCATCTTGCGCAGATGACGGGAACTGCTTTGATCGTCGTCAGCGACGATTTGGGCATCGGCGTAGGCGTTGTAAACAATCGCTACACGAAGTGTCCTCATCTCTTCCTCGTTGACCGCGCTGACATTATTCTCATCATAGCCGAGGATGTGGTCCGAAGCAAGTCTCCCGCGCCCGCGGATGTCATTCGCGGCCGATTCCCCGATGCGATCCGATCAAACGAGGAGGGTCCGCTCCAGGATTTTCTTCCGCTCCCTCCAATCCGGAAGGACCCGGTCGAGCAGGGCGTAGAATTCCCGGCCGTGATGATGGTGGCGAAGATGGCAGAGCTCGTGAAGGATGACGTAATCCACGCAGGCCGGAGGCGTCTGGACCAGTCGAAGGTTCAGAACGACCCGGCCGTCCCGGCCGCAGCTTCCCCACCGGCGTTTCATCATCCGGATCGAAAGCCGCGGCGCCGGTATCCCCAATCCGGCCGCGGCCGGCAAACATTCCGCCATTCGGTTTTGAAGCGTCCGCTCCGCTTCCGACCGCAGATAACGGACGAGGCGTTTCCCGGATCGTTCCGGATCGTCGTCCGGCGGGCCGGCGACGAGAAGGCGGTCGTCCTCGATCCGGACGGAGAACCGCGGCCCCGGCTGCCACCCCACCCTCAGATGCCGGCCGGCCCAGATGATTTCGTCTCCCGCCTTCGGCGATTCCGGCCAAGCCAAGCGGTCAACCTTCGCGACTTTATCCACGGTCCGGATGATCCACGGCGACTTCCGGATCACGAAGGGGAGAACCTGGTCGAACGCTACCCGCGCCGGCGAATGAACCCGGACCCTCCCTTCCGGAAGAATGTCGATCCTCAACCTTCGCCCGGTTCCTCGAACCCACAGAAACTCGATCCGTCGGGAACCCGTCTCGAATGATCGGAGCGTCGGGGAAGGCGGCGGGGATTTCAGGCGGCGGAACATCCCGCCCATCATACGGGATCGGCCGCGCGTTTCCAATCCCATCCGGAGCTTCCAGGATAAATTTTGGGCTTGTTTTCGATCGTATCACCGAGAAAATGAAGAGAAAATATGGAGATCATGGCCGGACCCGCGAGAAGGGTGCGAAGATTTCGAGAAGACGATGGATGACGCATGCTTCGTTAAGGGTACCATCCGCATTGACAGAATTTGGATCAAGCCTCATGATATGGTCAAAATATGGAATGTTCTCGAGAGACGGTGGTCGATCCCGTTTTGAACCGAAGGGAGGATAGGATGAAAAAGAAATCTGTCGGGGGAACGATTCTGATCCTCTGGACCGCGGTCGCGATGTTCGCTCAAGAGCCGAAGCTCACGCTGACGGCGCCGCCCACGGGTGAAGCCTTCCTCCGGGGGACCCCCTGCACGATCCGCTGGACTCATTCGGCCTATTACGACGCCCACCCCGGCCAACATGTCTTGATCTATTGGGGAATCGATCAGATCGGGACGCCCGTTCCGGCGACCCAGGACATGTACGTCTGGACCGCGGGGAAGAAATCCGACGGGACCTGGCTGCCGTCCGGAATCAAGGAAATCACTCTCGAAAGCATCGACTACGATGCTCTGGACGGACCGAATGTCCGGGTCTATTTCTTTTTTTTCAAGCCCGATTTCCTGCGCCGGCCGTTGGAATTCAATAAAAATCCGGAATGCCCGGCCTGTTTTATCATCGATCCTCGTCTGCTCGACTTCGAGATGGAGGGCTTGGAATGGGCCCGCCTGGAACTCTGGCAGTCGGGACGCAAACTAGCCGACTTGGGAAAATTTGCGGGCGGCAAGGCCCAGTCGGGCCCGGTCAAATTCCAGTTCGATTCCCGAGTCGGGCGGCGGGAAACCGCAGTCGAACTCCGCGTTTTTTCCGACCGGGGAGCGCTTTTGCTGAAACAGAAGATGGAGTCCGCGTTGATCGGAAAGTGAGAGACGATTCGATCTCCCCCTCCGCCGCGCCCGCCGCCGGGCGGACCCCGCTTATTCGAACCGGGCGATGATCGTCCGGTTCTGGGGGTTTTCGATCTCCTTCCCTTCGGCCGTGAACAGATAATCGATCCGGTTCCGGTAAAAGTCGACGATCCGGCTCCGGACCATCTTCATCGTCGAATTCATCAGGTGATTCTGTTCCGTGAAGCCCTCTCCCAGGACAGCCACCGCCGAAGGCAGCCAGCGGGAGGGAAATCGTCCGGCCCAGGGACCGCCGTCGCGGTATTTCGCGATTTCCCCGTCCAACAGACGAAGGGCCGCGGCCTGGCCCTCGAGCGTCCGCACGGTTTGGTTCATCTTTTTCAAATGAGCGAGAATCGCCTCCTTGCAGGGGACCAGAAGGCCGACCGTGGCGGGCGACTGGTCGTTGAACAGCATCAGCTGGTCGATATAGGGCGATCCCTCGGTAATCGCCTCCTCGACGGCCTCGGGGCTGTATTTCTCGCCGTCGTTGGCGATCAACAGGCTCTTCGTCCGGCCCAAGACGTAGAGAAATCCGTCCCCGTCGAGATACCCCAGATCGCCGGTGAAAAGCCATCCGCCCCGGAGCGTTTCCCGGGTCGCCTTTTCGTTTTTCCAATACCCGGCCATGACGTTTTCGCCCCGAACGACGATCTCGCCCTGTTGGCCGACCGGAAGAGGTGTCCCGACGGGATCGCAGATCCGGAGTTCGATTCCGGTCGCGATCCGGCCCGAGGAGCCCAGTTTATGGGCCGCGCCGCTGTTGGCTGAGATAACGGGCGCGGCCTCGGTCAATCCGTACCCCTGGAACATCGGGATCCCCAGGGCATAGAAAAACCGCTGAAGCTCGATGTCGAGGAGAGCCCCGCCCCCGACGAAAAATTGGAGCCGGCCGCCGAAATTTTCCCGGATTTTCTTAAAAAGAATCTTGTCGTAGAGGAGCATCAACGGCTTTTTCAGGGCCCGCAGGCCCCGGCCCCGGTCCCAGCCGTCGCCGTTGTATTCCATCGCTGTCCGGAGCGCCTTCTGGAACAGGGCCTCCACTTTCGGCCCTTTTTCTCGAACGCCCTTTTCGATGTTCTTTCGGAAGTTCTTGGCCAGGGCGGGAACGCTGAGAAGGATGTGCGGGCGGGTTTCCTTGATGTTGATCGGAATGTTGCGCATCGTTTCCAAAGCCGTCTTGCCGGCCTGGATCGAGGCCATGCTCGCTCCCCGCATCATGAGGGTATAGACGGCGCAGGTGTGGGCGAAGGCGTGGTCCCACGGCAGGATGATCAGGCAGACCCAATCCTCCTCGCAACGGACGAGGTCGAGAGATTGCTCGCAATTGGCCGTGTAATTGCGATGGGTCAGAATGATGCCCTTGGGATCGGCCGTCGTCCCCGACGTATAGCAGATATTGGCGTAATCCGACTCCTGCACGGACCGCCAGCGGTCCTCGAATGCCGCTGGGGATACGGCCAGGAAAGCGGCGCCCTTCCGGAGAATCTCCCCGGCGAAGATCTCGTCGGTTTCGAACGACCGGAGTTCGTCCAGGACGATGATCTTCTCGAGCAGGGGCAGGTCGCTCTTGATTTTCCGGATTTTATCCACGTGCCCCTGGGAAACGATCACAAACCGGCATTCGGCATGACTCAGTCGGAATTTGAGGTCGGACGGCTCGTCGACTTTCACGGAGATCGGGACGTCGATCGCCCCGGCGTAGAGGATGCCCATCTCACTCATGACCCAATCGTTCCGGCCCTCGGCGATCAAGGCGACGCGATCCCCCTTGTTCAGCCCCAGGGCCATGAGCCCGGCGCCGAAGGTATGAACCCGGTCGCGCATTTGAACGTAGGTCGCAGGCTCGTAGGCTTCGCCGCGCTTCTCCCACATGAGAACATTGTTTGGATATCGGGTCGCGCTGTCTTCCAAAAGCCGGGGTAGCGTGCGGGGCTCGGTCATGACATCCTCCTCGATTAAGGACGCTCGATCTGCGCGTATTCTACACTACATGGGCGAGCAGATGCCAAGACAGAATCGCCGATTGTCCCCCGTCATCGTTTTCCGGTACAATAGCCTCATGAATCCGGATCTAGCCTCCCAGGAGAAGCTCGAAGACATCCTTCATCCGAGCGGGACGGCGAAAGTCTTCCGCATCACGGTCGTCTTCGGTTATAAACTCCATCCGAAATACCGCAAGGCTGTCGCCCTGGCCAAGAGGAATCCGACCTATCGGGAGGAAGGCGAGGGCGAATGGATCCGGCACTCGGCCGTCTTCACGCCGTCCGAAGTCGACGACCTATTCGATCTGTTCGACATCGTCCACGATTGGGACAAGACCGAAATATTGGTCAACCACAAGCCCATCCCCTACGGCCACCAGCTGTGGCTCCCCCTGATGTGGTTCTACCGCATTAAATGAACCCCCGCAGGACTTGATCCGTGTCGCGTCCACGGAACCGGACCGTTACCGAAGTGCCGGGCGGAGTTTCGATCAAGACCGTCCCGTCGATCTGGTCGGCGAGCATCCGAACGATTTGAAGGCCGAGAGTTTCAACCTTCTCGAGGTCGACGCCGCCCGGAATTCCGACGCCGTTGTCATGGATCTGAAGGGTGTGGCTATCGTCGTCGGTTTTCGTCAGCCGGACGATGACCTCCCCCGCCCGCTGATTCGGAAATCCGTGGCGGATCGCGTTCAAAACGAGTTCGTTGACGATCAATCCGAGGGGAATGGACACGTTGACGTCCAGATTAATGGGCTCCAGATCGAGAACATACTGCACCCGGGTCAATTCGATCTGGTGAACATGGAAGAGATGGGCGACCAGGCTCTGGATGTAATCGGCGAAATCGATCCGGGACAGATCGCTGGACCGGTAGAGTTTTTCGTGGATCAGGGCGATGGATTTGATCCGAGACTGGCTGGCCCGGAAAGCCTCGCGCATGGCGGGGTCGGCCAGGGCCGAGGCCTGATGGTTGAGCAGGCTTGAGATGATCTGCATGTTGTTCCGGACCCGGTGTTGAACTTCCCGGAGGAGCACGTCTTTCTCCCGGAGAGAGGCCCGAAGGGCGTCATCGGATTTTTTTCGCTCGGTGATATCCCGGACGTATACCAGGGCGCCGTCCAATTCGCGATACCGGATAGGAACGGCCGAAACATCGACGTCCACCCCCGTCCCGTCCAGCCGGAGATAAACCTCCTCCATGCGGGGGACGGCCTTCTTTTCTTCGTTGAGCATCCTGATCCGTTCCAAGATTCGATCGCGGTAGTCGGGATGAAAATGGTCCATGACGGGACGGCCTAAAAGCTGTTCGGGGGCATCGGCTCCGAAGAGTTTAACGGCAGCGGCGTTGAGGTAAGCGAACCCCCCCGCCGCCTGGACAAAAATAGCGTCGGGCGCTCCTTCGACAAGCATCCGGAATCGGTCTTCGCTTTCCCGGTGGGCATCATCGGTCAGTTTCTTCTCCATATTGGCATAGGCATGGGCGGCCGCGTCAGCGATTTCTCCGGCAAACCTGATTTCGTCGTCCATCCAGCGGCGGGCGGGTCCGACGTGCTCACAGCAGACGATTCCGACCATCGTTCCAGAAATGCGGATGGGCGCGTCCAGAAGGGCGCCGATCCCGAGGGGGCAGAGATAGCTTTCGGCGAATTCCCGCGTTCGCGGATCGACTTGGGCGTCCTGGGCATCGATCGCCCGGTCGCGGGCCAAGGCCTCGAAATAACGGGGAAAATGGTCGGCCAGGAGAAGCTGGCCCTTGGAATGGGCCTTTCGGGAATTCTCAAATAAATCCGCGCACCGGATCCGGCCCTCCTTGGCGCTGCCGAGCCAGATGCTCACCCGTTCGAGGCCGAGGGCTCGGGCGGCCGTCTCGGTGATCTCCGAGGCCGCCGCCGCAAAATCTCCCCCTGACGAGGCCGGGGAGACGGACAGACGCAAAATGGATTGCTGTTGCCGGCGGATCCGCTCGAGAGTTTGGGCCCGTTCTTCCTCGGCTGTCCGGCTTTCGGTGACATCCCGAAATATAAGGAAGCGGCCCGTCATCCGACCGCGGTTGTCGGGAATGTCGAAAATTCGGATATCCATCCACCGCGAATCCATCGGCCCCTGGGTCGACCGGAATCCGATGGACGGAAGAAAGGGGGAAATCCGCTCGGCGAATTCCGGCCAGGGTTTGAGAATTTTTTCCAAGGGCTGACCATAATCCTCACGGGAGGACGCAAAGAGACGCCGGGCCGCCGGATTGATTCCGATCAGACGGCTTTTCTCGTCGAGGACAACCACGGCGTCCGTCATGTTATCGACGATGCTTCCGTAAGCGACGGGGACGATATCCAAAAGCCGATAGCGAAAAAGACTATGGGCGAGGAAAAGACCGGATAAGGTGAACGCGAGCGGAGTCAAATCCACTCCGGGAGGCCCCCATCGAAACATATAGACGACGTTTCCGAGCCAGGGCGCGATCACGGCCGGAATGATCCAGGCCGCTTGGCGCTTGGCCGGACCCAAAGTCTTGAAAACGATTCCGAGAAGAAGAACCGTCGCCGCCAGGATCAAACCGTACGAATAGACGAGAATCGCCCACACGGCCGGGCCATGGGTATAAATGAGGAGCCCCCCAGGCAGATCGGACAAGGGGGCGATCGACGTCCAGATCCATTGATGGGCTGAATTGGTGAAGGCCAATAACACAGCCGCCGAAGGAGGGATCCATAGGAGGATCCGGAGAATCGGCCGGAGTCGATGCATCCGTTCCCGGTAACGCAGGCTGAACAGGAAGAACAGCGGGGCAAGAGACGAGATCGACAGATACTGGAATTGGGACGCCAGAATTTTCTGAGAAGGATGTGGGAGCCCCATTTCCGCGGCCGCCGTCAGGAGCCACCAGGTGAGGTTGAGGAGAAGAAAGAAAAAAGGGAGGCCGCCGGGCGTCCGGCGGCGGAACCAGACGAAAACGGCCAAACCGGCGGGGATCAAGGCGCTCAGAGCGAACAGAAAAAACAGCGGACTGAACTGAAAACCCACGGCTTCCGATCCTCCTGAAAGGGGGGGAATTTTTCTTCCGATCAGGATTTGATTATAACAGACAGTCCAGCTCTAGAACAGGTCAACCCAACTCTGCAAAGCGGGCCGTGAAATGGCGGAGGAATCGGGGTTCCTCGACAATCCGAAAGCCTTTCACCGCGTCAGGCTTCCGGGCGACCGCGGCCAAGGCGTCGGCCACATACCGCAAGTGCGAGGCCGTATAAACCCGGCGGGGAATCGCCAGGCGGACCATCTCGAGGGCCGGGTATGCGACTTTGCCCGTTTTAGGATTTTTCGTCCCGAACATGACCCCGCCGATTTCGACCGCCCGCACTCCGGCTTCGCGATACAGAGCCACGGTCAAGGCCCATCCGGGATATTGGTCCCGGGGAAGGTGAGGGAGAAGGCGGTCGGCCAGAACGTAAATCGCATGTCCGCCGACGGGTTTGAAATATGGAACTCCGGCTTCATCGAGGAGGGCGCCGAGGTAGGCGACTTGGGCGGTCCGGTGTTCCAGATAGGCTTCGTCCGTGACCTCGTGCAAGCCCTGGGCGATGGCCTCGAGGTCACGCCCGGCCAGCCCGCCGTAAGTCGGAAAACCCTCGCTGATGATCAGGTTGTTTTTGATCCGGGCAGCCAAATCACCGTCGTTCAGGGTGACGAAGCCGCCGATATTGACCAGGGCGTCTTTCTTGGCACTCATCGTCGCCCCGTCGGCGAACGAGAACATCTTCCGAGCGATGTCCCGAACGGACCAGCGGCCGTACTCCGGTTCGCGCTGTTTGATGAACCAGGCATTTTCGGCGAACCGGCAAGCGTCGAAAAAAAAGGGGATGTGCCGGCGACGGCAGGCGGCGCTCACTTTCTCGATATTGGCCAACGACACGGGCTGGCCTCCCCCGCTGTTATTGGTGACGGTCAACATGACCACGGGAACCCGGCGGCCGCTTCGGTCCAGATAAGTCTCGAGTTTGGCGACGTCCATATCGCCCTTGAAGGGCAGGTCCGAGGTGGGATCGTAAGCCGCGGCCGTGACCAGGTCGACGGCCTTGGCATTCCGGACCTCGATGTTGGCCCGGGTGGTGTCGAAATGAATGTTGCTGGGCACGGCGTCGCCCTTCCGAAGAAGCGTCTCGAAAAGAATCCTTTCGGCGGCCCGGCCTTGATGGGTCGGGATGACGTGGGCGTACCCGAAAAGATCCCGGACCGCTTTTTCGAACCGGAAAAAACTCCGGGCACCGGCGTAGGACTCGTCGCCGGTCATGATCCCGGCCCATTGGCGGTCGCTCATGGCCGAAGTGCCGGAGTCGGTCAAGAGGTCGATGAAGACTTTTTCGGCCGGGAGGCCGAAGACGTTGAAGCCCGCGGTCTGGAGAAGCTTCTCCCTCTCCCGACGGGTGGTCCGGCCGACGGCCTCGACCATCTTGATCCGGTACGGTTCGACCGGAGGGACGAGAAGACGCATGTCATGTTCCTTGGAGCGGGATTAAAACGAAACGAGTTTCTTGAACTCGGCGAACCGGGCCTCGACGTCGTCTGGTTTCAGCGAACGAAAACGTTCAATGCCGAAATCCTCGATGGCGAACGAAGCCATGACGCTGCCGTAGACCGCGGCTCGGCGGATCGACATAGCCCGGAGGTTCCCGACCCGGTCGAGATAGCCGAGGAAGCCCCCGGCGAAACTGTCGCCGGCCCCGGTCGGATCGACCACGGTCTCGCACGGCCGGGCCATGATCCCGAAGAGAAAATCGGGCCCGAAAATCAGAGCGCCGTGCTCACCCTTTTTTAGAACGACCAGGCGGGGACCAAAGGCCAGAAGGCGGCGGCCGGCGCGGATGAGATTGCGTTCGCCGGTCAGAAGACGGGCTTCCTCGTCGTTGGCGAAATAAATATCCACGGTCCGGAGGACGCGGTCGAGCGCTTCGGGCTGGGTCTCGATATAATATCGGATCGTATCCATGGCCACCAGCCGGGGACGCTTGACCTGGGCAAGGACATGTTCCTGAAGATCCGGGCTGATGTTGGCCAGGAACAGGATATCTGGAGCGCGGTAGGACGCGGGCAGGGTCGGGCGGAAATCAAGGAAAACATTCAAGTCGACGCGGAGCGTGTCGAGCTGGTTCGGATCGTCGCCGTACCGGCCCTCCCAAAAAAACGTTTTCCCTCCGGGGACGATCGTCAACCCTTTGAGATCGACGCCGCGTTTTTTCAGGAAATCGGCCGTCGATTTGGGAAAGTCTTCTCCGACCACGGCCACGATCCGGGGCCGGGTGAAGAAACTCGCGGCCAAGGCACTGTAAGTGCAGGAACCTCCGACGATGCGCTCTTTGCGGTCGCCGGGCGTTTCGATGGTATCGAACGCGACCGAACCGACGATCACCAGGCTCATCCGCGTCTCCTCAAATGGATCATTTCTGATATTTCGCCAAAAGCAGAGCCAACTTTTTCCGCGTCGCCGCCGGGACGAGTTTCGGATCGGTCATGACGGCTCCAGCCAGCGCCTGTCGGCAGACGCAGGACTCGTCGTGAAGAGCCGGCAGCGTCTCCAGAGCTTTCCGCAGAATGGCCTGGGCGCTTTGGATATTGCTGCGCAGGTTGGCCAGAACCATCTCGACCGAAACGCTTTCCTCGAGGTCATGCCAGGCGTCATAATCGGTCGCCAGACACATCGTTGCGTAACAGATTTCCGCCTCGCGGAACAGCTTCGCTTCGGTCGCTCCGGTCATGCCGATGAGATCGCCGCCCCAGGTTCGATGCATTTTGGATTCGGCCTTGGTCGAGAAGGCCGGGCCTTCCATGCAGACATAAGTCGCCCCGAGCCGCGTCCGGATGCGGAGGCCGACCGCCGTGTCGTAGAGAAATTTAGAAAGCGGCGAACAGACCGGCTCGGCGAAGGCGACGTGGGCGACGCAGCCGTCCCCAAAAAAGGTGTCCCGGCGCCGGCTCTTATCGATGAACTGGTCGGCGAAGACGATGTCGCGGGGAAAGATTTCAGCCCGGAGCGATCCGACGGAGCTGACGGAAATCACCCGTTCGATTCCCAGCATCTTGAACCCATAGACATTGGCCCGGGAGTTGACCTCGGAAGGGCTGATTCGATGACCGCGGCCGTGGCGGCTGAGAAAAGCCACCCGGCGGCCTTCGATCGTGCCGAGGATGTAAGCGTCCGAAGGGTCGCCAAACGGCGTCTTCAGTCTCACTTCCTTGAGATTCTTGATTCCTTCGATTTCATATAAACCCGTCCCCCCGAGGATGCCGATTTCGGCTTGGCCGCTTTGGGTCTTGGATTTTGACTTTGGACCCCGCCCGGTCTCGACAACGCCGGAACGGTTGTGGGGACGATTTATTTTCTTCGGGGCCATGGGAACTCCTTAAAAATGAAGAAGGAGAAAGATAGCCGTTCCGGTCTCAGGAGTCAAATCGGACGCCCCCGCCCGCCCCTCGGTCCCGGACTGAAACTCCGCGGATTTTCATCCGGGGGATCAATCGGAGAACATCAATACGTGTCATAAAGGACGTATGCTTCGCCCTTCTCCTTGATATGGTTTTCAATCCAGGCGACGATCAACTCTTTCCGCGCCAGCGTGGCCTCGATTTCGTCCTCGGTCAGGTACTCACCGACGACGTCCCGGATCGCCGGCTTCGTCAAGGATTTGACGGCTTCGTAAAATTTCCGGGGAAGCGCGTCCATAATGAAGTTCTTCCCCTCCTTGAATTTTTCATCGTAAATGAGTTTCTTGGTGAATTTCGACGTTGTCCGGAACGTGCGGGAGTGGTCGATGAGGACCATCCGCCAGTCCTCCGTGATCAGATAATTTCTCTGATGGCGGTCTTCGTTGGAAATCAGGTTGTCGAAAGCGCGTTGAAGATAGAGGGCCCTGAGGAAATACGTATATTTGATCCCCTTGGGCTGGGCCTTCTCTTTCGTGATTTTTTCGAAATCTTTCCAATATTCCGCGAACAATTGGCAGGAGCCTCGGTCCCCCTGAAATTCCTTCTCCACCGTGGGCGGGACCATGTTCAGTCCCAGGAACTTGCTCAGGCGGTAAGCGGCGATCTCGGCTTTCCAGCTCTCCTTGAATCCTTGTTGAAGTCCGCTGATGTTCTTCCAGACGGCCGACTTTTTAAGACCGTCTTTTTCCAGGGTCAAATGCCACGGCTGAGTGACCCCTTCGCTGATCGGCATTCGCCGCTGATCGACGATCTTCGCCGTCGCGAGAAACTCCTCCCATTTGGCGAAATCCGCGGTCTCCTCCGGCTTGTACTGAGCGATGGATTCGACGCCGGACCACACCAGACCCATCAGGACGCAAACAAGCGCTGTTTTTTTCATGATTTGTCTTCTCCCTCAACCCACATAGCGACAAATTACTCCGGCCGCCCGAAGAAGTCAACGGCCCTACCCTCGCCCCTGTATTTGTGCTATCGTAATTCACCACAGGATGATCACCATGAAATTCATCTATTTCGACGCCGCGGCCGGATTGAGCGGCGATATGATTCTCGGCGCCCTGCTCGACCTGGGCATTCCCGCGGCCAAGTTCAAGGCGGCCATGGACGGCCTGAAACTGCCCGTCAAGATCAAAATCCACGAGGTCGAACGGTCCCATC
>Ga0315287_10005877_pt1 | contig 12132 bp, 11 predicted proteins | sample YL17G11_0_MG_FD_205037 | JGI IMG/M metagenome (GOLD analysis project Ga0315287, IMG submission 205037) | Sediment microbial communities from Yellowstone Lake, YNP, Wyoming, USA - YL17G11_0 | ecosystem: Environmental > Aquatic > Freshwater > Lake > Sediment | place: USA: Wyoming | collected...
AGACTATTACTTCGACAAGAAAATTGTGCCCGCATTTAAGAACAGGTTTGAACAGAACCTCTATACGGTCTTTCTTACGTACCTGAGTAATGCGGATTATCAGCAAAAACCCACACTGCACTGCGACCACAGAGGGACATTATTTGAAGTTATCAAGCTGGAACAGGGTGGTCAGATGTTCTATTCCACAACGAGACCCGGCATAGTGCGAGGTAATCACTATCACAGCAGGAAATTGGAAAAGTTCTGTGTTATCAAGGGCGCGGCGATAATTCGGCTGCGACGGATTGGAACGGATAATGTGATTGAATACAGGGTCTCGGGGCAAGAGCCGGCTTTTGTCGAGATGCCAATATTCTACACCCACAACATAGAGAATGTGGGCCAGGATGATTTGCACACCTTATTCTGGACCAATGAACTTTATGATCCGGCTGACCCCGATACTTTTAATGAACGGGTATGATAATGCGATCTCATCGAGAGCCAATGAAAGTTGTTACGATACTTGGGACCAGGCCGGAAATCATTCGCTTGTCCTGCGTGATGGCGCTGCTGGATAAGCACGTTGACCACAAGATCGTCCATACCGGCCAAAACTACGATTACGAATTGAGTGAGGTGTTCTTCAAGGATCTGAACGTCCGAAAGCCCGACTACTTTATGAAAGTTGACACGTCCAGCCTCGGACGTGTTTACGGCGGTGTTTTGATCGGCGCTGAAGAAATACTCACCAAGGAGCGCCCCGACGCGGTCCTGATACTCGGAGACACAAACAGCTCCATCGCCGGGATAATGGCCAAGAGACTGAAGATCCCGATTTATCATATGGAGGCGGGTAATCGGTGTTTTGACTTCAATGTGCCCGAGGAGATTAACCGCCGAATCATTGATCACATCAGCGATTTCAACCTTGTCTATACCGAGCACGCTCGGCGGCACCTCCTGAGCGAAGGATTACCTCACCGCCGGATCTACGTCACAGGCTCGCCGATGAAAGAGGTATTGATGACGCACATTGAGAGCATCAAGGCATCCAACGCCCTGCAAAAACTCAATCTGAAAAAAGGCAAATACTTTTTGGCCAGCATCCACCGTGAGGAGAATGTTGACAATAGTCAGAGTCTTTCAACACTTATCACTGCTTTGGAGACGGTAAGTGAGCAGTACAAGCTGCCCGTAATCGTCTCGACGCATCCAAGAACAAGAAGAAGGCTCCAGAGTCTGTCGGACAAAAAAATCTCGCAGAGGATTCAATTCCTCAAGCCGTTTGGCTTTATCGACTATGTGCATCTTCAGATGAATGCATGCTGTGTGATTTCCGACAGTGGGACGATTAGCGAGGAGTCGGCCATATTGTCTTTTCCGGCACTGACGGTGCGCAACGCGATGGAAAGGCCGGAGGCGCTCGACGCCGGCACGATTATGATGACCGGGCTTGAGCCGGAGGCGATAGTCTCTGCTATAAAGATGCAGATATCTCAAGAGAACAGGGCGAAGAAGGTGCGCATACCCTGCGAGTATGAAATTGACAATGTTTCGTTTCGAGTCGTAAAGCTGATTCTCGGGACCTCGAAGCTCAGTCATTTGTGGGATAACATCAGGCAGAACGACCTTACTTGAGCTCCAGGGACCTGTTGGGCGATGCGCCAAAGACGGAGAGATGCGAATCCTCTTTATAACTCAGTGGTTTCAACCGGAGCCCTTCATCAACGGTCTGCACTTCATCAAGGAATTAGTCAATTTCGGACATGAGGTTCAGGTTTTGACGGGGTTTCCGAACTATCCCGGCGGCAGGGTCTATGATGGCTATCGCATCAGGCTGCTGCAGAGGCAGGATATGGATGGCGTTCCAGTTATTCGAGTGCCTCTTTATCCCAGCCACGACCGTTCGGGCATTCGGCGTTTCGCCAATTACACGAGTTTTGCGCTTTCTGCGTCGGCCATAGGCCCTTGGGTAACCAGCCGGGCTGACGTTGCGTATGTTTACCATCCTCCGGCTACCGTATGTATTCCGGCGTGTGTTTTCCGTGTGCTCCGCAGGATTCCTTTCGTTTACAACATCCAGGACCTTTGGCCGGATGAGCTGGCGACGTCGAAGATGCTCCGAAACAGATTCGGACTTTGGCTGGCTGAGCGGTGTTGTCGGTTTTTCTATTGGGCTGCGACCAAGATCGTCGTTTTGTCTCCTGGATTCAAGGAAGAGCTCTGCCGGAGAGGCGTTCCGCGAGACAAAATCGAAGTCATATATAACTGGTGTGCAGACGGCGAGTCCAATGTTCGCTCTGTGGAGAAAGACCCCGCTTTGGCAGCGAAGATCGGGCTGACTGGTCGGTTCAATATCCTGTTTGCAGGTAACATGGGTGAAGGACAAGCCCTGGGCTCCGTGCTGGAGGCAGCGAGGATTGTGCAGGAGAAATGTCCACGGATCCAATTTGTACTGATAGGAAGCGGCACCGAGGCCAACAATCTCAGGCAGAAAGCCGCGGGTTTGACTCTTAAGAATGTACTGTTTCTCGACCGGCGACCACCATCAGAAATTGGAGTTATTCTGAGTTGGGCGGATGTGTTGCTCGTGCACTTAAGCGATAACGCGCTGCACAAGATAACCATCCCGTCAAAAACACAAGCCTACATGCTTGCAGGCAAGCCGATACTTATGGGCGTAAAAGGAGATGCGGCGGAGTTGATTAAGACCGCCAAAGCCGGACTGACGTGCGAACCTGAAAATTCCAAGAGTATCGCAGAGACAATCCAGCGGTTTGAGGCGATGCCCAAGGCAGATCTGGACAGGATGGGAGAAAACGGAAAGGTGTTCTACCAGCAGAACTTGTCGGTCGCAATCGGCGCAAAACGGTATGAGGAGATCTTCCGGATGGCAGCTCGTAAATGAGCAGGAGCATTACGGGAAGGAGTTATTACCGTAGGCAACCGAATCGATGTTTGTTTAGAGGGTTGCTGAAGAGTGCAAGATGCGAATTCTGTTTATAACCCAGTGGTTTCACCCGGAGCCCTTTCTTAAGGGTCTGCCTTTTGCCAAGGAGCTGGTCCGGCTTGGTCACGAGGTCCAGGTGCTGACGGGTTTTCCCAACTACCCGGGCGGTCGTCTCTATGCTCCCTACAGGATCAGACTGCTGCAACGAGAGGAGATTGAGGGCGTGCACGTTGTGCGGGTGCCGTTGTATCCGAGCCACGACAAATCCGGGAGTCGGCGTTTTTTCAACTATATGAGCTTTGCGATTTGTGCGGCTGTGATCGGTCCGTGGGTGGTGAAGCGTGCCGACGTTGCGTACGTCTATCATCCTCCTGCGACGGTGCAATTCTCGGCTGCTGCGATAAGGCTTTTTCGTCGCATTCCACTGGTTTACGACATTCAGGACTTGTGGCCCGATTCCCTCGCGGCTTCGGGGATGTTCACAAACAGATTCGGTCTCTGGTGCGTTGACAGGGTTTGCAGAATTCTTTACAGACTTGCAAAGAAGATCGTGGTTCTTTCCCCAGGGTATAAAGATGAGCTGATCAAAAGGGGGGTACCGCAGGACAAGCTGGAAGTCATATATAACTGGTGTGATGACTCCAATGCTGCGCCTGTGAAGAAGGATCCCGCCTTGGCAAGCCAGCTTGGCTTGGCGGGACATTTTAACGTAATGTTTGCAGGCAATTTAGGCAAAGGCCAAGCACTAGGGTCAGTTTTGGCGGCGGCGGAAATCGTGCAAGCCAAGTATCCGGACGTCCGATTCGTTTTTGTGGGAGATGGGGTCGAAGCCGAGGGGCTTAAGCAGAAGGCACAGAGTTTACGGCTGAGTAACGTGCTTTTCTTGGGGCGCCGGCCCGTTTCTCAAATTGGGGGGATCATGAACTTGGCTGATGTGCTGCTGGTCCACCTGAAGAACAACGATTTATACGCCAAGACAATCCCGTCGAAGACTCAGGCATACATGGCTGCGGGAAAACCAATCCTTATGGGAGTCAAGGGAGATGCCGCGGATTTGGTCCTGAGGGCGAAGGCGGGTTTTGAGTGCGAGCCGGAAAATCCAGAAAGCATCGCCGGGCAGATTGAGAGACTACGGGCAATGCCAAAGGAGGAGCTGGAGAAGATGGGTGAGAACGGCAAGGCCTTCTATATGCAGGAATTGGACCGGAGAATCGGTGCGAAGCGGTTCGAAGAGATTTTTCGGTCGGTTGCGCGCGGCCGGGACAATTGATACGCCACACAGCGGGCAGGGCGGCCGTGAGGTCGCTGCCGGCGGCCAGGGACACTCCGTATGATAAATGTCGAGATGCATGCTCATACATACCATTCCCGTGATGGGTTCACTACCGTCAAATCTTTCATCAGGTGGTGCAAAAAGAGAGACCTCAATTGCGTCTGCATCACTGACCATAATACCGTGAGCGGGGCATTGGAGTTCTCTGGAAAGGTGCCAATGAAGATCATCATAGGCCAGGAGATTACTACGGGCCAGGGAGACGTAATAGGACTGTTTCTTAAAGAGGAAATCCCGCCCTCTCTCGGCCTTGAGGATACGGTTGGACGGATAAAGGCCCAGCGTGGGCTTGTCTATTTGCCTCATCCGCTTGACGAATTCAGGAAGTCGTCGGTGAAGATAGGAGACGCCGAGAGATTGAGAGACAGCATTGACATTATAGAGGTATTTAACTCGCGCACCCTTAATCCAAAGTATAATGACAGGGCCTTAGAATTTGCGATGGCTAATAATATGGTTGTTGCCGTCGGCAGTGATGCGCACCATCCTCTTGAGCTCGGCAATTCCTATATGCAGATGCCCGATTTTGACGGGCCGGAGGAGTTCCTCACGAGCGTGAGAAAAGCAAGGTATGTGTCAAGGAGGTGTCCTTTGTGGCTCAGGTTCTACCTTAAAGGTCTGAAGATACTTACGGGAAAAGACTGATGCCAAGAGTCCTCGTAACGGATGCCGGCACCCGGAATTCCATTCCGATCATTCGCAGCCTGGGCAGCCGGGGAATTGAGGTTGTTGCTTCGGATGAATCGTGGTTTGCGCTAGGCTTTTTTTCGAGATACTGCAGTCGTCGGCTGGTTTATCCGTCCGCCCAACGGTATCCCGAAAGATGGCTGAACTGGCTCACAGAAGAACTCTCCAGGCACTCATACGATATGGTAATGCCGGTCAGTGACGACACGATTGGAATCGTATCGGAGCATCGGGATGAGGTCAGTAAATATACCCGTGTTCCAGTTGCGGATTATGCCACGTGGTTCATGGCTCGGGACAAGGCCGAGGTCATCAAACTAGCGGTCATGGAAGATGTTCCTCATCCTCGAACACGATTCATAACGGATTTGGCTCAAGTGAAAACGGCTGCGGAAGAGATAGGCTTTCCGCTTGTAATCAAGCCTCGGAAATCCAGCGGCTCTCGTGGAATAGCGTATGTTGAGAGGGTCCAGGACCTTACCGAGAGCTACAGAATGGTCCATTCTCGGTACGAGTTTCCAATGATCCAAGAGTTCATTCCGCCGGGCGGCGGTGCCTATGGCGTGTTTCTGCTTTTTGACGGGAAGTCAGAACCCAAGGCGGTGTTTGCCCACAAGAGACTGCGTGAGTTTCCCGTCAGGGGCGGCCCCAGCACTCTGAGGGAGAGCGTGCATAAGCCGGAGCTTGTGGAGATGTCGATAAGGCTCCTTAAGAAGCTCAAGTGGTATGGCGTGGCAATGGTGGAATACAAGGAGGACCCCAGGGACGGCCAGAGCAAGATAATGGAAATCAACCCTCGCTTCTGGGGGTCTCTGCCTCTGGCGATTGCGGCCGGCGTGGATTTTCCGTACCTGCTTTACAAGATGGCTGTTGAGGGAGATGTCGAAGCTGTACTGGATTATCCGCAGGGTATCAGGTGTCGATGGCTTCTTCCCGGTGACATTCTGCATTTTCTTACTAACCCGAACAGATTCAAGCTTGAGCCCAGCTTCTTCAATTTTTCCAAAAACAACAGGCGCGATGATTTCATATCAGCAAAAGACCCGGGGCCCACTATTGGCTTCTTTATAATTCTCCTGAGGCATTTGTTCAGTATAAAAAAGTGGAGGCACGTCTTTTTCAGGTAATCACATGAGTCGCGTCAATGCTTTGAGCGTAGATGTGGAAGACTATTGGAGCATTTTCTCCCGCGATTGGCTGGGCAAATTGAGTGAGCAGAGCGATGCGGCTGTAAGAAATACCGAATGGTTCTTGGAGACTCTTTCCGACCATGGCGTAAAGGCCACCTTTTTTGTTCTCGGGGAGGTCGCCGAAAAGTTTCCGGCTCTCATTAAAAGAATCGCCGAAGAAGGTCATGAGATAGGCGTTCATGGTTTCCATCACAAACAGATCTTTAGGCTGACCGAATCCGAATTCCGCCAAGAGGTTGGGAATTGCAAGAGGCTGATTGAAGACACTATATCGGGTGTTGTTGCCGGGCATCGTGCGCCGGCTTTTTCGATGACGCCACAGACCAAGTGGGCGCTCGAGATCTTGGCAGATGAGGGTTTCGGATATGACTCGAGCGTCTTTCCGATTTCCGGCAAACGCTACGGTTGGCCGGCATTTGGCGGAGATATACGCAAAATTGATTTGCCGTCCGGTCGGAATATTATTGAAGTGCCGATGTCAACGGTAACTGTCTTGGGCAAGACTCTTCCTGCCGCGGGAGGGGGTTATATTCGACATTTCCCTTACGCCGTCACGAAGTGGACAATCAATCATATCCAGAAGAAAAGACCTGCAATAGTATATATGCATCCTTATGAGGTTGACACCGAGCCAAAAGTATTTGATACAGAGCACCTTGCCCGTCAGAAGAAAACCAGAGCAATGAAGTTTCACAGGATGCAGATGAGAAACAGAAGTACAGTTGCAGGAAAGCTAATTAGACTTCTGAGCGACTTTGAGTTTACTACTATAGGCGAAGTGATCGGCAAGGTAATTACGGATTAGAGTTCCGGTCAATTGGAATATGACTACCAGCCCAAAGATCAGTGAGCTCCTGCCTGGACACGCGGCCCAGGTGGCACAGTTGCATATATCCGCCATAGGCACGGGATTCATCAGCTCGCTTGGAATTGATTCTGTAACGGCTCTATATGAAGCGATTGCTGAAAGTGAATTTGGATTCGGCCTTGTTGCCCAGAAAGCCAATAAAGTGGTTGGATTCGCGGCTTTCGCTACGAACCTGGGCAACCTCTACAAATCTGTCGTCTTCAGAAAGGGTCTGCGGCTTGTCTTGTTGACAGCCACAAGAATGTTTTCGTTCCACAGGATGAAGAAAGCGCTCGAAACCCTGTTCTATCCGACCCGTGCGCACAAGATGCACCTGCCTCCCGCCGAGCTGCTTTCGATAGCGGTCTCTGAGCAAGAGCGAGGCAGAGGCCTGGCTGCTCAGTTATTGCAGAAGGGCCTTGGCGAGTGCGCGAGCAGGGGGATCAGGGAAATCAAGGTGCTTGTCGGTGCGGATATGACGCCGGCAAACAGATTGTACGTCAAGTGTGGGTTTGAATTGGTCGGGCAGATTGATAGTCACGGCATTGTGAGCAACGTCTATACAGTTAAGGTAAGCTGATTTGAGTTTAGCTATGGCCGGATAAAATTGCCGCCCCCCCGACAGATTTTAGGCGCCGATTCAACTTTTCTTGGGAACTACGCCGCGCAGGCCTTCCATTTTCAAGTAACCTTTCTTCCAAACTACGTAGGCCGAGCATATACATACAACTGCATATACAACCAAGGCATATCTGGTCCTTATCTGGCTCATAACGAGGCCGATCAGGGCATACATGCCTGCTACAGCGTAGCATATAGCGACGGTCTTCTTCAAAGGCATTCCCCGGTCAATCATCTGGTCATATATATGTCCCCGGTCGGAGACGAAGAGCGGACGCTTGTTAGTGAAGCGTCTCACCAGGGCAACGGCAGTATCAAGGATGGGCAAGCCAAACACGACTATTGAAGCCATCCACCACCTGGGGACCTTCTCTCCAAACAAAATCATAAGGGTCGCCACCGCAAATCCGAGCAGCATGCTTCCGGCGTCACCCATGAATATCTTGGCCGGATAGCGATTGAAGGGCAAAAAGCCGCATACAGCCCCCAGCAGTCCCAGGCACACGATTACACGAACGGAATCTCCGCCAACTTTGCTCGACCCCCAGGTTCCAAGGTGAATGGCCAGCAACAACATAGCGACGGTGATAATGACGGTGACCCCCGCACAGAGACCATCCAAGCCGTCCAAGAGGTTCAGCGAGTTTGTCGCACCGACCACGAAGATAATCACGATCAGAACACTCAGGATCATCTCCACGTTTTCCGGTATATGCAAGCCAAGGTAGGCATAGACGAAACCGAGTGACGGCATGACGCCCACCGCGACAAGGACCAGGGCCGCTCCAACCTGTCCGAGCATCTTCTGCCAGGGTTTAATATCGAATATGTCATCAACAAGCCCGATGAAGCACGCGATCGCCCCGCCCGCCATCGCTCCGACCAGCCAGGTTAATGCGGCGGGAAAATACTCCTGGTCACGAATGCAATAAATACCCGAAAGTACGCCGACCGCGAACCCGACGAGCATACCGATGCCGCCAAGATAAGCAACCGTCCCTTTGTGAGTCTTTACCAGGTCATCCGGCCTGTCAACGATTCCGTACTTCAGTGCAATCTTTTTGCACAGCGAGGTCGCGACAAGAGCCGAGATAAATGAAAACGTCAGTACAGGCCAGAAGTGCGCTACCCAGCTTATGGGTCTGTTGGGGCCTATGAAACTGTCCAGCATGGTCATAGTCCTCTATATACGAAATACCTGGACTCCACTTTGTCGTCCGGTCTTCTTGCATATTTTACCGGACTCCATCAGCGATGTCCACTTCGACAACCGCTGTAGTTGACATTTAGCAGCTATTCGGTTAGACCATTCTTATTGCTTCTCTACCTCCAAATTTCGGCTTACAGTGCGGCGTTCTTTAGCGTTACGGCGAGATTTTATGAGCCTTCACACCATCTGCAAACGCGGATTTGACGTGGTTATTTGCCTGCCCGCGGCAATTGTCCTGCTTCCGTTCTTTGTGCTGATGGTTGTGGCTATCAGGCTTACCAGCAAAGGCCCGGCCATTTTCAGACAGCAAAGGGCCGGCAGGGACGGCAAGCCGTTCATTTTTTACAAATTCCGCACGATGAAGCTCGATGTTGACCCTTTCGGGCCCAGCCCAAAATCCGGGGGGGACCCTCGCCTCACGAGGGTCGGAAGGTTCCTTCGCGAGTATTCACTTGACGAACTGCCGCAGTTGTACAATATATTGAAAGGGGATATGAGTGTTGTCGGGCCTCGACCCCTGTATCTTTCGCAGATGACCGAGTGGAGTGAGCGGCAAAAGAAACGGCTTCTTGTCAGGCCCGGCTTGACGGGCTTGGCGCAGGTATCAGGGCGTGGAGAGCTGACGCGCGAAGAAAAACTCGAGCTCGACGTCAAATATATCGAAACGGCAGGCATCCTGACCGACATCAGGATTATGCTGGCTACCATCGGCATGGTCTTCAAACGGAAGAGCATCTATGAGAGAAGATACTCAAAGACCGAGCACACCCGGGGGCAAGACGGAGAATAGGCGGGATGGTCGATAACAGCGATGATTTGATCAAAGTGATCATCCTGCTTGTTTTGGCAGGCTGTGGCGCAGCCTTCGCGCTCGAACCCAATGAGATACTCGTCGTTGTGAATACAAACCTGCCGGAATCGACCGGCCTGGGCAGATACTACTGCCAGAAGCGCGGCGTACCCTACGAGAATATCCTTTATTTGCAGTTGGGCAAGAGCCTCAGCGAGAACATCAGCAGGGAGGCATACGAAGAACGAATGGCCGAACCTGTTCGCAGAGAGCTGCTTACAAAGAGAGTCCCGGGCCAAATCAGATGCCTGCTGACGACCTATGGCGTGCCCACCAAGGTCGGCAGGCGAGGAGCGTTGAAGGAGCAGCAGGGCAGGCTAAAGGAGCTGGAGGAATTGATCAAGCAGACCAGAGAGAAGATCGAGCAGTTGGAACAGACCGACCCGAACCACAAGGGCAGCGTCTCCGAAGAGGTGAAAAAAACCAGGCAGGCAGCGGCCATCCTGCAGCTCGAAATCGGCCGTATCAACGGCAAGGAGACAGACGCATCGGTGGATAGCGAATTGTCCTTGTCGCTGGCCGGCGACTATGACCTCTATCGCTGGCAGCCGAACAGGCTCACGGGTAATCTGCCTGATCTTGACTTCCAGACGCTTATGGTCAGCAGGCTCGACGGCCCAAACGAAGAAATAGCGATGGGTCTTGTCGATAAGGCGATAGCGGCGGAGAAGACGGGCCTGAAGGGCATTGCATACGTCGATTCAAGGGGTATTAAGAGCGAAAAGGCCAGTCCATACGGCCATTTTGACCAGTCTCTGCGTGACCTGGCGATACTTACAGAATTGCGAACCGCACTGCCCGTAAAAGAGGAACGCACCGCGGAGCTTTTCGCGCCGGGTTCCTGCCCGCAGGCGGCCATCTATTGCGGCTGGTACAGTCTCAAGAAGTATGTCGATGCCTTTGATTTTGTCGATGGCGCCGTGGGGTATCACATCGCAAGTTTCGAGGCAGCCGGCCTGCACGACCCCAACAGCCCCAATTGGTGTCCGGCAATGCTCAGGGACGGGATAACCGCGACGCTGGGGGCGGTGGCCGAGCCTTATCTTCACGCCTTTCCGGAGCCAAAAGCATTTTTCGGGCAGTTGTATGACGGCAAGTGTCTTGTCGAAGCGTACTACCGCACCAACCCGTTCAACTCGTGGCAGTTGCTGCTGATTGGCGACCCCCTGTACAGGCCCTTCGCGAAACGTCAGTTGTCGTCGGGCGACGGCTCCTGAGTTTTCAGGCGTCCCCGCCGAAGGAAACTTGCCGCCCAGACAATCCCGACAACAACTGCGATCGCCGCAACCGAGAGAATCACTTCTTGTATTCCGAATCCTCTGCCGAGCCTTACGGAATATCCCTTCACAGCCAACAAGAGAGCCACCGGCAAGGCCGGCGCCGCCATCAGCCATTTCGGGCACGGGGGTTTTAGTGAAGCGACAGGGCTTATACAGCGAATCCAGAGAAAAGTGAAACCGGCGTATGCTAACAGGTGAAACATCGCGTTTGTTCGCGGGAGCAGCTCGGCCGGGTTGACGCGCGCAACGTTGCTCAACCCAAAGATGACGATACCCAAAACAACCGTCGCAGCAGGCCAGAAGGAAAAGAGTGAAAGCACAATCAAGCCTGTAAAGGCGCCCGCCAAATCCGCACCCAAATCCACGGCATCACAAGTCCGGCCGGTATACTTCTGCAGGATTTCGTCGATTATCCCATACACGAGCACCGTCAAAAGCGCCCACCACACGCCGGCTTTGCGCCAATGCGCCTTGCGGTCGGGATTGAAAACGAACCACAGCAAAAAGGTCAAAATCAAGTAGGCAAGGAAGTGTAAAGCCTTGTCCGAGACCCCGGCGCTGCGCACCAACCGTGGAATAGGAATATGCGCCAATATGAAAAGGGTCGGCCAATAGATCAGTAGTGAGATTACGGCCAGCTTCCGGTGACGCGATACAATCATCAAAATCCTCTAAAGGCCTTACCAAAGTAACAAGGGCATCGTCTTATGCACAAGCCCGAAGGCGCAATTCTATCAGAGATCTGCGTGCAATGTAACGGATAGTCCGCCGAATACGCGAGAAAATCTCAAACACAAAAGACGCTTTGGCCTATGTCACCAACACACGGTAGGGTGTGCAAAAGCGCTTTTTGCTTTTGCACACCGAATCCTCCAGGGTATCCGGCCGGGTGAACATCGCAAAGAGGCACAAGCAGCGTGGGCAAAATGGAAGCGCATTTTGCCCACCCTACGGGCTGATTCGGAGTTCGGTGGTGCAAGCCCGCCATTGTCTGGGCGGGCAAGCCCCACCCTATCCCTACCCGCTCACGGTTCTTCCTGCCACGTCCACTCTTGTCCCATCAGCAGGACGTCGCGGAAATCCACGACGCCGTTACGGTCCAGATCCTCCGCCAGCAGCGTCCGTTCCATCCTCCACCACTGCGCCAGGCGCGCGTAGTCCGACAACCCGACCAATCCG
>Ga0315287_10005878_pt1 | contig 12132 bp, 13 predicted proteins | sample YL17G11_0_MG_FD_205037 | JGI IMG/M metagenome (GOLD analysis project Ga0315287, IMG submission 205037) | Sediment microbial communities from Yellowstone Lake, YNP, Wyoming, USA - YL17G11_0 | ecosystem: Environmental > Aquatic > Freshwater > Lake > Sediment | place: USA: Wyoming | collected...
ACCAACACCTGCGCCGATCTCGACTGGAAACCGCTCGTGGCGATGGACGACGCGGTGCACCGGATCTTCGACGCATACCGCGGACAGGTGGCCGAGGCGCGGCTGCTCGTCGACTGATGAACGGGACCCCCACGCTCACTTTGTGCGGCAAAGCCGCATCCCGCTTCGCGGGACCAGCCGTCGGCTGTCCTGCGGCTTTCGGCCTTGTGGTCGCTGCCCCCGAGGGGGCGCACAGTGCCCTTAGCGCAGGCTAGCGGGCACTGAGAGGTCGCCCGTGAATCGAACCCGTTTGCGTTTTGTTCACGGACAAGTTCAGGGACCCCTTGCCCTCCGAGCCTGGCGATGCTGCTGGCACTGAAAATCGATGTCGACACGCTGCGCGGCAGCCGCGAGGGCGTGCCGAATCTGGTCCCGCTGCTGCGCCGGCACGCCGCGGATGCCACCTTTCTGTGGAGCCTCGGGCCCGATCACACCGGCCGCGCCATCAAGCGCGTCTTCCGCCCCGGCTTCGTCCGCAAGGTGCAGCGCACGTCCGTGGTCAAGCATTACGGCATCAGGACGCTGCTTTACGGGACCGTGCTGCCGGGACCCGACATCGGACGCCGTGCCGGCGACGTCATGCGCGCGGTGCGCGACGAGGGCTTCGAGGTCGGCATTCACACCTGGGACCACATCCGCTGGCAGGACGGCGTCGCCGGTGCCGACGCCGCGTGGACGCGCGCCGAGTTGCAGCGCGCGTGCGAACGCTTCACGGACATTTTCAAGACCGATCCGAAAACCCATGGCGCGGCGGGCTGGCAGATGAACGTCCACGCGCTGCGGCTGTCGCAGCGGCTCGGCTTCGACTACTGTTCCGACGGGCGCGGCACGCATCCCCACCTGCCCGTCTGGAATGCCGAGCTGATCCGGTGCCCGCAGCTGCCGACGACGCTGCCGACGCTCGACGAGCTGATCGGTCGCGACGGCGTGACCACGGATAACGTTGCCGCGCATCTGCTGGAGCAGACGCCGCAACCGAACGGCGCCGGCCATGTCTTCACGCTGCACGCCGAGCTCGAGGGCATGCGCCTCGCCCCGGTGCTCGAGCAACTTCTGATCGGGTGGAAGGCGCAGGGCTGGCGGCTCGTCTCGACGCGCACACTCTACGACTCGCTGCAGCCAATGGCGTTGCCGCGCTGCGAGGTTGGCCACGGCGAAGTGCCCGGGCGCAGCGGAAAGCTGCTGGTGCAGGGCCGCGAATTCCTCGCCGACGTCGACCTCGCCGCGGCGGCGTAGGCGGCAAGGACGCGCATCCCGGCACCGGCCCGCATCCTCATCCACCTGCCCCGCCACCAGCCCTTCCGACGGAGATCTTCCCATGCCCGGCAACAAAGTCGCCGATTTCTCGGCTCCCGCCACGAGCGGAACCCTGTTCACGCTGTCCGGCCACAAGGGACATCCGGTCGTTCTGTACTTCTACCCGAAGGACAATACCCCGGGCTGCACGAGCGAGGGCCAGCAGTTCCGCGATCTCCATGCCGCTTTCGCCAAGCTTGGCGCAGTCGTGGCCGGCGTCTCGCGCGACAGCCTGAAATCGCATGCGAGCTTCAAGGCGAAAATGGCATTCCCGTTCGAGCTCATCGCCGATGCCGACGAACGACTGTGCACGCAGTTCGACGTCATCAGGATGAAAAACATGTATGGCAAGCAGGTCAGGGGGATCGAGCGCTCGACGTTCCTCATCGGCCCCGACGGGAAGCTCGCCCGCGAATGGAGAAAGGTGAAGGTCGAAGGCCATGCGGCCGAGGTTCTGGCGGCCGTCAAGGCGCTCTGATCGCCCGTCAAGCGTAGGATACGCACATGGGCAGTTCACCGATCGACGCTCCGCTGTCCCGCAAGCTCGCTCCCGTCGTCGAATTGCGGGCGCGATGCGCGGACTGCAATCTGCGGAGCATGTGTCTTCCGTTCGGGTTGTCCCCTTCGGACGATCTGCGGCTCGAATCGATGGTCGCTGCCCGCCGGCGACTCAAGTACGGCCAGGCGCTGTACCGGGCCGGCGACCGTTTGGAGGCGCTGTACGGGATCCGGGGCGGCTTCTTCAAGACCAGCGCCTTGTTCGAGGACGGACGCGAGCAGGTCACCGGCTTCCAGATGCCCGGAGAAATGCTGGGACTCGATGGCGTCGGCACCGACCGCTACACATGCGACGCGGTGGCGCTGGACCACAGCGAGGTCTGCATCATTCCCTACGCGCGGCTGCTGGAGGTGGGGCGGAAAAGCGAACCGCTCGAACACCATCTGTTCAAGATATTGGGCCGCGAGATTGCGCGTGACCAGAGCGTCATGCTGCTGCTCGGCACCATGCACGCCGAGGAGCGACTCGGCGCCTTCCTGCTCAATCTTTCGGACCGGCTGCGTGCCCGCGGTTACTCGCCGTCGGAGTTCCAGTTGCGGATGCGGCGAGAAGAGATCGGCAGCTATCTGGGGCTCACGCTGGAGACGGTGAGCCGCACCTTCTCGAAGCTCCAGCAACACGGATTGGTCGACGTGCAGCGGCGACGCCTGCGGATCATCGACGCCGACGGCCTGGCGAAGCTGATCGAACGCAATTCGCGTTCCTGACGCGCGCTCGCGGAGGCCGCGGGTCCGCCGGCGATCCCCGCGTCGCTGCGCCCGCGGGCCGCTGGTCGCGGCGCAGCCGACGTCTGATCGGCACCACAACCGGTACTGACCAAAGCGGCACCCGGATACAACTGCTTGTGTTCGCCCGGGGCCGGGACTAGGATTGCGTGACCAACCGCACGGTCCATCCACCGCCGCATCCGACACCGTCAAGGAGGCCCATGGTCGAGCGCAAGACCCGCCCCGCTCCCCTCACCCTCGTCGCCCGCAAATCCGCCAGACCCGGCCGGCCCGGCCCGACCACCCGGCTCGTTCCCGCCAACAAGCTGTTCGTGCTCGACACCAACGTGCTGATGCACGACCCCACCAGCCTGTTCCGATTCGAAGAACACGACATCTATCTGCCGATCCTCACCCTCGAGGAACTCGACAACAACAAGAAAGGCGTCACCGAAGTCGCGCGCAATGCGCGCCAGGCGTCTCGCTTTCTCGACGAGCTCGTTTCCGGCATGCCGGACAGCATCGCCGACGGCATCTCGCTGCAGACGAAATCGGGCGGCGCGGCCACCGGGCGGCTGTACCTGCAGACGGAGACGATCACCACGGTGCTGCCGCCGTCGCTCGCCAACGGCAAGGCCGACAACCAGATCATCGCCGTCGTGATGCACCTGCGGCACGCTCACCCGAAGCGCAACGTGATCCTGGTCAGCAAGGATATCAACATGCGGATCAAGGCGCGCGCGCTGGGGATCGCCGCCGAGGATTACACCAACGACAAGGCGCTCGAGGACACCGAACTCCTGTACGGAGGGATGCGCGAATTGCCGGGCGATTTCTGGGAGCGCCATGGCAAGGCGATGGAATCGTGGCAACAGGGCGGGCACACCTACTATCGCATCACGGGGCCGCTGGTGTCGTCGCTGCTGATCAACGAGTTCCTGTTCCAGGAGCTCCCGGGCGAAGCGCCGTTCTACGCGCTGGTGAAGGAGATCTCCGGCCGCACGGCCGTACTCTCGACGCTCAAGGACTACACGCACCAGAAGAGCAATGTCTGGGGCATCACCGCCCGCAACCGCGAGCAGAACTTCGCGCTCAACCTGCTCATGAACCCGGAGGTCGACTTTGTTTCGCTGCTGGGCCAGGCGGGAACCGGCAAGACGCTGCTGACGCTGGCCGCGGGATTGATGCTGACCCTCGAGTTCAAGGTCTACTCGGAGATCATCATGACGCGGGTGACCGTGCCGGTCGGCGAGGACATCGGCTTCCTTCCCGGAACCGAGGAGGAGAAGATGAACCCGTGGATGGGCGCCCTCGAGGACAACCTCGATGTGCTGAACAAGACCGACGACGAGGCCGGCGAGTGGGGGCGCGCCGCAACCCGCGACCTCATCCGCTCGCGGATCAAGGTGAAAAGCCTCAATTTCATGCGCGGTCGCACCTTCATCAACAAGTTCCTGATCATCGACGAGGCGCAGAACCTCACGCCGAAGCAGATGAAGACGCTGATCACGCGCGCAGGGCCGGGCACCAAGGTCGTCTGCCTCGGCAACATCGCGCAGATCGACACCCCGTATCTCACCGAGGGCAGTTCCGGAATCACCTACGTCGTCGACCGGTTCAAGGGCTGGCCGCATTCGGGCCATGTGACGCTGCAACGCGGCGAGCGCTCGCGGCTTGCCGACCACGCGGCGGAAATCCTCTGAGGCGGGGCTCGCGGCGTTCCAGGCGCGGCCGCATCCCTATCGTGCGGCACCGGTTCGCCTTCGACAGCGAAGAAACCGCAGGCTGATGCCCACCGCACTGCGCAGGTTCGCCCGGTTCGCCGTGGTCGGCGTGCTCGCGACCGCGACCCACACCGCGGTGTTTGCCGCCGCAATCGAGATTGCCCGCATCGAGGCGGTCGCCGCCAACGCCGCGGCATTCAGCGTGGCCGTGCTCGTCGGCTATGCGCTCAACCGCCGCTGGACATTCGCCGCCCATGGCGGGAACGACGCACGGCTATGGCGATACGTGGTCGCCGCACTCGCCGGTCTGGCGCTCAACAGTGCCATCATGTTCGCCGTGGTGCACGGTGCGCATTGGTCGCCCTACGTCGGCCTGGTGCTGGCACTGGGGTTGGTGCCCCCGGTGACCTTCGCGCTCAACCAGTTCTGGGTGTTCCGCCGGCGCCCGCGGCGGGCCTGAGGCAATGGCCGCACCAGCGTCCGTTTCCGGAGCGGCCTTCCCGGGCACCGCGCCGGAAGTCGCGTCCGGCGCGGGCCGCGACCGGGTCGTCGTCGCCGCATTCATGGTGGCGACCATCGCCAGCGGCGTCGCCGGCGGTGCCGGCTACGACACGGCGCGGGATGTCGCGCAGGCGCTCGCAATCCGTCACCTCGACGCGCTCCCGCTGCACGGCCCGATCTTCGCCGGCACGGTGCACTTCGGCCCGCTGTGGTTCTACCTGCTCGCGCTGCCGCTCGTGGTGCATCAATCGTGGCTGGCCGTCGCGCTGTTCGTCCCCGCGCTGGGGTCGCTGCAGTTCCCGCTCGCGTATGCCGCCGGATGCCGGCTGCTCGATCGCCGGCTCGGGATGCTTTGGTGCGCGCTGCTTGCGCTTCCCGGATGGGGAAGCTTTCAACTCGCCGGCTTCTCCCACACGAATCTGGTGCCGGCCTGCACGATGCTGGTCCTCTACGCGCTGGTGCGCCTCGCGCAGGAGCGCCGGCCAGTCTGGATGGTGACGGCCGCAGGTGCGCTGTCGTTGGCCGCCCACGCGCATCCGACGACCATGGCGCTCCTCCCCGTCGCGGCGGTGGTCGCGTTGCATGCACTGCGCGACGCCGGTTCGCTGGTCCGCTGGGGCGCAGTTTCGCTCGCGGTCGCCGCCCTCCCGTTCGCGCCGCTCGCGTTCGAGCACCTGGTCGCGCCATCGACGCTGCTCCAGAATGCCGGGCAATACGTCGAGGGCATGGTGCGGATCGAAAACGTCGCCGACGTTCCCGCGCTGCTCTACGGCGTGCTGGTGCGCGGCCCTCGCGTCGTCGCCGCCGCCTTTTTCGGGTGGGCACCGGGACTTCCGCTCGCCCTGTGGGCGGCGACTGCGGTCATCGAATTCGCCGCCGGCGCCGGAATCGTCATGGCGCTCGTTCGCCATCGCGCGCTGGCCGCGGTGGGGCTGGTGGTCGCGGGCAGCGTCGCCATCGCGATCGCATGGATGCGGCCGGTGACGCCGTTCTACATGACCTACGCGCTGCTGCCGCCGCTCGCCGGCATCGGCGCGCTGGGACTGCACACGCTGGGCGCGCGATTCGGCCCGGCGGCGGGTTCGATCGCCGCCGGATGGGTCGGAGTGCTTCTGGCATTGCAGGTCGCGACGGTCGGCGGGATCGCGCAGGCGACCTCTTCGGGCCACGTGACGATGGCGGTCGCATCCCGCCTCGACGTCAAGCGGGACGACGCGGCGGCGCCGCTGGCGGAGCCATGGCTTCCCGCCTACGCGGTCGATGCGAGCGGCGCGCTGCTGTGCGCGCAGCCGCATCCGGTCGTCCTGCACGGAACGTATGCGTTTCTCCAGGACGTCTACCTCGGCCTCGACCATCGGCTGCGCTGCGGGCCGCGCGACATCCGTCTCATCGGGGCAATGCCCGCCGGGGCGACGCACCTCGCCGGTCTCGCCCAGCCACTATGGACGGCGCTTCGCTGGCGGCCGCAGATCGTGATCGGAGGCTTGGGCGTATCGCCCGCAGCGCGTGTTCTCGGTCCGGCGGCTGGCTTCGCCGTACCCGACGGCGCAACCTATCCGCCGCATCGGATTCCCGCGGGTCCGGATCGCAGGGTGCAGATCGAGGCAAGCATCCCGCGCCACGAGGCGCTGGTCGTCTCGCTGCCCTACGTCACCTGGATGCCGGCGCCGATAGTCCGCGTGACCGCCGACGGCGAGCCGCAGCTCGCGTTGGCGCGCGACGCCGTGAGCGCCGTGTACGCATGCCGCAACTGCGGCGCCGCCGCGGCGGTGACATGGCGCATCGAAATCGAGTCCGTGGCGCCGGAGCGCGTCGACATCGTGACGCTCGCCTCTCCGGCAGAACGCCAGATCGCAATGCCGCGCGACGCGACGCTCCACCGCGTGGCGCACAACCCGCGTCAGTAGCTCCCGGGCTTGGCGAAATTCTCGAACCGGGTGTACTCGCCGAGGAAGGTGAGACGCACGGTGCCGATCGGCCCGTTGCGCTGCTTGCCGATGATGATCTCGGCGGTGCCCTTTTCCTGCGTGTCGGGATTGTAGACCTCGTCGCGGTAGATGAAGAGGATCACGTCCGCATCCTGTTCGATCGCCCCGCTTTCGCGCAGGTCCGACATCACCGGCCGCTTGTTCGGCCGCTGTTCGAGCGCGCGGTTCAACTGCGACAGCGCCATGACCGGGGCTTTCAATTCCTTGGCCAGCGCCTTCATCGAACGTGAAATTTCGGAGATCTCGGTCGCCCGGTTTTCGCCGGTCGAGGAAGCCTGCATCAACTGCAGGTAGTCGACGATGACGAGGCCCAGCTTGCCGTACTGCTTCAGCAGCCGGCGCGCGCGCGAGCGGACCTCGATTGCGGTGAGCGCCGGCGTCTCGTCGATCAGGATCGGTGCCTCGTGCAGGCGGCCCAGGGCCCCGGTCAGCTTTTCCCAGTCGTCGGGTCCGAGGCGGCCGGTGCGCAGCATGTGCTGGTCAAGCCGGCCGACCGAACCGACCATCCGCAGCGCGAGTTGCGATGCGCCCATTTCCATCGAGAACACCGCGACCGGCAGCCCGGCCGCGAGCGCCACGTGTTCGCACACGTTGAGCGCGAACGCCGTCTTGCCCATCGACGGCCTTCCGGCAACGACGATGAGATCGCCCGGCTGCAGCCCGGACGTCTTGTCATCGAGGTCGGCAAAGCCGGTAGGCACGCCGGTCACCGACGACGGATCGTCGCGGCTGTACAGTGTCTCGATGCGCTCGACGACGCCCACGAGCAGCTTGCCGATTTCCTCGAACACCTGGTTGCCGCGAACGCCCTGTTCCGCGATGTGCAATACCTTCGCTTCGGCCTGGTCGAGGATTTCCTTCGCGCTGCGGCCGAGCGGGTTGTACGCCGAGTCGGCGATGTCGCCGGCGGTCGCGGCAAGCTGGCGCAGGATCGAGCGCTCGCGGACGATGCTGGCGTAGTGGCGGATGTTCGCAGCCGTCGGGACGTTCTGGACGAGCGCGCCCAGGTACCCGAGTCCGCCGACGTATTCCAGCTTCTGCGCCGAGGACAGCGCCTCGGACACCGTCACCACGTCGGCAGGCTTGCTGTCGGCGACGAGGCCGATGATGTGGTGGTAGATGAGCCGGTGGGCTTCACTGTAGAAGTCGGCGTCCGCGATCACGTCGCCGACGCGGTCGGCGGCATCGTTGTCAAGCAGGAGCCCGCCCAGCACCGACTGCTCCGCCTCCAGCGAATGCGGGGGCAGCTTGAGGGCGTCGAGTTGCGGATCGTCGGGCATGGGGTGGCCGGGGGTCGGACGCTGATTTTACCGCTGGTGCGCGATCGCGAGGAAAAATCCGGGCGGCGTCACCGATTGGCGCTCGGATTCCCGGTCGGTGACCCCGCACTTGCACGCGATTTGGCTGGTGTATCATGCGCGGACAAGGTGCCCCGGAGACGACGCCATGACCTCAATCTACCGTCGCTACAAGAGTTTCCTGGACTTTGATCACGGCTACCTCAAAGCCAAGGACGCGAATCAAGGCCCCGCGACGACCGCCAAGCACATCCATCACGCAAGCGAAGACTGGGCATCGCATCGCAAGGCGAACCCGGCCAATGTACTGCTGCCGGGAACGGTCAGTTGGGCTGACAGCTTGCCGCCCAAGATTCGGCCCGTCGCGCTCATGGCGCAGTATCCGCGCATTGCCAATCTGCTCGCGTTGGCGTGGAACGACCCCAAGTCCTGGTCGGCCTGCATCAACGATCTCCTGACCGACCGTCGCGGCAGCCGGCAGGGTTTCCCCAAGGACGTGCTGGACAATCTGTTCGATCTGCTGGATCACCGGGCGTCTTGACCGGGGGCCCTGCCCGGGGCCTCGATCGTCGGAAATCGTCGGTGGATGAAACCCGCTGCGGCGGGTTTTTTTGCCGACCACGATGCCGCGCCGGACGGGACGCACTCGAGGCTGTTCACCCCATGTCCGCACGTGTGAACAGCCCCAACAGAAAGGGGCCGCTGCCGGCCCCTTTCTGAAACAGCGGGAAACGGTAGGTTACTGGCTGCCGTGATCCCCGAGCACGCTGACCGTGATGTTCGCGATCGCGTCGCTGTGCAGCGCGACCACGAGCGGATAGTCGCCCACCTGTTTCAGCGGCCCCGCGGGCATCCGGATGTCGGCCCGTTCGACCGTGAATCCCTGGGCCTTGAGCGCCTCGACGATGTCGACGTTGGTGACGGATCCGAACAGGCGGCCGTCGACGCCGGCCTTCTGCGTGATCTGCACCAGCAGACCCTCGAGCCTGGCCGATTGCGCCTGGGCTTCGGCGAGTCTTTCCGCAGCGGCCTTTTCCAGCTCCGCGCGCTTCGCTTCCAGCAGCTTGACGTTTTCCGGTGTCGCGCGCTTCGCCTTGCCTTGCGGGATCAGGTAGTTGCGGGCGTAGCCGTGCTTGACCTTGACGACGTCGCCCAGGTTGCCGACGTTGACGATCTTCTCGAGCAGAATGATTTGCATCGTGTCCTCCGCTCAGTGCAGGTCAGTGTACGGCACCAGGGCCAGGAAGCGTGCGCGCTTGATCGCCGTCGACAGCTGGCGCTGGTAGCGGGCCTTCGTGCCGGTGATCCGTGCCGGCATGATCTTGCCGTTTTCCTGGATGAAGTCCTTGAGGACTTCGATGTCCTTGTAGTCGATTTCCTTCACGCCTTCGGCCGTGAAGCGGCAGAACTTCTTGCGCTTGAACAGGTTGTTGCCACGGTCGCGGCGCTTCAGATCCTTGCCGTTCTTGCCTTTGCCTTTACCTCTACCCAGGGGACGGGGCATGGTCGTTTCCTCTCAGTCTCGTTTCAACAATTCGAATTCGTTCACGTGCAGCGCGACGGTGATTCCGGTCCGGTAGCGCCGGGCCAGGAAACCCTTGCAGCGCAATGCCGTTCCAATCGGGAACCGGGCGAGCGACAGGGCCTGCTCGCCGAACGACACCGCAGCCAGTTCGCAGTCGACTTTGCGTTCGCCACCGGCCTCGGACTGGATCGACGCGTGCCGGAGCACGCATTCCAGCGCCGGGAGGCCGGCCGGGGTGTAACGCAGGTCGCCGCGCTCGGCCAGCGTGGCGTCGAGCACCAGCCGGTTGGCGTCGGGCACGTGGTCTCTTTGGGCGGCCCTCGCTCAGGCCCGCGTCGCCGCGGCGTCGGTCGCAGCGGCTGGCAGTGCTTCAGCCGCCGGCCGTTCGCCGCGATCACCGCGATCACCTCGGTCGCCGCGATCACCTCGGTCGCCGCGATCACCGCGATCACCGCGATCACCTCGGTCGCCGCGATCGCCTCGCTCGCCGTCCCTGTCGGTCGGCCGCGGCTTCTCTTCCCGCATCATCGGCGACGGCGCCACGACCGCTTCACGCATCGCGACGATCAGGTGACGCAGCACGGCATCGTTGAACTTGAACGCATGCTCGAGTTCGGCCAGCGTCTCGCGGTCGCACTCGATGTTCATCATGACGTAATGCGCCTTGTGGACCTTGGCGATCGGGTAGGCGAGCTGGCGCCGGCCCCAGTCCTCGAGACGGTGGATCCGTCCGGTCTTGGCGGTAACCATCGTGCGGTAACGCTCGATCATCGCGGGCACCTGCTCGCTCTGATCGGGATGCACGATGAAGACGACTTCGTAGTGACGCATGCAGAACGCTCCTTATGGTCGGTTGAGCGGCCCTGTCGACTGCTTCGGCCGCGGGTGGCCTCCCCGTCTGCGGCGGGTGAGGCAAGGGAACTGGTAAGTCTACTGGTTTTCGCTTTCCAGAACAAGGGGATGGGACGAGGTCCCCGGGACGGCGCTGGCGTATGCAGCCAGTGCCGATTCGCGGTCCGCCTTGCGCAGCGCGGCGAGCGCCTTGACGCGACCATAAAACTGCGGCAGATCGCCGCCCTCGGCCGCGAGCAGCGCGGCGAATTGCGGAACGCGGTCGGCGTACAGCCCGGCGGCGGCAATCCCCGCGTTGTTCGCGCCGGCCGCGAACCAGCGGTCGAAGGCAGGCGCACCGTCCCAGCCAGCCCTCAGCCGCTCGTAGTCGGCACGCATCGCGGCAAACGCCGCCGCCTTGCCGGCGCGCTTGTCGGCGGCGGTGGCATCGCTCGCATAGAGCGCGGCGAGGCGCTCGCGTGTGCGGCGCACCAGCGTGCGGAAGTCGGTGCGCAGCCGCTGCCCGCGCGCCGCGTCGGCCGCGAGCCGCGCGGCGTCGGGGCGGTCACGCTGGGCGGCGAGCCACCGGTTCACGCCCTCCTCTTCAACCGCCGCCGCGAACGATTCGTTGAACGCCGTGTCGTCCTTGACGTAGACGACCTGGTGCGCCAGCTCGTGGAAAATGAGGCGCGCAAGGTCGGGCTCGCGATAGCGGACAAACGTGGACAGCACCGGATCGTCGAAATAGCCGAGGGTCGAATACGCCGGCACGCCGCTGACATGGACGTCGTCGCCGTCGGCTGCGATCCGCGCGGCTTCGAGCCGGGCGTCGACTTCCGCGAAGTAGCCCCGGTAATTCACGCAACCGGCGACCGGGAAGCACCATTGCCGCGGGGAAAGCGAGAACTCCGGCGCCGCGAACACATTCCAGACCACGAACGGTCGTTCGAGGTCGGCGTAGCGCGTATAGCTGCCGTTGTCGGGGAGCGCGAGCTCGCGGCTCGCGTAGCGCCGGATCGCCTGCGCATTGCGCAGCCGCTCCTTGAGCTTCGGATCCGGCGTCGATTCGGCGACCTCGGCGATCGGCCGCGCGCGCGTGAAGAGATCGAGCTGCCCGATGAATCCCTGCCAGTAGAATTCCGCCGTCCCGCAGCCAGAGAGCGTCGGCAGAAGCAGCGCGACGATGTAAAGGCGGTTACTCATTTGCCGGTCCTTGGTTCGATGCTCATTCGATGCAGTCACGTAGCCCGGCATTGAGCGAACGCGAAACCCGGGTGGGCGCACGTCCGGAGTCAGGCGCCCATTGCATCATCCACCCGGGTTTCGCTGGCGCTCAGCCCGGGCTACGGGTGCGGCTTGCCGAGGTACCGCACCAGCCGCGCGACGCCATCCTCGAGCTTGGCCATGTCGATCGTATAGGCGAAGCGCACATGGGCGTTCGCGCGGTGCTTGCCGAAATCCACGCCCGGGGTGATCGCCACGCCGGCGCCTTCGAGCACGTCGCGACAGAAGCGCTCGCTGTCCGGTGAAAAGCGCGAGCTGTCCGCGTAGACGAAAAAGCCGCCGCTCGGCATCACGGGTATGCCAAAGCCAAGGTCGCGCAGCGCGGGCACCAGGAAATCGCGGCGGTCGCGGAACGCCCGCCGGCGCGCCTCGACGATCGC
>Ga0315287_10005879_pt1 | contig 12132 bp, 7 predicted proteins | sample YL17G11_0_MG_FD_205037 | JGI IMG/M metagenome (GOLD analysis project Ga0315287, IMG submission 205037) | Sediment microbial communities from Yellowstone Lake, YNP, Wyoming, USA - YL17G11_0 | ecosystem: Environmental > Aquatic > Freshwater > Lake > Sediment | place: USA: Wyoming | collected...
CGGGAAACTTCGAAACTCGCCCCCTGTCCGTCAAACACGCCTTTGCCCTTGATGGCGATGTCGGTAAGCTCCTCGCCGTAGATCACGCTCCTCTCGGTGTAGTTGTCGGTGTAGGATCGATAGGCCGGCCTGGTAACCGGATAGTCCTTGAGATCCGTGCTCCCCAGCAGCGTGCTGCCTTCGGCGATCTCAAGTGTAACTTTGCTCTTCATGAAAACCGTGCCCGAGAAAAACTGGCCGCACGACAGCCGGACCGTGCCCCCGCCTTGGGCGGAGCACTCGTCAATCGCCTTCTGTATCGCGGCGGTGCAGAGGGTCTTGCCGTCAGCCTTTGCGCCATAGTCCGTTGGGTCATACACGTGCTGGGACGACGGCGTCGCCGCCAGCGCCGACGCGGTAACCGTCGCGAGGATTGAGATGATCAGGATGTTCTTCATGATATGATTGCTAGGAAATTGCTTTTCACGGTTGGTGCGCATGAGGGGCTCATGAGCGGCTCGGAGACCGGGAGAAAAGGGGTTGTCGTTTCATCGATGGTTTGGTTGGGTGCGGGTGTTCAGTTCTTTTTCTTCAGGCTGGCCATCGCCTCGCCGCAGGCGTAGCCGAAGCGGGCGAAGAAGCGGGCGCTGCCGAGGTAGTGGTAAGGCCGGCCACTGCCGGCGTTCTGCCATTCGCTGAGGCGGTCCTTCCACACATCGTAGAGCGGCAGGATGGCATAGTCGTAATACGGGTAGCTCTCCACCGCCACCACCGTGCCGGCGAACTCGGGCAGGGCCGCCGCCTCGCGCTGTGCGACCGCGACGGGAGCGTCGGCGGTTTCCTTTTTGCCGAGTTCCACCGCGGCGGCGTGCGACAGCGTGCTGTAGTCGGTCTTCCTGGCCGCTGAACCGGTCCCGATCACGCCAATCACGAAAGGCATCCCGGGGGCCTTGAACTCGGCGCGGATGTCGCGGATGAAGTTCGCCATGTGTTCCTTGTAACGGGTCGGCTTGTCGCCGAATTTGTCATTGAATCCCTGGAACCAGTAGAAGCCGGCCATCTCGTATCCGGCCGCGGGATCGTAGGCGGGGTGATAGGTTTTCAAATCAGCCAGCACGGCATGCACCTGTTTGACCAGTTCCTGATACTTGGGACCCGGGGACGGGGGCGGCTCGGTCTCATTGCCGACCTTTTTCGATGACGGCGGACGGAATCCGCTGTCGATGTCGATTCCACCCCAGGAAACCTTGATGAGCAGGACGGGCGAGTCGAGTTTGCTTTCCAAGGCCATGCCGAAGCCATACTCCGGGCCTATGTTCGTGGCGCTGGAGCCGTAGCCGGGGGCGACCGGCCCGACGATTCCGGTGGCGCGCTTTTCACGATCCACCTCGCCGAAGGCCGCGATGCGAACCTTCTTCCCCTCATTGTAGCGCACGCTCTTGAGCAGCTCGCCCTTCTCCTTGGCAAGGGCGTCAACCTTGGCTTTGACTTCCTCATGGGCCTTTCTCTTCGCCTGCGCCTCCGGGCTTTGATCGTCTTTCTTGAACTTCTGAGCGGCCTTGCGGGCCTCCCCGGCCGGTCCGGCCAAGGCATCGATCTCCTTCTGCAAGGCGTCCATTTTCGGCTTCACCGTTTTGAGGGTCTGCTCGTAGTCGGTGATCATCCGCTTCGCCAGTCCGGCGTCTTCCGCCCGTGGCGAGTCCATCAGGTTGGCCAGCAGGTAACTGCTGGCGTGGCCGACCATGTTCGATTGCCCGGACAGGATGAAGACCTGCAGTTTCTCCGCTCCGGTGGCCGCCGAGGCCGCCAGCAGCAGGCCGGCTGCCAGACCCGCGGGCCGCTTCAACCAGTTGCTTGCCAACATATTTTGTTTCATTGCTATGTTTCCTTTCATTGATAGAACGCGCTTCGCCACAGGGTTTTCAGCATATTTCACGAGACATCCAGCCAGCCGATAGCCGCATTTGGGACAGGGCCGTTTGACACTGAGAGCAAACGGCGCCCACACGCACATTCTTACGGTCCCAATCAGACATCTTACACTGCGTGCTCATGTCAGGGGTTGTAATAGACCTGCTCCATGGTCGCCCAGCCCTTCTCGCCGGGCAGCGGGCTCTGCATCGGGTCGCACACCTTGAGCCACTCCTTGATCCGCGGCTCGGCATTCATCTTCGCCATGTCGCCCTCGAAGTCGTCACCGGTGTATTCGTAGTAGCCGAACTCATACCACTTGCCATCGATCTGATGGAGGAAGATCGAGAAATTGTGCATATTGTATTTGTTGAGCAGGTCGCGCACGCCCGGGTGGGTGTCGGCGTGCAAACGCTTGTATTCGGTGATTTGCGCGGGTTTGAGGCCGACGACCATGCCGACGCGTTTGGGCGGGGTGGTGCTGCTGGTGCAACTGACAAGCAGCAGGCACAGCAAGCCGGAGAGGGATACGGCGATTCGTGTTTTCGCTTTCATTTCATCATTGTGGGTTGGTGGTTGGAAGAGCCTCTGGCGCGACGTCCGCCGGGACGCCGCCCGGCCCATCGGTGCGGATGGCCGTTTCGCCCGCGGCGCGGCGGACACGGAACTCGGTGACCCCGGTGGCGGCCGCCGAGCTGATTGCCGTCAGCTCATCCATTCCCGCGACGGCCAATCCGTTCATGTGGGTGAGCACATCACCTTGCCGGAACCCGGCCCGGAATCCCTTGCTGCCGGCAGGCACGGCGAGGAACTCGACCCCCGCCGCCACCGTCCGGATCCGCGCGCCAAGCCATTCGCGGGTCACCGCGCCGCCGGCCGCGCCCGCCGACGCCGGGCGCAAGCGCGCCGCGACTGCTGCCAAACCTCCTTTGCGGGTCCCGAAACGGTCGAGGGGGAAGGGCTTGAAGCCGAGCGCCAGCGCCGGTGAACCGGCGGCGAGGCGGAAATCGCCACTGTCACGATCAAGGAAGCGCGGGTCAGAGCACACCGAGTGGAGGTCGGCTCCAAGTCCGCGCCAGTCACCGAAGGTGAGCCCGTCGGTGTGCCGCTCGAAACCCGCCCCCCGGTATCCGAAGCGTGGTTTCAGGCCGGCGGTGTTGAAGTAAACGTTGCGGTCGATCTCCACTGGCAGCACGCTGGTCGCCGGGCCGCGGTTGAGCGCCCAGCCGTCGCGGGTGTTGACGCAGATGTTGTTGAGGAAGACGTCGTCGCCGCCCTCGAAGCAGCAGTGCTTGCTTGGCGGGTTGGGGCTGACGAATATATTGTTCCGCACGGTGCGGAAGAAGCCCTCGCGCAATTTCAGGCTGCAGCCCACGCACAGGTTGTCCTCGATCAGGTAGTTCGAGGCTCCGTCGTCGAGGTCAATTCCCCAACTGAACCCCGCCTCGTGGACCAGCCGGTTGTTGCGGATCACGGTGGTCTCATGGTTGTCGAGCCGCGCATATTGGCGCGCCAGTGACATGTCGCACGCCCGTCCCTCGCGGTGGGGGCTCTGCCAGTAGCGGTCGCGCCCCCAGGCGTTGATCGGCCCGTGGTCGGAGGTTTCGAGAACGGTGAGAAACAAGTCGTTACCCTCGATCCGGTGGCCACCCCAGCATCCGTCGTTGATGCAGATGCCGGCGCGCGGCACCCGGCAAATGGTGTTGTGGCTGATCTCGATACCCTCACATGCCGAAAGAAAGACTCCGGCGACCTGCTTGCCGAACACTCCGAGGTCGTGCATCAGGTTGTCCTGGATCCGGCAGTTGGCCGGGTAATCGGGTGCTTTGGGACCGGGCTCCGTGTCGCCCAGTTGAGCGAGCGGGACGTGGGGGGAGCGGTGGACGCGCAGTTCGCGCACCGCCGTGTCCGAACCGACCACCAGCACCGCGCTCTCGCCCAGGTTGCTGAAGTGGCAGCCGGATACCTCGACCTTGCGGTTGTAATTGCTGAGCAAGACGCCGTTGCCTCCGAGTCCGGTAAATTCGCAATCACGCACCGCACAGTCCTCCGCGCCGTCGAACCGCAAGGCCGCCCGCCGCGCGATCGCCCAATCCCCGCGCAGCCGGGTCTCGTAGGGCTCGAGAAGCGTGCGGGCGGTGTGGCCGAAGGCCAGCCCCTGGAAGCGCAGGTGTCGCACCGGGGCGTCCGCTGTCCCGCGAACAACGAACAGTTCCTGCAACCCGCAGGCGACCACCTCAACGGTGTCCATTTCCTCGCCCGCCACCGGCTGATAGAACAAAATCCGCGAGGCCTCGTCAAAATACCATTCGCCGTCCGCGTCCAGTTCCTCGATCACGCCCTCGACGTAGAACTTCGAATTGGCCCCGACCTTATTGGCCCGCCGGTCCCACCACAGGGTGCCGATCTGCCAGCCGCCGGCGCCGGGGCGCAGCAGGCCGGTGGCCGGCTCGCGGCCGGCGATCCGCCACTGCATGTTCCCCCATCCCGCCTCCTGGAAAACGTGAATCACCGCCTGCTCCGGATGGTCCCAGGACCGCGGCGTGAACCGGTCGGCCTGGTAGCGGAACGCCGCATATTCCTGCAAGGGCGGATCGATCTTGCTGAACGGTGGCCCGGCCACGGTCTGCAACCCGCTCGCATAGCCAATGTCCGTGCCATGCTGGCCGGCCTTGTAATCCGGCCAGCGCGCAAGCGGCCTGCGCCGCCCGCCGACAAACAACTGGTCTATTCCCGGGCAGTCGGACGGCACGGTCGCACGCAGGATGCGGCCGCGGAACGGCTGCCATTCCAGTTTGAGCCGGCGCCCGCCGCTGATTACCGCATGCTCGCCGGCGACGGCCGCCCATGTCACCGGATGCGCGGCCGAGCCCGAGTCGCCTGCGTCGAACACCAGGGGGGCGCGCAATTCGTGGTGCCCCCCGTGCAACCATACATGGACTGTCTCCTTGCCGGCCCTCTCCCGCGCCCTTTCGCGCGCGCGGTGGAGCGTCGCCAAGGGCGCGGCGGCACTGCCCGTCCCGAGGTCGTCACCGCCCGGCGCCACGTGAATCCCGACCGCTGCCGACAGCTCCCTGCCAAGCAGCAAAACCGCCAGCGCGACTGCGGCGAGAACGATCTGCCGCCATGACCGGCGGAATGCGGCAGGGTTTAGTGCCCTATTACGAGACCGGGTTTTTGTCATAAGGGAGATCCTAGGGTGTGGCGGTTGCCTGCTGTTTCATCATCCCGGCCATGGCTGACGCAAAGGCATCGCCGAGACGCACGAAGAACCGGCCGCTACCGAGGTAGTGGTAGGGCTTATCGCTGCCCACGAGATCCCACACATAGAGGTTTTTTGCCCACCCGGCTTTAAAGACCTCCAACGAATCGAGTGCATACTCGGTATAACTTTCAACCGCCATGATTGCCAGGAAATTGCTTTTCACGGTTGGTGCGCATGAGGGGCGAAAGAGCGGCTCGGAGACCGGGAGAAAAGAAGTCGACCGGCAAATCTGCTGCCCGGAGAAGAGGCCGTAGCGCGAGGGAGAGCAGATGGTTGAAAGACTGTGAGCGTCGGTAAAGCGGACGCCCTCTTTGGCCATGCGGTCAAGTCGCGGCGTTTGGTAGGCCGCCTTGGGGTTGTAGCACGACAAATCGCCATACCCCAGGTCGTCGGCATAAACAATGACGATGTTGGGCAGTTTTGCCGCCGCACACGCGGTCGTCGCGAGGAGGATTGCCAGTGTCGCATATCCTATCGGGTTGAGAAATCGGTGCATCGTGATACTCCAGCCCAATTCGATCCGCAGAGCGGATGGTTCCCATTATCCGGGATTTCCCGGATAGCCTGTCCCTGTTAACAATCTCGTCCGCCCTTGCTTTCACGAAGCTACGTCACTTCTTGCCCCTGCTCACCATCTGTTTCATACCCTTGCCCATCGCATCCCCGATCAGGAAATACGATTCGGCATTGCTGTATCCTCACTAATCTACAGACACAATGCTTATGTTGACAGGCACAACCTCGCTGATATTCAGGAACACAACCAGATCCGTTCCTTCCAGTTTACGGTTGACGCCAACTTTATAATTGGCATAGGCTTTTCCGTTTACACGGATCTTGGCCCCGTTTGCATTCCAGTTCTTGATATAGAAAGCAGGGTTGAAGACAGGTGAGTCTTTGCTCCCTTTCAAGGTTATCTCAGATGTTGTGGCATTACCCGACACGTTTTCAATCTGATAGCATCTTTGGCTCCTGTCGTACCCCTTGGACACAAAACCGGATCCTGTGGAGACATCCGCCGGATAGGCCCATGCGCGGCCGAACCTCACCAGTTCGGTCATGTTCATGCTATTCATGCCGTAGAGCGCACACCAGAACGCGCGGGGTCCCTGCTCATGGATGATCGGATTGGAACAGGGGGAACTCATAATATGGCAGGGACGGTCCAGAGTCCGCGCCCATCGTCCGTCGCAGCGGGCCTGGTTCACGGGGAAGTGGTTGTATCCGCCATCGATCCACCGGACCCACATGCGGTTGCCCGGTTCAAAACAGATGTAGGGCTTGTTCTGCGACTTGAAATTGAACTGTTGCACCGTATAGTTTGTCTGCCAGTCAGGCGGCTGTTTGCGAAGGTCAACTGACACGGCTCTTGTATTGTAATCATAGTCAGCCACATGGACATAATCATTTTCAAGGAGTTCTCCGCTGCGCTGGCCAGGCTGTGTCACAGGCAATGATTCCTGATACTGGACGGCCCGGCCCGTGGTGCCCTTGTTCCATGACACTTTCCTCGTGGCTGATCCATCGGGATAAATGGTGTAATACTCATCGACCCAGCATTCCCAGCCGGTCTTGGGATCAGGCATCCAGGTACTGCCGTGTGAACTTGCCGGTGCATATCTCCAATGGACCACTGCCCGGGCGTCGTTATGTTCGATAATGCGAACATGTGAAAAACGACAGTGACGGTCCTGCATGTGTTCGAAACACCCCTCGGTGTCGTTTGCGCCGTTGGCCCATGTTTCAAGGCTTTGATCCGCCATCCAATTCTCATTTTCAGAGACCCAGCAGGGGCCGTATCGGACACCTCGCCAGAGCACAAACTTGACAGGCGAGTTATCAAAGCACACCACAATATCGGGATCCCGGTCCACCGGCCAGAGATTGTCCCATTCATCGTAATATTTCAAGTTGGTGTAAAAGGCGCCAAAACGGCCCGGGTTCTTTTCGATCGTGGGCAGCTTCCGGGGCTGGATGTCCGGCACGCCCACCGCGTACTTGGAGAAATCGCTCTTGACCTGGCGAGCGGTCAATGCCGTGTCAAACACCATGATTTCATCGATGATCCCATCCAGCCCGTAGAAGTCTTCCATGGTGCCCCAGGTTCTGATGGTATCGCTGGGCCTTCGCGGTGCGGCGACCATGCCTATGACGCAGTTGCTTTTCGCGGGATAGGACAAGGCGCCCTTGATCGGCACGGTGCATACCGCCTCGCCATTCACATACAAGGTCATAGCCTTGCCCGCCGTGTACACGGCAGCCAGATGCATCCACCGCCTGAGCGGCATGGTTTCGTTGGCACTGGTGCAGGCTACCCATTGTTCGCTGATGGCGGCCTCAAAAGACACCTGGCCGTAAGGTCCGATCAGGAGGCGATAGCCTTTGACCTCATTGGATTCGGTGGTGATGACCGGGCACCAGTTCAGCGGATATTCTCCCAGGGATACCCAAGCCTCGACGGTGAATTCGGCGCCCGGTCTCACGCACGCTTTTCCTTCGCGGACCACCCGGGTCGTGAAACCGTCGAGCCGCAGCCCCTTTCCGCGGACACCGGCGGCCTCTTGAAAATGGCCCTCAATGGTGTCAGCGATATTCGCGGGCAGTTCAATCGCCTTGCCGTTCTTGATGGTCTCGAAATCCCATCTCATCACCGGCGTCTGAGACATGGCTGCGGATGTGCTGCATAGCAACAACGATAAATATAGATTTTTCATAGTGAGATATTCCAGTATTTACGTTGGTTATTTCTTGCTTCCTGAGATGCGTTGCAACTCCTGCCGGGTGACGATAGGCACATATCCGACCTCCAGGCCTTTCGGCGGAGTGACAATCAGGGCCGGGTCGATATCCGCCAGTTTCCCGACCGTGGGCGGCGCCAGGTACTCGCGGTCCTTGGTCCAGTGCCGGTGGAGTTTCTCCACGCGCTTCTGCAGATCCTCGCGCTCCTGGTCTGACAGATCGGCGTTGAGCAATGCGGGCTGGTCGGCGAAGCGATACCAGTAGTAGGTCACCACGCTCCCGTCGCCGGGGCGTGCCTCAAAGGGGCCCGCCACCGGTCCGGGCTTCTTCCAGCAACTCTTCGCATCGTCAGGCGTCACATAGGGTTCCGGGGGCTTCCTGCCGGCCGACGCAAAACTGACCTTGGCCAGTCCCGTTTCGGCGGGAACATCCTCGGGTGCCACCGCAACCCACTTGCACTTGCTGTCCTTTTCATCCTTCACCAACTGATAGTATTCCGGCAGTATCGCCAGGGCGCCTGCTGCGGTGTCGGTCCGCGTGGCCAACTTGCTGTCCAGGCGGAATCCATAAGTAAGCGGATCTGTCACAACAGAACGCACAAAAGAGTCTATGGCAATCGGAGCGTATTCCTCTTTTGGGACATGGGGCATGCGTATGCTAAAGCCTGATGCACGTCGCTCGGTGAGCTTGTTTACGTACGTCCCCTGCGGGTCAATGCCGTCGACCGGATCGCCGCCATTCAGCCAGGCCTCAACGCCGTCCCAGAGCGCCTTCTTGCTGTAGGACGTGATGCGGTGCAATACCACGGAATTGCCGTCCGCTCCCACGGGGAATTGCGTTTGTGCGATTCGGGCGTAGGTCCGGCCCTTCGAGTCCGTGGCCTGGGAGCATTGGATGTGCTGCGTTTCCATTGAGAAGATCCTCCTGTTCTCGGAGGGACGGCTATCAAAAAACATGCCGCTCAGGCGAGGATCGTCCACGGACGGGCGGGACCAGAAATACGGGGTGAAGAAGGCGACCGGACCTTTGAAGTTGCCGGTGTTCAGGAACAAGGTCCAGCATTGATTTCCAGTCGGCACGTTTGTGCCGGCGGTGGTCGTTTTCGCCTTTGTCAGCGGCAACGGCAGATACCCGGAGCCAAACAACTGGCCGCAGGTGCCCTGCTTGAGATTCAGGCCGTCGGGAGGCCACACCAGCCAGGGACTCAGTTGCGTGATGCCGTACTTGCCTTTCGGCTCTGCCCAGCTCCTTCCTTTTCCGGCGCCGGGGCCGTTGGCCCAGGCGACGAAGTTGAGCGCCACGCCGCCCATGATGAACTTCGGCGTCTCCGTGGCATACTCCGTGTCCCGCCACCAGCCCAGCCCGCCCTCGATATCCGAATACAGCCTGAGTCCCTCAGGCGCGGGCTTGTCGCGATGAGGATGCATCCACGTGCCGAACAGGCCCGACTGGAAACTCTGTCCGGGATACTCACGCAGCAGCGGCCACGCTGCCGCGTACATGGAGTATCCGGCATCATAGGTCTCTGGCCCCGGCACCCAGGGCCCCGCCAGATGTCCGCCGACGTTTCCCTTATGGATCGTGCCCTCTTCGGCCCACACCCGCGTGCTGAGCGCAATCACTGCCACGCTGACACACAACACGCACCTTTTCATCATAACCTTCATCATGGATTCTCCTTTTCATCCTGTCGCCTTACGGCGGGCCACCACACTTCTCGCCATCAACTAATGATGCGCTGCACGAGCGACTCACTTCTTCTGCATCTCCAGTATGGCCTGGGCAAAAGCCTTGCCCATCAGGGCAAAGGTCTTGGCGCAGCCGAGGTAGTGGTAGCCGGCGTTGGAGGCGCCGCGTTTCCACATCGCTTCCTCCTCAGGGGTGATCAGCTTGGCTCGATACTCCTTGAGAAAGGCCTGCTGCTGCTGTTTGGTCATCGTGCCGTCTTCGCCCATGTATTTGTCTCGCAGCGAGTAGGCAATCGGGTGCCTGGAGGATATTACATTCCACGGAATGGTTTTCCCTCCCGTCAAGTGGGCCGCCCCCTTGAGCAGGTCTAACTTGTCTGCAATGTCCGCAAGAGGCTTGTTCCAGAAGGGCGCGGTCTGCACGGCGAAGACATTGCCTTTGAACTCGGGCATCTCTGCCGGAGCCGCCATGGCCGGCCGTAAATTGGCAGCCCCGCCTGTGGCCTTATCGCCGCCGACGCCGATGACACCGATGACGAAGGGCATCTTGGGTGCGCTGAGGTCTTTGCGGACGTCACGAATGAAGTCCGCCATCCACTCGCTGTATTTCGCGTATCCGCCGGGTTTTTTCCCGTCTGGATACGTTGCGCCGTCAACCATGTCGTTAAAGCCCTGGAGCCAGACGAAGCCGGCGATCTCGCAGCCCTGCTTCGGGTCGTAGTCCGGCACGACGCGTTTGGGATCGGCTAAGATCTTTTTGACATGATCCATCATCAGCCGGTAATAACGCCCCGTCGCCTTCGCCTTGTCAGCCTTGGCCTGTGCCACGTCCTTGCCCTGCTTCTTGAGGCCCTCCAACTGCGCATCATTGAATTCGTACGGTCCGGCGCTGGGCGGGCGGAAATCGGTGTTCAAGCTTTTGCCGCCCCACGCAGTCTTGATGAGCAGAATGGGCGCATCCGTGAACTTCTGCATGTAGAGGCCAAAGGTGAACTCCGGCCCGATTTTCGGCCCGTTCTGGCTCGCGCCAAAGCCGGTCGTGAGTCTTCCGGTCTGTTCCGCGTCGGCACAGCCAATCGAGGAAATCCACACCCGCTCGCAGACCTTCGGCGAGCCATCGGCGTTCTGCATCTCCGCCAGCATCGGCTGCATGGCCGGGTCCATGCCGATGTGCTCAAAGGTGCTGACCTTGGCATGGCCCTGCATGTTCGACTGTCCTGCGAGGATGAAGACTTTCAGCGGCTTCGCTGCCGCCGTGGCACAGGGGACTGCGGGCAGCGTGGCCAGAAGGAATACGGGAATGAGTTGAAGTGTGTGTTTCATGGTTCAGGTCGGGTTCGGGTGGTTTATTCTTTCGCTGCTTGTCGGGTGACGATGGGGACATAGCCCGCCTCCAGGCTCGGCGGCGGAGTGACCAGCAAGGCCGGGTCAAGTTCGGCCAGTTTGCCAAACGCGGGCGGGGCCAGGTAGTCCCGGTCTTTCTTCCAACTCCGGTGGAGTTTTTCCACGCGCGCCTGCAAGGCCTCCCGTTCTTGAGCCGTCAAGTCGGCGTTCAACATGGCGGGCTGGTCGGCGAAACGATACCAATAGTAGGTCACCACACTGCCGTCGCCAGGGTGCGCCTGAAATGGGCCGGCTTTGGGGCCGGGTTTCTTCCAGCAACTCGCCGCATCCTCGGGCGTGACATAGGACTTGGGGCGTCTCCCGGTGGGCCGGTCGAACTGCGCCTTGGTCAAACCCGTTTCCGCCGGGACGTCTTCCGCCCGCACCGGGACCCATTGGGGTTTCGCACCACTCTTCACCAGGTGGAAATACTCGGGAAGTTTCACCAGCGGACCATTCTTGGAATCGGTCTGCTTCACGACTTTGAGATCCCAGCGATAACCGAAGGTATTCGGATCCGCCGCCATCGGCGTCGCGAAGGAAGTCCACGCCAGGGGCGCCTTCTCTTCCTTGGGAGTGCCGTCGGGATAGATTCTCCAAGTGGCCCCTCCTTTGCCGGTGAACTGATGCAGGATGGCACCTTCAGGATGAATCGCGCCGCCGGCCGCGGCCCCACCGTCGAACCAGGTCTTCACCGCGTCCCAGAGCGCCTGCTTGTTGTAGGAGGTGATGTGATGCACGAGCCGTGATTCGCCGTTGGTCCCACAGGGAAAGAAAGTCGGGGCGATGCGGGCGTAAGTCTCACCCTTGGCGTCAACGGCCTGAATGCTGGGGACATGCTGCGTCTCCATCTGCAAGGCCCGGTTGGGATTGGAGGGACGGCTATCCAGAAGCATCCCACTGAAGCGCGGCTCCGCGACCGCACCGCCGGACCAGAAATAGGGGGTGAAAAACGCTACCGGGCCTTTGAAATTCCGCGTGTTCAAAAAGAGCGTCCAGGATTGGTCCCCGGTCGGGATGTCCTTGCCGGCGGTGGTGCGCTTGGCCGGGGTGAGTGGAAGCGGCAGGTAACCATAGCCGAACAGCTCGCCGCAGGTGCCCTGCTTGAGATTCAAGCCATCGGGCGGCCAGAGCAGCCAGGGGCTGAGTTGCGCCACACCGTATTTG
>Ga0315287_10005880_pt1 | contig 12132 bp, 10 predicted proteins | sample YL17G11_0_MG_FD_205037 | JGI IMG/M metagenome (GOLD analysis project Ga0315287, IMG submission 205037) | Sediment microbial communities from Yellowstone Lake, YNP, Wyoming, USA - YL17G11_0 | ecosystem: Environmental > Aquatic > Freshwater > Lake > Sediment | place: USA: Wyoming | collected...
CTGCGGCCGACCATGACGTTTGACCCCGTGAGTGGACTCCCATCACTGTCGCTGGATGCCGCAGTTGGCCTCAAACCGGAGTCGATCGACGGGCTCTTCGGTCTCTTTTCAGAACGGGAATTCCGCAACTCGGTGGTGGTGATCGATGAGTTTCAGGACCTGCTCAATCTTCCGGATGCGCGCCAGGTGCTCGCGGTGATGCGCAGCAAGATACAGTTCCTCAAGAGTGTCCCGTTTGTCTTCTGCGGCAGCATTCGCGGTAAGATTCACACAATCTTCAACGATGCCGATAGTCCATTCTTCAAGTCCGCGCTCCCGTTGGAGGTCGGCACCATCGATCGAGCGGCCTTCAAGGCTTTCATAGCGAGCAAGTTTGCCGGCGCAAAAATCAGCGTCTCCCCGTCCATGGTCGATCGGCTGCTTGGTCTCACCCACGAGAACCCGGGAGACACTCAGCAGCTATGCTCGGCCATCTACAACGTCACCAGTCCACGCGATACGGTTGGCGAAGAAACCGTGCAGCAAGCCCTGCGGCATATCTTCGCGGAGGAGTGCAAGGGATACGAATCGCACCTTGCACGAATCACCGGAATGCAGTTGCGGGCCATACGCACTGTTGCGCGGATCGGTGGCGCGCGCATCCTTTCTGCGGACTTCATGACAATGAGCGGCATTCGCCACCCGTCAACTATCAAGAAGGCACTCTCCCGCCTGGAGGAATTGAAGATTCTGTTCACCGCAGCAGGGGAGTACAAGTTTGTGAACCCGTTCTTCGCACAATGGCTGGTGTGGAAGGACTACTGATCTCGCCGAAAAAAGTGGAGATGGGTCCAGTTGACCGAGCCCGGACGCCAATGTCGTTTGGTCTGGACGAGCTGCCTGGTCTTGTTGGCAAAGCCGGGATACTGGAGCTGCACGAGCTGCAAGGTCTTGTTGGCAAAGCCGGGATACTGGAGCTGCACGAGCTGCAATGTCTGGTTGGCAAAGCCGGGTGGCGCGTCAAGGTGCCTTGCAGGTTCGGTGCACCGGTGCGCGACACCCACGGACATTCGTGCCGGTGTGGGATCGTGCATCCCGTCTGATTTCTGGGCAATTGTGGCCTGTCAATCGGCGCCGCAGCTTCCACGAACCCGGGGATCCCACAAATCACCACTGCCCGCGGGTGTCGCGCACCGGGTGCATTCATGGCTACCACCGCTACCCCGGCGCGCCACACATTCGGCTGGGCTCAGTGCGGTGCCCGGCTTTGCCACTCAGACCGCTCCGCCTTTGGCTGGTGCAGCCCATTCGGTTGCTTGATTCCTTGATCGGCAGAAGGGTATACTTCCATATCCGGTAGCGCTCAACGCGTAACCTGCTGATTGTGCAGACGAAAGACCTGTCCGGCCGCGTCTACCGCGCATCTCTCCAATGAAAACACCACTACTCACCAGGAGGTTCTCAATGTCAAGGCAGCGCATTGTCAAATTGTGCGCGCTGGTCGTGCTCGGGTATTGCGCGTGTGCATCTGCACTCATTGCGCGAGTCGATTCCGGTCAGGCCATGGTGTGGCAGAAGGCCACCGGCGCGTGGGCCCCGATTGTCGATAGCGTTGACATTGCGGCAGGAGACTCCCTGGGCAGCGATCAGGCAATGTCTGCCATACTCCGTCTCTCCGATGGATGCGCGCTGCTTGTCAAAGGACCTTGCCGCGTGTCCAGCGACGGCGCGGATGCCGCAGCCCGCATCGGCCTGGTGCAGGGCGAGGTGCTGCTGCGTCGCGATCCGGCACTTCAGCCCACCGAGGTCCAGATAGCCGCCAAGGGGTGCATATTCACGCCGGTTGGCACAGTTGCGGCTGTCAAATTCACAAAGGCCGGCGAGCCGACCACTGCGGTACTCAAGGGCAAGATGAAGATGACCGGCCCCGACGGCAACAGCGTCACCGTTGATGCCGGCAATGTGGGCACGTTCGATGCGAACAACGCATTCAAGCAAGGCAAGCTCCCCGCCAATGCGCTGGCTGCCTTGGAGAAGTGGTCGGGTGTCAAGTACGAGGCTGCGGCGACAGAGCCAAGTCCGGCTCCTGCGCAGCCTGCGGCCGCTGCTTTGGCCCCCGCACCTGCAACGCCCGCCGCTGCCCCTGCGCCGACTCCGGCTGCAGAGCCCGCAAAGGCCGCCGAGACCGGTGCCAAGCCGTCTGACGGCGCAAACGCGGTCGCGTCAAGCGGCACCGAACCTTCTGCGGCGCCTGCCGACACCAGCACGACGGCTCCTGCGAAAGACGCCGACAAGGAGAAGAAGGACAAGGCTGCCGGAGATAAACCCGTGTGGGGCCTGAGCGCAGGGCCTGTGACCGTAGGCGACGAGATCTGGACGCGCATCTGCTTCTCCGGCGATATCCCGCTCTGGAAATTTGGCATCGGCCTGGACGTTGAGCTGTTCCTGAATGCTGATGGGCAGTTCGACTCCAAGGGATGGGAGTTTGGCAAGAATACCTGGCAGGAGACCATGTTCCGCAAAATTCGCTACCTGCGCTTCGGGCATGAGAACGATCACCTCTTCGTCAAGTTCGGCGGCCTGGAGCAGGTGACGCTGTCGCATGGGTTGGTGGTGGATCGGTTTACCAACATGCTGCACTATCCGGACCAGAAGCTTCTCGGACTGCAGTTCTACCTCAATGACCTTACCGAAGTGGGCCTCTCACTGCAGACGGTGATTGCTGACTTCCTGGACTTCCGGGACGATGGTGGTGTGATCGCGGGTCGGTTGGCGCTGAAGCCGCTGAAGTTCACCAAGGCTCCGATTATCAAGGGACTTGATATCGGCGTGCTGGGTGTGACGGATCTCAACCAGTATGCTCCGGCTCGCCATTGGAACTACGATCTGCCGACTCCGCTCAAAGACACGATGGCACTCGACCACGACCTTGACAACATCATGGACGGTTCCTCCGTGGAACGGCTCAACCAACTCATATACGGCGACTCGCTGACGCCTGGACGGCGCGATTCTCTCATCGCCCAAGGTAAGTACGATACTCTTGTGCAGAACAGGGACTACTGGGCAAAGAAACACGAAGACCCGTACTCCATCGGTGGCCTGGACATGACGCTCCCGCTCATCGCCGGCAAGGTCATCGGTCTCGACCTGTACGGCCAGTATGCCATGATCCTCAGCAAGCCCGCACAAGGCGCCATGCCCGGCGAGCGCACCAGGGGCTGGGGCATTGGCGCTCCCGGCGTCGAAGCACGCCTGGGCCCTGCATACCTCCGTGTTGAGTACCGGCACACCAACGGCGACTTCGTGCCGTCGTTCTTCGGCCCGTACTACACCGACGAACGGCTTCGCCGCATCGCCATTGACAGCATCAACACCAGGATCGTCTCCAAGGAGCAATGGGTCCGCGCTAATGGCATGAAGAACCTCAACGGCATCTACGGCCAGGGCGGCATCAACATCAAGAAAGTTCTGCTCCTCTCGGCAACCTACCAGTTCCTGATTGGCAAAAAAACCGTCGACTCCCTTGACGCCCCGACCGATCATCGGTACGAGGCAACAGCCGGAATTGGTGAGCTGGTGATCAGCAAGATCCCCAAACTCAAGAAGGTTGAGGCGTACTACTACAAGACCAGTGTGATGACCTACGAGAATCCGAAGAAGCCGGGTCACTACGACAAGTTCTTCGAACCCACTCCCGACACCTACTACGGGTATCGTCTGGGCCTGGAGATCATCAAAGGCGCAGGTCTTGTCTGGGATGCCCGGTACACCTTCGAGTACGACAAGAAGGGCAAACCCAAGCAGAAAGTGAGCAACGTGGGTATTCAGGCATCACTTACTTTCTAGAGTAGTGTAGCCGGCGTGGTGGACGGTGTCAAATCCCCCACAGAGCGCACAGATGCCACAGAGAGTTCGTCTCGTCCTCGGGTGACGCGCGCAGATGGTGTCCCCCCCTTGGCCACCGCGACTCTCTGAGGTCTCTGCAACCTCCACGGCACGACCACCGATGCCTGAAAGAACCGAATGAGCCAGACTTCATCGCGCATGCTCTCGCGCGTTCGAAGAAAATTTCCGATGCAGGTGTCGGCCATCCCCAAGCGTGGCCGGATCCGCGTGGTGCTTGCTGTGGCGGTGATCGTCGCTGCAATCATGGGGTTCAGTCGGCGCGGCAACTCCACATCATCGCAGCCCGTCAATAAACCATCAGCAGTAGTACCCCCCAAGCCCGCATCGGCTGCGCCGACCGCCCCGCAAGTCGCTGCACCCCCTCCAAAGCCGAAGACCTCCTGGTTCACCCCGTTCTCAGCCGTGGCTCCAACGCTCAGAAGCGTTGGCAACTCGCTCACCGAGCCTGAACTTGCACTCATGCTTCGCGAACACCCGCCCACAGCGGGCGCATCGGTTGACACACTCAACCTCGGGCGGCAGTCGGTTGTGGTTCACTACAGCATCGACGCGGATGCGCAGGATTTCACCGCGCGTCTGATCAAGCAGTACCAGCCTCGGTACGCAGCAGCCGTGGCCATTGAGCCGTCAACCGGCCGCGTGCGCGTGCTGGTGTCATTTACCGGTGACGGCCAACCGTCGCTTGGAGACCGGCTCTACTGCAAGAGCATCTTCCCCGCAGCCTCCGTGTTCAAGGTCGTGACCGCCTCTGCTGCCATGGAGAAGGCCGGGCTCACGCCCGAGAGCCCGCTGCGGCTTGTGGGCCGCAACCATACACTGTACCGCTTCCAACTCGAGGAAGACCTCGAGGTCTCGCGCGATGTGCCGCTCGAAGAGGCGTTTGCGTATTCGATGAATCCGATCTTCGGTCGCATCGGCATCTTCATCACGGGCCGCGCAACGCTTCTTGACTATGCGCGATCATTCGGCTTTCAGCAGCAGGTGCCGTTTGTGCTGGCAACCGACACCTCGTCGATCATGCCGGTGGATTCCGACTACGCGCTTGCTGAGGTGGCATCGGGGTTCAACAAAGTGACAACGCTCTCGCCGGTGCTGGGTGCTCTCATTGCTTCGTCGATTGTGGACGACGGGAAGATGAACCAGCCCACGCTCGTTGACAGCGTGACGGACCTTCTCTCCAGAGCAACAATCTATCGCAGTCGGCCGTCGTTGTGGAGAAAGCCGATCCGGCCCGCCACCGCACTGAACATGCGAGCCATGATGTCGGAGGTCGCCCGCTACGGCACCGCACGCTCGGGATTCTCGTACATGCGGCGATCGTTCAGGTTCAACGAACTGCAGTTCGGCGGCAAAACCGGGTCGCTTGACAAAGACAGTCTGGGCAAGATCGACTGGTTCATCGGTTTTGTCAAGCATCCGACCGATCCCAGCCAGGATCTGGCAGTGGGAGTGGTGACGGTGCATGGCGACTACTGGACCGTGCACTCGAGCTATGTGGCTGCAGAGATGATGCGCCGGTATGTGCGCTCCGCGCAGCGGCGCGAGGAGGAGACGGCGGCGGACGAGACGACGCAGGGCGAGAGGACGAAGGGGTAGCAGGGGAGAGTGCGGAATGCGGAATGCGGAATGCGGAGTGGGGAGTGCGGAGTTGTGGAAGTGATCCCGACGAGATGGCAAGTGCGTTCCTGCGGAACGCCTCCTCAAGTTTGTCGAGAAGAGTCCTCAACTCCGCACTCCGCATTCCCCACTCCGCACTTGCTTCTGAGGGGACTGACACATCGTGGAGATCTGTGACATGACCGAGGAAACGCGCACTTTCCGATCTGCCTTCGTGGCACTCATCGGTCGACCGAACGCCGGCAAGTCGAGTCTGCTCAATGCAGTGCTTGGCGAAGACCTGGCTGTTGTCACCTCTCTGCCGCAAACGACCCGCAAACGCCTGCGTGGCGTGTTTACCGACGAGACTCGTCAGATTGTGTTCATGGACACCCCCGGCATGCACGACGGCAAGCATACCTTCAACAAGGCCATGGTGGGGGAGTCGGAAGATGCTCTTCGCTCGGGCGAGGCAGACGTTGTGTGCTATCTGGTGGATCTGGCGCGTGATTTTGGACCCGAAGAAGACTTCGTAGCCCAGCACGCCCAGCGCGCGGGGGTGCCGGTGGTGGTGGTGTTCAACAAGAAGGACGTGTGCCCCGACATTGACGCCAAGAAAAGCGCCTTTGCGCACCGGTATCCGCAACTGGCCAAGGCTCGTTGCATCACCGTGGCTGCCACGACCAGGGAGGCCGGTGCAGAGCTGCTGGCCGTGCTTGACGAGTTCCTCACCGTCGGTCCGCAATACTACCCTCCCGACGACTTGACAGACGAGGGGTTGCGGTTCTTCGCGTCGGAGTTCGTGCGTAAACACATCATTCTCAACACGCGCGAGGAAGTGCCGCATGCGGCATTCGTTGAGATCACGGCGTATGTGGAGAAGCCGCAGCGCCACGAGGTGGATGCCACCATCCACGTGGAGAGCGTGGGTCAGCGCGGGATCATTGTGGGGCCCAAGGGAGCGCTCATCACCAGAATTCGTGAAGGTGCGGAGAAGGAGCTCAAGAAGCTCACCGGAGTGACCGCGTCGATTCGCTGCCATATCATCGTGACGCCCGGCTGGCGCGACAGTCCGCGGTTCCTGCGTGAGATGGGATACGAGACCGAGCGGAAGAAACCCTCGCGTCATGGCGGGAAGAAGCATGACCGCGCGAAGGGCGCTAAGATGGGGACGACGAGTCCCGGCGGGGACAAGCGGGGCAGTGACGAGTTACGAGCAAGCGAGTTACGAGTTACGAACCGCTCATCTGATCCCTCAGTCGACGGTGGATCGCCGGACGCTACACCCCTCCCAGAGCAGTGCCCACCAGCGTAAGATCCGGGATGTGCGTGCAGGGGAAACGCCCCGACGCTACCGCAGCCTTCCATGCACCGCCAGTGACCAGCACAACCGCACGCGAATCAAATTTCTTCCGCAGTTGTGCTACGACCTCCGCAACTCCGCCGGCGATGCTGCAATCAACACCGGCCGCAATGCAGGATTCCGTTGACGTGCCGGGGAAACGCGCTGCTTGTTGTCGCACTATCGGGAGTTCGGAGGTCCCCCGGTTGAGTGCCGCGAGTTGCAGTGCCGCGCCAGGCATGATCACGCCCCCAACAAAGTCGCGGCCTTTGCGCAGATAGTCAATGGTGATTGCGGTGCCCGCGTCCACGACAATGGTGTCCTTGCCCGGTCGCGCGGCCTGTGCGTAGAGAAGGTCGGCGAGTCGGTCGATGCCCAGCGTGTTCGGATGCTTGTATGGGACGCGGAGACCCATCTCTGCATGGTACTGCAACGCGGTGACTCGTCCGGTGCGACGTGTGCGCAGGTCCGCGACAAGGCGCGCAGATACGCGCGGAACTACCGACGCCACAACTACGGGCACGTCAGGCCGGGCCAGTCTCCCGATGATGGCGGCGACGCCCGTGACAGCCCCTGCTGTGGGCACACTCCGGCGCTTCAGACACGCAAGACGCTGCACGTCGACAAGCCCGATGCGGGTGTTGGTGTTGCCAATGTCAATGGCAATGACGTGGTGCGGTGTGGTTGGCCTGGATTGCTTCATGCGGTTGTCCTTGCGGGCATCGGTGCGTCGTTCATACCATCCCCTCCAGTCTGCCAAGCATCTCCGCCGCCCCGATGTCCATCTTCGAAAACGCAAACCACTTCTTGCCAAGATCCCTCAACGACGCGCCAAAGTGATATACCACAGCGCCGTCAATCACAATGAATCGGTCGTGCACATTATGAAACTCTCTGATGGGGTCACGGTGTGTGGCCTTGTCCGGCCATCTTTGTTTAAGGTCACAAATTGTGACCTTAAAGATTGTGAGATCCCCCAGGTTGCGGATTGCAGCCTCAAAGAGTCGTGCTCATCCGATGACAGTTGAAACATGAATTTAGATGGGAATCTCTCGATATTCCGCTTGACCGCCTGATTCAGGGCCTTCACGTCAACTCGATACAGATCAGCCAGATCGCCATCGACCATCACCTGCATTCCTCGGATGGAGTAGATGCAGTCGTGGATTTCACCAGACCTAGCCAGCTTGTTTCCGGCCATACCAACTCCAGATGAGTGCCATCCGCAATCGTGTTGAGGTCGAATCCATCGCCTCGTCCCTGCCGTCTACACGAACCTCATGGGCCCCGAGCTAAAATACTGCGTCCCTCCCTGCACACCCAAACACAATCGTCCATCGGGCAGCACGTCGAGGATCGTGCCCGTGACATCCCCGATGGCGGCACATGCACCGACACCCAGCAATCGGGCGCGGTACTCCTCGTGCACACGTGTCTGATCCGCCACGACACGCGACGCGTACGCGTCGACGACCGCATCCAGCAGACCCGGTACGTCGTGGCGTCTGCCGGTCTCCGCCTCAATGGATGTGGCGATGGTCCGCGGTCCCTCGGGAAATGCCTGCAGTGGCACGTTGACATTGACGCCGAAGCCAATGATGAGGTGACGCGCGCTCCCGGGCATTGACTCAAGCAGAATGCCGCACATCTTCCTGCGCCCCCAGTACAAGTCATTCGGCCACTTGATGGCAAGCGGTGCCTCCGGGGCCAGCGAGCGCACGGCATCGAAGATGCCCATGATGATGGCCCGGTTGTGCGTGAAATGCGCGCCGATGTCTCCAATGGGAGCCACGATGCTGGCCCACAACCCGCCCACGGTATCGGAGAAGAACGCATTTCCACGCTGCCCGCGTCCACCGGTCTGTCGATCGGCGGAGACCACGAGGAGCCCGTTGACCGGCAGCGGCTGATAGGTCTTGACAAATGTGTTTGTTGAGTCGATTGTGGGGAAGCGGAGCCACTGCTCCACGTGGGGAGACCTCGGTGTGGGGAGGGGATTCATAGGTTGGTAATCTAGTGCACCGGGAGTGCCACTGTCAAACGGTGGTGTTCAGGCTCTGTGACGGGAGATGTGGGAGAGTGACGAGTCGTCCTGAGAAGTGAGAAGCACAGAGACCGCCGGGCTCGGACTGTTGTGCCGGGAAATGCTGAAGATCCCGTGGGTCCCGGTACTCGAGTGGTTGCGCTGCTCCGATGCCTCGGATCGGTGACCCGGCCCGTAGGGCTATCCAGACGCATTCTCCGCGTTTGCTCCCGCGACCCCCGGTCCAACGGGCCCTGTCACGACATCAGTCAAGCCACTGCCGGCATCCCCAGCACCTCTCATGAAGTATTTTCAAACGGTAACCGCACTCGTGATTCCTCCACTCCGCTCCAGAAAGCCCGGTTCATGCCCAAATTCCGCGGAAACGCTCTGCTTCCCTTGAAATTCATGCTCCGGCACACCATTCCGGCAGCGCTGAAGGATCCCAAGTCGTTTGGCACCTTTGTGCCGCTGGGGCTTCGCAAGTACTTCTCGTCGCGCGACCCGGAGAAGAACATTCCCGTGGGCATGCTGTCGCTGCGGGTCAACGAGGTGTGCAACTTGCGGTGCGGATCGTGCGGGCAGTGGGGCGAGAATGGACACCTGCGCCTCAAGCTTGAACGTGGTGAGAAACTCGACCAGCTCGACTTTGACGTTGTCAAACGCGTGCTCTTCGAGACGCGGCGCGATAAGCCGTTCTACTACATTTGGGGCGGCGAGCCCACCATGTGGAAGCCGCTGCTGCCGCTCTTTGAGGAAATGGGACGCCACAAGCTCTATGGCTCGATTGTGACAAACTGCCAGGCGCTCGACCCCATCATCGAGCCGCTCATCAACACCGGCGCGCTGTCGGTGCTCTATCTGAGTCTTGACGGGTGGGATGCCCGGTCGCAGAATCAGATGCGCTCTCCGGCCGGCGGGAAGCTTGCCGACAATTTTGAGAAGGTCATGGCCATTATTGACAAGGTGGACGCGATCAAGAAACGCCGGCGCCTCAAGGCGCCGCTCATCGTGCCCATTACCGTGATCTCAAACGGCAACTACGAGCATCTGGCCGACATCCACCAACTTGTTGCAGACAAGACGCAGCTCCATCCGTACTACTTCGGCTGGTTTATCACCGAAGAGGACGCGGCGAAGCACGAGAAGGTGTTCGAGAAACGGTTCGGCTACCCTCCCAAGAATCATCGCGGGTATCTCAAGTCGTGCTTCAACGACGTCGATCCCAAGGTGACTGCGGCTCAGATTGCCGAGGTCATCCGCGTGTCGAAGGGTCGTGAGTCGGTGCCGCATATTATTCCCGATATCTACAGCGAGGCGCAGATTCGGCGGTACTACGCCGATCACTCGTGGAACTGCGGATATCCTTCGTGCGAGAGTATTTACATGCAGGCAGAGATCTCTCCGGACGGTCGCATTACGCCCTGTCGCGACTATCAGGACTATACATGCGGCAATATCAACTTTGAGACGTTCTACGACATCTGGCATGGCGAGAAGTTCAAGACCTTCCGCCGCAAGATGAAGCAGGGGCTCATGCCCGTGTGTACGCGGTGTTGCGGGCTTCAGGGCTTCTGACACGTCAGCCCGCACCTCTCCCGGCACCTCACCCGGCGGCGGAACTGACCTATTTTTCCTGAATCCGGGAGGCCGCATTCCGGCTCACCGCAGGAGATCCGCCCATGATCGCGATCATCGACTACGATGCCGGCAACCTCACCTCTGTCAAACGCGCGCTCGACTCGCTTGGCGTGCCCTCGGTGGTGACTGCCGACGCCGATGCCGTGCGCAATGCCGAACGCATCATCCTTCCCGGTGTGGGGCATGCAGGCACAGCGGTGCGCATTCTGCGGCAGCGGGGGTTGGACAAGGCCCTGCGTGAGGCCTTCGCAACCGGCAAGCCCATCATGGGCATCTGCCTGGGCGCACAGATCATTCTCTCCCGCTCCGAAGAGGGCAACACCGAGTGCCTGGGGCTGATTGACGGCACCTGCCCGCGGTTCAGCCTCACTAACCCTGCGCTCAAGGTTCCGCACATGGGATGGAACGCGGTCACCATCAAGCACAACCACTTTGTGCTCAAAGATGTGCAGCCGGGCGATGAGTTCTACTTCGTGCACTCGTACTATCCGCTGCCCGACGAGCCCGTGCGCGTGCTGGCCACCAGCGAGTATGAGGTGACATTTCCGGTTGCCGTCGGCAGCCGCAGTCTGGTTGCCACGCAGTTTCACCCGGAAAAATCGGGTCGCATCGGGCTGCAGATCCTGAGGAACTTCACCATGTGGGATGGCGCCCCATGTTGAGCAAACGCCTGATATCGTGCCTGGACGTGCGCGACGGCAAGCTTGCCAAGAGCGTGAAGTTCGTTGACACAAAGGACATCGGCGACCCCGTGGTCACGGCGAAGCGGTACTACGACGAAGGCCTGGACGAACTTGTCTTCTACGACATCACTGCGTCGTCGGACAAGCGTGGAATCATGCTTGACGTGGTGAGTGCTGTGGCTTCGCAGGTGTTCATTCCGTTCTCGGTGGGCGGAGGCCTGCGCAGCGTTGACGATGCGCAGAAGGTGCTGCTTGCCGGGGCCGAGAAGGTCAACTACAACTCGGCTGCCGTGGAGAGCCCGCAGATTATTGCCGATGCGTCAAAGGCCTTCGGGGCGCAATGTGTGGTGCTCTCCATGGATGTGCGGCGGGTGGCGCCGGTGGCGGCGATCCCCTCGGGCTACGAGATCGTCACGCACGGCGGCCGCACCCCGCGCGGCATCGATGCCATCGAGTGGGCACGTCGGGGCCAGGACCTCGGAGCAGGGGAGCTGGTGGTCAACTCCATCGATGCGGACGGCACCAAAACCGGCTACGAACTCACACTCACGCGCCTGGTTGCGGAGGCTGTTGCCATCCCGGTCATTGCCTCGGGAGGTGGCGGAAAGCCGGAGCATCTGTACGACGTGCTCACCGTCGGCAAAGCAGACGCCGCACTCGTCGCGTCAATGCTGCACTACGGCGAGTATGGCATCCGGCAGATCAAAGAGTATCTGCACGGCAGAGGCGTGAAGATGCGCATGAAGTGGTAGTCGGGCGTCGGGTCAAGACCGTCCAGATCTCCGACAGACGACGCTGCAACCCCGGTTCGACCAACACCCATCCAGGAGAATACGACCCATGTCCGCACTCATCCCTTTCGGCGCCCGCAGCGGCTTCCAGATCCCCCGTGTCAACATCGGCGCCATGCGTTTGCCGGGTGACACCGACGAGGCGGTCGCGCTCATCCGCCATGCTAT
>Ga0315287_10005881_pt1 | contig 12131 bp, 19 predicted proteins | sample YL17G11_0_MG_FD_205037 | JGI IMG/M metagenome (GOLD analysis project Ga0315287, IMG submission 205037) | Sediment microbial communities from Yellowstone Lake, YNP, Wyoming, USA - YL17G11_0 | ecosystem: Environmental > Aquatic > Freshwater > Lake > Sediment | place: USA: Wyoming | collected...
TTTTGTTCCTGTAATGCCATTTTTTTAATATTGATTGCAGCATTAATATCTCTATCATGAGTAGTACTGCAACTTTCACAAGTCCATGCCCGGTCTTTTAACACCAAATCGTGGTTGATCGTTCCACAGATAGAACACATTTTACTTGACGGTTCAAACCTCCCAATCTTTAAGATTGTTTTACCGAAATTATTACATTTGTATTCTAACTGACGGAAGAATTCTGACCACCCAACATCTGATATTGACCGAGCTAGACAATGGTTTTTCAGCATCCCGGTAATATTCAAAGTTTCAACTGCAATAGCTTGGTTCTCGCTCACATATTTATAAGAGTGTTGATGCAGGAAATCTGACCGTTGATTTGCAATCTGTTCATGTAATATTGCTACTTTACAGATAGCTTTTTTACGGTTATTTGAACCTTTAACTTTCCGGGCTACTAATTGTTGTAAATGTTTTAATCGAGCTAATGAATTTTTCAGGTATCGGGGATTATCTACTTTATCCCCGGTTGAAGTTACTAAAAAACTTGTTAGTCCGACATCTATACCAATAGTAGTTTTACTATTGAATGGTGCAGGTTCAGGTTTTTTCAAACCATCATCTACCAACACCGAAATATAATATTTGCCGGTATTTGTTGCAGATACCGTTGCTGTTTTTAACAGACCGACAAATGTCCGGTGTAATATAGTTTTAACGATCCCAATCTTGGGTAGTTTAACTTTATTATCACCTTGTAAAACTTCATAATGCTGTGGAACTTGGAATGATTGTACCGGATTCTTTTTAGATTTGAATTTTGGAAAATCTGCTTTTCTCCTAAAGAAATTCTTAAACGCCGTTTCAACATTCCGATTTACAGCTTGTAATGATTGGGAGTTGGTATCACCCATCCATTCAAATTGTTTTTTTAATTCGGGAATCATCATATTTAAATCATACATGTTCAATGACTTGTTTTCTGACTGATATGCTTTAATTTTTTGTTCTAATGACCAGTTATACAAAAACCTGCAAGTACCAATATGTTGCCAGATCTGTTTGACCTGTTCTGTAGTAGGATACATTCGATACTTATACGCTTTTAGCATATTACTTAACATTTGTTTTATTAATTATTAAAGGTTGCGATCAATTTAGTACACAGCAATTCATCCCCAGCCTAAAGGCAGGGGTTTTCTTGCATTCATCAGATAAAATTTCAACCTCACATTTTTTCGTCATACAATCTCCTCAATAAGTACAGGGGTTCTCTCTCCTGCATACAAACCAGCAATATTAAATTCAAAATATTCGATTGCCTCATCATATGTCATACAATCGCGCATCAGCATCTCAATAATTTTATCTTTCCTATAACATACGAATGCTTTGTGAAAGATATATCCGATACCGGTAAACGCCTCATCCAGACCATCATACACAATAAGATCTTCTCCTTCGTCCGGGTAATATTCCATAATATATTGTTTTATATTGATCATAATTTCTCCGGTAATGAAAAAAATGGATCACATTCGCGAATCCATTTTGTTAATTCATCTATCAATCTTTTCTGCACTTCAACCTGTAATTCCAAATCATTTATTTTTTCTTCCTGTGTTATCATCGTTTTCCACCTTTCATACTTGCTTTTTTATCAGGTTTCGCTGGTTTATCAGTTTTCCTTCCCATATCTTTTGAAACACGTTTTGCTTTTTTATCAGGCTCCTTATCGGGCTTTACTTCAACTTTTGGCTCGGTTTTAATTACAGGCATTTTTATTACAGTTGCTTTGGCACCACCAATTGCACCACAGACAACACACCTGTATTGTCCCGCCTGTGTTTCATTTCCTACACGATTTCCTATACCATATACAGAATCCTGAAATTCATGTTTACACGTACATTTTATAATTGTTGTTGACATCAGATCACCACCTTCCCATTTTTAAATTTATTCATAAAATACCTGCTCATTGTCGGCTCAACCTGTTCATTATACTTTGCATTGGATTTTTTATCATATGGCGTATGAGGAGGATTCGTCAGGAATATTGCAAGCTGGCATATCAACATTTCGGCATATAACCTGATAGGTCTTACATTTACATTACTGATTTCCAGTGTTACCGTTCCTCCAAACCCACTGTCAATCCACCCACCAGTCTGGTGAATAGTCAAACCAATCCGTGCCAAAGAACTTTTTCCTTCAACGCGCGCAGCATAAAAATCCGGTAATTTAATATACTCCAGTGTCCTTGCCAATATAAAATCTCCGGGATTAATAATAAATGTTTTGGCATTCCACGTCGTCCGTATATCCTTTCCAACAGTTTCACAATCATAAGGATCAATTACCACATCCGATTTTAAATAGGTAAGGAACTGGTCCCCCAATCTCAAATCAACACTGTTTGAACTGATAAGTGTCGCGTCAAACGGTTTTATAACCAGTTCGCCCGAATCTACCGCATTTTTAATCTCCCAATCACATAACAATGACATGCATTCTCCCAATCGACAAATATACATTTGACCATATACCTGCCAAAAAATTTAAAAGATTATTCCCTGCGCACTACAATGAATGCAATTGCACCAAGACCGATAAGTGCCATAAATGCACCATACCCCGGAGATTTGGTCGGAGTAGGCGTAGGTGTTATGGCAACAGTCGGTGGAACAGTTGCCGGAACAGTCACGATAACCGGGGCTGTTACAATTGCAACAGGAGTCGGAGTCGGAACTGTAGTTGAAGCACCAGTTATAATATTAAATAATGTCGTACCAGTCGTCCCCTGAGTAATACCCTGAGCCGTGACAATATATTCATCTACCTTAAATGTAGAGGTGTCAATATCCAGAGAGAATTTATTCAGCCCACTGTCACCTTTTACGACTTTCACTGTTTGTGTTACACCTGCAAATTCACCACTCTGGGTTTTTGCAGTCGGTTTGAAAGAAGAAGAATATGCTTCGACCATGATATCATCATCTATAGCAAGATTTGTCCTTCCATTCAAAGTAAACCTGTCACCAATATGTTTATCACCAATTGGATCAATGACAATCAACGGCTCTTCAATAAGAATATTCAGCTTGGTGTAAGTATCATCAACATTTGGATCATTGATGGCCTGAACCAGTGCTTCTGCGGCATCTGTTCCTTGAAGACTTCCGCTACCATACAATTTAAAGATGTTAAGACCATCACTTGATGTTGAACTGGAAAGTTGTTTATTATAAACATATGCATCACGAATGTCTATATCAAAAACATTATTCTGCATCGGGTGCTGAACAACAATAAAATATTGCCCGGTCGCCATAATATCAGTCTCGCCCGATTTAATTTCATATTTATAGGTTGAATCTGAGTCTACAGACTGGGTAAACCGCTTTGCATAATTCTTACCAAGGATCCAGATAGCAACCCCAGAAGACGGGTTACCTTCAGCATGTCCTTCAATAAAGACCGGGTCACCTTTGGCAACAGATGGTTGTGAAGCAGCAGCAGATACAAATGGTTTCTTAATTGTTACTGAAACCGTTGCATACGAAGTATCCTGTAACTTACTCCTGTCTACAGGTTTACTGACTGCATATACCGTATACGTCCCAGAATCGAGATCAATACTCGCAGTTCCCCATGTATATTTAAAGATATTATCGCTATCAACTACTACGTCCTTAAAAGTAGATTCATCACCACTAACTACAGACTCGCTTGGCTCATTAATGCGAGCACCATTTGAGTCCAGATTCGGGCCTGTTATAAACAGGAACGTATCAGCCGATTCAGTATTAGTACCAGACAGCTTGATCTCTTCTCCAAGGTAGTAACTCCCGTCACCACTTGCAGCAAGAGTAACTCCGCCTTTTCCAACCTTTACATCAACTTCATCACTCTTTGTAGTTCCGCCAGTAGTTTCAACACGAATTGTATATTTCTGATCTTTCGTATTACTCGATGTAGTAAATTCTACAACACGCATTCCTGAACTATCTGTAGTAACCAATGCGAAATACGGATTATCAATTGTATGATTCACATCACTCACCCATGCCACATCATCGACAACCAGTACACCATTCTGGTATCTATAACCAGCCGTATTGGGATCAGATACATTAACACCCGATTGATAAGCATTTATCATTGGGGCACGTGAACTATTGTCATTACCCATAGAATGTGTACCTCGCACCCATACATTGTACGAAGTAGATGCCTTTCCTGTAATTGTTACAGAAAACGGTTTACCGCGCACAATAGAATCTTTATTTGAGTTAATTTTCAGATTATCTGATCCAAGAGTTACAGTAACAACCGATGAAACAGTCTTTCCAGTATATGCCGCACCAGCATTCCGGTAATTCTCTCTCATATTATTAAGAAGTGACTCTACTGTAATCAAATAATTTCCTGACTGGTATACACGCTGACCATTAGTAGTTGCACCAGTATTCCAAATACCATTCCATTGATAGTCTGTTGAATTTACAAATAATTTCTGAATAGGTACAGAAATTTTATCCGGAGTTTGTAAAGCAGTATATTCCGCCCCACTTTCAGATTTTACAATAATATTCATAAATCCTTTATCTCCAGAATTCGTTATATTAACAGGATAATATTTCCCACTTTCAAGAATTTCACGTTTATCATCTAATACAATATTAGTCTTAATTTTAAATGTGACATTTGTTCCTGCAACTATAGTTTTTCCACCAACATCATCATTAAATTCAGTCATTACATTAAGTGAAAGTGAAGGATCTTTAACATAAAACGCAGTACCATTTCTTGTCATATCAGATTTAAGATGATACCATGTACCTGTATAAAGTCCAAATTGACTCTGTGAAATTGAATAACTTTCAGGATTGGATACAGAATCTGTAGGAAAAGGAGAACTACTATCTATTACAGCCCCCGCCGCCCAATAACCAAGTTTTGCATCCCCATCCATAGCATGTGTGATATCCAAATTCTCTTCACCTATAAATACGGTAGCTCCCGCGTTAATATACCTCCCGGCTTCTACTTTTGTAGCCGCCACTGGTAATATCATTAACATAATTGCTACAAAAGCAATCGTTATAATCATCATGTAATTTTTACCCATAATTTTCCTCCAGTTACATTATTTAATTCTCTACCATTCCACCGGAATATGTAGTTATGTTGAATTTTTAACATAATAAGCATTGTGATTAAACTTGCTTTATATAAATTAACGTTTGATCATAAAAAGGTTATTACAATTTTTGCGTGATCCTTACCGTCTCTCCACAACTTGGACATGGCACGATAATATCCGGCTTGGATGAAAATCCGTCCCATGTGTACGTACCTGATGCATGTGCCTTGTCATTCCAACATACATATATTACTTTTTTAGATTCATTGTATTTTTCCATGTTTTTCCCTCCCAATATTTTGATTTATCTTTCAATAATTCTTTGATTTTTTTCATTTAACCGTAACAATAATTCTACACTAACACGCCCTGCTCATCCAGTGGCCGATGGCGTACCGAAGCCAAATTTATCTACTTCAGCCATCATATCTTCAATATCTTTATCAGACAATCTTTTCATATACTCTCCGAAACCAGTTCATTTTTAGATTTCTCCCACAAACGTAAAACAAATTCCTAAACTAAATGCAGCACTGCACAATGCATTTACAAGATATAATGTACTTTTTTTTCATGCGCTCTCTTCATCATCCGAATCCATCATTTCCCTCCTTTAAGTTTCTTAAGAATATTAATAGTCCCACTCGACATAACAATTTTCCATCGTTTAGCTCCTACATAACTTCTGACATATTCTGCCATATCATCTCCACTCATGAACTCAGGCATTATATTCCTTTCAACAGTAATTGGATTCGTCCGCTCATCATCTCTAGCATAATCTCCATCATCATCCTTATTGTACACAACTTTCTTATTTATAACAACTTCTTTTACATGACTCATTTCAACATTATAAATAATCTTCATTTTTAACCTCCGATAATCATTTATATATATGTGGTTATTCCACAATCTTTACATTTATACCTCAGGTTTGTTTCTGCAAAACCATGCTCTGTGATATTTGACGATCCGCAATGTGGACACACCTTATATCCAAAAAGCACTTTGATTGTTGGAATTATAGATCTCCGTTCCATACATTACTATTTAGATGTTCATATATTTAATCGTAGCGAATATCAGGATTCTATAGCATAATCACCACTCTTGAAATTTCTCTTAAGAAAAGCAGGAACCATGCGATCATGCATACTCAATCTCCCGACAAAATAATTTCCACTTTCAAAAATATTTGTTTCATCATCACTGTTATATGCATCCTTAATCACCTGTCTGAATTCTACAATCTGGTCACTTGTCATCAGATTTTTATAAATACAAAAACTGCTTGATGAACTGTTACTTACAAATCCGTATCGTATTTTCATTCGTTATCATTCCCCATTTCAATATATGAATCTTTATCAAATATAAATGCCTTTAACTCATCCATACTGGAAAAAATTTCATTACTTTTTCCAATAGACTGATCAATATATGAAAAACTCTCACAATAATCTGCAAACGGATTAATCAAACATACAAGTTCCAGACCTGTTACTTTTTTTACAACTTCTTTAATCATAGATATCCAGTCATCTCTCTTTTGATATTGTGCCTGCATCCATGCAAAAGCAATACGTCCTTTGGTATGTCTGGTACAACCAGACCATCCAAACTGATATGAACCAGTGACACAAATCCTTTCACCGTCAGGCCATGGTATTTCCAATGTCCCGCTACGTCCAATCACTACAAATGATGTAGATGAACTATTACTTACAAATCCAATCCTTATCTTCATAATTTATCCTCACAATTTTTTATATGACTGTTAGCAAGCACGGTAAGCCTGCTTTCTTCATCCAAACCTGCTTTTTTAACAGCAAATTCTTCTTTTAATATTTTAATTGCATCACATGTTGCCCGTTTAATCTGATCTTCAAATGAGCTATTATCCCAGAATAACCGTGATATAAAATCTGTATGTACACATACTGTACCTGCACATGCGCGAGCGGGATAACTCCCATCTCCAAATCTTGCCATTACATAATAGTGAGTATCTTTTAAGCAACTTCTTGACACTTCGATGTTAATATTTTCATTCATCATTTTACCCTCACTTTTTAATATATGTTACACACCCGACAACAGATGTGAAAAACTTTCTGTCTTTCGTCAACAACATCATCCCATAAACACAATAATCATTCTTACCACTTTCATCATCATATTCTTTACGATACAAACAATCATTATCACATGTACGTGTTGATCCGTTCATTAATCTCCCCCTCTTAATCTTGCTTTCAAAAATTCTTCTGCAAACACCGTTTCATGCGGTTTTGTACAATTACTACAATCTTTTACACCATTCTCCGCAATCACGAAATTCCCTCCACATTCTATACCCATATCATACCTTGGGCAATAACATAACAGACAATTCATAGGAAGTGTCATATAGTGGCATTTTTTACATATACTATTGCGCTCCTGCCATAAATCATTTGTAGCTTTAATAATCCTCCGGATATGATATGAAAAATAATGATCCGTCATACACTCAACCCGTTCATTACAGCATTTTCCGTCACATTATAATACTTCTCCGTTCCCATGATATGATATAATCCGATTGGCACAACATCATATGGATTATCACTGGTAGAATAAGGAACAATAAATTCTCCATGTATACTCTCTTGTCTATATACAAATGTCCTTCCTGTATTAGCCCGGACCGGTATCTCTATAAAACCGTCTCCTTTAATTTTTGCACCTTTCACATATTCAAATATCTTGACATATTTTATATCTGCCCCATCGGTAAATACATTTGATGGTGATTCATGAACAAGCCTGTAATGCTGAAGTGCGGGCACGGGTTCAACCGGAAGAACAATAATCGGGCTTGCAGCTATCGCATGATAACCATTTCCTGCACGCATATTAAACTGACTTACTGCTGTACGCGCATCGGTGTAATTCATAACCTGCGCTTTGATAACCAATGGACCGGACATCTGTGCTATTTCAGGATCTTCGTATTCTACATAATACACACTTGTCGGCTCTGTATAAGACCCATCAAAATTATGCAATCTTGAAACCATGGTCAGGTAATACGCATCTTTATTCAAAAGTACACTGGTATAACTATTCAGTCCATTTTCAGCAATCATATACACCTGATAAGGAGATGCAGCAACAGTTGCATTATTCCATGTAGCCATGGCATAAAATTTACCAGTATCCATCTCTATATCAGTAATAATATACCGTGTTTTACCAGCATCCAGAACTGCATTAGCTTCGGTCTCATTCATAGATATAAAGAAATATGCTGAACCCGCTTCTTCCATGATACCTTGCTGAAACGGGTTTGCATTCGGTATTCGCTTGGCAATATATGTAATCATATGCCCATAATCCCACCATGACATAACACCATATGCTGTAACAGGATAACTAAACGTTTTACTATCGTAGATTTTTGTATAATTAATACCAATATCAGGAGTATTCTGGTTCATCCATTCCAACGATTCTTTCCAATCCTGATTCATATGAATCCCACTGGAAGCACTTGCATAATCAATCATAACAGATGTATATACAAAACCAGCACCCAATAAAATTGTCAATGTTGCCAACATAATAACCAGATAATTTGGATTAATTATTTTATATTCTTTTTTATACTCCACTCTTTTTTTACTTTTTTGTTTTACCGGTTTATTGACAGGTTGATCAATATCAATAACTAACTTATTTATTAATAACTTTATATCAGGTAAACTTCTTTCACAGATATAACTAATACAAACAGCAGATAATAATACAATATTAACTGCAAGATAATATTCATATCTTACATGCTGCCATGCTGATAATAACATGGTCAGTGACCATACCAATGCAAATATCTGGTAAGGATGTTCATCAGTAATATTTTTATATAATAATATAATCGCCCCACCGGCCATCAGAATCAAACCATAATTAAAAGCTCCCCACGCCCCGGCTGATGACCACCCCATGGCCTCCTGCACCGTATTTGTTACAGCAATTTGTCCAAAGAATGCAAAAAATGCCCCGATAAGATTATCATATAATGGCCTGTTGACAAACATTATAGTAAATATCCCACCAAGTCCAAGCACACCAAGCGACAATGGGTAATAAACCGGGTTATCTCTATAACGTCGTGCCAGTACATGCAAAAATCCTGTCACCCCGATAAGACCAAGATAAGCATATACGTGTCCTATAGAATAAGACGACATATTCAGACCTTGTGTTTTAAACCCGAAAATAATCAATCCGATAATAGCAATTGAAAAAACAATTGTATTTATCAATAATAAATATTCTGTTGACCGTTTCCTGATTACATCAACAATAAACTGGATTACCGTAAACATTCCTACAATCATTGCAAATAAAATTATTGTGGGCATAACAAGTAATCCTACGATATATGCCAGTCCTGTGCAAGTTGATAACACAATGAGTTTTTTATATGTAGAAAAATCTGTTAATATAATTTCTTTATCTCTCTCAGAATATAATACATACATGTATAATAAACAGAAAATCGATGAAAATAATACTTCCGCAATATGGTGATCCATGTACCCATAAAAGGAACGATAAAAGAACTGCCCTGATACAATTGCTGTAAACCCGGCAGTAAGGAGTCCTGTTTTCCAATCGCCACATATTTTTCCAATAAAATACATTACTGTAACCATCAGCATACCCATAATCGGAGGGATAACCAAACCGACACTAATTATTTCAGGTCTTGTAACAGCCCCGGCAATCAGGCATACTGTAGCAATTAACATTGGAAATAACGGCCCCCAATAAATCATAGAACCTGTCGGGAACAAGGTCATTGGATCATACCATGCATAATGTGGGTAATTTATAATAATCTGCTCCACTTGCCGCAAATTATATAATGGATCATCACTTGCCACTTTGGAAAGAATATCACCTACTGTAAACATAGGAAGCAATCGCAACCATAACGAAATAATTGAAAATACTACCAGTAACACTATGGTTAACTGCGTAGTCCGACTTTTAAAACATTCAAACATTTGTACTCCATTTAGTTTTTAAGTATAAAAATAAAGTGTTTCATTTAACTCCTATCTTTAACCAGATACCACATACCGTCTTCCTCAATTATACCAACTTCAAACTTATTTGAAGATTTCAGAATAACATCAGTTTCTTTAATCATTTTATCCTCCGGTAATAATGCCAAACTGCTCCGGGAAACCTTAATATTTTACCATCACATACAACATATATCCCAAATACAAACATAAGAAAGCTAATAGTTAAAAATAAAACCATACCAAAAAAATTACCCGGCGTCATAATAGAATAAGGTATAGAGTAAGGTGCAAGAATATATAATATTATAGCTAATACAATAGAGACACCGATAAGAACAGTGGGAACTTCACTATTTCTCGCACTCTTACTTATCCAATCCTCCTCTGTCAATTCTCTCACAATACACCACAGAAACGAATATACCGGGATTGCCAGAATTGCTATACCTGTCACATAATAGTACCATGGGATCATTAACACTCCAACAACAATCGCTGCAACAATCGGAGCTACACCCGGTATTAATATTCCGGTAACCAATAAATATCCGCACCCAAGAAGTGACAATACTACAATCGCATAAGATACCAGTAAAACTATTTTTGCAAATACCTGTTGCGATTTCTTCAACGTACATCGCAATAATGATACATCTTTTGGAATTTCTTCTTCAATCATTATAATCACCTATATAATTTCAGTACATTTTCTTACAACACCTTTTGGACGTTTCCCTTTATGTAATACCCATAATGCATATTTATCATCATCATAATCCAAATCGAAATCATCCGGGTGAACAAATTCATATCGCAGCCACGAGTGCCTGATATCAATAATCGGGTAATCCGTATATGAAATAATTTCCTCATCAAATCTCTCTTTTGCCTCTTCAAGTGACAAATGTTCACCGGAAATTATCCACTCCCCATCATTTAACTGTATCAATTCAATATTTTTTACCATTTTGATCACCAAATTTTTTATTTAACCGCTCCATAATTACTTCCACCTTCATACGTTGTTCAAATCTTTCCTTTGTTGCAATATATTCTTCATACCTGCGTTTAGATTCCTCAATTAGAGATTCATCAGGTACTCTATCAAAGTCATAAACTGTAAGTATAATACCCAGAATTATTAACCCGAATATAATAATTTCCAGTATCATTTTTTATCCAGCTTCCTGATAATATAAAAACACTGAACAATATCCGGATCATCGGGAAAATGTTCATCGCATACATTTGCTCTTGAAAATCCGTCATCATCCTGCCATTCTAATTCATACATAGCAATATTATTGCAATTCAACTTATCACAAATGACCATTATTTCACCAACTTTATAACATATACCATTACATCTTCACTCCCGAATTCCGGGTGATTAATTAACCGCGTCTCTATATTACAAGACTCGAAATCAATACAATTATCAGAACACATCTCATGCCACACTGGATAACCACATATTATAGTAACACTATCAAATTGTTTATTTTCAAACCGGGCTGTCCAGTACGGTTTTTTAATCCGGTATTCCTCAGTTTTCTCCCCGGATTTTATCTGGTCAAAATATTTCTTTTTAACATGAAGGATCAAGTGCATGCTTCATCTCCTCATATATAAATATAGAAATCCAATTATAATGAGAATGCACAATATTCCTATAAATAATAAAATATGATCCGACATCCATTGCATATAAAAAGGAAGTATCATTCTTAATAATTAGGTTGTTAGCACTTATTCTTTGCGTTTAAAATGGAACTTTGAACACGGGCTTGACACTCTCCGCGACTAAAGTCGGGAGATTCTCACTTCATTGACCGGAACTTAGTTCAATGTGCTAATTGAACCAGAGGTTCCAATCTCCGTGAGCGTAGATTCGGGTGTGCCCCACCCTACAG
>Ga0315287_10005883_pt1 | contig 12129 bp, 12 predicted proteins | sample YL17G11_0_MG_FD_205037 | JGI IMG/M metagenome (GOLD analysis project Ga0315287, IMG submission 205037) | Sediment microbial communities from Yellowstone Lake, YNP, Wyoming, USA - YL17G11_0 | ecosystem: Environmental > Aquatic > Freshwater > Lake > Sediment | place: USA: Wyoming | collected...
CCTCATAGTATGGATGAACGAAATCGGCATAAAGGAGGCCCCCGAGAAAAAAGACTTCGAAGCCGTCACGGCAACTCTCATGGAAGCCGAGAGGACTGGTGACGGATGGGCAGTCGCAAGGTCCCTTGAAATAAACAAAAGGCTTCAAGAGATACAGCTTGGCAACAACCTGCCAGAGTTGAGATAGCCCAAGTCACCTGTATATTGGGGACTTTAGGCAAAGGGCCTGGACTTCCTTTCTGACTCTTTCGCAGACCATCGCGTCCTGCGGCTTACTCACGACCTCGGCAATCCAGGATGCAATCTGCTTCATCTCCTCTTCCTTCATCCCGCGGGCGGTCACGCACGGGGTCCCTAACCGGATGCCTGAAGTGACGAACGGGCTCTGTTTGTCGTAGGGGACTGTGTTCTTGTTCAAGGTTATGCCCGCCTCACCCAGGACCGTCTCAGCCACTTTCCCAGTCAGGCCCTTCCCCGACAGGTCCGCGAGCATGAGGTGGTTGTCTGTGCCGCCTGACACCAGGTCGAATCCCTCCTTCAGGAGACTGCCTGCTAAGGCCTTCGAGTTTGCTACGACCTGCGCCATCATCCTGCGGCGGGCGGAAGTCATGTTCTCCCGGAAGCACACCGCCTTCGCGGCTATGATATGCATGAAAGGCCCCCCCTGGCAGCCGGGGAACACCGCCTTGTCGATGGCCTGTGCATGCTCCTGCCTGCACATTATCATCGCCCCCCTCGGACCCATGAGCGTCTTGTGAGTTGTAGTCGTTATGAAGTCTGCGTATTTCACAGGCGAAGGGTGGACTTCAGCCCCCACGAGGCCGGCTATGTGCGCTATGTCAGCCATCAGGTAGGCGCCGACCTCGTCCGCCACCTCCCTAAACTCCTGGAAAGGGACCGTCCGTGGGTATGCGCTGTAACCGCAGACTATGAGCTTCGGTTTCACCTCCCTCGCCCTCGCGGCGACCTCGCTCATGTCGAGCGCCCCCGTCTTCCGGCTGACCGTGTAGAACTCTCCCTTATAGATCTTCCCTGACTCGTTTATCTTGTAGCCGTGGCTAAGGTGGCCACCGTGGCTGAGCTCCATTGAGAGTAGGGTGTCCCCGGGCTTCAGCATCGCAAGGTAGACTGCGAGGTTCGCCTGCGTCCCGGAGTGAGGCTGCACGTTTACATGCTCAGCCCCGAAAAGCTTCTTCGCCCGCTCAACTGCCAAATCCTCAACACGGTCGACGTTCTCGCATCCGCCGTAATACCTCTTATGGGGGTAGCCTTCAGCATACTTGTTGGTCATAACCGACGCGCAAGCCTCTCGTACTGCTGCCGACGTCAGGCTCTCTGACGCTATCAGGTTGATGCCCTCCTGACGCTTCTCCTCAAGCGTTACCGCAGCCGCAACCTCAGGGTCCGCCTCGGACAGAGGCAGGTAAAATGAGTCATCCAATGTGAATCACTTAGGGTAACCTTATGATGTAGGCAGGATAATAAAGGCTTGCCCGGCCGCGAGGCCGGACATTATAAGAAGCCTAGAAGGTCTGGGCCTTCCCCTTCAGGCATGCCTTCGTGATATCCTCTATGTTCTCAAGCCAGCAGTCGGCTATATCATATGCCTTCCGCTTAAGCTTCTCCGGCCCGATTAGCTGGATATCGCAGCACAACGGCTGGTCTATGGGGTGGCCTATCTGGCTGAGTATCCGCACGTAAACCTGCTTCGCGCCCGCCTCCGCTATCTCGCATGCTATCTCCTTCGAGAGGAGGTTGTACATCTTGCCTACGTGGTTCACGGGGTTCTTGCCACTCGTCGCCTCCATGCTCATAGGCCGGTAGGGCGTGATTAGGCCGTTTGCCCTGTTGCCGCGCCCGACCGACCCGTCGTCGCCCATTTCAGCGCTAGTGCCGGTTACAGTCAGGAAGACGCTCTCGTTCTGCAGGTCGTCACCCGTATTCAATTCTATCTTGACGTCCTTGTCTGTTATCCCGGCGACGAAATCCTCGATGAGGCGCCTCTCCTCCTCCATGATGCACCCGTAGTCGTTGATGTCCTTGATGTACTGTGACACCATGGCGTTGCATATCGTCAGGACAATCTCGTCCTTGTGGCGCTCGCCCATCACCTTAATGTCTTCGCCTGACGCTTTCACCTTCTTCTTCATCTTTCCGTTCATGTACCGCTCGACCTCGTATGTGAGGGTCTCAGTCAGGGTGAACGGTGCAAAACTCACGCCGAACGACGTGTCGTTAGACTTCGGCATACCAGTCCGGCCGAAGACCGACCTGAGGTCCGTGGACCCGACACCTATCTTCTGGTCAATTATGACGCCCGTCTCCATGTTGACGTTCCGGAGGTTATCCCGCAGGTAATTCTTCGCGGCTTCAATCGCAATCTCCCCGACAGGCACCTGCTCGCCGTTGACCTCGGTCGTGGCCCTCCCGGAGAGGAGTATGTAAATCGGCGAGTCAATCTCCCCCGCACACCATTTCGGGCTGCTTCTGCCTCCGACGAGCTCCACCTGGTCGGTGTTGTGGTGCAGTATATGCCCATACCGCTTCATGTACTCGTTCGAAAGCGCCCGGCTGACTGCTTCAGCAAGGCCGTCACATATGCTGTCCGGATGCCCTATCCCCTTTCGCTCAACCAGCTCCATTGCCTGCTGTTGGAGCGGCTTTTCCTGGGGGAACTCAATAAAGATGTTCCTCATTGTTTACCACTTGGATTAGCGTGAAGGTTACTTCGTCTTGGACTCCTTAGAATCCTCTATGCCGTCCGTGGTGACGTCGAAGACGCACTCCCCGTCCGGCATGTTCGGCGAGTCTATGAGGTCGGCTATCCTCTTGTTGCCCTTGCCTTTCTTCAGGTAGACCCTGAATGTGCTGTGGTGCCCGACGATGTGGCCGCCAATAGGCGCCGTCGGGTCGCCGAACAGTATGTCCGGGCGCGCCATCACCTGGTTGGTGACTACCACGGCGGCATTGTGCATGTCCCCAATCTTGCGCTGGAGGGTGTGCATGTGGCGGTTGAGCTTCTGCTGCCGGTTAGCGAGCGTGCCGCGGCCGGTGTACTCCGCCCTGAAGTGGGCGGTCAGCGAGTCGACGACGACGAGCTTCACGTTCTTCTCCTTGATGAGCTCAGACGCCTTCTCTGCGAGCAGCATCTGATGGTCGGAGTTGTAGGCCCTTGCCACCAGTATGTTGGACAACGCCTCCTCAGGCTTGATTTTCAATGGCTTCGCCATCTGCTGTATCCTCTCAGGCCTGAAGGTGTTCTCCGTATCGATGTAGATGGCAGTCCCCTCGAGGCCGCCCTTGTTCCTCGGGAGCTGGACGTTCACCGCTAGCTGGTGGCCTATCTGGGTCTTCCCTGAGCCGAATTTGCCGAAGAATTCGGTTATCGCAGAGGTCTCCACGCCGCCGCCAAAGAGCTTGTCCAATTCCTTGCTGCCTGTCGTGAGTTTGCCGACGTTCTCCCTCTTCGCGAGGACATCCAGGCCGGATTCGAAACCCATGTGAAGCGACTCGCGGGCCGCCTGTATGATCTTTACCGCGCTCGCCTCCCCGATGCCGAGGTCCTTGAGTTCCCCGGTGGTCGCGCATGCGACCGCTTCTATGCTGCCGTAGCCTGACTCGCGAAGCTTCTCCGCGATGGTGGCCCCGACGCCTGAAAGCTCCTCAAGTTCCATTTTTAGGGATATACGTTATAGAGGATTGGGTTTATTAAATGCCGCCGCTAGAGTGCCTAGGAAAAGTTCTTTAGGCGTCTACCACGGCTTCCATCTTCGTTATCAGATGCTCGCCCTTCACCAGAGCGTGCCTGAGGACGTCAATGAGAGTCCTCGCAGGGACTATCTCTATCATGCCCTCATAGCGTTTCTCGATGAGGACGTCCTTCATGTTGCTCTCGGGTATCACCACCTTCTTTATCCCGGCCTCCACTGCGGCCTCTATCTTGTGCGTTACGCCGCCCACCGGGAGGACTTCGCCGCGGACGGTCAGGGAGCCGGTCATCGCCACGTCCTGGCGGACGCCCACCTTCTCGAGGGCCGAAAGCACCGCCACCGCCACACTCACCGACGCGCTGTCGCCCTCCACACCCTCGTACGTCTGGAGGAACTGGACGTGTATGTCGTGGTTGCTTATGTCCTTGCCGAGCACCTTCTTGAAGAGCGCCGAGACGTTGGTCACCGCCTCCTTCGCTATCTCCCCGAGCTTGCCTGTCGCAATTATCTGCCCGCTCTTCTGGGTGTGCGCCGGCGCCACCTCCGCGACTATCGGCAGCACAGTACCGCCCTCCCCCATCACCGCGAGACCGTTGACGCGGCCGACCCTGCTGCCGGTTGTTATCAGTATGTTGTACTCCTTCTTCCTGTCAAGGTAGAAGTCCCCTACCTGCTGCTCGAGGGTCCTCGCGCTCTTCTTGCCTTCGAGCACGTCCTCGGCAGTGACGTACTTGTGCTTCTTCTCGGTGGCTACGTCGCCCGCCGCCCTGATGATGCCGCCGAGGTCCCGGAACCGGAGGGTGAGCTTGTCCTTCGTGCCGGAACGCCTCTTCGCCTCCCTCAGTATCTCGTCGACCGCGTCGACTGTGAAGTGCGGTATCTTCGCGTCCTTCCTGACTTCCTGGGCGACGAACTGCACCATCCTCCTCCTGTTCTCGTCGTTGTCCTCGATGGTCTCCCGCATGAATATCTCGTATCCGTAGCCGCGTATCCTTGAGCGGAGGGCCGGGTGCATCGCCTCTATCGCCTGTATGTTGCCGGACGCCACGAGTATGAAGTCGCAGGGGACGGGCTCGGTCATCACCATCGCCCCGGAGCTCATCTCGCTCCTACCGGTTATGGACAGCTGCTTCTCCTGCAGGGCGGTGAGGAGGTCCAGCTGCGAGTTACCGAGGGTGCCGACCTCGTCTATGAACAGGACGCCCTTATTGGCCTTGTGTATGAGACCGGCGACGACCCTGAGGTGGGCGGGGGTCCCGAGGCCGCCGGACTGTAGGGGGTCGTGTTTTATGTCCCCGAGTAGCGCGCCCGCGTGGGCTCCGGTGCCGTCGAAGAACGGAGCCACCTTGCGGTCGGTGTTGTCGACTATGATTCTCGGCGCCATGCTCTTTGGGGCCCCCATCATGAATCTGAAGTTGACGCCGAAGAGGAGGAACAGGACTATCCCGAACGCCATCATCGCGGCTATGACTATGCCGTCGGTGACTATCCCGAACACGTAGAGTGCGAGCGGCAGGAAGAAGAAGACGAACAGCATGAGGGGCACGCGGCCGCTGCCGTCCTTCGCACCCGCATTCTCCTTCTCCCGCTCGGCCTTCACGATTTTGCGGCCGTCCGTCGCCGGGACGACGGTTATCTTCGGATTGTTCTCGTCGTCGACGTTGGGGAGGGCCAGTATGTCGACGAGCGCCTCGCAGGGGAGGAGCTCAGCTATGGCGTTGGCGAGCATGCTCTTGCCGGTCCCGGGGTCGCCTATGAGGAGTATGTGCCTCCTCTGCCTGGCCGCCTTCTTGATTATGTTGACAGCCTTCTCCTGGCCGATGACCTGGTCGACGAGCCTTTCCGGGACCTTTATTTCGTCCGTGGTCTTGAAGTCCCGCCAGGACTTCATCGTGGAGACGTCAAGCCTGGGCTCCTTCCCCTTGTCGGACGCCTGGACTTTCTCGTCGCTCATCATATGAAGATACGTGGTCGCAGGCTAAATACCATTTACGTCTCCGGGAAATCCCATGTCCCGGAGGACCTCCTCACCCATGCGGATGGCCTTCAGGTCGGCGCGGTCGTCCAGGTCCACCGTCCTGCGGCCTCTGGGGAAGTGAAGCGAATAGTTGATTACCTGCATGTTCTGGTCGGCTCTGGGGTCGTGGCCATGAAGCTCCAGGTATTCGTCAAGGGCTCCTGCCGCGTCAACGTGGTTGCTCATGCCCACTACGAAGCTACCCAACTTGGTCGATGCTATTATGCCCTTGGATTTATGGCCAAACGTCAGGGGGTTTTCCCCGATAACGGTTGTGTCCTTCATCGGTCCGAGGCCCCGCCTCACCTCGAGCCTGTGCTCCATGAGTTCGACGAATTCGACCTCGGCTGGCTCCGGCAGTTGCGGTTGAATACTAGCTGTTTGCCGCGTCCTCTCCACACCCATTATAGAAGATACCGGGCCTAGAGGATAAATACGGTGGTCACCATGTGACTTCGACGCCGTCTGTGCGCTCGTCTGCAACGACTAACGTCTCCTCCGGCTTCATCCTCACGCCGGCGTTGTGCATCCGGAGGCCGGTCATCGCTATCATCACGCCGTTGTCGCCCATGTATTTTCCGGGGTAGTCGAACCTGGCGCCGTGTTCTTCGGCGACCTGGCGTATCATCTCCTGGAGGCGCCTGTTGTATCCGACGCCGCCCGCGAGGAGGACCTCACCGGCCTTCAGGTGGGCGAGGGCGCGCTCCGAGACCTCGCAGAGCATGGCGAAGCATGTCTCCTGTAGACTGTAGCACAGGTCTTCCAGGCGCCCCCCCTCCCTCTTGAGGCGGATGGCCGATGTGAGTATTCCGCTGAAGCTCATGTCCGTGCCTTTCACTACGTAGGGCAGTTCTATGAGCTCTCCGCCGGATGCCGCGAGGGCCTCAATCTTCGGGCCGGCGGGGTGGGCGAGGCCGACCTCCCTGCCGAACTTGTCGAGCATGTTGCCGACTCCGATGTCGAGTGTCTCGCCGAAGACCCTGTAGCGGCCGTCTTTGAGTTTGATTACCTGGCTGTTGGCGCCGCTCACGTAGAGGACGAGGGGGTCGGTGAACCCGCTGAGCACCTTGCCGACCTCTATGTGGGCTACGCAGTGGTTGACGCCTAAGATGGGCTTCCTGTGGTAGAGGGCGAGTGTCCTCGCCGCCGTCGCCACCGTCCTCAGGCATGGGCCGAGTCCGGGGCCGCGGCTGAAGGAGATGAGGTCGATGTCAGGCATCTTCAGGCCTGCTTCCAGAAGAGCCCGCCCGAGCGTCTCCCCCATCACTGAGCTCATGTGCTGGGACGCGTCCCTGGGATGTATCCCCCCGGACTCCGGAGTGTATGGGTTCCGGAGGTCAGCGAGAGGCTTGAATCCTCCGTCGACTATGCCGACGCCGAGAGTGTGCGCCGTCCCCTCAAGGCCCAATACAATCATGACGTTAATTAGAGGCGGCAGCGGGTATAAACCTTTCCCGGAGCAGGCGGTGTGCGAATCCGAGCGCCGCCCCGACCAGGAGATAGGGGAAATAGTATAGTGGCGGGCTCCCGTCCGCTATCGAGCCGTATCCCGCCCATGCCGCCCATGCGAGGAGGTGTCCTGCCGCAAGCGTGTAGATTATGGTTAGCTGAAGGAGGTCGACTAGGCCTGACGGCATTTTCCCCCTGCACGTCTCGAGGAGCATCGTCAACGCCAGCCAAGAGACGACCCATAGGAAAGCGAATACCGCTAATCCTAAGCCCCCATATTCGGCAATCGCATATCTTACGTAGGGGTTCGCTTCCGCTGTGGGATTGGCGGCGGCCGCCTCGGCAGTCGCCGTAAAGTCGGCCGATGCGGTGAGAAGCCATATACAGAGTGGAAGCCGTATCAGTCGGAGGGCTTGCGCGAAGCCGAGTCGCCGGTAGACTATCATCGACAGCGCCCAAGCGGACAATACGGCAGCTGCCGATTGAGCCGCTATCATGAGTTGTGCCATGTTGTCTAATCGGAGCGCCGGGATTTAAGGATTATGCGGTAGGCCAGGGGGAGCGTTAAGAGTAGGGCTAACGTGTATTCAATATGCATTGCGCCGGACAGTAGCAGGAAAAACAGGGCCGCCAGCGCTGCGGGGGATACGATCTCGAATGCGCTCCTGGGCTGCCATCCGTACAACAGGGGTATTGCCCCGATCATTGACGCTAACAGGAATATGACGGCGAGGGAGTGGCCGAGTTGCGCCGTCGCCTGGCCTATGGCGTAGGACTGCCGCAAGAGGCCGAGTTCCCGGAATACCACGGACCAGTCATGGCTTTGCTGAGTCATCTTCACGCCGCCGAACCCGTAGCCGTAGGGGAGCTCCGCGCTCATCATGTACCATCCGGCATGTTGTATGCTGAGGCCTGCGCACATGAGTAGGACGAGGCCGCCCATGACGGCGCGCCGGTCGCGGAGGCAGACGGCGGCGGGGACTAGGGTGAACAGGAGTTCGTTGAATGTCCCCGCCGCCGACGAGATGATACGGCTGCCGAGGAGGCCGAAGAGACCGTGGCCGGCCTCATGGACCCAGACGAAGATGAACTGGTGGAATGTGCCGAGGGGCCAGCCCATGAGCTTCGCGAAAAGCGCGGGCGCGACAAAAGAGAGGAACAGGATGCCGTTGAGGAGGGCGTATTCCTCCCCCGCTGGATTATGAGGGCTTTGGTTTGGGGGCGCCTCGGTTTTCTCCTTCGGCAGCAAATCTTCTATGCCCAACTCCTCGATGGTTGGTACCGAGGCCATATTTACTATTAATCGCATGATGTTATGTATCAACTATGGCGGCGGGGATATTGTCCGGGACGAAGGTCCTGGTCGGAGACGGTGACCTGAAGAGCCAGCTTAAGGAGAAGGGTTACGGGGAGATGGAGGAGAAGGCCCTCGTCCTGTCGATAATAGAGGCCGCCCACCTCCTTGAGACCGGGAAGATGGAGGTCGTGAAGGGGAAGGACGCCCTTTCGTTCGAGGAGCTCGTGAAGCTCGGCTCGGCCAAGGAGGAGGAGTTCTACAACAAGTACCTCGTCTACAAGGACCTCCGCGAGCGCGGGATGATGGTGAGGAGCGGCCTCAAGTTCGGCACGGACTTCAGGTTGTACGAGCGCGGGGAAGCCGTGGGGAAGGGGCACAGCAGGTACCTCGTCCACGTCGTCCCGGAGGAGTACACGTGCAGCTTCCCTGAGATGGCCCGCGCACTTCGCCTGGCCAAGAACGTTAACAAGGACATGATATACGCGATAGTCGACGAGGAGTGCGATATAACTTATTACTTAGTTGACAGGATGAAGCTCTAGGGCAATAATGGAAAAGATGCCTTTGGGGATGGTATGAGCTGGACACTCACATAATAGTCTTCCGGTCGACTGCAAGGAATGTGCGCCGCATGTCTTCAAGCTGTCTTTTGGCGTCGACGCGGGCGGCTTCGCCTGAAGCCATGAGCTCGATGACCCGTGACGACTGGAACGCGTACGATGGTATGTGTATCTTCAAGCCCACTTCCACGCCCCCGGGCAGATACGCCGTGAACTCTTGGGGCAATCTAGTCGCCTCACGCTCGGATAACCGGTCGTATATCATCTTCCTGCCACCCCTATCGTCAGGAGACGAGAACGCGAACAGCGAGGCAGAACGGGTAAGCGCCAGCCCCGCCTGATGCTCCTCCGCTTCCACTTTCTGGGCCGGCTTCAGCCCCCACGTGAGGCCGATTGATTTGAACAGGCTGACCTTGACAAGCCAGTTCAGGGCCACCGCGTCCTCGAATTCCTCGGCGCCCCTGTCATGGCTCTTGGTGGGATACGCTGTCTTCGCCACCAGTCGGACGTGGTCCTGGTGGTCCGTCGGCACTATGTTTATCATGCGGGAGCCGGTCCTTGTCGCCTGGCCCTTAAGGTCGGTTATGGCCTCATCGACCTTCCCCCTTAGGTCCTCAAGGGGTGCCGGCAGTATTTCCGGCTGGATTTCCACGGGGGTTTCCGAGCCGCCTTGCCGCCGGAAAAGTCTCCATTTCATGTTAGATTACGGGAATCCGCAGGATAAAAAGTCATGCCTGCGGGTGTGAGCCGGTTACCCTCCTTCAGCCGGCTGTCAGCTCAGCGCATGTATATCCGCTCGGTTATCTCTATCGTCGGCCTCTTCTTCGCGTAGGTGTAGTAGTAGCCTACGCCGCAGTTGTAGGCGCCTTCTCCGACGCATGCGACGACGTGCTTGTTGTCGAAGGTGAATGCCTGCTCGCTCTTCCTGGCGGACGGGTCCACGTACACCCAGCCGCCGTCGTAGTATTCCGCCCATGCGTGGCCGCCGAGCTGGCTTCCGTTGACGAGCGAGCCTGTGACGCGCCGGGACGGCACGCCCCCGCAGCGCATCAGCGACACGAAGAGGTCAGCCTGCTCGTCGCATGCCCCGCGGCCGTTGAGGAATGAGTATTGGGCGCCTAGTTCCTCGTGGTTGAGCTCGTAGACTATGTTCCGGTTCATCCAGTCCTCGGCGGCCATGGAGTATTCGGCTGTGGAGTTGGCGCCGTCACGGATTAGCCCGGCCTCGCGGCATATCTCCTCTGACTGGATGCTGTAGTTGTTGCCTTTGAGGTAGATGGGGCTCTCGTAGTCTGACGCCGACTTCGCAGGCCACCCCGCCCTCCTGAACCTGAGGGTCTGCGTGAGGTAGAGCTCCGTGATGCCGTACGCCGGCATATCGAGCTCGTACTCGTAGTTGACATTGCCTTCCCCGCTCCTGGACACGCGGTCCGGTATAGGCTCAAGCGAGCTTTCTATGATCCTCTGCTGGGGGGGGTAGTTGATGGCCGGGGAGCTCACGTTGACCTTCACCTTGGCCGGGCCGCCCTCTATTCTGACGGTGACGCGCTTAGTGACGTTGAGTATGGTCTCGCAGGGCGTCCTGCACGGGCCGCCGCAGTCGACTCCGTCCTCCCCCTGGTCCTGGACGAAGTCGACGCACCGGATCTCCAGTTTGTTGACGTCGTCGACGGCGCGGTTATATTCGCGGACGAACGCCCGGTCAAGCTCGAACGCCTCGGAGACGAGCCGGTTGGCGTCCTGGCGGTGGGCGTCCTTGCCTGAGCCTGCGTACTTCGACATCGCCTCCAGAGCCGCCATGTAGGTTGTGAGGGTGTCGTTGAACATCGGGCGCATCTGCATGTTTTCGCGCGGTATGATTGCGGACTGGAGGACACCCCTTATCCTCTCGGACTCGCCGTATGAGGTGAGGGCCGCTGAGATGAGTTGGGTGCTGTTTCGGCTCTCCTCGTACTCCCTTACGGACTCTGTGTAGTTCGCGGCCGAAGCCTGCCACCCTAGCCTGAGGGCGCCCAGTTTCCGCAGGTAGTTGGCCCGCTCGGATTCGCACAGGCTGCAGGGGCCGCCGCAGTCCACACCCTGTTCGCCCTGGTTCTTTTCGCCGTCGTAGCATGTCGCCTGGCAGTCCGAGGGGCATCGTTCGTAGGATTCCCCGCTGTCGCATGCGCCGTTGCCACAGCACTGCATCAGCCGCTGGAGGATGCATGAGCCGTCGAAGCATGAGTACTCCATGCAGCCGCCGCTTCCGAAGCATCCGTCCACGGGGCCGTTCAGGGGCTTATGGAGGCACGAGCCGTCCTGGGAGGAATCGAATGTGCATGGGTTGTCGTCGTCGCAGTTGACCTGGCCGTCCATGATGCAGCCGGGGACGAAAGCCGCGAACAATACGAGCAAAGCTACCTGCCGCCTCATCCCCCACCCGCCTTGCCCCCCCGCTGCCGCATGGCAATCTCGGACACGTCAAGGAAGCTTTTCGCGTATCTTTTCACCGTTTCCTCGTCGGGGGCCTTCCTCTGTGCAACCTGGCCCGACTCCTTGACGACGGCGGTGCGGAGGCCGCCTGTGAGGCCCATGAGCCGCCGGAAGTCCCTCGCCTCGGCTTGGCCGAGGACATGGTCTTCGACCTCTTCGAGCTGCTTCTCTGTGAGCGGTGCGTCGACCGCTTCTGTGGCGTAGACGACGCCCTTCGCCTTCTGTGCCAGGCCGAGCCGGACTATGAACTTCAGGTCCTCCTCGGCTTCGGCGCCTCCGTAGAGGAGCTCGAGCTCCCTGACGCTCCGGTCCCTCCTGAGGGCCTCTATTAGGCTGAACAGCCTGCCCGGACGGGTGCCTGCCGAAGCCACGTAGATGATATGCCTTCGACCGATTAAATAGGCTCCCGCCTAATTTAGTGCATGGGCTTGTCTGGGGCGGTGAAGCTCCTAGTCTTCGCGACCTTGATTGTGGTCTTCGCGACTGCGTCCTGGCTCAGCTACTCGACCACCGGATACACCATGGTGAAGTACCCTGGCGTGGACGGCATGTATGTGGTGTGTGTGGAGGGCGAGGTCAACCCCACGAACCAGACGATTACCGTGTCCGGCGACGGGGGCGAGC
>Ga0315287_10005885_pt1 | contig 12128 bp, 10 predicted proteins | sample YL17G11_0_MG_FD_205037 | JGI IMG/M metagenome (GOLD analysis project Ga0315287, IMG submission 205037) | Sediment microbial communities from Yellowstone Lake, YNP, Wyoming, USA - YL17G11_0 | ecosystem: Environmental > Aquatic > Freshwater > Lake > Sediment | place: USA: Wyoming | collected...
TCTCCTCGCTCTCTTCTCCCGCCCCCCCCCCGCGCGTGCAAAGAGACCGCCCGCCCACATCGCTCGCTTCTCACGCCCCCCCGCGCGTGCAAAGAGACCGCCCGCCCACATCGCTCGCTTCTCACGCCCCCCCGCGCGTGCTAAGAGACCGCCCGCCCACATCGCTCGCTTCTCACGCCCCCCCTCTCAACCACTTTAGAATCGGGGGCAGCACCGGCGGCCCTTGGCAAGCGGCCCGGCCCCACGCGCGCTGCGGCAGCGCGCCGCACGGCAGCAGCGCGTCGGCCACGACGAGGGCGGCCCACCCGCACGCCGCGGCGGCAACGGTGGCGCCGGGCGCGGGGGCGGCCCCTGCGCGCGCGCGCGGCGCCACCTCGGCGCGCGCGAGGGCGTCAATCGCGACAAAGGCCGACCAGAACATGGCGGTCATCACGACTTCGCACGAGCGCGCCGCGCAGGGCGCAGGCGGCGAGGTCGACACGTCGCCGAGCAACGCCGCGACCGCGGCGTGCGTCGCGCGGCCCACTGTCGACGCGATGTCTCTCATGGTGCCCGCGGTGCCGATCCAGCAGGCCTCGATGGCGGCGCAGGCCGCCGGCTGGCCCAGGGCCAGCGTCACGGCTTGGGCGGCGAGCAGGGCGCGCAGGCGGGGCAGGGGGAGCCGCGCGTTGGCGTCGTACGCGACAAGTAAAGGCGGGGCTACGCGCGACGCCCAGAAGGCGGCCAGGCCGGGCGCGAGGACGGGGAAGCGGCGCCCGGTCGCGACATACGCTTGCACGACGACGGGCCACGCGAGCCTGAGCCCGACCGCCACCGCGGCCCGCTTGTTGCCGTGATACCACCTCGCCCGCGTGACGATATACGCCGCTGTGTTGACGCACGCCCACGCGGCGCACACTGCCATCGACCGCGGCACGCCCGACGCCGCGGCAGCCGCGGCAGCCGTGGCAAGCATCAGCACGGCCGACCGGCGGTCGGCCGCGGCGTCCAGCGCGGCCTGCATGGCGTCCGGCGGCGCCGGCGCGCGGGGCGCGGCTGTGCGATTGGCTCGCCGGCGCTTCGGCCGACACAGCCGCTCCCTCCCGCGATTCAGAGACCCCCGGCCCCCGCCAGGCGCGTCAACGGACCCCACCCGTCCGCCCCAGGCGGCCCACGCGAGGCCGCCAGCACCCGATGCGCGGCGCCTGCCCGCCGCCGCCCGCGCACGCGCCGAGGGCGACCGCCCGCCCCGCGGCCCGGCCTGCGGCCCGCCGCATGGCCACGATGGCGGCCATCTCGGCGCCAGACACCACCGTCGACGACGCCCTCGTCGCGCTCGCGCACGCGCTCGCCGACGCGGCGGCCGCGGTGACGACCAAGCACTTTCGGTGGGAGCGAGAGGGAGGGGGGCGGATGCGGTGGTGGGAGGGAGGGAGGAGAGGGCGGCGTGCGGACACAGACCCCTCCACCCCCTGCCCCACCTCTCCTCCCAGCACCCCGCTCGCGGTCGACGCCAAGGCGGACGCGTCCCCCGTCACCATCGCCGATCGCGAAGCGGAAGCCGTCGTGCGCGCCGCGCTCGCGGCCGCGGCCCCGATGCACGCGGTCTTTGGCGAAGAGGGCGGCCTGACCCCGCCGCCGGCCGGCGGCGCGGGCGAGTACATGTGGGTGGTCGACCCCATCGACGGCACCAAGAGCTTCATCACGGGTGGGGGAGGGCCGGGGTGTGGGAGGGTGGGGGGGGGGGTGGGGAGAGAGGAAGGGTCGCCACGCGCTCACCCCACCACCCCACACCCTCCAGGCAAGCCTTTGTGGGGCACCCTCATCGCCCTGCTGCACCGGGGCACGCCCGTGCTGGGCATCATCGACCAACCCGTGACGCGCGAGCGGTGGGTCGGCGCGGCGGGGAGGGCCACGACGCTCAACGGCCGGCCCGCCACCACCCGCCCGTGCCCACACCTTGCGGCCGCGTACCTGTACGCAACCACGCCCCACATGTTTGCGCCCGGGCGGGTCGAGGACGCGTGGGTGCGGGTCAGGGACCGGGCTCGGGTTCCTTTGTACGGGTGCGACTGCTACGCGTACGGCCTCCTGTCCTCCGGCCACGCCGACCTCGTCGTGGAGGCCGACCTCGGCCCCTACGACTACATGGCGCTCGCGCCCATCGTGGCGGGCGCGGGGGGGGTCATGAGCGACTGGGGTGGGCGGCCGCTGCGCGCCGACTTTGACGACGCGACAGGGCACTCCGTCGCGGGCCTGCCGCGCGAAGTGGTGGCTGCGGGGGACGCGAGGATGCACGCGGAGGCGGTGGCGCTGCTGGATTGGCGGTAGGAGAAGGAGGGGAATGGGTTCTCAAATGGGTCAACAGTTTCTTTAAAGGAAAAAAAAACTCCTCTTCACAGCACTTTCGCCTCCTCCCGCAGCCGCCGCACCAGCTCCGCCGCGTCTGCCACCCGCACGCCGGGCTTGCGCGAGGGTGGCGGGCGCAGGCTGACGACGCGCGTCTGCGGCGCGACGGCGGCGCCGAGGTCGGCGAGCGGGGTGCACGGGATCTCCGCCTTTTTCGCCTTCATCACGGCCGGCAGGCTGGCGTAGCGCGGCGTGTTGAGGCGCAGGTCGGCAGTCACGACGGCGGGGAGGGCGACGGTCAGGGTCTGCAGGCCGCCGTCGACCTCGCGCGTCGCGGTCGCCGTGCCCGCCACCGCGTCCACCGCCAGCGCGCCCGCGAACGTGGCCTGCGGCCAGCGCATCATGCCGGCCAGCATCTGGCCGGTCTGATTCGCGTCGCCGTCGATGGCTTGTTTGCCGAGGAGGACGAGACGCGGGCCTTCCGCCGCGGCGACCCGCGCGAGCGCGGCCGCCACGCCCCGCGGGCCCGGGGAGGGCGCCGTCCCCGTGTCGACGTGCAGAACGCGGTCGGCGCCGAGCGCGAGCGCGGTGCGCAGCTGGTCCTGGAGGAGGCGAGAGGAGGAAAGGTCGGTCGCCGCGGCGCGCCTCCACCGCCCCGCCAACCGCGCCTCCCTTCCCCACACCTGGCACTCTTTGGGCCCGACCGATACCGCCAGCACCTCGCTGGCGGCGCCCGCCTCCCGCAGGCGAATCGCTTCCTGCAGGTTGGAGGGATGGTGGGCGCGTCAGCGCGCCCGCCGCGCCCGCCCGCGCTTCCGACACCCCCCACACCTCCACCCTGACCTCGAGCGCGATCTCGCAAAACGGGTTGAGCGTGTGCCGCGCACCGCCCGCGTCGATGCCGCTTCCGTCGGGCTTGACCCGGATCCTCGCGGCGTAGTCCAGGACGCGCTTGACGGCGACGAGAACTTTCATGTCGGGGGGGGGGAGGGGGAGGAGCGGGGCGGCGCGTGTTGTTTCCTTCGTCCGGCCGACGGTGTGACGAGCGAGACGGCGCGGCGCGGCGCCTCGCGCCCCGCCAGCCGCCGCCGCGAGTCGCCGTTCACACTGGCCCACCGCCCCTACCCCCGCCTCCCAGCGTGCGCGCGAGCCGCGCGGCGAACCGCACCTTGACGGCGGCCGGCCAGTGCGGGTTGGCGTTGAGAGAGGCGACCGCCGCGGCGACGGCGGCGGCCGTGGCGGCGTCGGCACCCGGCACCGCGGCCGCGGCCGCGACGGCCGCCGCGTCGGCCGCCGCGTCACGCGGCGCGCTCGCGGCCGCGGCCGCGAGCGCGGCGTCGACCGCGCCCGCGGTCGCGGCCTCCCACGCGGCGTCGGTGGCGAGGCCGAGCGCGGGGGCCAGGGACGGGCGCAGGTCGGCGAGGGTGGCGGCGACCGAGTCGCGGGTCAACGGCGGCGCGACCGTCGGTGGCGCGCCGGGCCGAGTCGGCAGATCCATGTCCGCATCCGCCTGCAGCAGGGCCAACCGCTCAAACGCGCGCACCGCGTGCGCGGTGCCGGAGCCGCGGGGAGGGTCGGTCGCGGTCCACGCGGCGGCCGCGTCGGCGTCGCGCGACGCGGCCTCGCGGCGGCCCTCTTCGTATAGGCGCCGCTCTTCTCCTGTCAGGTCGACGCGCGGCCGAAAGTCGTCGTCGTCGTCGCGGCGGCCGCGGCGGCCGCGGGCGGCGCCCGCGGGCGCGCGGTGGTGCGGCGGGCCGCCCGCGCGGCGCGCGGCGGCGTGCGCGGCGTGCCGGTCGGCGGCGGCGCGGCGGGACGCCCACCGGGCGTCGCCCACGACGGCGAGAGCGGCGTCGGGGTCGTCGGGCAAAGGCAAGGGGGCGTCGTCGCGCGGCGGGCCGCCGCGGCCGCCTCCACGGCCGCGGCCGCGGCCGCGACCGCCGCCTCGACCACGCCCTCCACCATTGTCACTCGCCCGCCACTGCTGGTGGGGCGGGCGGCCGGGGGCGGAAGGGTCACGAGGCGTCCACGGGCGGCGCGGTTGGTCGGAGAAGGAGCCGGGCGCGCCGCGGCCGCGGCCGCCGCCCGGGGTCCAGGGCGGCCTGCCGTCAGCCGAGCGGTCGCCGTAGCTAAAAGGAAGAGGGAGTCGCGTCGGCCGCCGCGATCGGCAGCGGCGCGCCTCCCTCCCCCGCCACACTCCTCCCTCCCTCGCACCTGGACGTCACGCCGCCAGCGCCACGGTCGCCCGACGGCCTGCCGCGGCCGCGGCCGCGAAACGCGGGCGCAGCCACGTCGCCGGCGCCGCGGCCGGCGTCGGTGGCCAGGCCACGGCGCGCGGCGGTGAGGGCGAGGTGGGCGGCCCGCTTCATGGCGGGCGGAGGCGCGACGCCGGCGCGCGGCCAGAGTGGCGCGGCCAGACCGCGCGCCCGCCGGTCGACAGCCCACCCACAACAAGCCGCCGCCTGGCTACGGCCGCCCGCCGCGAGACCCGGCTCGGTCAGGCGTTGCGACTAGGCGCGGAGCCGCACCCCCGGCGCCAATGCGGGACCGCCGCGCCATGGCGCGCACGGCCGCATTATTGCTCCTGGCGCCCATTGTGGCCTCCGCCTGGTCCTGGCGCCCTAAGACCGACCCTTCAGTCGACTGGCTGCACGCTTTGGACGCGGCCGCGACCGCCAACGCGGACGCGGCCGCGGCACTGCGCGCGGCCGCGCTCGCGCTCGCGGGCGACCGCCGCCCGCTCGAGCCCGGCGTGGCGGCCGCCTTGAGGGCCGCGGTGGAAGCGGCCGCCTTTGGGCGGCGGCCCGCGGAAGCGGCACGCCCTGCGGAGCGCAACGCGAGCGCAGCGGGGCGCGAGGGGGGCGGCGCCTCCCCCCCCTCCCGCCTCGCCCCCGGCATCGCCCTGGTCGCCCTGGCCGTCGCTCTGGCGTCGTGCGGCACGCGGCTGGTGGGTCGGCTGGTGCCCGCCGCGCGCGCGCACGCGGCGGCGCGCGCGGCGGCCACGCGGCGCGGCGGGCGGCCGCCTCCGTTCCCCCTGGCCCCGCGCCGGGTGCGCGCGTGCGTGGAAGACATTGCACGTGCCTCCTCTTACGCCGTGCTGGCGGCCGCGGTGGCGGCGGCAGCGGCGCGCGGGGGCGACGCGCGCGGCGCGGCGCCGACGCCGGGGCAGGCGTTTGTACTCTGCCTCGCCGGCTGGGCGGCCGCCGGGTGGGCGGCGACGGATGCGGCCGGCGCGCTCGCTCGCGCCTGGCGCCAGCGCCGGCCAGGCGGCCCCGCCCGCCCCGCGACCCCGCCTATCGCGACGCGCGCCGCGGCCGCGCTCGCGTCGCCGCGCGGCGACCGCCCCGCGCTCTGGCCCGGCTGGGCGTCGCCGCCGTCGCCGGCGACGCCGCGCAGGAGGAGGAGGAGGCACTCGGTCGCGGGCGAGCGCGCCGCGCTCGCGCCCGCCGCGCTCGCCGCGCTCCCGCCGCGCCCGCCGCGGCCACGAGCCGACCCCGCCACCGCCTCCCTCTCCTGCCGCGTCTGCTGGGACGCCCCCCGCGGCGTCGCCCTCCTCCCCTGTGGCCACGTGGGCACCTGCGCGCCGTGCGCGCTCGCGCTCCTCCGCTCGGGCCGCGCGGCGTGCCCCTTTTGCGCGCAGGCCGTCACCGACGTCGCCCGCGTCTTCATCGTGTGAGAATTGAGAGCGTCGTCAGAGCGGCGGCGGCCAGGGAGGAGGGGCCAGCCCGTTCAGACGCGCGCGGCCGCGCCCGTCACCCCCGCCTCGCCTCTCTGCCCCTCGCCCGCGCCCCTCACTTTTTCGAGGCCGCAAACTCGACGCCCGTCTCGATGTTCTTGCGCAGCACGGGGATGAGGTCCGCGACGGCCGCGGCTTCGGCGGGCGTCGTCGACCCAATGGGAAACACTTCGGCCACGCCGCCGCGCCCCAGCCGCACCTTGGACGCGAAATAGGGGAGCTCGGTCACGGTCGACGCGACGTACGCGCACTCGTACACGCCGTCCTCGCCGTCAAGGCCGCGCAGCACGGACTCGGCCATGCGCGCCGCCGCGTAGGCCATCGACAGCGTCGCCGACCCCGCGCCGGCCTTCGCTTCCACCACCTCCGTGCCCGCGTTCTGGATGCGCTCCGTCATGGCGGCGGCGTCGGCGTCGGAGAAGGCGACCTTGGGCGTCGCCTGGGAGAGGAGCGGGAGGATGGTCGTGCCGGCGTGGCCGCCCACGACCGGGACGTCCACGTCGGCCACGTCGAGGCCCTTGGCCGCCGCGACAAACGTGTTGGAGCGCACGACGTCGAGCGTGGTGACGCCGAGCAGTTTCTTGGGGTCGAAGACGCCGGCCGCCTTTAACACTTCGGCCGCGATGGGCACCGTCGAGTTGACCGGGTTGGAGATGATGGTCAGCACCGCGCCGGGCGCGTGCTTGGCGACGGCGGTGACGAGCGTGTGGACGATGCCCGCGTTGATCGCGAACAGGTCGTCGCGCGTCATGCCGGGTTTGCGGGGAACGCCCGCCGGAATCACAACCAAGTCCGCGCCGGCGATGGCGGCGGCCAGCTCGTCGGGGCCGGTGTGGCCGGTGACCTAGAGGGGGGTGGAGGGATTGGCGGGGCTCCTCGCGGCGCTTGGCGCACCCGGATCGCCCCCCCCCGTCTCCCTGCACCTGGACCGCCGTGTTGCAGTGCGACAGGTCGGCCGCCACGCCCGCCACATTGGCGATATCGTACAGAGACAGCTGGGAGACGTAGGGCTGCATCTGGGAAGGAGAGGGGAGGGGGGCGGCGCGCGATGGCGTCGGCGGCGGCGGCGGCGGGCGCGCCAATCGGCGCCCCAATCACCCTCCCACCACCCCCAATCCTCCCGCACCTTCAACAACAGCGCCAGGGGCTGGCCGATGCCGCCCGCCGCGCCCAGGAGCGCGACTTTGTAGCCCTTGGCGGCGTGCACGGTCAGGGAAGCCGCGCGCGCGGCGCGGCGCGCCCCGATCGGGCGCGTGGGCGCCAGCGCAGCGCCGGAGCGGCGAGCGGTGGCGGCCGAGGCGCGGGCGGCGACCGCCGCGCGGGGGGCGGCGGCGCGCGGCGCGGCCGCGCGCGCGGGCATGGACGTGGGGCGGACGGCGGAGGCGAGCATGGTGCGCGCGTGGGCAGGGGGGGCGTGTGGGGAGGGGGAAGGGAGTGATGGGGGCTGCCGCCGCCGCGGCCGTGCGCGCGGCGCGCGCTGCTGCCGAAGAGTCCGCCTCGCCCGCGCCCCGCCCGCGCCCCGGCGCCCACACGCAGTGCTCCCGTTGCAGTGGCCAGCCATCCCATGGTGACGCCCGCCGCCGCCGCCCCCTCCCCCAGCCCGTTCACGCGCCGCCCCCGCTCCGCCCCCCCGCGAGCCGCGCGAGCGCGTGCCGCGCGTCGCCCGCCGGGAAGTTGGACAGGTCGTAGTAGTCGGGCGCGATGTCGGTGAGCCACTCGCCGCGCACCCGGGTGCAGGTCCTGGGGAGGAGGGAAAGAGGTGGGCGGCGCGCGCGGCCGCGCGCCTTCGCGCCCCGCCACACACACCCACACACACCTGATGTAGTTGCGCGTCGTCTGCACGAACTCGTGAAACAGGACCCACTCGGGCTTGGCGTCCAGGCCGCACGACGGGTGCAGGGTGACCGACTGCGCGTCCTTGGTCGTCAGGTACCCCGACCGCCCCAAGTGCGCGACCTGGGAGAAGAAGCCCGCGACGAGCGCTTTCCGGATGTTGACGTAGTAGGCCGGGTCGGCAAACGGGGTCGACACGAGGCGGACGCCGAGGCGGGCGGCGACGCGTGCGAGCTGGCCGCGGACGGCGTCGGCCTGTTTGAGCGCGCGCGCGTTGAGAAAGTTGTCGTAGCACCACCGCCCGTCCTCGCCCGCCGCCTTGAACGCGTGGTACACGTTGAGCAGGGTGAGGTGGTCGCCGTCGGCGTGCGCAAAGCGCGCGCGCGCGTCGTCCGCCGCGCGCGCGGCGTCGCGCGGGCGCAGGAACACCGAGGGCACGGACAGCATGGCCACGATGGACAGCGCCTCGTTGGAGCAGGCGTACGCGGGGGACGCGACGACCACTTTGGCGAGTTGGGGGTCGAGCGGGAGTTCGGCCATGAGGGAGCCGACCTGCAGAGAGGAGAGGGGTTTGGGGGTGTCGGCCAGGGCGCGCCTGGCACTTTTGGGGGCGCCCCGCCCCGCCCGCGGGCTCGTCCGGCGGGTGCGGGCGCGGGGCACGTGGGGCAGCGGGTGGGAAGACACGGGCAGGGGAAAGCGGCGCATTGTTGCCACTTGAATGGCGACCTCCCCCACCCCTTCGCTCCCTGACCCACCTGCGTGAGTTCGCCCTCGTCGTCCAGCGCGCCTAGGTAGTTGAGCAGCTCCAGAGCCCGCATCAGGGTTTCGGGCGCGGGCGGGTCCATGAAGTCAAAGTGGACCTGGGGGCGAGGGGAATAAGCGGGGGGTCGCCGGGTCGGCGCGCTGGCCGCCGCCGGCCGCGCCGCCGCGGGCCCCGACCCCGGCCAGGGCCTGCATCCGCGCGCTCCTCCCCCCTCCCCGCCGCGTCGAGGCCTCGGGCGTCGCGTTCAACTCAGCCGCGGCGCGAACGCGGCGCGGACCTTTCAAGGGGCCCGCGTCGCCGCGCGCGCCGCGTCGGTCCAATGTAGATAAGGTTTTGAGCGTTTGTGGTTCGTCACCGGCCATCGGGGCGGAAGGGGGGAGGGAGGGAGGAGGGAGGGAGGAGGGAAAGAAACCGCGCGGCGCCGCGCGCCCCGCCCCCCGCCTCTCGTCTCCCATCTCGAGCGCTCAGATTCTATGGGTAGATAATGAGACGTCCCCAGGGCGGCCACACGGCCGGACTCGGTACGAGGAATGGTGTTGTCGTCACCGCGCTCGGAACGGGAGGCGAGAGAGACGAGGAGGGCGCACGGGGCGCGCGCGGCGGCGACGCCGCGCGGCGCGCGGGAAGGAGCCCGCCACCACCGCGCCCGCCCGCCCCCCGCCACCCCCCGCCTCACCAGGTCGTCCACGCCCAGCTTCTTGAGTTGGAGGACGACCGACCCGAGGTTGGACCTCAGGATTTCGGGGTGCGTCTGCTCGATCAGGTCGGCGCCAAACGACGCCTCCGTGTAGAGCCGGAAGCACTTGCCCGGCCGCGTGCGCCCCGCACGCCCCGCGCGCTGGTGCGCGGACGCGCGGGAGATGGGGGAGACGAGGAGCGACTCGACGCGCGTGCGCGGGTTGTACACTTTTTGTTTGACAAACCCGGGGTCGACGACGTAGACGACGCCGTCGATCGTCAGCGACGTCTCCGCGATGTTGGTCGACACGATGACCTTGCGCCCGGGCGGGCCGCCCGGGCGCGCCGGCGGCGGCGGCGGGTCGAAGATCTTTTGTTGTTGCGCGGGGGGGAGCGACGAGTAGAGCGGCACGACGGCAACCGGGCCCACGGTGGACGAGGGGGCGCTGCTCAACTTGCCGGCTTCCGCGGCGATCTTACGGCACGCGTCCTCGATCTCCTCCTCGCCCGTCAGGAACAGCAGCACGTCCCCCGGCGGCTCGCACGCGTGGATCTGGGCCACGGTGCGCACCGCGGCGTCAACGTAGTCGGCTTCGGGGGCCTGGGTGTAAAACACTTCGACCGGGAAGAGGCGTCCCGGGACGCGCATGAGCGGCGCGTCCGCAAAGTAGTCTTGAAACTTCTCCGCTTCCAGCGTCGCCGACATGACGACCAGTTTGAGCTCGGGGCGGCGCGCGAGCACCCCTTTCAGCAGGCCGAACAGCACGTCCGTCGCGAGCGTGCGCTCGTGCGCCTCGTCCAGGATGATGACGCTGTACCGCGACATGAGGGGGTCGGTCATCGCTTCGCGCAGCAGCATGCCGTCGGTCATAAACTTGATGAGGGTTTGGGGGGACGAGCATTCCTCAAACCGGATCGAGTAGCCGACCGTCGCGCCGAGCGTCGCGTCCATCTCCTCCGCCACCCGGCGCGCCACCGACATCGCGGCCACGCGGCGCGGCTGCGTCACCGCGATCATGGCGGTGGCGGGGGCGCCGATCCCCGCGTCGGCGACAAACTGCGCGACCTGCGTCGTCTTGCCCGACCCGGTTTCCCCCACCAGGATCGTCGTCTGGTGGTCGCGCAGCATGTCCAGGAACTTGTCGCGCGCCTGCCAGACCGGGAGGCCTGGGGAGGGGGGGAGGGAGGGGGGAGAGGGGGTTGGCGTCGGCGCGGCCTCCTTTTTGCTCCCCCCTCATCCCTCCTCCCTCCCTCGTCTCTCACCTTTGCGCGTCTCCAGGATGTCGTGGTAGCGCTGGGAGAAAGGGCGCCCCGTGTGGCGCGACACGCTGCCGCCGTCTGCGGCCGGCACGGCGGTCGACGGGCTCGGCTGGTCGCCGCCGCCGTCGCCCAGGTCCAGTTTGCGCTTGCGGTCCATGGTGGGGTGGGGATTGGGGCGGGGGCCGCGGCCGCGGGCCGCGTCGGCGGCGCCGGCGCGGCGGCTGGGGCGGCTCGGGCGGCGCGCGCGCCCGGGCCGGTCCTGGACGGCGAGTGGCGAGACGCTGGCGCCGACTAGAAGGGCGGGGCGCGCGGCCGAGTTGTGGCGCGGGCGAGGGCGGTGCCGGCGCCGAAGCGATCACCGCACTCGCGTGCTGGCAGCCGCGCCGCCCTTCGGGCGATGGGCGCCGCGGCCTCCGCCCCCCCGCCCCCCACCGACGCCCGCCGGCGAGCCCCGGCCGCGGCGCGCGTCGCGGCGGCGGTGCGCGCGTGGCGCGCGAGCGCCGACGGCGAGCCCACGGGCGTGGACGTGCCGCGCCCGATTACGGCCGAGCTGGCGCGGCGGGCGGCGGAGGCTGGGGAGGCGCCACGCGACGCCGCGTCGCTGCTTCAAGCTCTGCGCGACGACAACGCGCTCCTGCTCGCCTCCCTGCGCGGCCTGGAGAGGGCGCTGCTGGGGCAGCACAATGGGGTGGGGGCGGGGGCGGGGGCGTCGGGCGCGCCCGGCCCTGGCGCGAGACGGCCGGCGACCGCGCCGCACGCCGCACCGCCGCCCGCCCCCCCCCGCCCCGCCGCCCCGCCCCACGACCCGCTCACCCGGGACGTTGCGCGCTGGCTCGCCTCGCACGAGCCCCTGGTCAAGCGCGCGCGCGACGCCATGGCGTGCGCGCGCTCGTTCGACGCAGAGGGCGCGCTCGTCGCCCTCTGCGAGCGCGAGGGCGTGACGCTGGCCGATTTGGAGGGCGTGGCAGACGAGCTGGGCGTCGACGCGGGGGACGCCTTGGCACGCGCTGACGAGTTGCGCGCGTGCCTCGCCGCGCTCGCGGACGAGGACGGGTGCGCCCTGGCGCGGGACGACGACGAGATGCGCGTGTTCTACCGCAACGTGAAAGGTGTGGGGTGTGTGTGGGGAGCGGGGAGGACGAGTCGTGGCGCCGCGCCCGGCCGACCCGACCCATCCTCCACCCTCCACCCCCTCCCCCCGCAGGCTCGCCCGTGCACGAGGTCAAGTTCGAGACCGTGCTCACCGCCCCCTTGGTCCACATCCTGGCCCTGCTGGCGGAGGTGGACCTCTTCCGCGGGTGGAACCGTTTCGTCGTCGAATCCGCGACGCTCGCGCGCGCCGCGCGCTTCACCCAGACCCTCTACGCCGCCTCCTGGATCCCGCCCCCCTTTCCGGACTTTGACGTGTGCGTGCGTGTGCGCGGGCACGACGCGGGGGAGCCGGCGGCGGCGCTGGTGATGGCCCTGGTGTCGGTCGGCGACTGGGCCCCCCCGTCGCGCCTCACCGGCGCCGGCGACGGCGACCCGCCCCCG
>Ga0315287_10005886_pt1 | contig 12127 bp, 12 predicted proteins | sample YL17G11_0_MG_FD_205037 | JGI IMG/M metagenome (GOLD analysis project Ga0315287, IMG submission 205037) | Sediment microbial communities from Yellowstone Lake, YNP, Wyoming, USA - YL17G11_0 | ecosystem: Environmental > Aquatic > Freshwater > Lake > Sediment | place: USA: Wyoming | collected...
CGGCCATCTCGTTGTAGACCTGCTGGAGCTCGGGCAGCTCGAGGCGGCATGGGCCGCACCAAGTTGCCCAGAAGTTGAGGATCGTCGCCCGGCCGAGCGCGGACTTCAGATTCTGGACGCCCCCCTTTGCATCCAGGAGCTGGATCTCCGGAAACGGTCGCCGCTGCGGCGCTTCCGTTCCGGCGAAGCACACCGCGCCGGCGACGCCGGTCACGATCGCGAGAGCGGCAAGACCCCTCATGGGCGTCATGCTAGCATGACGTTGACACCCCGGCGCAGCTTGCGCTATCTTTCACAACCATGACGGAGCACGAGCTTCACCACATAGCCGTGATCGGCGCCGGAATGATGGGCCGCTCGATCGCCACCAGGGTCTCGCAGAGCGGGCTGTCGGTCATCGTGCGCGAAATCAACGCCGACCGCGCGGCGGAGGTCCGCAAGATCCTCGAGGACTCCCTCGACCACCAGATCGAACGCTGGTCGATGACGCAGTCGGAGAAAAAGGCGACGTTGGCGCGTATCGAGTTCACGACCGATCTCGCGAGCATCAAGCCGGCGCAGATCGTCGTCGAGACGATCCAGGAGGACTTCAACGCGAAGAAGGCGCTCCTGTCCGAGCTCGACACCGTGATGCCGCCGGAGATCCCGATCATCGTCAACACGTCGAGCCTGTCGATCACCGAGCTGGCGCAGGGTCTCGCCCACCCCGAGCGCGTCCTCGGCATCCACTTCCTCTACCCCGTGACGACGACGCCGGTCGCCGAGCTGGTCCGCGGGCAGGTGACCTCGACCGCCGCCTACACCACCGGCCGCTCGTTCGTTCGCGTCCTCGGCAAGGTGCCGATCGAGGTGTTCGAGTCGCCCGGGTTCGTCACGACCCGTGTGATGCTGCCTCTGATCAACGAGTCGATCCATGTCGTCATGGAAGGCGTGGCGAGCGCCGCGGAGGTCGACCTGGCGCTGCGCCTCGGTTACGACTTCCGCACCGGCCCGCTCGAGTGGGCCGACCGGGTCGGCCTCGACAAGATCCTCAACTGGATGGAGCACATCTTCAAGGAGACCGGCGAGGCGCGCTTCCGCCCGTGTCCGCTACTCCGTAAGCTCGTGCGCGCCGGGTACTACGGCGCCCGCGTCGGCCGCGGCTTCTTCACCTATGGCGAGGACCGCAACCGGCTCGACCGCCTCCCCGACGATACGCCGCGCCTGGCCTAGCCGGTCCGACAACTGGAGTCACGTCATGAAGATCCTGGTCCTCAACTGTGGTTCGTCGTCAGTCAAGTTCCAAGTGATCGAGACCTCCCTGGAGATGATTCAGGCCAACACCGACCGCACCCTCGCGCGCGGCAGCGTCGAGCGCATCGGCATGTCCGACTCCCGTCTGACGCTCGAGGCGCCGGGCCGGAAGCTCTATCAGGAGATCTCCGAGGTGCTCGAGCACCGCGCGGCGGTAGAGCGGGTGTTGCGAGCGCTGACGCACCCGGAGCACGGCATTCTCGCAAGCGCCAACGAGATCGAAGCCGTGGGGCACCGCGTCGTGCACGGCGGCGAGAAGTTTGCGTCGTCGGTGCTGATCACGCCCGAGGTCGAGGCGATGATCGAGGAGTGCGTGGTGCTCGCGCCGCTGCACAACCCGCACAACCTGCGCGGCCTCCGGGCCGCCAGCGCCATCCTGTCCGAGGTGCCCCACGTTGCGGTGTTCGACACCGCATTCCACCAATCGATGCCCCCCCGCGCCTACGTCTACGGGCTCCCTTACGAGCTCTATACCAGGCATAGGATCAGGCGCTACGGGTTTCACGGCACATCCCATCGCTTTGTGGCGATTCACACCGCCCGCCTTCTCGGGAAGCCCCTCGAAGAGGTCAAGATCGTCACCTGCCACCTCGGCAATGGCTGCTCGATGGCGGCTGTCGACCTCGGGCACTCGGTCGACACGACGATGGGGTTCACGCCCCTCGAGGGCCTGCTCATGGGCACCCGGAGCGGCGACCTGGACCCAGCGGTGCTGCCGTGGGTCATGGCGATGGAGGAGCTGACGCTGGCGCAGCTCAACGCCATGCTCAACAAGCACTCGGGCCTGTACGGGGTATCCGGCGTGTCATCGGACATGCGCGAGCTCCTCTTCGCCTGCCGTGACGGCAATCAGCGCGCTCGGCTCGCCTTCGACATCTTCTGCTACCGCATCCGCAAGTACATCGGCGCCTATGCGGCGGCGATGGGCGGCATTGACGCCGTGGCGTTCACCGGCGGCATCGGCGAGAACTCCCCGGAGGTTCGCCTGGATGCCACCAAGGGCCTCGCGTTCCTCGGCCTGGAGCTCGACGAGAGCGCCAACGCCAGCGCGCCCCGCGGCGAGCAGGTCATCATTTCGACCCCGAACTCGCGGGCGGCGATTGCCATCATTCCAACCAACGAGGAGCGTGTCATCGCGCGTGACACCGCCCGGGTGCTCGGTGGCGAAGTGCCGTCGTTCTCCGTGCCCGGCACCGAGGCGCCCAGGTAGATACTGAGTTCAGAGTTGAGAGTCGAGAGTTCAAGAACGAAGGAAGGGACCGGAGGACCTGGGGCGACGGGCTCCTAGGCCTTCCTCAGCACCGGTGCTCAGCCTTCGACTCTCAACTCTCGACTCTCAACTCTGGACTCTCAACTCTCGTCTTTCGACTTTCGCGAGGAAAGTGCGCGTGGCCGCCCGGCCGGCCTCGACGGCTTCGTCCACGGCGTGATAGTCGGCCCAGTGCAGGTGATTGACCGCTGGGGCGATGACCGCGTCGGCCTCGGCGAGAAGGCGCCGGCGCAACGCCTGCCACCCCATCGCCGCGGCGCGGAACATCGCCCTGGGCACGCGGTCCTCGTCGGGGCGTCCGACCGGCATCTTCTCGGAAACCTCGACCGCCACGACCGGGCTTCCCAGAGCTCGCGCGGCGCCGACCGGGATCTCGGCGACCGCCCCGCCATCCTGCAGCCGCCGCCCGTCGACCAGGAATGGCGCGGCAAGCCCGGGCATCGCCGAGCTCGCCGCGATGGCGAGCCGGAGCGGGCCGCGGGCGATCCGGACCTCGTCACCGCTGGCGTTGTCGCTGGCCACGACGACCAGCGGTACGAGCAGATCCTCGATGGCGCGCTCGGGGACGAGGAACGAGACGCGCTCGAGGAGCTGGTCTTGCGTGAGCACGTGACGCGTCAGCAGGGCTCGCCCGAGGGCGGCGGCGTAGAGGCCGCGATGCAGCAGCCCCTTCAGCCCGCGCTCGTCGTGCTCGCTGCCGAAGTCGAGCATGCGGCGCCCGTAGCCGGTGCGGACGAACTCGTGCACCCGCTCGACGGACCCGCCGGCGCCGAGTGTCAGCCACATCGCGGCCGTCAGCGCACCCGAGCTCGTGCCTGCGATCCCCCGCACCGGCACGCCGGCGGCTTCCAGCTCGGCAAGCACGCCGAGATGCGCGAGCCCGCGGGTTCCTCCCCCGCCGAGCGCGAGCACCACGCCGCCCCTCACAGTGATCGCAGCGGCGCTCATCAGGACATCGGCGGCGACGGGTGCAGCGCGAGGCGCGGTACCGGCAACCGGCCATGGTTGCGCAGCCGGTCGACGTTCAGCACCATGGCCTCGAGGACGCCCTCGGCGACCCGCTGCGCCTTGTCGGAGATGTGGTTGAGGTCGTCAGTGAACCCACGGGGATCAATGTCACCGAGCCGGTCACCGGCCTCGACCGGCACGCCGTCGCGCAGCAAGCCGCGGACCACGCCGCCGATGCGTGCGACGACCGGGTACTCGGAGTCGACCGGAATACCGCGAAAAAGATCCTCCCGCACGAACAGCAGCACGAGCACGCCGAGCTTCGCGCCCTGCTCCACCCGGTCGCCGATATCATGGGTGGTGCGAAAGATCCCGGTCCGCTGCGCCTTGATTACGCGCTCCGCCGTAAAGCCCATGATCTCCGCGGGCGGCGCCGGCTCCAGCGACTGCCCACCGGAGAGGACGCGGCCGAGCTGCGGACCACGCACCGTCTCGACCACTGCGTGGCAGTCGTGGCTGGCCTGATAGCCGGGGCCAAGAGCGATCACGAGCGGCGCCATTTCCTTGGTCAGTCCAACGTTGGCGCGTACCATCGTCGCCTCGACGAGGACGTCGGGCGGCCACGCGGCGAGCACCTCGGCGAGCGGCTGCGTCGTGATCGCCACATCGCTGAGCTGGTGCATCCGATCGATGTCCGAGAGCATCATGACGAAGCGGGAGGTGACGCCGTCCACGGTCTTGGCACGGTCGAACACCGCCTCCGAGAAGCAGACGTTGCGCCGCACCGCCTTGGGGAACGGGCGCTCGACCAGAAGCACACGACCCACGCCCTGGCGCGCCAAGTGCGCCGCGACGGCGCTGCCCAGCTCCCCTGCCCCGCGCACGAGGACGCGCGCGTCGCGAAAGACCTCGATCACCGGCGCGCCACCGCTTCGATCTCAACCCGCGCGCCGCGCGGCAGCGCCACCACCTGGACTACCGCGCGGGCGGGCCGGTGCGCCCCGAAAAAGGCCGCGTAGATCTCGTTGAACGCCGTGAACAGCGACAGATCGGTGAGGAAGGCGGTGACCTTGACCGCCCGGCTGCGATCGCAGCCGGCCGCGACGAGAACGGCGTCAAGGTTGGCGAGGACCCGCTCCACCTCGGCCGTGAAGTCACCGGAGATCAGCGCCCCTGTCGTCGGGTCGAGCGGGATCTGACCGGAAACGAAGACGAGGTCGCCCGCGATCACCGCCTGGCTGTAGGGGCCGATGGCCTTGGGTGCCGCCTCGGTGTGGACAGTCCTCAGCTCGTCACTCATTCGTCCTCCCCGTCCGGCGCATACTCCCAAATCTCCGGAAGGTTACGGAAGCGCTCCCCAAAGTCAAGACCGAAACCCACGACGAAGCGGTCCTCGATCTCGAGGCCAACGAAATCAATCGGCACCTCGACCCGACGGCGGGCGGGCTTCGACAGGAGCGCGACGACCTGCACCGACCTCGGATGTCTCGCGCGTAACAAGGCGACGATGTCGGTGAGCGTGAGGCCGGTGTCGACTATGTCCTCGACGACGTACACATCTTTCCCGGCAATGTTCACGGTAACGTCCTTGATCAGCGTCACCGTGCCCGAGCTCTCGGTGGTGGCGCCGTACGACGATACCTGGATGAAGTCGACCACGACCGAGCGGTTCAGACGGGAGGTCAGCGCGGTGAAGAAGTACACCGCCCCCTTGAGCACCCCGATGAACACAGGGTCCCTGCCCTCGAGGTCCGCGTTCACCTCCGCCGCGACCGTCGCGATCACGTGATCGATGCGTTCCCGCGTCAGCACCTTTTCCCGCAGCACACGTCACCTCCGATTGACCCGAAACGATCGAGTTGGTATACACTTCTCGCGGAACCACGTGATGAGCACCGCGACTTTGCACGAGCTAAACCAACGATACGTGCGGCTCACTGATCGCTGCCGTTCCCAGTGGACCTTCTACCAGTTCTTGCAGGGTGTGTTCAAGCACCTGCGCGGCGAGCCGTGCCCGATCGAGATCGATTTCCAGGGTTTGTTCGCTCAGTTGCGCGAGCTCGGGCAGGATCTCAGCAGCCCGCAAACGATGAGGATCGAGAGACTCATGGAGCAGCTCTCGGGGCGGCTCGACGTCCAGCACGGCTCGCTTTCCGAGGTCGACCGGCAGGTCTCGCCGTCGCTGCTGCGCCGCTTCTTCGATCGGCTACGCAATCAGGACGAGAAGATCCTCCTCGCCATCATCAAGTTCTACCTCGACGGCAACGAGCTCGGCGAGGACACAGTCGACAAGATCGACATCCTGCTCACCCGCATGGCCGAGATCCCCCGACCCGACGGGCGAAGTCTGCTCCGCGAGCGTCATGAGATCGAACGGCTTGTGCGCCCGCTGCTGCAGCACCGGCAACCCGCGTCGATGCCCGAGAACGAGCTGACGATTCTGCTCAACGCCCTCGGCGACCTGCGGGCCGAGATAGTCGCCTGCCGGACGTTCTCCGAGCTGGCCGACGGCGGCGCCCTGGACCGCTTCCGCACGCTGAAGCGGCGGCTTGGCGACAAGCTGCTGCATCCCCGCCTGCTGCCGGCGATGCTGGAGACGACGGTAACGATCAAGAACCGATTCCGCGAGCTCTGGGAGGACGAAGAGCCGCAGCTCCTCGACGACACCAACCGGGTGATGGAGCTGCGCAGGCAGCTTGCCAACCACCCCGAGCTCATCACCCCTGAGCTGCGCGAGGCGATTGAGGTGTTTGCGGCCGCACACCAAAAGTTCGATCAACGCCGCCAGGAGGAGAACCTCCGGCGCGAGGATGTTATGGAGCTGCGCCGAACGCTCGACCGCATACTCGAGCAGTTCGACAGCTCGGTGACGGCCCCGCCCTCCCCTTCCAACACCGTCGAAACGGTCACCAACGTCAGCGCCGAGCCGTCCGGCCCCGGTGCGCCTGCCGACGCGGCCCGCGAGACCCAGCCGGCCGACGTTGCCGGTCACTTCCCGCCGGACCCCCTGCTGCAGGAGTCCCTGAGCAAGATCATGTTCGTCCTCGAGCTCGTCGGGCGGGACCATTCGGCTGAGGAGATCGTCCACGCCAAGGAGATGGTGACCCTTCGCCTCGAGCCCTGGGAGGTCGAAGCGGGACAGCGAATCATGGAAGGCATCAGCGCGGTCGGCACCCTCGCCGGCGAGCGCGACCGCCTGTTCCTCAACGGCGCTGCCCTCCGTGTGCGCATGGACGAGGAGGCCCGCGAGATCGACCGGCTTCAGAAACGAGGTTCGGACCGGCTCCTGGAGGTGCTCGAACGCGGCGGGCAGTCTCTGCAGCGAGCAGGCGAGATGGAGCGGCGCTTCCAGTGGTTTGTCGACGACGCTCTCTACCGGGGCGATACCGAGTTCCTGCTTCATCTTTATCGCTCCCGCTTCCGGTTGCTGCGCGCCTACTCCGGCCTCTGGCTGATCCATAACGAGCGTGGCGGCATCTCCCCCTTCTAGCGGCCGCAACGTGCGCCTGGCTCTCGGCGCGGAGGTTTTTTCTCTTGACGGCCCGAGGCTCGTCGTCGGGCGTAGTCGCTCATGTGACGTCCGACTGCGCGACGACACCGTTTCGCGCCTCCACGCAGCCCTCGTGTGGCGCGGTGGCACGCTGGTGCTCGAGGACCTGGGATCGTCGAATGGCACCTGGGTCAACGGCGAGCGCGTTCTCTCGCCGCGCAGCGTCGTCGCTGGCGACAACCTGCGGTTCGGCTCGCTGAAGGGCGCAATCGAGGCGGGCGCCGCTCCCGAGCCCGCTGCCGCGGCGGCCGCGGCCGCGCTCCCGAGCGTGGCCTCTGCCGGCGCCATCCCAGTCGCCGCGTCGAACCACACTCACGGTCTCGTCCTCGGCAGACCGGCATCCTTCGGCCTGCGCGTTGCTGCCCTCCTTGCTGATGTTGGGCTGTACACGCTCGGCTCGGTGCTGCCGTTCCTGCCGCTCGCGATCGTAATCTTCGGCGAGCGGCAGCAGCTCGTACCGCCGACGCTGCTCAAGACGTTGCCGACGAAAGCGTTCTTTGCGGGGGTCTGCGGGGTCCTCTGGCTCCTGTACACATTCATCTATCTCGTCGATGGCTGGGCGCGCCGCGGCGGCTCGCCCGGGATGCGGCTGCTGGGACTCAGGTTGTTCGACTGGCGGCAGCGGATCCCGATCGGCTACGGCCGCGCGTGGCTCCGGCTCGGCGCCGTCCTGGTCACCGCTCTCACCCTCGGTCTCGGTTTCCTGATCATCCCGTTCCGCAAGGACAAGCGCGCTCTCCATGACGTGCTCGCGGGCACGCTTGTCGCTCTTCCTCCCCGTCGCGTGAGCCGCAAGCATTAGGAGCCTGTCGGGGAAACGGGGTGCCTCCCCATTTCCCCGACAGGCTCCAAGCTCGGCCTTTTCCCGTAGAATCCACTTTCATGGGTGACGTCTTCTCGGCGTTTGGCAGCACGGGGTGGACCGCCAAGATCGTGCTGGCGATCCTCGCCTGCTTCTCGGTGTTCTCATGGACGCTGATGGTGCTCAAGCTGCGCCAGCTCACGCGCTGCAACGCGGCAAACCGGCGCTTTCTGGCCGAGTTTCGCCATGCGGCGCGCCTCGCCGACGTTCAGGCCGCGGCAAAACGCGCTCCGGAGGCGCCGCTCGCCGGGATGTTCCGCGCCGGCTACCTCGAGCTCGAGGCGCAGATGCGCGTGCTCCGGCAGGCCGGCCAGGACGTCGGGCAGATCAAGAGCCTCGCCGGCATCGAGCGGGCGCTGCAGCGCGCCATCGGCGTCGAGGGCGCGCGGCTGCAGCGCTTTCTGCCGTTCCTCGCGACCACCGCGTCGGCCACACCGTTCATCGGGCTGTTCGGCACCGTGTGGGGCATCATGACCACCTTCCGCGCAATTGCGGCCACCGGCTCGACGTCGATCGTCACCGTGGCGCCGGGGATCGCCGAGGCGCTTGTCACCACCGCGGCCGGTCTCGGCGCGGCGATACCCGCGGTCATCGCATACAACGCCTTTCTCGGAGCGCTGCGCGAGCAGCGCGGGGCGATGGAGGACTTCCTCCTCGAGTTCGTCAACCTAACCGAGAGGACCTTCACATGAGCCCAAGAAGAGCGGTTGAGAGTCGAGAGTCAAGAGTCGAGAGAACGACCTGGTGGAAGAACCATGGGCCGGCGCCCGCACCCGGCTGTTCTTGCTCTCGACTCTCAACTCTCAACTCTCGACTGGTCTGACCTATGGCGTTCAAGACCTCGACCGAGTTCGAGTCGATGGCGGAGATCAACATCACGCCGCTGGTCGACGTGATGCTGGTGCTGCTGATCATCTTCATCGTTACCGCGCCGATGCTCGTGCAGGGCCTTCAAGTCGAGCTGCCGCGCGAGCAGGCCGGCGCGCTCAAGCCGAGGAAGGCCGAGCCGATCATTCTGACGCTGACCCGGCAGCGCGCCATCCTCATCGGCGATCGGCCGGTCCCGCCCGGGAGTCTCACCGCCCGACTCGGCCCTCTCCTCGCCGGCGGGCCGCGGCCGGTCTACCTCAAGGGCGACCGCGAAGTGCCCTACGGCTTCGTGGTCCAGGTGCTGGCCGAGCTCAACCGCATGGGCGTCGAGGAGATCGGCATGGTGACGGCGCCAGCGGAGACGCGGTGAGGGACGCGGTCGGCGAGGAGCTGGAGCGGCGCTGGAGCGAGCCGTGGCCGTGGCGTTCTGCGCTGATCGCCGCGCTCGCCCTGCATGCCGCCATCACGGCGCTGTTCACCATCGCTCCCGCCCATCGCCCCCGCTCCCTGCAGCTTCCGTCGGTGCAGGTGCGTATGGTCGCGCCGCTCGCGGTCCCGACAGGGAGAGCGCCAGCAGGACCCGCGAGCCAGCCGGTCCGCGCCGCTCCGCCGGCACCGCAGAAGCTGGCCCCGGTCAGCAAACCGCCCGTGCGGCCTCCGGCTGCGCCCGCTCGGGCCGCGGTCAATCCCGCCACGGCGCAGCCGCCCGCACCGGCACCCGCGTCTCCGGTCTCGGCCGGCGAGGTCCCGGCTGCCGCCGCTTCCGGCGGCGGGGCGAACGGTCTCGCCGGTGTCGAGCCTGGGACGCTGCGGTCGCCGATGGGCGCAGTCGGACTGGGTTCCGGCAACGGGACCGCGGAGGAGCCGTTCCTCTTCACCTACTACCTGTCACGCTTCGTCGGCGTCGTCGAAAGCAACTGGTTCCGCCCCCCCGCACCCGCGGAGACGCGCTGCCGCGTGCGCTGCCGGATCGACCGGAGCGGACGGCTGCTCGAGGCAGGCATCGAGGAGGAGAGCGTGGTCGCGGCGTTCGACCGCGCGGCGCTGCGCGCGATCTTCGCCGCGGCGCCGTTCCCCCCGCTGCCACAGGGTTTCTCCGGCCAGAGCCTGACGCTGCACCTCGACTTCGGCCCGCAGTGAGCCTGCCCGTTGCGCTGCCGGGAGCGGTTGGCGTCACAATGTCGGAGCGCGTGCGGCCGTACACTCACGCGGGAGCAGCACACTCGTCGGCATCGCCGGATGGCGGCCGGCGAGTGGATTGGACGGTGACGATGACGTCGGCGAGACAGGCAATGGTGACGTTGGCAGCGGTCTTTGCGGTCGCGGCAACCGCCGGCGCCCAGGACGAGGTCTATCTGCGGGTGACCAGCCCAGGGTTGCAGCGCGTGGTGGTGGCGATGCCGCCGCTCGCTCCTCGGCCGGGCGCCGATGCCGTGGCCGGTGAAGCCTTCACGGCCGCCCTGACCCGCGACCTCGGCGCCACTGCGGTGCTCAGCTTGCTGCCTGACGATGTCGTCCGTTCGGTTATCCCGGTGCCCAACGATCCCGCCCGGACGCGGGCGGAGTACCGTGCGGCCGGCGCCCAGTTCCTCCTCGACGGCTCGCTCGCCTCGTCGGGAAGCCAGCTCGTGACCGAGGTACGTCTGTGGGACCTCACCTCAGGCGAGGTGGCGTACTCGCGCCGGCTGCAGGCCGCAGCCACGCTCGCCCCGACCATGGCTCACACCCTTGCGAACGAGCTCCTCCGGCTGTTCACGGGCAAGCCTGGCCCGTTCCTTTCCCGCATCGCGTTCATCTCCGACCGCACCGGCGCCAAGGAGCTGTGGGTCATGCGCTGGGACGGCAGCGAGACGCAGCAGATGACCTCGCACAAGTCGATCGCCCTGGCGCCGGCATGGTCCGCCGACGGCCAGTGGCTGGCGTTCACCAGCTTCATGCGCGGCCAGCCGCAGCTCTTCGTGCTCAAGCCGACGCAGGGCTATCTGCGCCCGCTGTCGACGCTTCCCGGGGTCAACACGTCGGCCAGCTTCTCGCCCGACGGCTCGCAGGTGGCGTTCGCCGCCGGCGCCGGCGGCAACACCGACATCTACGTCGCCCCGGTCGCAGGCGGCGAGCCACAGCGGCTGACCGCGTCGCGGGCGATCGACACCCAGCCGGCGTGGTCCCCAAGCGGCCGCCAGATCGCGTTCACCTCGACCGCAGCCGGCTCCCCGCAGCTCTACCTGATGGACGCCGAGGGGACCAACGTCCGGCGCCTGACGCTCGATGATCGCTTTGCCGACGAGGCCGCATGGGCGCCCGACGGCGTCCGCCTCGCCTACACCACATGGGTCGAGAACCGCTTCCAGATCGCCACTCTGGACCTGCGCACCGGCCATCGCGAGGTGATCGCCGGGCCCGGCAGCAACGAGTCGCCGTGCTGGTCGCCGGACGGGACGATGCTGGTGTTCGTCTCCAACCGAACGGGCAGCTCGCAGATCTTCGTGACCGACGCGGGAGGCAACCCGCGGCAGCTCACCCGCGAGGGAAGCAACCTGCAACCGTCATGGGTCGCTCAAGTCCAATGAGGACGGGGTTCGGGGCTCGGGGTTCGGCGTGCGAATCGGAGCCGGCCCGTCGCCAGCCCTCGTGCAAGGCGTCCGGGGGGGGTGGTCGCTCCCGAGCCCCGCGCCCCGCGACCCGAGCCCCGGAAGTCGTGCCTTGTCAGGGAAGTGCTTGGCAGTGTATAGTTCAGCGTCCGGGGGTCGAATGATGAGGAAACTACTCCTTGCCCATGGTCTTGCCGCGGCCGTCGTGGCCGTTGCGTTGGCGTCTTGCTCGCACCCGAAGCCCGTGATTGCTCCGGAGCCACCGGCTCCGGAGGCCTCTACCGCACCGAGCCCGACGGCCGGGTCCCAACCCGCCGGCACGACACAGGTGCAGTCGGAGCCCGCGATCACACCTGCCGGGATGCCCGAGAGCGGGGTCGCGGCCGGCGAGCTTCCCGCCGACGTCGAGGCGATCAATCGCGCTGGCTACGTGAAGGACGCGTTCTTCGAAACCGACAAGGCCGACCTGCGCGACGACACCAGGGACGTCCTGGCGGCGAACGCGGAGTGGCTCAAGGCTCACCCGAGCGTCAAGCTCCTGATCGAGGGCCACTGCGACGAGCGCAACACGGCCGAGTACAACCTCGCCCTGGGTTGGCGCCGCGCCAACGCCGCGAAGGACTACATGGTCTCTCTCGGCGTCGCCGGCGACAACGTCACTGCGATCTCCTACGGCGAGGAGAAGCCCTTTGCCATTGGTCACGACGAGGGCGCCTGGTCGCAGAACCGTCGCGCCCACTTCGTCG
>Ga0315287_10005887_pt1 | contig 12125 bp, 6 predicted proteins | sample YL17G11_0_MG_FD_205037 | JGI IMG/M metagenome (GOLD analysis project Ga0315287, IMG submission 205037) | Sediment microbial communities from Yellowstone Lake, YNP, Wyoming, USA - YL17G11_0 | ecosystem: Environmental > Aquatic > Freshwater > Lake > Sediment | place: USA: Wyoming | collected...
TGCACTGGAAGCGGAACTGCTCGACAGACTTTGCGATGATCGTCACCCGATCATAACGTTAGTTGGTCGAGGCGGCATTGGAAAAACCTCATTGGCGCTCCACGTATTGCATCAAGTGTTGCAGACCAACAGATTCGGTCTGATTGTTTGGTTTAGCTCTAGAGACATCGACCTGCTTCCGCAAGGGCCTAAGCCGGTTAAGCCCGATGTGTTGGACGAACTGGATGCTGCTAATCAGTTCGTTCAATTGATGAGACCTACCGAAGCGAAAGAGAAAGGCTTCAAGCCAATAAAGTATATGGCTGAATGTCTTACCGCAAGCCCAATCCAGGACCCAATTCTTTTTGTCTTCGATAATTTCGAAACCGTAAGAGTTCCAGGAGACCTTTATAATTGGCTTGATACCTTTATTAGGCCTCGTAATAAAGTTCTTATCACTACTCGGTATCGAGATTTTCGAGGGGATTTTCACGTAGAAGTGCCAGGTATGACCGAAGATGAGTGCGTCGTACTAATAAAGGTAACAGCGGAGCAGCTTGGAGTCAGTGGTTTGCTGACGAAGGATTATAAGAGCCTCTTGTACCGAGAGTCTGACGGCCATCCTTACGTTATCAAAGTTCTTCTCGGAGAGGTTGCGAAGAACAACACGCTGGTAAAGATTGAAAGGGTTGTCGCTACAAAAGAAGAAATACTTAACGCGCTTTTCGAGAGAACATATTCGCATCTCTCGCCAACTGCGCGACGAGTGTTCTTAACCTTGTGCAATTGGCGTTCGATTATACCGCAGGTGGCAGTAGAGGCGGTTCTTCTCAGGCCATCGAACGATTTGATGGACGTATCTGAAGCCATAGAAGAACTTCGCAAGTCATCCCTCGTCGAGGTAGTCACCTCAAAAGTGGACAAAACAGCATTTCTATCAGTGCCACTCGCGGCATTTATATTTGGCGAGCGTAAACTGGCTATAAGCCCACTAAGGAGTGCAATTTATGGCGATACCGAATTGATACAAGCGTTCGGAGCAACACTGAGGTCAGAGATAAAGAGTGGGCTTAAGCCGAAAATCGAGAGGCTTTTTAAGCAGATAGCAGAACGGATTGCGAGAAAGAAGGCAAGCTTAGATGAGATGGCTCAAACTTTGGAGTTTGTTGCCCGCAGGTATCCTAATGCTTGGTTATTTCTGTCCAGTTTATACGAAGAGCAGGGGGGGGAGAAGGCTCTTGTCTTAGCAAAGGAAGCTGTTAGCCGGTTTTTGGAGTCAAGGCCGCCTAAAGAAGAGGCTATCGATGCCTGGCAGCGTTTTGCCGCTTTATGTCAGAAGACTGAAGACTGGCTGGGAGAGTCTCAGGCACTTGTTGAAATGTGTGAGTTACCTGCTGCCTCAATTAGGTCAATTAGCAATGCCGTTAACAGAGTGAACACACTATTCAAGCAGCACTATCCGAGTTTCCAGGTTGATGAAAAACAGACTCTCGTCAATCGGCTTATTGCTGTCTTAGTACCGCGCATAAAAGAATGTGATGCCACTGACTGCTCCAGGGTCGCGTGGTTATTTTTACATTTGAAGGATGAGGTATCCGCAAAGAGATACATTAGAGAGGGGCTTGACCGGGATCCCGACAACGAACATTGCCAGAATTTGGCGATAAGACTTGGCTTGTTTGTCTATTAAACCTTCCCCTCCTCAGATTCATTCCAGGTACACTAGATAGTAGCGAACGTCTTCCTTTTCAGTGGAATAATGTATTGTGGTTACTTTCTGAATTTTGGCCTCATATCTAGTATCGATTGTGATTTCTCCTCTTGCACGAAATCCTTCAGCGAGTCGCCCCTTAATATCCTCAGTTCCTTTTTCGAACTCCAGATGAAACGTTCTTGTTTTAGTATCAAACCCAACAAGTTTGCCATTCCAAGTAATGTTCTCAATGCTTTCTTCGCTTGTTGTGTCAATTGTTCGGATTAGTTGTTCAAGTTCCTGCGTTTGAATAAGTAGCTGGCTGCGCACTTCGTTATTGCGCTTCCATTGAATATCGGCACTCATAGAAGAACCCACGTGATCTTTAGCCCATTCATAAATCTTGCGAATTGATGCAACACCTACCTGACGAGCAAAAGAGGCGATCTGTTCAGAGGTTTCAGCTTTAGAGATCTTGAAGATAAAGTCTATTGCTTGATCCAAGTCACTGTCGCCAAAGAGCAGCCTATCATTCGGCATTGTCATCACAAAACCAACAGATCCCGCGAAGGTATAGCCAAATGAGAAACTAGAGAGTTTTGCAATTTCTTCGTTATACGATGCCCGCTCCTTAGGTCCTGTTCTGACCGCATCAACAACTACCGTAAACATCGTCTGGAAGTCTGAAAGCGCTGAAGATAGGGCTGCGATCGAAGGGCAATTCCCAAGTTCATTTATAAATCGGTAGCTACAAACGTCTAGGAATTCTGCATGTGAAAGCTGAGCAAACTCTGCTTCTAGGTTTCGCTGCATCTTCTGTAACGACGATAAAGTAAGCTTAACAGTCTCATCTAGCTGGTCATGCCTCAAGCCTCCCTCAATCTTGTAAATCGCGGCCTGAGTTTCTTGAATTTTCTCAATTGTGCGAAGAAGCCTGCTCATACGAATTCAGATCTTTATTGCAGCTATTCCCTTTTTGAAACCATCTCTGTCTTCTCCGAAAGTATCTAGCCAATAGTTTCTTACAATTTGCCCTTTGTCGAAATCGGGATGCCCCGCAGAGTACTCAACAAAATAATAATTGTCACACCCATATGAACCTAGAAGGTCTTGGGTTGTATACCATCGGACAACATCGCGCTGTTTTGGGGGCATCTTCCTATACTGGTCATGCTGTATACATAGAACTATGTCAACATCCTTGGGATCAATCTTTTCCGTAACAAAGCTTCCGTCTATCCAAATCTCAGCGCAAACGTTTTCTTTCTGGAAATAGCCCACCACGGACTCCAGTCCTTCCATCAGTTTATTTCGCGTCTTAGACAACTGAAATTTCGCAGCACAAAGATCTCTAAGCTGCGTAAGCGTCAGAAAATTCAACCCTGGAGAGAGAAGAGGAGTGTACTCCATTTTACTGAGCCTCCTGCCTGTATTTTGCCATCCCAGCCTATTTTGAAAGAAGAAAGGTAATCATTCTACTTTTACAGGGCTAGCTGGGATTATCCTTACCTGAATCAATATTCATTCCTGACACCGAATCCCTCACTACGCATTGCCCTCTGCGCTTCCCGCTTTCACCCCGCACGTCTGCCGTCAACGAAACTTCCGCTCGCGCTTCGCTGCCAAACATAGTCATACACACGACCTGCGAGTGTTTGTGCGTCCTCATCCGTGAATGGAGGACGCGGGAGCGATTGCCACAGGTTATCGAGAATGAACACCTTCACTTCAGCCTGAGTGGCCGTATTCTGGGTCCAGGTCGGCATAGGCTTCAGTAGCTCCTGGAGTGTGGCGAGCAGATTCTGGCTGGCCTGCTTCAGCTTCTCTCGTTCAGTCTTGCTGATGCGCTCCCTCGAAAGCAGATCGAACAACGCCAACTCGTCGTCGCTCAAGCCCTCTTCGGCGGCACGCTTCTGTTCGGCATCGAGGCTGTTGGCCAATTCGACGAGCCTGGCAAACGTCTCTTCTACTGTTATGCGATCCTTCTCTCGGTTATAGTCAGCGATGATTTCCTGATATTTCTTGTAGTAGTCCATCCGCATCGGATGGCGGGCGAGCATCTGTTGGAGCTTCTTCTCGACCAGGTCGCGGATATCCTGAAGAGCCGCGTGCTTCCGCTTCACTTTCCTGGCGAACTCATCTCGCAGTTTCGTAAAATCAATCTGGCTCAAGTCTATGGGCAGTCCCTCTGGGTGGGCCTCGCCTGCACCTTGTGCCCGAATCGCCTCGTTGACGATCTTATGCAGCTCTTTGAGCAGTTCCGTGACGTCGGCAGTATCACGCTTCTCCTGCAGCTTCTTGTAGATCGCCTCGATGTTGTCGTGCCGCTCGGCATAGGCGAAGGCGCTCGGCTCCATCAACAACGTCTTGAACCGGATGAAGACTTGCCGAGCCATGATTTCAAATCGGCGCTTCGTTTCGTCAGAGGTGTACAGCGCGTCCACAGCGTCGCGTAGCGCCTGAATGCGGGTAAAGCCCTTAGCTCCATCAAGCCTTGCCAGATCGAAGTGCAAACCTCTCAGATGGTTTTCCGCTGCTTCGATCGCCTCCGCAAGCGCCTGTACCAACTCTTCGAGGGGCGCTACGATGTCGCCACCGTCTCCGGCCTCATCCTCATCACCAAGGGCATATTGTGCAAGTGCCTCACGCAGGCTCTTGAGCATACCGTTGTAGTCCACGATCAATCCGCAGTCCTTGCCTGGATAGACTCGGTTGGCGCGGGCGATAGCCTGCATCAGGGTGTGGGCCTTCATCGGTTTGTCGATGTAGAGGGTCGATAAACACTCCACGTCAAAGCCGGTCAGCCACATGGCGCAGACGATGGCGATGCGGAAGGGGTGCTCTGGGTCCTTGAAGGCGTCATCCACGGCTACCCGTTTGCCATCGGGCGTCTGGAAACCAGTCTTCATCACCATGCGATGCGGGATGATGTCGAAGTCCCACTTGTGGAAGTCGCGCACCTCGTTCTGCGCTTCGCTGATAATGATCTCGATAATCGTGCTGTCCATCCACCGGGCTTGCCCGTGCAAACGCTCCAGAACCTTGGCGAGACGCTCCCGTTCATCCGGATTCGACGTAGCCGACAACTCCGCTTCCTTCCTCGGTATAAGGGCTTTCACCTCTGCGAGCTTGAACTCCCAGCGGGGCTCAATGCGTTGCAACATCCTGGCACACGTCACCTTATCGATACACACGAACATTGACTTGCCGGCCTCCCAACGGGTTGAGCAATGCTCCACGAAATCGTTGGCTAGCTTGTCCAGCCGGTCGTCAGCGGTGATGACTTCGTAGTCTTTTCCGAGCAGGTTCTCAAGGAGTGCGGTCTGATCCTGGTCGAGCTCCGCCTCCTCAATCTTCGCGGCGATACGGTCGTTCAGATCCAGTCGCGCGATGCCTAGCTTCTCGCCCCGGCTCTCGTAAACTAGTTTTACGGTAGACTGGTCTTCCTCGGAGCGTTTAAAGTCATACCGCGAGACGTAACCCCCGAAGATCCGGCTGGTCAGCTCGTCGTGCTTGAAGAGCGGCGTACCGGTGAAGCCGATGAACGAAGCGTTCGGCAATGCCAGCCGCATGTTCCGTGCGAACTTGCCCCCTTGGGTCCGGTGGGCTTCATCCGAGATGACGATGATGTCGTCTCGCTCGCTGTAGGGCTCAGTGATCGGCTGATTGAACTTGTGGATCAGGCTGAAGACGAACCGGTGATTTCCGCTCAGGATTTCATGGAGCTTCTTGCCCGAACTAACGCGCGGGGACTTCTCGTCCGATACGCCACAGCCGATGAAGGTACGCCAGATCTGGTCGTCCAGGTCCTCACGGTCTGTCATCACCAAGAAGGTGAAATTTCCGGGCACGACACGGCGCACTTTCTCCGCAAAGAAAGCCATAGAGTAGGACTTTCCGCTCCCTTGCGTGTGCCAGAACACACCTAACCGTCCGAGGTCTGGATGAGCTCGTTTGACAAGAGGAAGTTCATAGGCCTCATGCTGCTGAGTCGTGTCCACGATGGGATACGCTGAATCTTCAGGGGGAGATTCAGCCGCAATGGAGTAGCGTTCTCTCGGCACCTGATACGCAACAAGCCTTTGCTCAGGTGGAAACTGTCGTTTCAACTCCTCCTGATGGACCACCGAAGCGACCGCGCTGTTCACTCCGAGCACCTGATGGTTCCGAGCTACAATCTTGCGCGTCCCGCCTGCGCGGCTGTCGTCGAACAAGATGAAGTTCTCGACGAGGTCGAGTAACCGCTCTTTAGCGAGCATGCCATCGAGAAGCGCTTCAGCATCCACCCGGCCCTTGTCCTTTTCGCCGTTCCGCTTCCACTCGACGAAGTGCTCCCATTTACTGGTGATGGAGCCGTAGCGGGCCGCATCGCCGTTGCTCACCACAAGGAAGGTGTTGTGGTGGAAGGCATGGGCGATGCTGTGCTCAGAGAGGTAGTCCGTCAGGTTATCGTCAAAGCCGGCACGAATGTTCCGATAGACCGCTTTCAGTTCGATAAAGACCAGTGGCAGGCCATTCACGAAGCACACGAGATCGGCGCGCCGGTTGTAGTGCGGCACCCGCACGCCCTGCACCTTCAGTTCGCGTACGGCGAGGAAGCGGTTGTTGCCGACATTGCGGAAGTCGATGACATGAGCATGGGCATGCCGAGTCTCGTCGCTCGCGTCCCGCCACTCAACCGGTACTCCGCCTCGGATGAAGCCGTAGAACTCGCGGTTGTGCTGGATGAGCGATCTGGCGAAGTCAATACGGGTGATCTTCTCGACGGCTTGTTCACGAACAGAGACCGGGAGACTTGGATTCAGCCTCTCAATGGTGGCCCGCAAGTCGCGCACCAACACCACCTCTCGCTCGGAGTCGCGGCCGAGAGTCCCGTGCGGCCCGAAGGTCTCCGCCTTATAGGCGTATACGCTCTCCCAGCCGAGCGCCTTCTGCAGATGCTCGGCGAAGGTCTGCTGGACCAGTCGGTCTTCGCTGTTGATGTCGGTGAACATCGTAGTATTTACCAATCAGCCATTCAACGCCGCGCGAGCGCAGCGTTTAATTTCCCCCGGTAATTCCGCCTTCAAGATTCGGGCAACGGAACTCTGATTCTTGAAGTAGTTCGCGTAGGTCAGCTCCTGTCCCTCCCGCCTTGAGTAACCACGCGACTCCTTCTTGAAGGCCACAAGAATGTGGTCGATGCACGCTTTCGTCAGTTTGCGCCAAAGGTTGTAGTGGTTCGGGTAATAGTCTTTCCATTGCCCGTGGAGTTGCGAGGTCAATTCAGGGTCGCCCCACTTCGCCCGAACTTCCGTCAACGTGCGAACCACAAGGCTGAAGAGGGTAAAATACTCGTATGACTTTAGGTTGCGGATGTATACCTTGTCCTTGGACAGCCCACTCCGGCTTTCCCATAACGCCACGTTGAGAAGGTAAAGCTGGAAGCTCAGTTCTGGCGGCGTTTCTCGGATGCTCTCATAAAGCTCGCCCTCAAACAGGTCGGCCACTTTCTTCGCTACTGCCGGTCCAAGCCGAGACTTGGACCAGTGGAAACTCGAAATCAACTGCGTGTGCCATTTGATGCTTGTTCCATACTTGATCCCGACGCTACGGAGTTCTCGACTTCGTTGCTTCCACTCGCGATCTCGTCGCTCGTAGAAGAAGCCCTTATTGCGAAAGAACCGGAACAACTCCAACTGAAAATCATCATTGGAAGCTAAGTCCCAACTCTTGATTGGATTCTGCTGGTTGCTGCGTACGGCAATCTTTCCGATGACTTCCTTGCGGCGCTGAATCTTCCGGTCGAGCGCATCACCGCGCGGCGGTTCAATTTCAATCACCCGAACCATGACGCGCGCGTTCGGCGAAGGATTGGGCACGTCCCGAATGCTGTGCAAAGTCTGTGAACCGTTCACCACACGGGGGTTTTCGAGCGTCAGAACTTTTTGGCCGGGATCGTAGAGCTGTTTCTCGCAAAGCATCGTGATCCCGTTATTACTGAAAGCGAATTCCTTCGGATTCGTCTTGAACGTGTCACGAATGGCCCTGTTTACCTTCGACCGTGAGACGCTGATGGCTACCCGCACGTTGCGATTGAAGAGCAGGTCGAACGGATCATTCTCCATGTAGCGAATAAAATCGAGCAGTCGGGCAAAAACGATGGAAGTCGCCACTTCGGTATCGGCTCTGTCAGCTGGAAGCAGAGCGTGGATGGCGTTAAGGGTGATTGGCGGGGTGCGCGGCATCGCGCCATCAATGTCATCCACCAAGCACTGAATCAGGTCGTCCATGTGGAACACCTTCACCGGGATGTTCCGTACCTGTTCGAAATGGGCATCATTGCAGCGGTGGTTGGTAACAAACATCAACTCGGCTGCGCCGTTATCGTAGCGCTCAAACAGTTGCCGGTATTTCGGCCTCAACTCCTGCTTCACCGCTTTCTCCAAGTAGGCAGCACGTGCCGTCCGGTTCTCGAACGCCTGCCAGAAGTATTTAATCTCTTGGTAGAACGATGGCGGCGCAATCTTGTTGAACTCCTTCGTGAATTTCGTGTTGAGCACGTGGTGCAGAACCGTCTTGCCGTTGTCGGTGGTGAAGAAGAGGTCAATCTTCCCGTCTTTCGAGCCGTCTGACACGAAAATGTCACGCGGACTCATGAAGAAGAGTTCGGCGAACCATCGTCCAAACGCCTGTGGTTCGGCCTCGAGATGTTGCCTTTCTGTTTCCTTCACACGCTCGAGCATGAACTCGAACAAGTCACTTTTGTCTTGGGCTGGCACAATATATTCCTTTCACGTTTTTCACACCGCAATCTCCCCGCTCATAAGGCGAGGCAGTAGCAGGTCGCGTGCGGCGCGGAGCTTCTCGTTCATCTCATCGAGTTTCGCGATCTGCTCGTGCAGCGGTACAGCCGTTTCTAAAAAGTTGCGAACGATGCGCGGCTCAGGTACCAGCAACGCTCTGCTGTATGCGAAGTCTCTGTTGAGCCCTGGCACGGCAACGTCCGTGCTGATGAAGTGCATGTGTTGGAGGGCGTAGTAAAGCCACAGATTGCTCGTCTCGGCGTCGATGAAATAGACCGTGTCGATCGGCCAGTAGTCCTTCGGACACCAGTATACGCTGCCGACATTCCCCTTCCGACCGACGACGATTCCAGGCGCCTTGGCTAATGCCTTCTCATGCGTGCCGACGATCCCGCTTGAGCCGTAGACGGGACATGTTCCGTCTACCCGATCCTCGGCCTTGAGAGCCTTGCCATAGTTCAATGTCACGCGGTCGCTGAGTGGTACGCGCTCCCACCCATCTGGTACGCCGTTGGTGATGCGGGTGTGCTCATGGCCGGGGAAGCGGAGGCGAACGAACCACTCGCGATGGAGTTGCCGTGCCGCCGCCTCCAGCAGCGCCATCCGCCGCCGGTTGTTTTCGATTAGGTCGTCGTACTGCGCAATACTTTCAGCGATTCGATTCTGAACATCCAACGGCGGGAGCGCCACTGGGAGCTGCTTTAGGTCACTGCCTCGTATTCCAGCTTGGACCCCTTGAGTGACGATCGAGGTCATGCCACAAGATGGTGATTTGAAGTAGTAGTGATAGAAGAGTGGATTGGCGATTACTTGATTCAGTCTGACGCGGATGATGTGGGATTCGAATGTGGTGGGGGACTCAGCCGCCTGAACATAAGAGCATTTTCCAGCCCCTGACAAGACGAGTGATTGCCTCGCAAAGAGCAAATCGCCCTTCTCAACCCGCATCGAATCAAGTTCCCGCTCATTGACGGGCACTAGTTCCATTTCGATGTTGCCAATCCGATCGTGCGCGAATAGCTCGCCCATATTGATCATCGGAATGCCACTGCCTCGCACCTTTGACGGTCGCGTCAACCCGTTCTTGGGAGGTGTAAGAAATACGGACTCGAACGGCACTTTTGACCACCTCATGCCCCCAACTCCTCGAAGTTCTCCTGAATCTTCATCGCAAGCTCTGCAGCTTCCTTGTTGAGGTCTGCCAGCTCGATGTGGATGTCCCGTAGCGTCTGCTCAAAGTCGAAGTCCTCGTCCTCCTCCTGCGGCGCGACACCGACGTATCGTCCGGGTGTTAGGCCCCAGTCGGCATCTTTGATCGCTGCACGATCCACGAGCTTCACCAGCCCTGGCACAGCCTGCAACTCGGCCCTCGGGAAGCGGTCCTGCAGCCACGCCACCTGCCGATGAAAATAGACGGCGTGCTTCAACTGCTCAACGGCGGCTTTGCGCTGCTCATCGAGCTGCTTCACGAGCTTGCCCGCAGCGCGGCGGTCGTAGGCACCGGCCACGGCGTCACCGCCCGCCAGTTCACCGCCTAGGTCGGCCACGCGGGCAATGAGCTTGTAGAGCAGGTCCACCTGCTTGATGAGGCCACGGATCGCATTCGCGTTGGGGTCAAACGCCTTGCGCGCCGTGTGCTGGGCGTCGTTCTTGCCGGGCGGCGCCTTGGCATACTTCTGGCCGAAGGCGGTCAGGCTCACGAGGAGCTTTTTCGCGTCCGCCTCATAGAGCATGACCGCTTCTCGCAGTTCGGTCCTGGCTTCTGCGAACACCTGCTTCTTGTCGGCGTCAAGGTCGGTGTGCTTCGCCACCGCCTCAGCCAGCGCATCGAATCGTCCCCGTAAATCCCCCAGCGTGGTCTCGAAAGTCGCGAGCGCAGCCGGGATCTTTGATGTCTCAGCACGCATGTGGCCGAAGTAGTCCTTCACCAGACAGAGGAACTGCTCCTGCTGGCCGCGATAGAGCCAGATGATGGCGGAGAGGTTCATCATCTGCTCCGGCGAAAAGTCATAGATCTTACGCGTGACCTTGCGGTAGACGTTGCGCGCGTCTAGCATCAGCATCTTGTCTCGGCGCGCGGCTGGCTTCGCACGATCGAAAAACCAGAGCTGACAAGGAACGGCGCGGGTATAGAAAAAATTACCGCGGATGTCGATAATCACGTCCACGTCGCCGGTCTCGACGATCTTTCGGCGCACCTCCTTCTCGGCGTGCCCGGCGCTCGATGCCTGCGAGGACATGACGAAGCCAGCGCGGCCCTTCTGGTTCAGATAGCTCCAGAAATAGGAGATCCACAGGTAGTTGCCGTTGCCCACCTTCTTCTGCTTGTTCACCCCCGGTAGGCCGAAAGGCAAACGCGGGTCGGTCTTGATGCGCTCGGCGTCGACGAGATCCACGTTGAACGGTGGATTGGCCATCACGAAGTCGCACTTGCCTGCGAGCGTGTGCTCGTCCTGGTAGTACGTGATGGCCTCGGCGATCTTCCCCTCCAGCCCATGGACGGCAAGGTTCATCTTGGCGAGCCGGATAGTGTCGCGGTTCTTTTCCTGGCCGTAAAAGACAACCTTCTTCGCCGTGTCACCGCCTTCGTGCTCGATGAAGTGGCTGGATTGCACAAACATGCCGCCCGAGCCGCAGGCCGGATCAAACACCGTGCCATGATCGGGCTCGATCACGTTGACAATGGTCTGTACGATCGAAGACGGCGTGAAGAACTCACCGTTGTCATGCGCCTTCTGCATAGAAAACTTGGCGAGGAAATACTCGTAGATGCGCCCAAAGACATCACCTGTAGCCTGCTTGATCTGTTCACTGTTGAACAGCCGCATCAGATCTTCAAGCACCTTGGTCTCGAAGATGCCGTAGTCCTTCGGGAGGACCCCCATGAGCGGCTCGAACTCGGCTTCGATGGCGGTCATGGCCTCGGTGACGAGCTTGGGAAGATCAGCGCCGCTGGTGGCGGCCTGCTGCATAATCCAGTCGAATTGGGCCGTCTGAGGCAGGTAGAGCGAGCGGCGCGCGATGTAGTCTGCCGGCAGCACCTTGCGCTTGGGCATCTTGCCGCTGGTTTTGTCTGCCTCGATCTGTTTGTGCGCGGTATCAAACCGATTGGCGGCGTGACGGAGGAAGATCACCCCCAGTACCGGCATAAAGTAATCGCTGGACGTGAGCTTGGAGTTGGCGCGCAGGTTGTCCGCGGCCTCCCAGAGGTCACCTTCGAGTTTTTCGATGTCTTTGAAACTACTGTTACTCATCTAATGTTAAGAAACTCCTGGATTTGTCCGGCCCCCCCCTCGGTAAAGGTGGGCCGCAGAATACCTCTTTCTCCGCGAGAAAGCATCACAACTTGGGAGGGCGTTGTCCTGGAAATGGAGCCATTGATCCCCACCCCTCGTTTTCAATCCTGCTAGAATTGGTACGGAGCGAACGTTCTTTTGTGCATTTTTCCGCTTTCGACAGCCTGGTAAACCCCTGCTCGCCCTTCTTTCATCATACCTAGTTTTCATAAGTGTATAGACCAAAGTTGATCCCTCCTCCGCTGCAATGTATTAACTGTCCCTTACTGTCCCTAACTGTCCCTTACTGGGTACTTCCCCTAACCCGCTCACGGCAGTAAAGTCAGCGCCATCATGAGCATCACACAAGAGGAGAAGCATGAAGCCAACGTT
>Ga0315287_10005888_pt1 | contig 12125 bp, 20 predicted proteins | sample YL17G11_0_MG_FD_205037 | JGI IMG/M metagenome (GOLD analysis project Ga0315287, IMG submission 205037) | Sediment microbial communities from Yellowstone Lake, YNP, Wyoming, USA - YL17G11_0 | ecosystem: Environmental > Aquatic > Freshwater > Lake > Sediment | place: USA: Wyoming | collected...
TGAAACGTTGATGAAAAAATATGGTGATGAAAAAATAGCGAATCGAGCAATAATGAAGTTGCTTGATATTAAATTCGCCCCTTTTATGCTGAGATTATATTATGAAATATTGTAAAGCAGTAGCATTCCTATTTATTTCAATGTTTATTCCTGGGTGCCCACAGACCACCAGAATAACCCCTCAACCTCCCGTTGTAACCGACCAGGCAATGTGTCCCCTAGCCTGTGAACATATCGGTCCGACTGGCCTAAAATGTGAAGAGGGTAATCCAATTGACATGAAAAAAGCATGCAATGACACGGCTGATTGTATGAAAGGTGCCGAATGTTTTGCAAAGAAATGTATCGTAAGCTGTACTCAGTTTTGTATCGATACTGAAAATGTTGGTGTTTGGCTTGATCCAGGTTGTGTTGCCGGAGTGACAAGTTGTAATGAAATCGAAACCTGTCCTATGCCTGTTAAAAAATAATGAATATTTTCATACTTGATCTTGATCCGCAAATTGCTGCTCAAATGCAGTGTAACAAACACGTAGTTAAAATGGTAACCGAAACAGCACAATTGCTGGTTACATGTTTTCCGAATCATACTCTACGATATAAGCATACTCACTTTAATCATCCATGTGCCCGTTGGGCTCGAGCATCATTGTCGAACTACAAGTGGTTGTTGGTTCATGGTCTTGCACTAGGCGATGAGTATACAAAGCGATATGGTAGACATCATAAGTCATCTGAAGTTATTGAAGATTGTTTGAATCTTACACCTAACATTGTTGACATCGGTCTTACACCGTTTGCTCGAGCGATCAAGGAACCCTGGAAAACAAAAACTGCCGCGGTTGATGTTGTATCTGCGTATCGGGAATATTATCTAGGCGATAAAGCAAAATTTGCAAAATGGAAACCTAAAACATCACCTCCGTCTTGGTGGTCAGGAACACCGTAATATTATGAAAACACGATTGAAAATGCATGCATTCCCTGGTGATATTGGAATTGATGAAAAAATCCAAATGCTGGAGGGTATAGATGAAGATCATGCACAAACAACGTTGGGTGGTTTGAAAACTTATACCAAACGTGCAAAGTCATTTAAGAAAATGGTTCTCTCAAAAGAGAGAGCTGTGCTTAAGCGTCGTGCGCGCAAAGAAATTAGTGATAATGATTAAAAAATCAAAATCAGAACGTTTGCCGCGGATCCCTAAACCAAAAATCAACATGGATACCGCGGCCGATGCTATCGTGAATGGTCAGTTGGTTGTGCCCATTGGAACGAAAGTAGTGATACCTCGTGTTAGAGGTCGTAAAAATGTTCTGTCTGTATGTGTTATTGACAGAGTTGAGCGTGGAGCAATTTACGTTTGGGATGAAACGCTAACACAGTGGTTTGTATTTAAACTGTCTGATCCCGTTATTGTAAAAGTGTATAAGTCTGTAGCAGTTGTCCCAATCGTAGTAAAAGAAACTATCGATGAACAACAACCACCAACACACCTCTCATATGTAATTTCAGACTCTTCTTCAGAAACCTGACAAGTTCGTCATGATGAATGAAGAACGAAATGTTTGGTCCCATCGGAGCGACCCAACTAGCGATTCCGACAAGATTTCCTTCACTGTCAAAAGCACCACCTCCAGAATTTCCTCGCCAAGTTGATGAAGAAATTTGAGATACGTGTGTCATAATTGTGTCTGGACCTTTCATGTGTGTCCATGACGTTGATACAACGCCGTCGAAGTATGTCCACCATAGGCCGATCGTATGACCAATAATATGAACTTTTGTTCCATTAGATACGACTTGGTAATTTTTAACGTTTGCTATTGAGTGAACAATTGAATCATCAGCAACCATGATCAATGCCAAATCACTTTGTTTGTCAATCGCTATCACTGTTCCACTTCTTACTGTTTTAGGATAATTTTGTGGTGAAGACAAATCTACGTCTGTTTTTATGATATATTGAACATTGATACCAACTGCGTCATACTGTATTTCTTCGTCGGTAGCATTGTTGAAAAAACGACCGTATGTTTCAACGCAGTGTTGAGCAGTCAAAATTTTATCTTGTGATACCCAAACACCCGTACAATATGGTGAATTGTCACCATCACGATCAAGCTTCGTAAGAGCAACTGTTTTTGATTCGATTTCTTCAATTGTTGAAGCTTGTGAGTCATTAACAAGTGGCTTGTAATTTACGATTGGTTGTTGCGAAAAACAACCAACCAAAATTATCATATTCAACCAAAACCAAAACTTTTTCATAAAATTACCCTATATCATAGGATATCAATTACGTTACTGTTTTTGATGAAAACACAAATTATAAATCATAATCACAATGGAATACATGTGTTTAGACCTGAAGTATAATATAAAATATGACAAATCCCAATTGTACTGAACTTGTATTTGTTATCGATCGTTCCGGGTCTATGAAAACTATTGCTGACGATATGATCGGTGGATTTAATACGCTGGTTGAAAACCAAAAATTGAATCCCGGTGATTGTAATGTTACAATTGTGAAATTTGATAATGAATATAGCGTTGTGTGTGAAGCCACACCGATTATGTTTATTGAAAAATTCGAACTTGTGCCTCGAGGAATGACATCCTTGTTTGACGCTATCGGAAAAACAATTGCTTCTACGGGTGAAAGAATTTCAAAACTCCCAGAAGATCTACGACCTGGAAAGGTGTTGTTTGTAATAATCACAGATGGATTTGATAATGCATCAAGAGAATATTCACAGCTTCAAATTTATGAGATGATTTCACATCAACGTGAAGTTTATAATTGGGAATTTATTTTTCTTGGTGCAAATCAAGATTCGGTTACAACTGCCAAAGAACTTGGCATAAGTGTAAATAATGCAGTAAAGTTTGATCAAACTGTGACTGGGTCAAGGGGACTTATGAAGGGACTAGACGTAGTCTTGTCGTCTTATCGAGTTTCGCCCAGCGCAAGAAATGATTCTTTGTTTGATCAGGCAAAATATGACTCTATAGTAAGAAAGTTAGTAATGTATACAGAAGTAGAAGTACGTGAGATTATTAATCTCAATCGTGAAAAACTGTTTTCAGCTTGGTCTGAAAACAGACCTGAAAATTGGAAATGTGACTCAAGAACATCAGATTTGGTTTGTATTGCCAACTGGCTCAATGAGCAAATGTTGATTATGAAACTTGATGATCTTGGTCGCATAACACAAAATAATCAGTTTCATCGTCGAAGTAGATCAGAAGATAATTTGTGGGCACTAGCATGTAATATCATGAATGATGCACTTATCGATAAAATCGATAGACATCGTAGGCCTCATCGTCGATGGGGTTAAGTTGTATTAAATTAAGCCGTTGTAAACACACAACAAATTGAGTAAATTTACTATATGCCAAAAAAGCTGACGTCCAATCGACATATGAAAAAAACCTTTTTGACTGAAGTCAGAGAGATAATTGGTCTTTCATATGTCAAGAAAACAGTACAAGTCGGGACAGAACTTTTTAGTGCTGTCGTACCATTCCTGGATAATCCGGGCTGGTGGAACGCTTCAAGATCTGCGTTCGCTGTTGGCAAAGTTCTAGTTGATGAGCTAGAAATTTGGAGTGATGATTATTTTTCGAATGAAGACTGGGTTGATCCTTACACAAGGGACTTTACGTCCGTTATCACTCATGCGATTAAAGGTTACCCATATCAGGAATTGCGTACTGGCGATGACGCAAACATTATCAAAATTTACAACATTGAAGGTATTAAGCTTGGGTATAGCATTAATATTCGCTCCAATGTCATCAACATCATTTATGTTGAGACTGCAAAACTAGCGCAGGCCAAGCAAATCATCAATAATTTGTTGTGGGAACAACTAAAAGATACGAATATCGTATTGAGAAAGAATACTGTTGCTCCTGGCATGGATGAAAACAGCAAGATTATTCTTGAACCCGATGACGAATTCAGACCGCTAACGTCGGAACGCTCAACAGAATACAGCACATATCTGAATCGTTGTATTACAGCCGGCGTGTCAAGATCCGTTATGCTGTACGGTCCTCCTGGAACGGGCAAGTCGACAATGGCGCGGACAATTGTTCAAACGTTGAACATGAAATCATTCCGTATTCGTGTCCAGGACGTTACTGGGATTGAGAGTTCAACGTTGTTTGAGGCAATCTCTATTTTCAAGCCTGACGCTATTATTCTTGATGACTTTGACCGTGCACACTCACAAATAGAGTTGCTAGAAACGCTTGAATACTTTCAGCGGCATGTTAAGCTTGTTATCGCAACTGTTAATGACAGAAATTCTTTGGATGAAGCATTGCTACGTCCAGGTAGATTTGATGAACTGTTGCTAATTGACAAAATGGATGCTGACGTTGTTAAACATGTTCTTGGAGATGATCTACAGGATGCATTTGAAGTTGTAAAAGAATGGCCAATCGCATTTATTCAAGAATATGCAAAGCGTCGTAAGTTCATGACGGCTGATGAAGCTGCTGAATCAACAAAGGAACTTGCTGCTCGAGTCGAGCGTCTTGCACATTACAAAGAAAAACAAGATGTTGATGTTATGTTGGGCCTAAGCAACGATCAGAAAAAGAATAAAAAACTATTCAAAAAACTAACTAAACAGTTAAAATATTGTTATAACACGAAAATCGACTATTTATAACAGTGTTTAGAACGTCATGAAACAAAAGAAGCTGTCAGCTCTAAACACTACGTGTTATCAACTTCATAAATCACAAAATGCAGAATTTGCCGGCATTATGCATAAGGTCATTGACTTTACTGAACATAAACTTATGCAATATGCAAACAGCGTTGAAGACCCACAACAAAAATCAGTTCTTGTTGATTTGATTAAAAAATATCGCAATGGTAGTGTAGCAATTGCCTGGCGCGCAGGTACACCATTGTGGCTTCCTGTAACAAAAAGTGCTTAAACAAATAACATCACGTAGTGTAAGATTGTATTATGACTAATTCAACTACACACGTTATATTTGGAACCGAAGCAAGGAAAAAATTGTTTGAGGGTTTGGATATTGCTGCCCGAGCGGTTTCAACAACACTTGGTCCACGTGGAAAAACAGTGTTGATTCAACGACCAGGACTAGCACCAATTGTAACAAAGGACGGCGTTACAGTTAGTAAGTCTATTAATCTTAAAGATCCGATCAAGCGAATGGGTGCGGAACTTATTCGTGAAGCCGCAAATCAAACAAACGAAATTGCCGGTGATGGTACTACGACAGCCACAGTCTTGACACACTCGATGGTCAAGGGAGGCCTCAAACTATTGGAGGCCGGTTACTCATCAAAAGAATTGTGCGAGGGTATTGAATGGGCTTGTAATCTTGTTGATGATTATTTGCTCTCGACTGCCAAGCAACTAAAAACACCGGAAGAGATTGCACAAGTTGGAACCATCAGCGCGAACGGTGATACCAAGATTGGTGATCTGATATCCCAAGCAATGTCAAAGGTCGGCCGCGACGGGATTATTACGGTTGAAGACGCTAAAGGAATGTCAACGACTCTGGACATTGTCGAAGGTATGCAGTTCGATAGAGGATATTTGAGCCCATATTTTGTAACAAATCCAGAACGATCGACAGTTGTTTATGCTGATGCTCGAATTCTTTTGACAGACAAGAAGATCTCTAGTCTCAGAGATCTTGTTCCTATCCTAGAGAAAACAATGAGTTCAAGGCAACCATTGTTGATAATTGCAGAAGACGTCGAAGGTGAAGCGCTTCAAGGTCTTGTTATAAATCGAGTGAACGGAAATCTACCAGTTGTTGCCGTGAAAGCACCTGGTTATGGTAAACACAAAAACGAACTTCTAGCCGATATCGCTGTTTTGACGGGTGCAAAACTTGTATCATCGTCAAATGGGCTTAAGCTTGAAACGATGACACTTACCGATCTGGGAACTGTTAAGCGGCTTGTCGTTGATAACAAGTCGACAACAATTGTAGCGAATGGTCAGACAAAAAGCGAAATCGACAGTCATGTTGCGAATCTTCGATTGCAGCTTGAAGATGTTACGTTGACGGTCGATGAAATTACAAAGCTTAAAGTTCGAATTGCAAAACTGGCATCTGGCGTCGCTGTTATTCGAGTTGGTGGCGCAACAGAAGTTGAAATGATTGAGCGTAAATATCGAATCGAAGATGCACTAAATGCTACAAGAGCAGCATCAGAAGAAGGTATTGTCGTTGGTGGCGGAATGGCGCTAATGAATGCTAACTTTGCCATTTCAGACGTAATCACTGGCCTTTCAACAAACTCAACAGTTACAGTCGGCGCTCAGATTGTAATGAATGCTTGCCTGGCACCGATTAGCACAATTGTTGTAAATTCAGGTGGGTCTCCTGATGTTATCGTAGAGCGCATGCGTCAAGGTCAATTCATGTCAGACATTCAACATCGTGGATATGATGCTGCTACTGATAAGGAAGTTGATATGATTAACGCAGGCATCATCGACCCAGTAAAAGTAACACGCACGGCACTTAAAAATGCTGCATCAGTTGCTAAAACATTTTTGACACTAGACGCTGTTATTATTGATGATCATCAGGAAAAAAATAATGATGCAGAAATATGACAAGAACCTTTTTGATTCATTGTTGAAGATTGACTGGACTAATGTTAGTTCACGACAACAAGAAGAGTTTGATAAAGTTGTCGCACTGTACAAGCAGGCGAACCTAAACAATGCCATGGCACATATTGCATATATTATGTGCGCAAGATTTTTGATAGTATCAATGGTGCTTTCGCTTGGTCTGACTTATTTTAATGTACAAACAAACACAATAATCATTGCGATCGTTGGTGTTCAATTCATAATGATGTTGAATAGTCTTGTAATCAAGTTTGAACTTGATGAAATAGAAAAAGTTGTGAATGAACGACTTAACATTTTGATCAAACAATATCAAGCACAAGAAAACAAAATTGATACTTAATTAAAAATGAGACAATACAATCATCTGATTGGTGAGCTAGTAAAGTTGACATCAGAAGTTTATCCTGGGCTGATAGTTGCTACACACAAAGCAAATGTAAGCCCGCTTGTCGAAAATTCCGAAGTAGACTATCAACCAATAGTTTATTACGTATTGACATGTGAAGGCAGAATTAGAGGACCTCTATTCTCGTCAGAAGTTAAGTGTATATTTCCGTCTGCTAATTCAATAACACAAACTTGTTTAGTGCGAACTTTCAACACTAGACCGACTCTAGAAAACAAAACATAAATAACGTCAGTGATAGAACTAACGTAAATTACTAGTCCTCTATCACCTGGCCAAAGTTCATGCCATGCAGTGTCATGACCTGAAGATGACACTGCTTCTGCAAGATACGTTGACCAACAAACAAACGTTACAAAACTACCTGGTTCGATCGATTGCAATGACTACTAAGTAACATGCCAGTTAAGGTTAATGTTTTTTAGTTTGCATGAAAACATAACAATTTTGTCTTTGTGTATTACGCGAAGCCTTATTTTGTTGCCGACGTTCCACGATTGAATAACAAAACAATAGCAACCATCGTTTAGAAAAAGCGAGAATGGTTTGCGTTGCCCATCCGTTGCCCATGCTCCCATAGGCAATTTGGAAATAATTAGATCTCCTGGATAAGGAATCTTGTTTGTCATTGATATGAACTTTAAGTTTATATCCACACTCTGGACAGCAAAAACTAGTCCAGAAATTTTTATACCCTTCGTGATGAACATTTTCTGGGTGTGGTTTTTGACAACTTGGACATATTCCCAACTCGGCTTGTTTCAGCGTATTCGAATACCGCTGCATTGCATTTTCTTTGTTCAGTGATTTAAACGCGCTATAACATATTTTCAAGATCGTAATTACGAATGATATCATATAATAGTGTCATCTCTAACTATAGGCGTCTTTTCAGTAGTTACAACCCCCGTCGAGTTAGGGCTAGTGGTTCTCAAAGGGCACCAATATAATCAAAAATATGATTAATGGTTTTACCTCTTGTCAAATATTTCACAATATCTTTCGACCCACCATCGAGGCATACGAACCAAGTCTGTTCCGGCAGACATTAGTACAGTTGTTATCCATGCATCATCTGATTCATATATTGCAACGACAAGAACAACTATGTCTTTAGGAATAATGACGTCGTTTATGCTTTGATATTGTCGCATCATTTTCAACGTGCGACCAGGATAAAGATCCTTTTTTTCGGCTAGTTGAAAACTCATTAAAGTATAATATACAACGTGTACCAAAATTAGTACATTGTCTATATGAACGGTGATCTTCGACTAGAACTTGAAAATAATGACGGAATTTCTATTCAGGGATCGTTTAGTATTGAATTGCCTTTGTCTTATACGTGCTTGTCAGATGATCATATAAGTAAAATTACTCGCCTGTCTGACGCTGGAAGAAGAATCATTGCCGCAGCACGAGACGATCAAGGGAATATTGATTTTTTGACAGGGGATTATCATTTTATGAGCCTAAGCTCAATCAAAATTTGTATACCTCCTGGCACCGCGTCACCCAACGAGAGCGGTGACACAATAACGATAGACAATAATTACGACGTTTCTTCTGAATGGCTAATCAACAACGCTGATCTAATTGTTGCTACATAGATATGTAATATGCAATCTATAACGCGCAAACGACTTCTTCAAATAATTCATGAAGAAGTCGAAAGAAACACGCGCTGGTCAGCAGGATTTTACGGCGGTGGCAATGGTGACTTGGGAGGGGGACCATTGAGAGGCAAGGGACTACCGGGTCTTGGTAGCGATGAAGAACAAGACGACGAAGATCACCTGAAAGACGAAGAAAAAGAAGTGTCTATGCAGGCTGGGCCAAGAGCTGATAGAAGAAATCTTGCACGAAAACTATGATTCGACTTCAGGCTACGTGTCAATTTTTGATTGGGTATATTTCAACCAACTTCATCTATTACGTCTGGCTTTATGAAGGAATTCATGGTGTAATAATCGCACTGATGATGTCGATATATGCATCATGGTATACTTTTAAAAGTTTTTAGTGATTCTTAGATATGTACTGTACATGTGCCATTACTTCTTTATGTCTTGCTTTAAGCGTATTTGTAATGTCACTAGCTTCACCACGCCAAGCCGCGGCTAGTTTTTTCATATTGTGTGTTTGAAGCTCTTCAAACACTTCGTCAGTTGTCGACAAAAGTGTTTGTTCAATAGCACCCCAGGGAACAGAGGAAAATGTTGAACCAGCTTCTTCAAGGTCTGCATATTGAAATACTTGACCAGATCCACCAAAGCTAGGATCCATCATAGTCTTTAGTTCACCTGGTTTTGCGCCAAACTTTGAACCTTTGCGACCGCCTTGCGCTCTGAACGTAAGTGCACCACCTGGATCGATTCTGGTCGCAGATTTTTTATCATCACCCAAAATGATATTGCCAGTGCCAGTACCAATGACGTCCCAATTCGCCAAGAACACGTCAACAAAAACACCTGCTGACAACATTTTCGCTAGCTTTTTAGGATCTGTTCTTGAACTGCCGGCCATCTTGCCAGTAACTGCAGAAGAAGCTAGTCCTACCTGTTGTGTAGAACGATCATAAACTAGTTGTATTTTTGGTATGTTGATACCAGAATATAGCGCATATACTTTGTATGCAAGATATTCGACGAGAATCTGGAGCGATGGATCAAATCCATCGATCAAAGAAGCATCCGTAAATTTAAGAAAAAACTTGTCTTTGCCGATAGAACAAGTTTTCATGATATGTGTAGAACCCGTAGCAAAACAAATATCACCTACGTCTTCAATAGAAATTTCTTTCAATATTGCTTCGCGAATTGCTTCTTTTATTTCACTAAGTCTTAGTTTCATACTCTATATGTATTGCATACACAAAGAATAGTTGCTCATGCCTAGTTATAAACATGAAAATAAAACTTGGCAACTTGCGAAAGCTAATTAGAACGCTTGTCGAAGTCGGAGGTTGGGCATCAGCACCTCAACCTGTCGGTACTAGTACATATTCATCTGACCTACCAAATCGAGAACAAATTGGTAGAATGGAAATTACAGATGACAATGAAAACGACCTTGCCGGGCACCTAATCGACCCCGAGGAAGACGTAGAAGATTGTTATGGGCCTGTGCCACCAACCTCCGAAGAGACTGGTGTTCATCAAGATCCATATGCTAGCGATTATGGTGTACTTCCTAGGTCACAAATACAAAGATTAAACGTCCGCGCCACCGCGACGCGCAATCGTTACCAATAGGTTTCCTAGTTCAGAATACTTAACGCCAAGCGCAACCAGATCAATATTTTTAAGTCTGTATAGTTCGTCAAAATATATCATCAAGGTGTTGTTTTTACCCTTGGGTTCTTTGCCCACTTTGGTGGGATAAAATGAGTACAATGGTTTTATTCTGACAAATCCATGAACATCACAGGGTTGAATTTTTTTACCATTTTCGTCCCAACTACCACGAATTGTGCGTTGTCTGACGACGTTTTCATAATGACCGGAGTCGTAGGTGCCGTACTTGCTCCCGCCGTCGGCGCGCCATTCTTTTTCATTAACATTAACAATTTGTTCTGTTGATGCTGGAACAACGGGATTCTGGATTGTTACAACTTCATATATCACACCTCCTGTGTTAAGCTTTTCAGATGTAAATGTGACGATATCGCCTTTTATAAAATTACATGTAATCATGTGTCCTATTCCTCTATCACGACGAATTCTTCTAGATTGTAAAAACGTTTGGGTCCAGGGTTACGCCAAAGCTCGCCCCAGTAAAATCTAACTATTTGGCCTTGATATATTGCAGTAGCAACCCAATTGTCAGTCTTCGACCAGTTGTTGCTTGGTAGAACTTTCCCCCAGCCTATTATCATGCATAGTTCTGGTTTTTGAGTAATTGTCGACCACATGGCAAAAAGATGACCGGGAGGATATTTTCTTTGTGTTTCTCTCCTGCTCATTAGTAATAATTTTACTCCGTTGCAGAGCTTTTGAACATAATCATTATGCCATATGATGACAATATGTAGTACGTGTAAAGATGTTGATCTGTATGTGAGTTTGTTATAACGAGTCCGATAACAAAAATGATTGTGTCAGACAGTTGGTACTTGTGAATAATTTCACAATTATTCGTATCAAGTCTCCATGCTGTGACGTCTTGAACACTGCAACAATCGCCCGGGTAGATATCATATATGTCCCAACAATTGGTATTGTTTATGATATGAAATTTGGCTAGACGATCCACCAAAATACATATAGGAATTCATATATGATTGTTAGAATCGTTTAACTCGTTATAACTACGCGGGTGCCACCACGTTGCATCGTCGACTTCTACGTGTAGATATGTAAGACCATCCAACCATGACATGGTTTTCTTTGTAGTTGATATCAGTATAAGAAGATTATTTTTTTCATGTGTATTATTGTACACAACGTGGATGGTACCAAACTGCATCACCCACTTTTATGTGAGTGTATGTAACACCGTCCAACCACGAAATTATCTCGTCAGTGATTGAGACAAGAAGCAGAAGATTTTCTGACCAAACCGGTATTATCTTTTCCATCGAAGATGACCACGATTCATCATTTTTGCGAGCTAGACTGTCGTTATAGTCAAAATGCCAACGAAATATATCGCCCGGTCTCGGCGTAAAGTCACCTGTTTTCACATGTATTTCCTTAGATGAACTTTAAATCCTTTAACCTGTGGTCGAGATCGGTGTGTATCTGCTACGTGTCCATGATAGAACTTGTCACCATCCAACCATGAAATTATATCATCAGTGATTGAGATCAAAAGCAAAATATTTTCTGAACAAAGTGGAACGTACAATTTCATTGTTGAACTCCACATCACGGCTAGCGATGCAGCGGGAATGTCGCCGATATCATCATGCCATCTGAACAAATCACCAGGCTTAGGCGTAAAGTCACCTGTTTTCATGGTGTAAGACATAAATTGTGTACACGAGATGGCCCTAGATAATTAAAACACAATTAAGGATTGGTTTCCCTATTACAATTTGTACACATTAAAGTGCTCC
>Ga0315287_10005890_pt1 | contig 12124 bp, 7 predicted proteins | sample YL17G11_0_MG_FD_205037 | JGI IMG/M metagenome (GOLD analysis project Ga0315287, IMG submission 205037) | Sediment microbial communities from Yellowstone Lake, YNP, Wyoming, USA - YL17G11_0 | ecosystem: Environmental > Aquatic > Freshwater > Lake > Sediment | place: USA: Wyoming | collected...
CTGCACCTCGTGGTCGTACTGGCGCACCACATATTCCTTGGAGCAGAGGTTCAGCCGGCCCGCCATATCGATCATGGATTTGGACAGCTCGTCGCCTTTCAGCTCGGGGACTTTCGGCTCCTCGTGAGCAGGCGCCTTGTATTCGGAGCGGAGCTGGAGCTGGGGCAGTCCCTCGTGGAGAAATTCTAGATCCATGTCCACGATGGTTTTTCCCGCCAGCTTGACCACGCACCGACCCGTGTCCGTGAATTTCCCGATCACGGTCGCCTCGACCTCGTGCTTGCGACACAAGGCCATGAAGTCATCAAGCTTGTCCGGGCTGACCGCGTAACTCATCCGCTCCTGAGATTCGCTCACCCAGACCTCCCAGGGCGAAAGGCCCGCGTACTTGATGGGAATTTTTTCCAGGTCAACCTCGCAGCCGTTGCTCTCTCTCGCCATCTCCCCGACGGAGCAGCTTAATCCCCCGGCGCCGTTGTCGGTCACGCTGTGGTATAAACTTTTCGCGCGCATCTCGAGCTGGGCGTCGTGCAGTTTCTTCTGGGTGATCGGGTCCCCGATCTGCACCGCGGCCGCGGGCGAGCCTTCGTGGAGGCTCTCCGAGGAAAAAGTCGCGCCGTGGATGCCGTCTTTCCCGACCCGGCCCCCGGCCATCACGATCAGGTCGCCGGGCAGCGCCTTCTTGGAATCGCCGGGGATGCCGTTGATCTCTTTTGGGATCACGCCCACCGTGCCCACGAACACCAGCGGCTTGCCCATGTAGCGGTCGTCAAAGCACAGGAATCCCCAGGGCGTGGGTATCCCGCTCTTGTTGCCGCCGTGCTCGACTCCCTGGCGCACTCCCTCGAAGATTACGCGCGGGTGGAGGATGGGGTTCTTGCGGTCGCGGTCCCGGAAGGGCAGTTCCTTTTTGTAATATGGATTACCAAAGCAGAAGCCGTACATGTTGACCACCAGCTTGGCGCCCTGGCCGGTGCCCATGGGGTCCCGGTTGACGCCCACGATGCCGGTGACCGCCCCGCCGTATGGGTCGAGCGCGCTCGGCGAGTTGTGGGTCTCGACTTTGTAGCAGACCAGGTTGTCCTCGTCGAACCTGATCACGCCCGAGTTGTCCTTGAACACCGACACGCACCAGTCTTTCGCGCCGAGACGGGCGCGGATTTCCTCGGTGGCGCGCTTGATATAGGTCTTGTAAATGGAATCGATGTCGTCCAGCCTGGCCGCGAAAATCTTGTGCTTGCAGTGCTCGCTCCAGGTCTGGGCGATGCTCTCAAGCTCCACATCCGTGGGCTTGCGGCCCAGCTTCTTGAAATAATCGCGGATGATGCGAAGCTCCGGGACCGAGAGCGCGAGCGGCCCGCGGCGCACCTCCTTGCCGTCGGCAAGCTTGCGGTCCAGGATGCCCTGCTTGCCCAGCTTTTCCAAATCGGTGTCCGATATTTCAAGGTCGACCTCGTCCACCCGGGTCGAGGGAGGGAGCTTTACTTTGGGGACTATTGTTTCCATGCCGTCCGAGTCCAGGAATTCCTGGACCGACTTCACCTGCACGCGCTGGATCAGCGGGTTGTGGAGAAAGCCCGCGATGCGGTCAACCTGCTCGCGGCCCAATGTCCCGCACAAAAGAAACTGGCGGCTGGAATAAACATTCTCATCGAGTCCGAATTTTTCATCCAACAGTTCTTCAATCGCGTTCCGGCTGGTACTCCCCACATTGTCGGTCACGCCGGGAAGGAACCCGACTTCCACCGCCCAGTTAAAATCATGCCCCACCGGCCGGCCCACCGCGCATTCCTGCGTGAGCGGGTCCGTGAAAATTTGCTTTGCGATTTTTTGGGCCTGGCCCTCGCCCAGCTCCTTGTCAACGGTATATACCTCAACGGTTTTAACCTGGTCCAGTTCCACGCCCAGGTCCGAGCGCAAGCGGTTCTTGGTCGATTTGCCCGCGGCGTCCACGACCCCGGGCTTGAACTTTACCTCTATCCTGACCGGCATTTATAACCCCTTCTCAAAGGCTTGATGCCAAATGCTACCAGATTAAAAACCCGTCTTCAAGCGGATTATTTTTTAAGCGGGGTCCCGCCGCCCCAGCACAGGACCGGGTGCCGCGCCGCGTTAACCTCGTCCAGCCTGGCCACCGGAGTTTTATGGGGCGCGCCTTTCACCAGTTCCGGAGTTGTCTGGGCCTCCTGCTTGATGGTGAGGAGCGCGGAGATGAACTCGTCCAGCCTGGCCCTGCTCTCGGTCTCGGTGGGCTCGATCATGAGCGCGCCGTGGATCACGAGCGGGAAGTAAACGGTCGGCGGGTGGAACCCGTAATCGATGAGCCTTTTGGCGATGTCCATGGTGGTGACCTCGTTGGGGAACTCCTTGTCCGAGAACACGGCCTCGTGCATGCAGCTATCGGGGTAACTGATTTGGTAGTGGTCTTTAAGTTTGGCGCGGATATAGTTGGCGTTGAGCACGGCCAGCTCGCTCGCCTGTTTCAATCCCTCCGATCCCATGCGCAAAATGTAGGTGAAGGCCTTGACCCAGACCAGCGCGTTTCCGTACCAGCCGGTGAGACGGCCGATGCTTTTCGGACGGTTGCAATCGAGCCGGTATCCGCCGCCCTCCTTGACCGCGCGCGGGTTGGGCAGGTAAGGCTCCAGGATTTTCTTGACCGCGACCGGGCCCGAGCCTGGCCCGCCGCCCCCGTGCGGGGTTGAGAAAGTCTTGTGCAGGTTCATCTGCATGACATCCACGCCCATGTCTCCGGGACGGGCAATTCCCATGAGCGCGTTCAGGTTGGCGCCGTCCATGTAGAGCAGCCCGCCCGCCTGGTGGATGAGCTCCGCTATTTTTGCGATGTGGGTCTCGAACAGGCCGAGCGTGTTGGGGTTGGTGAGCATTAGCCCGGCAACGGTTTCATCGAGGTGCGGCTTGATGTGCTCGGGCGTGAGCAATCCGTTCTGGGTCTCAACTTCAACCACCTCGAAGCCCGCGAGCGCGGCGCTGGCCGGGTTGGTGCCGTGCGCGGTGTCGGGCAATAAAATTTTGTTGCGCTTCTGTCCCTTGTCGTCAAAGTAGGCGCGGAACAGCAGCATCCCGCACAGTTCTCCGTGCGCGCCCGCGCAGGGCTGGATGGTGACCGCGTCCATCCCGCAGATCTCCGCAAGCGCGTCCTCCAGCCGGCGCCAGAGCTCGAGCATCCCCTGAGAGAAGTGCTCCGGGCTTTCCGGGTGGAGCGCTCCAAAGCCGGGAAGCGAGGCCGTGAATTCGTTGAGCTTGGGGTTGTATTTCATGGTGCAGCTCCCGAGCGGATAAAACCCGTGGTCAACGCTGTAGTTCCATGTGGAAAGCCTCGAGTAGTGCCGCACCACTTCCTGCTCGCCCACTTCCGGGAGCTTGAGTTCGGACTTGCGGACCAGCTTGTCCGGGATGATCTTTTCCGGCCCGACTTTGTCTTCCGGCTCCGCGACCAGGAACCCCTCCTGGCCGGGGACGCTTTTCTCAAAGATCAGCGGCTCCTCATACGACATTGACCCGCGCTTGCGCCATATTTTTTCTTCGCTCATTTTTTACCTCGCAACCGCTTCCAGTTTTTCGACCAGGGTATCGATCTCTTTTTTGCCCGTCATTTCCGTGGCCGCGACCAGGATGCAGTCGGAGAGCTCCGGGAAATGGTGCTTGAGCGGCACGCCCGCAAGCATGCCCTGTTTGGCAAGTTCCGCGCAGGCTTTTTCCGCGTCCGTTCCCAGCTTGACTGTCATCTCGTTGAAAACGGGCGCGCTGAACTTCAGCTTTAATTTTTTGCTCGCCTCGATTTTTTTGCGGAGATAGTTTGCGCGCTCCAGGTTCACCGCGGCTAGTTTGGCGAGTCCGTTTTTTCCGAGCAGGGACAGATATATGCTCGCGGTGAGCGACATCAGGCTGTGGTTGGTGCAGATGTTTGAGGTCGCCTTTGCGCGCCTTATGTGCTGCTCCCGGGTCGCGAGCGTGAGCACGAACCCGCGCCGGCCGTCCTTGTCCCTGGTCTCGCCCACCAACCGCCCCGGCATCTTGCGCACATGTTCCTCGCGCGATGCGAAAAAACCGAGCAGGGGGCCGCCGAAGCTCGGCCTTATCCCGAAGCTCTGCGCCTCTCCGGCGACGATTGCCGCGCCGAAGCTCCCGGGCGGCTCCAGGATCGCGAGCGAGAGCGCCTCGCACACGATCACGATCAGGGCCAGCCCTTTTTCCTTGCAGAGCGCCCCGACCTCATCCATCTGCTCCAGGCACCCGAAATAGTTGGGGTGCTGGACAACCAGGCACACGGCTGCGCTTTCTTTCTTGAGCGCGTCCAGGTCCAATTGGCCGGCCGCGTTTATGGGCACGGTCTTTTTTTCAAACTGGATATGTTTGGTGTAGGTCTCAATCACGCGCCGGTAATGGGGGTGGAGTCCCTGGGAGAGCAGGATCGGCCCCTGCGGCTTCTTGGTGATGCGGGTGGCCATAAGCACGGCCTCGGCCGCGGACTCGCCGCCGTCATACATGGATGCGTTGGCCACCTCCATGCCGGTCAGGGCCGTTATCATCGATTGGTATTCGAAGATCGCCTGGAGAGTTCCCTGGCTGGCCTCGGGCTGGTAGGGGGTGTATGCGGTGGTAAACTCCGAGCGCATGAGCAGGTAGTCCACCGCGCGCGGAACATAATGGTTGTAAACCCCGCCGCCGGCAAACGATAATATGTCCTTGCCGGTCTTGTTTGCTCCGGCCAGGCGCTCGAGCTCAGCCTCCACCTTGGGCTCGGCAAGGCCCTTGTCCATTTTCAACTCGCGCTTGAGCCTGAGTTCCTCCGGGATGGACTTGAACAAATCCTCGATGCTCGAAACCCCGATCTCCTTCAGCATCTCCTTGATCTCGTCCTGCGTGTGCGGAAAATAAAATCCCATATTCTTACCCCTTACTTGTTCTTCTTGTAAAAAGGCATCTTGACCACTTTGGCCAACTTGTCCTCGCCCCGGATCTCCACAAAAAGTTCCTGGTCGATTTTTGCAAACGCGGTCTCCACATAGGCCATGGCCACGGCTTTTTCCAGACACGGGGTCTTGGTGCCGGAGGTTATCTTTCCGACCACTTTTCCGCCCGCCTTGACCGGGTACGGGTCGCGGGCGATGCCGCGGTCGACCATCTCCATGCCGACCCGTTTCTTCTGCACTCCCAGGTTCTTCTGGGCTTCGATCTTCTGCTTGCCGATGAAATTCTTGCTCCAGCCCACGGTCCAGGAAAGGCCGGCTTCCACCGGCGTGGTCTGTTCGCTGATGTCGTGGCCGTGGAGCGGGTACCCGACTTCAAGGCGGAGCGTGTCTCTCGCGCCCAGGCCGCAAGGCTCTATTCCCAAAGGCTTGCCCGCGTCCAGGAGCGCGTTCCAAAGCTTCACGGCCGCGTTCGCCGGGAAAAAAATCTCAAATCCGTCCTCGCCGGTGTAGCCGGTGCGGGCGATGATCGATTTCTCGCCGAGCAGGGTGGTCTGTGTGAAAAAGAAGGTGCCTATCTTTTCGCCTATTCCGGGCAGGAGCTTGGACAGCACATCCACGGCCTTGGGGCCCTGGAGCGCGATCTGGGCGTATTCCGGGGACTGGTTTAAAATCTGGACTTTGTCCATCGCCTTGTTGTCGCACATCCACTTGTAGTCCTTGTCCGCGTTGGCCGCGTTCACGCAGAAGAAGATTTCCTTCTCGGACATGCGGTAACCGATCAGGTCGTCGATGATCCCGCCGTCGGGGTTGAGGAGTTCTCCGTACTGGGCCTTGCCGTCCGGTATTTTGGAGAGGTCGTTGCAGAACACGCGCTGGGCGAAATTCAAGGCGTCTTCGCCGATCACCCGGACCTCTCCCATGTGGCTGGTGTCAAACATGCCGACCCGCTCGCGCACCGCGATGTGCTCTTCCTTGATGCCCTTGAAGATAACGGGCAGGGCCCAGCCCGCGAAGTCCACGATTTTGCCGGAATCCTTGTATGCGTTATACAGCGGGGTGCGCTTGGAATTAGGATCAACCATTTGAGCGCTCCTTTTTTAAAAAAATATCTGACCTATTATAACCCAAATCTGAACTTTTGCCAGACCCGGAAATGAAAAGCGCAGATGGCATTCATTAAGCGCCGATGCCGGGCAATGGCTCAAATTGTATTGAGATTTTGCTGCCTATATAATAGGCGCATAGGATGGCGCAAGGGAAAAAAATAGAACGAGTGCTCCTGCTTTTCCCGCCGGTGCGGCTTTGCGACCGGACCATGAAAGTGGTGATCGAGCCGCTCGGCCTGGCCTATGTCGCGGCCGTGATCCGCAACGATGTCCAGGTGGAAATAATGGACGCGGCGGCCGAGAGCGAGTTTGAGCAAAGGATGGACGGCGATTTCTTCTGGCAGGGCGCGTCGCTCCCCGAACTCCGGGCGCGGATCGAAAAGTTCAAGCCCGACATGGTGGGCATGACCTGCATCTTCAGTTCGGTGTTCCCGGTGGTGCGCGAGGTCTGCCGCGAAATAAAAAAAATCAACCCCGAAATCATCACCGTGGTCGGCGGGAACTACCCCAGCTTTTTAACCGGGCACTGTTTGTCCGAGCCGGCGCTTGATTTCATAGTCATCGGCGAGGGCGAGCAGACCATGAAAGAGCTGATCCAGCGGCTGCGTTCCGGCCAGGGACTTGACGGCCTGGACGGGATCGCTTTCAAGCAGGATGGCAAGGCCGTGATCAGCCCCAGGACCCGATGGATCGAAAACCTGGACAGCATCCCCTTCCCGGCCCGTGACCTTTTGCCCATGAAAGTTTACGAGCGCGTGGGAGTGCCGCACAGCCTGAGCATGAGCAGCGCGAGGCACGCGCCCATTATCACCTCGCGGGGATGCCCGGCCAAATGCATCTATTGCTCGTCCACCAAATTTTGGGGCAACAAGTACCGGTTCCGCTCGGTTGATAATGTGCTGGCCGAGATCGAGGAAATGGTCGCCAGATGGGGCATTGAGGAAATCCAGTTTGAGGATGACAACATGACCGCGGACCGGAAACGCGCCAGGGAAATCTTCCGCGAGATAGTGAGGCGGGGCATCAAGATCAAGTTCAATTTCCCGAACGGAGTGGCGATGTGGACCCTGGACCGCGAGATGATCGACCTGATGGCCGAGGCCGGCTGCTACGAAATGACCCTCGCCTATGAGAGCGGGTGCCAGGAGGTCCTCACCAAGATCGTGAAAAAGCCCGTGGACCTTGAGAAGGCCTCTGAGATCACGGAATACATCCGCGCTAAAAAAATTCGAACCGACGCCTTTTACATAATCGGCTTCCCGGGCGAGACCCGCGGGCAGATCCGGGAAACTTTTGACTTTGCGAGACGCATGCAGACCGACATAGCTTATTTTTTCGTGGCCAACCCATTGCCCGGGACCGAGCTTTACGAGATCGCGAGCAGCAAGTGCATGCTCAAGGATGACTTCAGTTTTGAAAACCTTTCCTACAGCCACTCCGCGTACAACGAGACTGTTTTCAAAAAGGGCGAGCTCGAAAAATTGGCGGGAAGGGAATTCGTTAAATACGCCTTCCTCTCCTTCCTGCGCCGGCCATGGGTGTTGCTCAAGCGGCTCGGGATCGACCTGTTCCTCAAACGGCCCCAATACACCCTGGGGATTTTAAAGAGAATCTGGCGCAGGAATCAGTGAAAGGGTTCAAGTCCGCGAAAAAATTCTTTTGCTATTTCAGCTCCGGCAAATGTTTCCGGAGCATCTTTTTAAGCGGGACGAATTCTTTGCAGCGGTCCAAAAATTTTCCGAGCACGTCGTATTCCGAGGGCATGAAAGCGAGGTATTCCGGCTTTTTCTTGAACACCGCGAGGTAATAGAAACGCCCCACCACCTTGAACGCGCGGTGGAGCACGCACAAGTTGAACACCCGTAAATAGCCGTTGAAATCAAGGGGCTTGAACCCGGCCTCGCCAAGCTTGTCAAAATTGTATTTGAGAGTTTCTTGGATCAGGTCCTCGCCCAGGATCTGCGAGGTGTCGCGGTCGTATAAAAAGCAGGCCAGGTCGTAGCAATAAGGCGCCATGAACGCATCCTGAAAATCGATCACCCGGATTTTTCCGTCAACCACCATCAAGTTGTCGACGTGATAGTCGCGGTGGGACAGGATGTAGGGCGAGGCCAGCAGCTCATCGGTGATTTGTTCAAACGCGTGGTCCAGCATTTTGGATTCCGAATCGCTGAGCACCGGCCCCAGCCGCTTGTCCAGCGCCCATTCCTTGAAATGGTCCAGCTCCCAGCGCAGCAGCCCGCGGTTGAATTTGACGCGGAACCCGATGAAATTTTTGTCCTTGACCGTGCCCGCGCCGACCTGAATTCTCACCAGCTCATCAATGGCTTTCTTCAGCCACTGCTTCCTGCGGTCCTGGTCCGAATTCACGATCGCGTTCCGGAGCAGCGTGTCGCCCAGGTCTTCAATGTAGATCAGGCCCGCCTTTTCATTGTAATGATCGAGCCGGGGCACGCTCACCCCGCTGGCCGAGAAATGCTTGAGCACATTGAGGAACGGAAGCTCCGTAATCTCAAAGCCGTCCTCCAGAACCTCCTCAACGCTCTGCCTGAAGTCCGGGTCGCGGAGCACCATCACTATTAAAGACGGCTTTTTCGATTTGCCGGAAAATTTTACGCGCAAATATCCGCGGTTGGACGCGCCCCCGGGCAGGCCGATTATTTCGTATTTTGCCGGGTATCCCAGCTTGGCCAGATCTTTTGAAATGGCCGCGCCCATCTTTTCCGGGTCAACCGAAAGCCTCTCGCAGACCGCTTGCAAACTCAAAGATTACTCCTCAATAGAACTCCTTCGCGCATTTTCCGCAAAAAGGATAAACCAAATCATTTTTTCCTGCAAACCCGTCCTACCTGAAAATCCCGCCGGCCTTGAGCAACAATCTCAGCTTGAGCGGGAACGGGTCAATGATGATTTTTTCCCGCTCGATCAAATCCATGAACGCCCGGAAGCGCTGAGACTGCGGGAGCGATTTCAGTCCGCGCAGGGCATCCATCTCCGCGAAAATTCCCATGGCCGCGGAGCCGAAAGTTATTTCCGCGGCTTTCAGGATTTTTTTGTAATCGGTCTTCCAGTCGCAAATCGAATCCAGGCCGTGCTTTGCCAGGCCCTTGGTGGTGGTCACCAGCTCGAGCTGCCGGGCCTTGTTAAATCCCAATACCAGGCTCGTGAAAATGGGCAGCCCGGAGAGGTCACGGCTGCCCGGGTCGAACATCACAAAGACCATGGACTCGTTCGACGGCGCGGCCAGCTTGGCCAGGCTCGCCATGGAGGCAAAGTTAATTTTCCCGGTGCTCGCAAAAGGCTTGCGGTCATAAACGCCGCTTTCAAAACCGTCGCGCGAAGACCGGTAAACCACAAAATCATCCTCGGACAAGCCCCGGTCCGGGCCCGCGCCGGACTGAAGCGAGCGCGCCATTTTCTTGAGCGCGCCTTTTTCCAGGCAGAACACCTTGGATACCTTGTATTTTTCCGCGAGCGACTCCAGGTCTTTCGCTGAAACTTCTTTGATCTCCTCGCTCAGGTTTCCGCGTTCGGTGTGGAAAGCCATTTCCACCTTGCCCTGCTCATGAAGGATGACTAGGTCCGGCTTGATTGGCACTGACCCGCCTTTGCTCTCCTCAAGCTCGGCCTTCAAAGCCTTGGCCAGGTTCAGCAAATGGCTGTCATCCAAATCAACTATTTTTATGTCTTCCGAAATCATTCCTTTTCGCCCCGAAACTCTCAACTCTTCCGCCGCGACTCGACACTGCGTTCTCACTATCCGGCCAGATGATAGGCGAAAATTTAAGTGTGGGCAAGGACTGACCCCGCAATCGTAGAAAAGTTTGACAAACCGGAACCAATAATGATAGCTTTGGATGTTGAACAGTTGTAAGCAAACCAAAAAACAGGAGATCAGGAGGAATGAGATGAAGAGATTGCCGGTTTGGATGAGGAGTATCGCAGCGGTTTTATTCGCCCTGCTCGCGGCCAGGGCTTACGGCCAGAGGGATTGTTCCGCGCCGGTGAAGACCACGGAAGGCGAGGTGCGGGGGTTCCAGGAAAATGCGACCGAGGCTTGCGCCTGGAAGGGTATTCCGTATGCGGCGCCTCCGATTGGTGATTTGCGCTGGCGCGCGACCATGCCGGCGCTTTCGAGGAGCGGTATTCTTGAGGCCGCCCAGGTCGGCATGTCCTGCCCGCAAAAAGAGGAAATCACTTCAGGGGGAAAATCCATTGGTTTCAGCGAGGACTGCCTGTTCTTGAACATCTGGTCTCCGAAAAAGGACGGCAATTTCCCGGTAATGGTTTTTTTCCACGGCGGCGGGTTCCAGCAAGGCTCCGGCGGGTATGGGATTTATAACGGCAAAAATTTGGCCGGTGAAAAGGATGTGGTGTTGGTCACGGTTAATTACCGGCTTGGCGGCTTGGGGTTCCTGGCATTGCCGGAGCTGAAGTCCGAGGATAAAAACGGATCCTTCGGCAATTACGGCATCCTGGACCAGATCCAGGCGCTCAAATGGCTCAAGGCCAATGTCAGGAATTTCGGGGGCGACCCGGGCCGGATCACCATTTTCGGCCAGTCAGCCGGGGCCATGAGCGTGTGCGCGCTGATGGTCTCTCCTCTTTCCGAAGGGCTTTTTGAGCGCGCGATCAGCATGAGCGGTCCGTGTGAGCTGCTTTTTACGATGGATGAGGGGTTTGAGCGGGGCAAAAAAATCGCCGAGACCGTGGGTTGCTCCGGGGATCAGGTGCTTGCATGTCTTAGGAGCAAGCCTGCGGATTCACTGGTGGTCAAGTCCGGGAACCGCCTGCTTAACATGGGCGTGACCTATGCCCCGCATGTTGACGGGTATGTGCTCCCGGATTTTCCAATCAAGCTGATGCAGCAGGGCAAATATCACCGGGTCCCGTTTATGGTCGGGAACATGAAGGAGGAGATCCGGCTTTACACAATGATGTTTGCCGGGATCGGGCTGGTCCAGCCGGCGACCATCAACTGGCTGCTGCGGAAACTGGCCGATGGTTATGCGGATGACATCTTAAAAATGTATTCATATAAAGATTACCGCCGGCCCATCGACCTGTTCCTCAATGTCGCCAATGACATGGTCTTTGCCGGGCCGGCCTGGCAGATGGGAGAGGCGATGTCGGGAAAAAATCCGGTTTATATGTACCGGGTGGACTGGCACGATCATAATTTCCCGCATAAGATGGGCTCATTTCACGGAATGGATGTTCCGCTGGTTTTTGGAACCTTAAAGGATAAGAACCTCATGACCAGCCTGATGGCTAACAAGCAGGTGCTGAAAAGGGCCGCGCCTTTATCCCGGCAGATGATGGATTACTACACCAATTTTGCCCGGAGCGGAAACCCGAATGGCCAGGGTCTGTTGGATTGGCCGGGTTATGACACGGCAAGAAAGAGCCGGATGATCCTGGACACCCCCCTGAAAATTTCGCCGCTTTCGGACCAGGAAATAAAACGGTTTGCCTTTTTTGAGCAGCACCCGATGAAGGAAATTGTAAAGGCCGGGCAGAACGATAAAAAGTAAAATTCCGGCAAAAATAATTGTAACTATCGCGACTAAAGTGAAAATTATTTGAAAAAATCGCGGATTGACAGTCTGAATCAATTCTGCTAAGAGTTATGGCGGAAAGGCGGATTATCGATGGCATCGATGGACATAATAAATAGCATTCGCAAGAAGCATATCCCCGCGGTGGGATTGATCCCGGACCCGGTGCTGGATTTCCTTGCGGGCCTGGCCAGTTGGAGGGGTCGGCGCTCGAGGTTGACCGCGATCGAGAGGCTGCTCACCACCTTCCGTCACAAGGAGCCGGACCATGTGCCGGTTGCGCCGCTGGTGGGCGGGGCATACCGGCAGTTGACCGGGGCGTCTTTCCGAGAGTTCTCGCTGGACTCGAACAAGGCGATTGAGGCGGGTCTGCTCGGCTCGGATATCATCGGGGGGGACGTTCTCCTGCTCGGGCTGGATTTGACGGTTGAGGCCTCTGACTTCGGGCAGGCGACCATCTATCCTGAAAATTCCACCGCCCATCCGGACTATACCAAGCCCCTGATCAAGGACCACGCCGATT
>Ga0315287_10005893_pt1 | contig 12120 bp, 9 predicted proteins | sample YL17G11_0_MG_FD_205037 | JGI IMG/M metagenome (GOLD analysis project Ga0315287, IMG submission 205037) | Sediment microbial communities from Yellowstone Lake, YNP, Wyoming, USA - YL17G11_0 | ecosystem: Environmental > Aquatic > Freshwater > Lake > Sediment | place: USA: Wyoming | collected...
GCGGGCGAGCTCGATCGCGAGGTCCGTCGCCGCGATCAGGCTGCCGGCGTCCGCGGTTCGCGCGAGCGCGGGGTCGCGCGCCAGGTCGAGCGCGGTCCCGTGGTCGACCGACGTGCGCGGGAAGGGAAGCCCGAGCGTCACGTTGATGCCGAGGCCGAAGCTCGCTGCCTTCAGCGCCGGCAGGCCCTGGTCGTGATACATCGCGACGATGGCGTCGTACTGACGCGCATGGTCCGGCACGAACACCGTGTCGGCGGACAACGGCCCGACGAAGTCCGCGATGACTTCGCGCGCGACCTCGGCGACGGCCGGCGCGATGACGTCGATTTCCTCCCGCCCGAGATGACCGCCTTCGCCGGCGTGCGGATTGAGGCCGCAGACGGCGATGCGCGGATGCGCGATGCCGAACTTCGTGCGCAGCTCGTGCGCGACGATCACGAGCGTCTCGCGCACGACGGCGCGCGTCAGCGCCGCCGGAACGGCCGCGAGCGCCAGGTGCGTCGTCGCGAGCGCGACGCGCAGCGGGGACTCGCGCGAGCCGCCCGCCAGCAGCATCACGACGCGCGGCGTGTGCGTGCGCTCGGCGAGGTACTCGGTGTGGCCGGAGAACGGGATGCCCGCGTCCATCATCACGCTCTTCTGCATCGGCGCGGTGACCAGCGCGGAGAAGGCGCCGGTCGCGCACGCGTCGGTCGCGTCGCGCAGCATCGTCAGGACGCTGTGCGCGTTGGTCGGGTCCGGGTGTCCCGGCGTGACGGGTGCGGCGACCGGATGGTGCCAGATCTCGACGACGCCACCGGTCGGCGCGAACGCGGCCGGATCGTAGGCGGCGTAGCGCGGCGCGAGGCTGATCCGCGCGGCGCGCTCGGCCAGCAGACCGTGGTCGCCGATGACGACGAGGCGCGCCGGAAACGGCTGCGCCGCGTGGCGCACCGCGAGCATCGCGACGATTTCCGGCCCGATGCCGGCAGGTTCTCCGGACGTGATCGCGAGCGCCGGCTTCGCCAGCATCGCCGTCACGTCAGCGGCGCGACGTGGACGCTCGCCGCATCGCCCCAGACTTCGGTGCGCACGCCGTGCGCGACGCGCACCGTGTACACGTCATCGCCGCCGAAGTCGATGCGCGCCTGCGTGAATCCCGTCAGCGGCGCCGTCGGCCGGCCGAAGATCCACAGCAGCTCCAGCGGCCGTGCGTGGTCGATCTCGCCGGTGTGCTGCACGGCGTGGCCAAGCGGCAGCGCGTAACCCTCGCGCGCGAACGCCGGGAACTGGTCGAGCTTCGCGCGGTACCGGATCACCTGCCGGCCCGCGAGCCGCTGTCGCGTGTTGAGGTCGAACCATCCGCCCGGCGGCAGCGCGATCTCGACCTCGCCGCCCTCCCGGACGATCGGCGCGACGAGCAACGCGTCGCCGCACATGAACTGCGTCTCGAAGTTGCGCACGAGCGCGTTGCCCGGGAAAGCGAGCGGCATCGCGCGCATCACGGGCATCCCGGTCGCCGTCGCGTTCGCGATCACCGACTCGAGGTACGGAATGAGGCGATACCGGAACGCGAGCCACTTGCGGCAGACCGCCTCGATCTCGGGCCCGAACGCCCACGGCTCGCGCTCGCCGATGCCGTGCACGCGGATGTGCGAGCAGAAAACCGTCGCCTGCAGCCAGCGCACGTAGAGCTCCGCCGACGGCTGCTCCGCGCCGTAGAAGCCGCCGATGTCCGAGCTGTGGTACGGGTTGCCGCTCATGCCGAGCGACAGCCCGCCGCGCAGCGAGGCGGCGAGGCCCTCCCAGTCGCTCTGCGGGTCGCCGCCCCAGCCCATCGGATACCGCTGGCTGCCCGCCCAGCCCGCGCGGCTCCACACGATGGGCGGCTCGTGGGCGTTCGCCTGGAACTTGCCCGTCGCCTCGTAGACGCACTTGTTGTAGAGCAGCGGATACACGTTGTGCAGGCGCCGGCCCCAGTCGCCGTTGTACGCGACGGCGTCGTCGGGCACGTGCTCGCCGAAGTCGCTCTTGATCACGTCGACGCCGTCGGCGAAGAGCTGTTCGTGCGCGTCGCGCCACCATGCGTAGGCGGCCGGATTCGTGAAGTCGACGATGCCGCTTTCCGGAAGCGGGGTCAGCACGTTGCCGAACGGACTCGAGCCGGGCGCCATGTCCCAGCCGAACACGTAGGGATCGCCCTCGGCCGTCTTGAGCAGGTAGCCCTGCGTCGCGAGCTCGCCGAAGAGCGGCGCGTGGACCGAGACGTACGGATACTCCCAGACGCATACCTTGAGGTGGTGCGCGCGGATCGCCGCGAGCGATGCGCGCGGGTCCGCGAAGCGCTCGGGATCCCATTCGAAATTGAAGCGCGTCTCGACCCTCCACGCCGCGCGGCCGTCGAGCGTCAGCACGTCGCACGGGATGCGCCGCTCACGCAGCGTCTGCGCGACCGTGACCGCCTCCTCCGGCGTCCTGTAGTACGCGCGGGATACCCACAGGCCGAGGCTCCAGCGCGGCACGGCCGGCGCGCGCCCGGTCAGCGTCGTGTACGCGTCGATGATGTCGGCGGGCGTGTCCCCCGCGAACAGAAAGAGGTCGAGCGCCTCGTCGTCGACGACGAGGCCGTAGCTTCGGTGCGACCAGTCCGGATGCCCGACGCCGTGGGTGACCATCCCCGGCGTATGCACGAAGACGCCCCACGCGCCCGCGCCCGTGCCCGGACCCCATGCGAACGGCACGTTCTTGTAGGACAGGCCGGTGTTGACGCCGAGCGCGTCCTCGACCTGCGAATGGATGAGCTGGCCGCGCTTGTCGAGCGGGCCGAACTTCTCGCCGAGCCCATAGACGGGCTCGCCCGACTGCAGCGCCAGCGCGGCGGTCCACAGTCCGCCGCGCTGCGAGCGGCCGAACGACGGCAACCGCGTCCAGCCGCGGAAATGCTCGTCCGTGATCGAGCGCAGCACGGGCTCGCCCTTCCACAGCAGGCGGAAGCGCATCGGCGCCGCCTGCAGTTCGAGGACGGCATCGCCATTGGCAAACGTCCACGTCCCGGGGCCGGGCTGGTCGGTCGCGCACGCGCGCGCGCGTCCGACGAGGATGCCGTAGTCGGGGCGCGTGTGGGGGCCGAGCCGCACGCGGAACGCGCCGTTCGCATGCGCGGTGACGTCGAGCATGTCGCCCGTGGACGTGGCGAACGACGCGCCGGTCGCGGTCGCGCCGAGGCTGCCTTCGACGTCGAGGCGCAGGTAAGCGGAGGGATCGAAGAGCATGGGTGTCTCGCGGCAGTCAGCCGGCGAACGGCGTTTCGGGCAGGCCCGGGACCGTGACGCGCATCGCGAAGAGCCCGCCGGAATGCGGCAGCCGCGCGAGCTCCTCGTCGTCGCGGTTCTGCCGCGCGGTCGTCACGTAGAGCGTCTTCAGGTCGGGCCCGCCGAACGCGCACATCGTCGGGCACATCGCGGGAATCGCATACTCGGCGAGCGTCTCGCCGGACGGCGCGATCTGCAGCACCTTGCCGCCGCGGAAGAACGCAGTCCAGTAGTTGCCGGCGCTGTCGACCGTGCCGCCGTCGGGACGATCGGTCTCGCCCTGCCACTGCGCGAACACGCGCGGCCGCGACGGCACGCCGGTATCGAGGTCGTAGTCGAACGCGCGCACCGTGTGTGTCGGCGTGTCGGCGTGGTACATCGTGCGTCCGTCCGGGCTCCATGCAAGGCCGTTGCTGATCGTCATCCCCGCCAGCGCTTCCGTCATCGTGCCGTCGAGGTCGACGCGCAGGAGCGTCGCCGACTCGGCGTCGCGCCGCTCGTTCATCGAGCCCGCGAAGAAGCGGCCGCGGCGGTCGCAGCGGCCGTCGTTGAACCGGTGGGTTGCCGGATCGTAGGGCGCTTTGAGGATCCTGCGGTCGAGCGTGCCGTCCGAGTGCGCGAGCCAGATGCCGTCGCGCAGCGCGACGATGAAGCCGCCGAGCTCGCGCAGCGCGAAGCAGCCGATCGACGCGGGCATCGGGATCACCGTGTTACGGCCGCTCGCGGGATCGAAGCGGTTGAGCGACGGCGCGTTGATGTCCACCCAGTAGAGCGCGCGCTCGCGCACCGACCAGACGGGGCATTCGCCCAGTTTGGCGCGCGCGTCGAGCACGCAGGTGAACATCGGCTCCATCAGTATCCGCCCTGCGCCTTCGGTGCGGCGGCGGGCGCCTGCCCGCGCGCCTTCGCGAGCCACTCCTGCCCGCGCCCGACCATGAAGCTCATGTCCGAGCCGATCGCGATCCAGTTGTAGCCGTAGTCGACGAACTTGCCGACGAACTCCGGCGTGGGGCCGATGATGCCGGAGGGCTTGCCGAGCTGCCTGCACACCTGCGCCGCGTGCTTCAACTTCTCCTGGACGGCCGCGTGCCCGATGTCGCCCAGCATCCCCATCGACGCGGCGAGGTCGGACGGGCCGATGAAGATCGTGTCGATGCCGGGAACGGCGGCAATCTCAGGCAACAGCTCGAGCGCCGCCAGTGTCTCGATCTGCACGGCCACGCACAGTTCGGACGCGGCCTTCTGCAGGTAGCCGGGGATCGTCGAGTACCGGCTGGCGCGGTGCAGGCCGGCGACGCCGCGGATGCCATCGGGCGGATAGCGCGTGTACGCCACCGCGCGCCGCGCCTCCTCGGCGTTCTGGACGAACGGGAGCATCACCGTCTGCGCGCCGCCGTCGAGCGCGCGCTTGACCATCACCATGTCGTTCCACGGCAGGCGCACGACGCCGGGGGCGGGCGTGCCCTCCAGCGTGCGCAGGATCTCGATCATCTGCGGGGTGTCGACCGGCACGTGCTCCATGTCGACGACGAGGAAGTCGAACCCCGCGCAGCCCAGCGCCTCGGCCGTCGACGGCGCGCCGCTCATGAGCCACGCGCCGAAGATCGTGCGTCCCTCGCGCAGCGCGCGCTTGAACTGGTTGACGGGCAGATCCATGCGGACTCCTCGGGGTCGGTGGCGGCGGGACGGGGCCCGGGGGGGCTTGGCCGGCGGGGAGATTCTACGCGCGCTGGACAGCCAAGTCATCTATGTGATATAGATGATATGGAGGACTTTTGGGGGCGGGTGCCCCCGAGCGTGGCGCTGGCACCGCACCGGTGGCGCGTGCGCGCATTGCGGCGACATTCACCCCAGGTCACGGACCCCGATCGCTTTGACGGAACGCGCGTGATGACGACCGATCGCACTGCACGCTACCCCGATCTCGCCGGCCGCACGGTGTTCGTGTCCGGCGGCGCGTCCGGCATCGGCGCGGCGTTCGTCGCGCATTTCGCCGCGCAGGGATGCCGCGTCGCCTTCGTGGACCTCGACGATGCCGCGGCGCAGACGCTGGTCGCGCAGGCCGGTGCCGAGCGCGTCCGCTACACGCACTGCGACGTCCGCGACGTCGCGGCGCTCAAGCGGGCAATCGGCGACGCCGAAGCGGCGTGGGGCGCGGTCCGCGTGCTCGTCAACAACGCCGCGCGCGACGACCGCCACACGCTGGAAGACGTGACGCCGGAGTACTGGGACAACAACCTCGCCGTCAACCTGCGCCATCACTTCTTCGCGGCGCAGGCGGTGGCGCCGGGAATGGCCGCTGCGGGCGGCGGCGCCATCATCAACATGGGCTCGGTTGCATGGATGCGCGGTCGCCCGAACCTGACCGCGTACGCCACGGCGAAGGCCGCGATCTCGGGCATGACGCGCGTGCTCGCGCGCGAGCTGGGCGACCGCAACATCCGCGTGAACGCGCTCGTGCCCGGCGCGATCGCCACCGAGCGCCAGCGGGCGTTGTGGGCGACCCCGGCGGACGAGCAGCGCTACCTCGACCAGCAGTGCCTCAAGTTCCGGCTGTCGGTCGACGACGTGGCGCGCGCCGCGCTGTTCCTCGCCTCCGACGAGGCCCGCGCGATCACCGGGCAGAACCTGATCGTCGACGGCGGGCTTGCGCAGGTGAGCGCGGCGGCCTGACGAACACTCGACCGGACGCGCAACCATCGTAGAACCTGCCCCCCCTTTACATTCGAACCGCCAGGAATAGACTCACCCACCGGAGCGAACCGGTCAACGCTCGATAACGCAAAGGAGGAACGCCGCGCGGCGGCGCCAAGAACGCCCGCGGCGGTCATGCGATGTCGGAAGTCCTGCTCAGCAACGTCGCCAAGGCGTACGGCACCGTACGCGTGATCCATGGCATCGATCTCGCGATCGGGTCCGGCGAGTTCGTCGTGTTCGTCGGTCCCTCCGGCTGCGGGAAATCCACGCTGCTGCGGATGATCGCGGGCCTCGAGGACATCACGTCGGGCCAGATCAGCATCGGCGGCACGGTCGTCAACGAACTGCCGCCGCGCGCGCGCGACATCGCGATGGTCTTCCAGGACTACGCGCTTTATCCGCACAAGACGGTGTTCGAGAACATGGCGTTCGGCCTGCGGCTGCGCAAGCGGCCCGACCACGAGATCCAGTCGCGCGTCGCCGAGGCGGCGAACATCCTGCAGATCACGCATCTCCTCGAGCGCAAGCCGCGCGAGCTGTCGGGCGGTCAGCGGCAGCGCGTCGCGATGGGGCGCTCGATCGTGCGCCAGCCCAAGGCGTTCCTGTTCGACGAGCCGCTGTCCAATCTCGACGCGCTGCTGCGCGCCGAGATGCGCGTCGAGATCAAGAAGCTGCACCAGAAGCTCGGCAACACGATCGTCTACGTCACGCACGACCAGGTGGAGGCGATGACGCTCGCGGACCGCATCGTGGTGCTGCAGGCGGGCAACCTCGTCCAGTACGACACGCCGGACGGCATCTACAACCGCCCGGCCGCGCAGTTCGTCGCGGGCTTCACGGGCTCGCCGCCGATGAACTTCCTGCCGTGCCGCGTCGGCGAGGGCGGCCGCACGCTGCACCTCGCGGGGGCGGTCGACCTGCCGGTCTCCGCGCGGCGCGTCGCCGAGTGCGCGCGCCACGTCGGCCGTGCGCTGACCTTCGGCCTGCGTCCCGAGCACATCAGCGCGGGCTCGTCGGCGGAGCCGGACAGCGCGCACGTGGAGGGGCGCGTGATGCTCGTCGAGCCGCTCGGTTCCGACACGCTCGCGCTCATCAGGCTCGGTGCCGGCGCGGATGCGGGCGAGATGACCGGCCGCTTCCCGCCGGAGGCGGGGCTCAAGGTCGGCCAGGCGCTCCCGGTGTCGCTGGCGCTCGGCCGATTCCATCTGTTCGATCCCGGCACGGGTGTCGCCGTGCGCGGTGCCGACTGGTAGTGACTGCGACGCGCGGTGCGCAGCGCCGCGCGCGGAACAAAGCCGGAGCCCGGCTCCGATGACCTCGAGGAGAGAAGCATGAAGACCTGGAAGATCCTGGCGACCGCGCTGTTCGGCACTGCCCTCGCGACGACGGCCTGGGCGCAGCAGACCACGCTGCGCATCTTCACCGGCGGCCAGCAGCGGCCGGACGTGATGCGCAAGATCGCCGACGAGTACCAGAAGCGCAATCCGAACGTGAAGGTCGAGGTCGAGGTCGGCGGCGCGACGTCCGACGCGCAGCAGCAGTACCTGTCGACGGTGCTGTCGTCGAAGGACTCGGTGCTCGACCTGATCCTCATCGACGTCATCCGTCCCGCGCAGTGGGCGGCGCAGGGCTGGGCGGAGCCGCTCGACGCCTACCTGGGCGCGGACAAGGCGAAGATCCTGCCGACGTACCTCAAGGCGTACGCCGACGCCAACCAGGTCGGCGGCAAGCTCGTCGCGCTGCCGTACTTTGCCGACTCGCAGTTCCTGTACTACCGCAAGGACCTGCTGGAAAAATACAAGCGGCCGGTCCCGAAGACGTGGGACGAGATGATCGAGACCGCGAAGATCGTCATGGAAGGCGAGAAGGCCCCGCAGCTGCAGGGGTTCAGCACGGCCGGCGCGCCGATCGAAGGCACGGTCTGCACGTACCTGGTCCCGCTGTGGGGCGGGGGCAGCGACCTCACGAAGGACGGCAAGCTGAACCTCGACACGCCGCAGGCGAAGCAGGCGTTCCAGCTCTACGGCCGGATGAAGCAGGCGGGGGTGCTGCCGAAGAACATCGCGGAGATCCCGACCGACCGCATCCGGATCGACATGCAGGCGGGCAACCTGCTCTTCGGCATGACGTGGGGCTACGTCTGGAACCGGCTCGAGAACGACCCCGACTCCAAGGTCAAGGGCAAGATCGGCGTCGCCAAGCTGCCGCACGACCAGGGCGGCACGAGCGCCACGTGCATCGGCGGCTGGCAGGTCGCCGTGTCCGCGTTCTCGAAGAACAAGCAGGAGGCGGTGAAGTTCGCGCGCTACCTGTCGTCGCCGGAAGTTTCCAAGATGCAGGCGATCCTGGCGTCGCACATGCCGGTGTTCCCGAGCGTGTACAAGGATCCGGAGGTGCTGAAGGCCAACCCGTGGTTCGCCGATGCGCTGCCGGTCGTCGAGAGCGCGAAGTCGCGGCCCGTGTCGCCGCAGTATCCGCAGGTCTCCGACGTCATCCGCGGCAACATGAACGCGTACCTCGCCGGCACCAAGACGACGGACGTCGCGCTGTCGGACATGAAGAGCAAGCTGACGCCGCTGTTCCGGTGAGTCGCTCCGGGCACCCTCACCCCGACCCTCTCCCGCACGCGGGAGAGGGAGGCCTTCGGCCACCGACGGGCGGGGCAGTGAAGCGTTCAATGATCGGGCACATGCCGACACCGCCGCACCGCAGCGCTCCCTCTCCCGCGTGCGGGAGAGGGCCGGGGTGAGGGCAGGGACACCATGAGCGACGCCCCCGTCACGCGGCACAAGGACCTGTCCGAGCGCGCGCTCGGCATCGTGCTGCTCGCGCCGGCCGCGCTGCTGCTGCTCGGCATCGTCGTCTACCCGATCGGCACGCTGCTGTGGAACAGCCTGCACACGGTCGATCAGGCGAACCCGCAGGCCGGAGAGTTGTGGGCGGGGTTCGCGAATTACACGCGCGCATTCGACGACGAGCGGTTCTGGCACGCGACGTGGAACACCATCCTCTACATCGTGGTCACGGTGCCGGGCGCGCTGGTGCTGGGGCTGGGACTCGCGCTTCTGGCCAACCAGCCGTTCAAGGTCAAGTGGCCGGTGCGGCTCGGGCTGTTGCTGCCGTGGGCGCTGCCGCTGGTGTTCGCCGGGCTCATCTTCCGCTGGTTCTTCGAGTACAACACGGGCGTGGTCAACAACTGGCTGGTCGCGCTCGGCATCGAGCCGCTGCAATGGCTGTCCAGCCCCACGCTCGCGTTCTGCGCGATCTCCATCGCGATCATCTGGAAGGCGTCGTCGTTCATGGCGCTGATGCTGCTGGCGGGCCTCCAGACGATTCCCAAGTCGCTGTACGAGGCCGCCGAGGTCGACGGCGCGTCGAAATGGCAGCAGTTCCGGGAGATCACGCTGCCGATGCTGCGGCCCGCGATCTTCGTCGCGCTGATCTTCCGCACGATCACCGCCGTGCAGACGTTCGACATCCCCTATGCGATGACCGGCGGGGGCCCGGGCGACTCGACCGAGACGCTTGCGATGTACATCCACAAGACCACGCTCGACTTCCTCGACTTCGGCTACGGCTCGGCGCTCGCGACGCTGATGTTCGTCATCAGCATGGCGGCGACGTCCGGGTACCTCCGCTACACGCGGCGCAGCGCGTCGCGCTCGGGCGAATAGATGACGACCCCCACGCTCACTTCGTTCGCTGCCCCCAGAGGGGGAGCGCCGCGCCCTTCGGGCGGCCGTGCGGGCGCGGCGATGACGACCCCCACGCTCACTGCGTTCGCTGCCCCCAACGGGGGCGCCAGCCCCCTTGGGGCGGCCCGGCGGGAGGCTGCGTGAACTTCAACCGCCGCACCGTCGTGTGGTTCGCCGCGCTGATCGTCGTCGTGAACGGGTTCTTCCCGGCGGTCTGGATTCTGCTGACGTCGTTCAAGACCGAGACGGAGCTCCTCAAGGTGCCGATCACCTACTGGCCGGAGGCCGCCACGCTCGCGAACTACGACCTCGCGTTCACGGCGCAGCCGATCCTGCGCTTCATGTGGAACAGCTTCGTCGTCGCGTCGCTGTCCACGGCGCTGTGCGTGTTCGTGGGCGCGCTGGCCGCCTATGCGCTGACGCGGCTGCGCATGCCGCACCGCAACCTCATCATGTCGGTGCTGCTGGCGATCGCGATGTTCCCGCTGATCTCGCTGATGGTGCCGCTGTTCAAGCTGATGCGCGAGGCGGGGCTCCTCAACACGTACCTCGCGCTGATCCTGCCCTACGCGGTGCTGTCGTTGCCGGTATGCACGCTGGTGATGGCGGCGTTCTTCCAGGACATTCCGCCCGACCTCGAGGCGGCCGCGATGGTGGACGGCTGTTCGCGCGTGGGCGCGCTCTTCCGGATTGTCATTCCGCTGTCGGCGCCCGGCGTGTTCACCGCGGCGATCCTGGCGTTCGTCAACGCGTGGGACGAGTTCCTGCTCGCGCTGACGATGATGAACCGCGTCAGCATGCGGACGCTGTCCGTGGGGATCACGCTCTACCAGGGCGAGTTCGCGTTCCCGTGGCCGCTCATATCCGCCGCGCTCATCATCGCGATCGTGCCGATCTGCATCCTGATCGCCGTGTTCCAGGAGCGCGTCGTCGGCGGGTTGACGAGCGGCGGGGTAAAGGGCTGAAAACGAGGGTCAGACTCGCATTTCTGGGCGAAATGAGGGTCAGACTCGAAATTCCGTGCAGCGCAGATCCACGGCGAGCCGTGTCCGGAAATTCGAGTCTGACCCTCAATTCGCAAGCTTCACAGAAACGCGAGTCTGACCCTCGTTTTCGCTCACCGCGTGAACAGCAGGCCGATTCCGCTCGCCACGAGCAGCACGCCGATCGCGCGACGGAACGCCTTCGGGTCGAGCCGGTCGTGCAGCCGATCGCCCGCCCACGTGCCGAGCGCGACGGGCAGGACCGCGGCGGCGACCAGCACGAAGTCGTCGATGCGGAATACGCCGGTCGCGAGGTATCCGATCGAGCGCACGACGTTGAGCACCAGCAGCGTCGTCGACACCGTCACGCGGAACACGCTCTTGGCCATGCGCATCGCGTCGAAGTACGTGACGTAGATCGGGCCGGCGAGGCCTCCGAAGATCGTCGCCACGAGCGCGCCGAGCGCGGCGACCGGGTGGATCAGCCAGTGCGGCAGCACGGGCGGAGTGCGGAACACCCGCTCGCCGAACAGGCTGTAGACGGCGTAGAGGAGGATGTAGGCGCCCAGCAGTCGCGCGAGCAGCTGCTGGTCCAGCGTCCTGAACACGTACAGGCCGAGCGCGACGCCGACCAGCGAGCCGGGAATGAAGACCGCGACCGCGCGCCAGTTGATCAGCGGCCAGTCGACGATCGCCTGCCGCACCGACACGAAGAAGCCCAGCAGCGTGATGAGCGGCGCGGTGACCGACAGCGGCAGCACGAACGTCAGCAGCGGCGTGGCGACGACGCCCGAGCCGAAGCCCGCGACGCCGCGCACCGCGTAGCCGGCGAACAGCGCCGCGGCACACCACAGCGTTTCCAGCGGCGACAGCGGCCACGTCACCGGGGTTGCAAGGGGTCAGACCCTTGGGCCTAAAGGGTCAGACCCTTGGGCACTGCGAGTCGACGCGATAAGGGTCTGACCCTCGCAGTCCACCGGCAATTGTTCGGGGCAAGGGTCGGAACCTGTACGAGGTGCATCGCGGCGGCCAAGGTTCCGACCCAAGCGGGCCCTATCGATACACCGGCGCCGGCTGCGTGAAGTACGCGTGCAGGATGTGATAGACCATCAGGTAGTTCTTCTGCTGGAAGCTCGCGTGCGAAATGCCCGCCATCACGGTGAACTGCTTGTCCGGGTTGGGCAGCCGCTTGAAGAATTCGATCAGGTCGTCGAATGCGGCGATGCCGTCGTACTGGCCGCGCAGCACCAGCGTGGGGACGGCGATCAGCGCCGGGTCCACGACCGGCAGCTTCGAGCACATGTCGATGTACGTGCCGTTGGGCATCGAGTCGTCGAGCGCCAGGATCGCGTCGGCGAACGCGTCGACGACGCGCTTCTCCGCGGTGTCCGGATGGTCGCGCGCGAAGATCGAGTACACGAACGCGCGGTCGATGGGCCGCCGCTTGCTCGCGAG
>Ga0315287_10005895_pt1 | contig 12118 bp, 7 predicted proteins | sample YL17G11_0_MG_FD_205037 | JGI IMG/M metagenome (GOLD analysis project Ga0315287, IMG submission 205037) | Sediment microbial communities from Yellowstone Lake, YNP, Wyoming, USA - YL17G11_0 | ecosystem: Environmental > Aquatic > Freshwater > Lake > Sediment | place: USA: Wyoming | collected...
TGGGATGCCGCAGGCGCAACCACACTTGCTTGGGCGTAACGCGAGAGGGCATCTTGAGCGTGGCGGTGATCCTGCCGTGGTCCACATCGGAGGTAATTTCGAAATCCACTGTCCCGAAGTGCGTCGGGGCGTTCTTCACCGAAATTCTTTTGCCCTGTTCCAGCCAGACGCGCGGGGTGGCACGGGCCAACCAGAGCTCCGGGCCATTTTCCCACACCAGCAGGCCGCGGAAACGTTCCAGAAACGCTGCTTCTTCGAAAACCTTGTCCGGCGGACCGTGAGTGGCGTGTTCGTTGAAGACGTAGCCCTGGTCCGGCAGGATCTCGAGCGCATAACAATTCAGGAAAGAACGGAGGAAGCACGGAATATCATCGCCCGCCAGATGCAGGTTGGCAGTGCGCTCGAGTCCGGCCTGGTGCTGCCAGCCGGCTTGGAACCAATCCCGTTGGCCGACCCTCGGATTCTCCAGCAGTAACCGGTCTTCCAGCACATCGAGATACCCCTGAACCCGCACATCATTCGGTGACAACAGGCCCGCCGGACTTATCAACGCGGCTGCCGACTGGACGGTGTCCCAATACAAGGGGCCGACATGTTCACCCGAGCCGTCCCGCTGCCAGCCCCAGGCGCCGGTGCCCAATCCGCGCACATAACAGGCGAAGGGAATGACCGAATGGAAGGTGCCGTCGCGCACCGGAACCACTGGAGAGAGCGCGATGGACCGATCCACCGCCGCCCGCAGGTCTCGACCATAGGCTTCCGCCTCGGCCCGGAGTTTGGCCCCGCCGTCGGGATCGATCACGCTCAGGGCGGCCGCGAAGCGCGAAACCGAGGCCCAGTAGTAGCCCTCGCACTCATAGAACTGCATCCATAAACCACCGCTGTCCGGAGTCACCTGGAGCGCCGGTTGCAGGCCCTGGCACCAGAGACGGTCACCCCCCGGAACCAGACTCGAGACCACTCGACGTTGACGCAGCATCCACTCGGCGTTGGCCTTGATCCGCGGCGCGGAGGCTCGCAACCATTCGGTGTCGCCAGCCAACCAATAGTGCTCGGTCAGGGCCCAGCCGATCGAGCCCGGGCCGAAGGCATGGACTCCATCCATATGCCCGCCCACACCTGGGGGACCGACGGCGTGCGTCAGACAACCGTGCCCGTCGGTAAACAGTCCGTTGGGTCGGTCCGGCAGCGCCCACTCGTGATGACCCTTCGAGTTGGGATCCAGCGGCAGGGATACCCATTGGTCAAATCCGTCTGCGGCGGGCTGGTGCGAGCCCATCACGTCCAGCGCCGCGAGGATCAGATAGGTTTCGGCACCGAGAATGCCGTAGGGATAGTCGTTAAACCATAGCCGACCATTCATCGGATTCTTTTGGCTGTGTCGGAGGAGATGCCAAACTCCCAGGTTCCATTGGGCCGTCAGTCGTTCCGACGGGACCTGCACCTGCATGGGCGGCTCGAATCCCTGCGGGGGCGTGGGGTGCGGCGGCAGGTTGGTGCCGCGCATCGCGGTAACGGCGCCCTCCCAAGTCTGTTCTTCATGCGCACGGGTTTGCTGGCGGATGGTGCTGAGTTTCCTGGCCTGGAGTTCCGTGATGAACTCCCGGGCGCTGGCAGCCTGCGAGGTCAGCACCAAGGGAGGCTGCGAGGGGATCACGGGTGCGTGGCCCGTCGATTTTTCGGCAAAAAAATGCCATGCGTCGGCATGACCCTGGCCATCGACGTGGGGATTGCCCGCCGGCAACGTGCTGATAACGTCGTGCGTCAGGTTCCAAACCCGCTCGCGTCCGTCCACCTCAGTAATGGCCAGTTCGATGAGGGTGGTGTCGCACTGATGAGCGCCCTTCGGGCCGACGACCAAGGAAATCATATCGCCCGATTCAACCGCGACTTCGCCTAAGGTCTTCACCTCGGTCTCGGCGGGAATCGTCTGCGCCCCACTTCCATCCGTGGTGCCATGGGCTAGATGCTGCCGTTGGGTCTTGGTCTCGTGTGCAATCCACCATTCGATTCCGTTGCCACCCCTTTGGCCATGAGCCACTCGGGCTTTGACTTTCACCCGTCCGGTGATGGGGCTGCGCCAACCCGCGGCCACATTTTGCGTTGGCCCCGGATGCATGGCCAAGCTTCTGGCCGGAATGGTGATGCCTTGCACAGAAACCGGCTGATCGGCCGGATTGCCGCCGAACCAGGGCGTGCTGTCACTCCCCCATCCCAGCAGTTCAGCGCTGCCGGCGATGGCACTCATTTTACTTGCCAGCAGCACCCGCGGGACTCGTAGGTCCTGGGCGGATTTGGCCGGGGGTGGCGCCAGCGGCGTTGTCCGACGAACGAAAAACCCGTACTCAGGGGCCAGGATTGGTCCGTTCTCGAGGTCGGCCGCCAGGAACGAGAAGTTACCGGCCTTAGTCCACAAGGTCACGATGGTGCGCGCCACGTCGTCCGGCTGGCTGGTAAAAGGCTGCACTCGCCGCCATTTTGCCTCACCGATGTAGAGCAGGCTGGTTTTCAAGCCCCGGCGGGCGGAGCCTTTGCCGACCGAACGCCACGAACTCGAGCCGGTGGCCGTGGTGCTAACATCTCCGTCCAAGGGACGAAGCCTGTCCACCTTACCATCATATGTTTCGACCCGTCCGCTGTAATCCTTGTCCAGGGTAGTCGGGTCGAACCCCCATTCGATCTCCAGATCCATCTTCTTCCAGCGGTCCGCCACCAACACCTTCACCGCCGGCACGTCATATTCCGCGGCGCTCCTGGCGCCAACAACACTGACAACGATGCCGCAGGTCTCGATGGGCAGGTCATAGAGATAGGTTCTGCCATTGTTGGATAGAGTCGCTTTGATTGCCTTTGGCACGGCGTCCAGGTTGTTCCACCACGAACTGGAGCTGCCTTTGTTCTCGAGGGTGGTGATGGCCACTTCGGCCGGCGCCGGCCGACGTTTGCGGTCGGTGGACCAGGTCAACTCGATTCGTTGCACCGGGCGGATTTCCTCCCACAGCAAGCCGCACAAGACCTGCTTGATCGCCGGAGCATTCACGTCCACGGGCTGGTTCAGCGCTTGGTGGGCATACCACATCAGGGCCAGCCAACTCTCCGGTGGGTTATCCCCGGCCATCCGATCGGCACGGTATTGATAGGCACTCGGTGCGATATCGGCCGGCGTGCCAACCGACGAGCCGAAGTCCTGAGGCGGTGGCAGGGTCAGGGCAGGCCTCTCGAGCACAATCGGGGTAGCGGCCAGGACAGCATCGACGGCGAGCAGGCGGCCAGCCATCAGCAGGCCCAATCGGATCAGTCGTTTCATGGTGTTCAGCAGAAACCTGCGCCGGAGCGTTTTGGGTGTCAACGCTGATTCGCGGGCCTTCTTGGCTCGACCAAACACGCCATCCGCTGTAATCAAGGTGCTATGAAACAGAAATTAACCTCGAGGCGATTGATGCCCGCCATCCGATTTGTGGTGTTTGTTCTCGCCGTGACTGGAGTCGCCGGTTCGGCGGCCCACGCCGTGGCCGCGGTAGCGTCTGACACCTCGAAAATGCCCCTCCCCCTCAAGGCGGTCGGGAACAAGATTCTTAACAGCAAGAATGAAACCGTGCTCCTGCGCGGCGTCAACACCGCCAGCCTGGAATGGACGAGCGATGGTCAAGGGCACATCGTCCAATCCGTGAACACCGCCATCAAGGATTGGGGCGTCAATGTCATTCGCCTGCCGCTGGCCCAGGATCGCTGGTTCGGCAAAGCCCCCGAACAGAAAGACGAAGGCGTGGCCTATCGGGGGTTGGTCAAGGAGATCGTGGATGCCTGCGCCACACAAAGCTGCTATATCGTGCTGGACCTGCATTGGTCGGACTGCGGCGAGTGGGGGACGAACATTGCTCAGCACTCGATGCCCGACCAAAACAGCGTAACCTTCTGGAAAGATTGTGCGGCGGCCTACAAAAATCATCCCGCCGTCATCTACGATCTCTACAACGAACCTCACGACGTCACCTGGGATGTCTGGCTGAACGGGGGCACCATCACGGACAAACCCAATGCCCGGCGCGGCGGCTCACCGCGAACTTTTGAAGCCGTCGGGATGCAGAAATTGCTGGATACCGTGCGCGCCACCGGCGCGAAAAACCTCGTCATCGCGGGCGGCCTGGACTGGGCCTACGACTTCTCCGGCATTCTCGATGGCCGGCAGCTTGCCGACCCGGAAGGAAACGGCGTCCTGTACGCCAACCACGCCTACAACAACAAAGGACATAGTGTGGAGACCTGGATCGCGAGGATGGAGCAAGCGGCGGCCAAACTGCCCGTGATCGTCGCCGAATACGGCGGCTCGGGGGGGCCCAACCGCCGGGCGAGTCGGTCCGGTGCCCCAGCAAGGGCCTCGAGTCCCGCCGGGGATGACTGGCTGTTGCACGTGATGCAAGCCCTCCAAGACCACCACTGGTCCTGGATCGCCTGGGACTTTCATCCTTCCGCCGGCCCGACCCTGATCTCGGGCTGGGACTACACGCCCACGCCGGATTTCGGCGTGTTCGTCAAGCAGGCACTCGCGGGCACCTTGCCCCGCTATACGCCGCCGGTTGCCGGTGACCCGACGACCCTGGCCCCCCAGCCGTCTCCCGCTGTTGCCGCCAGTCCGCCGCCTGCGGCCTCTTCGGCGAGCAACGACGTCACCGGCAAGTGGAAAGCCGAGTTTGACACCCAGATCGGGAAGCAAAGTTACGTTTACGAGTTCAAGATCGATGGGGACAAACTTACCGGAAAAGCCATCGGGGACATTGCGGGAACCAAGTCGGAAACCGAGATCAGCCAGGGAAAAATCAGCGGCGCGGAAATCTCGTTTGTGGAGACAGTGAAATTCCAGGACCAGGAAATTCCGGTTGCTTACAAAGGCAAGATCGTGGGCGACGAGATCAAGTTTACGAGGACGGTGGCCGATACCATCAACGAGGAAATGGTTGCCCGGAGGATCAAAGAAGCGAATGCGAAGTAGGGTGTCCCCTGCCAACTAATCGGACTGACATGAGCAAGCACGACGTAGTCGGATTGGTGGGACTGCTGGTAGCCGCCTCCATGGCCGTGGCCCAACTGGCGCCGCCCATCGTCAACACCACCGGGCAGTACCTCGACTGGGGTGACTACCGAATCGAAGTGAACCAGTATGGCGACCTGGGCCGCAACTGGCCCACGCCCCAGCAGTTCTGGAAAGGCTATGAGATACTGAAAACCAGGGCCAAGGCGAACCCGAACCCGCCGAACACCCTGCCCACCCTCTTGCTCGTCATTCCCCGCGTCCAAGCAACCGCAGTGAAGCAGGATAACGGCAAGGAAGTCGTCGTCGGGCGGAAGACCACCGCGATGACCGCCGCCGAGATCAAGTGGAATCTAGAGCAATGGCGCGAGTTCGAGGACATGGTGTACGTGTTCTCCGGCGGCAATGCCTGGCTGCGGACCGACATCAAAGTCATTGACGAACCGCTTCAGGTCAAGACCGACACAAACTGGGAGTTCTGGGCCGGCCAGCAGCGCGATCTGCTCGACAAGTACCTCCCCTTTGAACGGGGCGATTACCAGAGCTACAACTGTATCTACAACTCGCGCGGCCTGCGCGCCAACCCCCACGGCGGCACCATCGGCGCGGTAGGCGGTATCAAGGGCTGCGGCACCTCCGACAACGCCTTCTACGGCGACGGCCGGCATATTGACGAACGGAGCGGCTACGTCGCGCTGCACGAGTGGCTCAATCAGCAGTGCTCCGCCACCAGCAACATGATGCCGTATCCGGACGGCGAGACCCTCTGGAATAACTACGTCATCCAGAACATGGGATACCGCGAGGACACGAAGCTCAATCCGTGGCCTTGGATCAGCCACCGCCGCGACACGATGACGCAGATTATCCGCCCCACAATGTGGCGACGATGGAGCGCGCTGGATCCGTACAAATCGCTGCCTGTTGGGCGATGGATTCTCTTTGCCGGCCGCGGCCCGGATGCCGCCCTCTCCGTCACCAAAGCCCCGGCGGATCAGGGCAAGCTGATTGAGCGCGGCCTGGATCGCTACGGCAAGATCGGCCTGACAGACCAGCGCGGTGCGAACTCGCCCGAAGTGCCCGGCGGCACGCTCTACTTCCGCACCTACATCGAATCGGACAAGAATCAGGAAGTCCGCCTCTGGACCGGCGCTGATGAGCGCTTTCAGGTCTGGCTCAACGGCGTGATGATCCGCGACGGGTGGGGGTGGAACTACTTCGAAGACGACGGCGCCCTGGTCGAGAAGGCGGCCTATCCCACCCTCAAGAAAGGCGTCAACACACTCGTCCTGGCCTTGCCCAACGAGAACCACAAGGTGGAATTCCGCCTGCGCTTCTGCAAAACGGACGGCTCTGGCGAGCAGCCGGAAGGCGTGCGCGCCTTCCCCCATCTCCCTCCCCAGCAGGAGCCGGTCGCACTGGACGAACCGGTGCCGCACGACTTCAAGAATCCGATCTTCTACAAATGGGCCGAAGTCAATGACGATCCGTGGCTGATGATGCCGCGGCTGGACGAGGCGGCCCTGCGGACTTTGACGGGGATTGAATCGCTGACGATCAAGACCGACGGCACGCCGTGGACCGCCCCGGACGGGACGGAATACAACCCGCCGAGTCAGCACCTGTTTCTCGAGGTGCCGCCGGCGGCGGTGGCGTCGCCCTGGATTGCCGTGCCCCAGGAGAACAGCGCGTCGCTGAACAACGATCTGGACTTCAACTGGAAGTCGATGGCGTGGCTGCGGCTGAAGGATCGCCCGGGACCCAAGGACGTGGTGTTGGTGCGCTTCGACATCGCCGAGCCGCTGCTGCACCTGCTAAAGACCCGAGGCCGGCCGGCGCACGCGAGTATCGTGGGTTGGTTACTGGTAAAGCACAAGCTGGCCTACGTGACCCTGGTAGATCTGGACCTGGATGGCGCACCGCAGAAGCCGCTGGATTTGCTGACCCAACAGCCGAAGTGAAGAAAATCCCCCAGGCGCAATGCCCGCGCTGAACCCCCTCCGCCACAGGCACGTCACATCCGAATCCGACGCGCCCACACCCGACATCGGACACGCCTTCAATCAGCCCCAACCACGCCACCGCCACCACCATCGTGGCGAGAAACGCGGGCATAACCGCCGTGGCAATTTCATGTGACCAATCGCTGAACAGCGACGCCAGGCCGATACCGAGCACGGTGCGGTTCAGCCAGCGACGTTCATTCCGCCCGGAAAGAGCTTCCATCGCTCGCGGAGGAGAGTATGCTGGTGGCACACGTTTAGCCATGCCCGGACGCCGTTCATTTAAGACTGACGAGAGCTTTCTCGAAAAGCTCGCCATTGGTGCTATCGGCGCCCGGGCGGTCTTTGGTGACCTTCAGCGGCAAGGTCACAAGCCAATCGAACTGGAACGCGGCTCGATGGACTACAAGATTTGGAAGAGCATCAAGATCAAACGGCTTCGCGTTCCCGATCTACTCTGCCTCAACTGCGGCACCCGTGTCGAAGCACGTGCCAAGACCCAGCTCGAAATCAGCATGTCCCATTCGCTCTCCGACCCGGAGCGGGGCTGGGACAAGGGGCTGAATGACCGCGATGTGGTCGCGCTTTCCATCTGCACCAAGACGGGTGAAGGCCCGACCGACTGGAAGGCGAACCCGCTGATTCAGTTCGTCTCCGCTGCATCGCTGCGAAAGGCTTTTGCCGAAAACCAGGTTGTCACGGAGAAGCCCAAAGGCGCCGGCGAAGGCTTCGAGTTGCGCGTCACCTGGCCGAGCGCTGTGGCCAGCAGCGACGGCGTCATCAGCGCATTAACAGCCGAGCGGCTCCAGTTCAGACGTGAGCCCGACCAGCGAACAATCTCGCTCGCGCTGACCAAGAAGAACACTGTCCTCCAACCGCTGGTCAAAGTAGGCGACAGAATCCGCGCCGGGCAAATCATCGCGTCAGTCGTCCCCATTGCTTCTGCTTTGCCGTGTTCCGCCGCAGCCGCGCATTCAAGCTTTCTCGAAGCGCTCGCCTCCCCGGCGGTCGCCGACCGTTACACCGCAGCGAAAGCCTTGTCTCATCTTCACGACTCCGCCGCCTCCACCAGCCTCACGCAGCGGATGGCCGACGACCGCGAGCACATCTACGTCCGCCTCGAAGCGGCAGCCGGACTCGCACGCGCCGATGACGCCGCCGGCATGGCCTTCATCCAGCAAATCCTCCAAGGCCAATACCTGGAACATCGCCTTGAAGCCGTCATCATCCTCGGCGAAATCCCGAACAACGAATCACGCAACGCGCTCACGACGGTCCTGCTCGACCAGGCGCAACACCCCGAGATTCGTGCCGGAGCGGCTTGGGCGCTCGGAGAATTGCAGCAACCAACCAGCGTGGACGCGCTGGTTCAGGTCTTCCTCGAACTTGCCGAGCCGATTCGCATCGAAGCCGCCAGAGCCTTGCGGAAAATTGCCGCCACCACCGACACCAGTGTCACCGCCAAGCTCCCAGCCGCGCAGGAGGACCAACGGGCGGGCATCGCGTGGGCCGTCAGCCGTTCAGGCCTAGTCAAGGTTGACGAACTTCTCCCGCTGCTCGTGGACGATGACGCCCGCCGCTGGGTTGCCTACATTCTCGGCACCCAGGACCAGCAAGCCTGCATCGGCCAGATCGAGCAACTGCGCCGCCGTGACCCGGAAGTCTATTTCGCCGTAACCGTCCTGTGGAAGATTCTAGCGAGCTGGGTTTACGACCTGAAGGAATACTGACCATGCTTGGCACTCTGCCAACTCCACTTTACACGACCGAGCGCGGCCAGGCTTACGTCGGCGACTCGCTCGACCTCCTGCCGCGCCTGCCCGCCGACTCGGTGGACCTCGTCGTCACCTCGCCGCCGTTCGCGCTCCAGCGCCAGAAGGAATACGGCAACGAAACCGAAGACGCCCACGTGGATTGGCTGCTTCAGTTCGCCGAGCCCATCAAGCGCGTGCTCAAGCCTGCCGGCAGCTTTGTACTCGGCCTCGGCGGCGCCTACCAGAGCAGACGCCCGGTGCGCTCGCTCTACAACTTCCGCGTCATGCTCCGCCTGTGCGATGAGCACGGCTTCCGGCTCGCCGAAGAATTCTTCTGGCACAATCCCGCCAAACTCCCGTCGCCCATCGAGTGGGTGAACAAGCGTAAAATCCGGACGAAAGATTCCGTGAACACCGTCTGGTGGTTCGCGAAAACCGATATGGTGCTGACAGACGTTCGCTACGGGAGAGATGACCAAATAAACCAAACAGTAATATTTGCGTTTTAGCAGGGAGATGTTAAACACTTTGGCAATGCCGATTGAATCCGAGCACAATGAGCCGCCGCCAGTGAAGCTTTTCCAGGAAACGAGTCACGGGCGCATATTTCTTGGCGACTCGCTGGCGATGTTCCGGGATTTGATCAAGGAGCGAAGTGTTGATCTCATTATGACCAGCCCGCCATTCGGATTGGTCCGTAAAAAAGATTATGGCAATGTGGATGCCCATGAATACGTTGATTGGTTTAAGCCGTTCGCAGAAGCATTTAGGCAGGCTCTCAAGCCTCGTGGATCTCTCGTCATCGACATTGGCGGCTCATGGATTCCAGGCCAACCGACGCGCAGTCTTTACCATTACGAACTCCTCATCATGCTTTGCCGGGAATTCGGATTCCATCTTGCACAGGAGTTTTTCTGGTGGAATCCGGCTCGACTGCCCACTCCGGCCGAATGGGTGACCGTTCGCCGCATCCGAGTGAAAGATGCCATCGATTGCATTTGGTGGCTCTCCCCGACCCCCTGGCCAAAAGCGAGCAACCGGCGGATTCTTCAGCCATACTCTGATAGCATGCGTGTACTGCTTGCGAAGGGTTACACACCAAAGCTCCGGCCATCCGGCCATGACATTTCCGATTGCTTCGGCACTGACAACGGGGCAGCCATTCCACCGAACCTCATTGCACTCGCCCATACCGAAAGCAATTCGACATACATCCGTTATTGCACCGAGAAAGGTTTGAAACCTCATCCCGCCCGTTTCCCAGTTGATCTTCCCAAGTTTTTCGTTCGGATGCTAACCGACGAGGGAGACTTGGTCGTAGATCCGTTTGGCGGCAGTTGCGTCACCGGAGAGGCCGCGGAGAGGTTACATCGCTCGTGGTTCTGTTGCGAAACCGTCGAGGATTACTTGAAAGGCGCATTAGGACGATTCCAGGCACCTCCGCCCGTCGGCTATGCACTGCCACACCAACGGGCCAACGAAGAGTACGCGTTTTACCGGGCGTACAAACCTGGCTTGTTTAGGAATGGCGCAGACAATGAGCCGTTGCCATCCGACGGTGGTGAAAAGCGGCCCGTTTCGAAGTCAAAACCGAATCGGACGCTGGCGCGTCCTCCAATGCAACCAGCTGCCCATCAACTAGCGTTGTTAGAAACTCCACCTCACAGCGGGCGGCGCAAGCGGAGGTAACGCCAGATCGTCTTGGATGCCTTGCGATTATGTCCGGCCGAATTTCAAAAAGCGAGATGATCGACCGCGTGCTGAGCGCCGTTCTCGCATCTGGTTGGGTCAGCATCGTTTTGTCCGAATCGCATCCCTTTCGTGTGACGCTCGTCCAAAGTGAGAGTCGCATCACCATCCTTTGCTACATCTGGAACCTGACCCATGGCGGTTATCCAAGGGACCCCAACGAACTCCGTATCCAGATCACCGGCGTTGACCGGTTTCGTGTTGAATCCGGCGTAAAAACGTTGGTTCTCGGCTGGAGCGATGCCGATAAAATCTTCGCGGGTTTTGATGTGACCAAGCACTTGATTTCAATGGTGGGGCGGTCGCCTTCTTTCCAGATTCGTCGTGAGACTGTGAGCGCTGCCGCCGTGCATGGATTTAGCACGCAAGTGCGCGGGAATCAGGAAATCGCCATTGCCTTCCGCCCTGATTTCTTTGCCACCTACGTTCAGGAGTTGAGAAGCCTGCACGGAACTGCCCAATATGCTGAGGACTTGAAGGTCCTTCAGAAAATAGCCGCCGAACCCATCGACCAGGAAATTCAAGACATCCCCCCGAGCCCGCGTCGGACCGTCCTGCAACAAATTCAGCGGAAAGTTCGTGACCAGCGGTTTCGGAAGAACGTGCTTGCGGCTTACGACCATCGTTGCGCCATGAGCGGCATCCAGCTTGATCTGCTCGATGCCGCGCACCTGATTCCTGTGGAGCACGATAAAGGCACGGACGAAATAAAAAACGGCATCTGCCTGAGTGCCATTCACCACCGCGCCTTCGACCAGGGACTGGTTGGCATTCGAAAGGATTACTCAATTGCCGTAAACGAGCGGCGACTCGGGGAACTCAAGTTAGTCGGTTGGGACGGCGGGATTGACCTGTTCAAGTCCACCTTGCGCGACCATATTCTGCTTCCGGCCAGGCGTCAGATGTATCCCGATCCGGAGTATCTTGTCTTTGGGCAATCTCTTCGCGGCTGGGAGCGCCGCGCACTGGCATAACATGCGCACGCCCAGCCAAATTTATGCGTATGACACGAGCGTCGGTCTGAAACCGCATCCGTTGCGCTTCCCGGAAAAGCCGACGACGTTCTTCATCGAATTCCTCACCGATCCCGGCGACACCGTGGTGGACATCTTCGCCGGCTCCAACACCACCGGCAGCGGGGCGGAGAAACTCGGCCGCGCTGGATGGCTTTCGAGAAAGACCGCACCTACCTGGCCGCGTCCGCGTTCCGTTTCGTGGACGAAACACCCGCCCGAGAACTCGCCGCGCTCTGGAGCCGACTACACTCGGACAATTTGCCAGTGAAGGTGAATCGTCAACAGCGGGAGATGGCCCTCAGGGACCAGCCTCTCGCGTATGGGATAAAGCCCAAACGACGACGCAAGCGCAGTGTTTGAATGTGCGCCTCATCCTATCGCCCGCAGCTAGTCGGCCAAGTTCGTTACCCATTGGCGGCCGGTGGTGACGGATTTGCGAACCCGGCAGAGTAGCACCAGTTGGGAGGCTTTGATCAGGTCGCCGACTTGGGCCAACCGAGCCAAATCTTCTGGCGTTGGCCCTGAGGTCAGTTTGACCTCAATCACTTCGCGAACTGCGGCGATGGT
>Ga0315287_10005896_pt1 | contig 12117 bp, 11 predicted proteins | sample YL17G11_0_MG_FD_205037 | JGI IMG/M metagenome (GOLD analysis project Ga0315287, IMG submission 205037) | Sediment microbial communities from Yellowstone Lake, YNP, Wyoming, USA - YL17G11_0 | ecosystem: Environmental > Aquatic > Freshwater > Lake > Sediment | place: USA: Wyoming | collected...
CTTTATAACTTTCTTCTATATCTTAAAAATAAAAAGTTCATTAACTTTCAACTTTCCACTTTCAACTTTGCACTATCTCTATATACTTATCAATCTACCCGTTTAATCGCCCCTCTCCTGGGGTTAGGCCTGTTTTTGTTGTATTTTAAACCGCTTATCCGTAATCCCAAACATATTATTATTACTTTTCTTACCCTTACTCTTACACTTGCACCCTTAATTATTTCGATCATCAGGTCCGATGCGGCTTCCCGTTTTACCGGTGTCGGTTTCACCTCCGATCCCGGACCGGTCAACCGGATTAACGAACTCCGCGGCCAGCATCCGGGAGGCATTTCAACTGTTTTATCGAAGTTGCTTCATAATCGGCCGGTCATCTACACCATTCAATTTGCCAAAAATTATCTGTCCCATTTTGACGGTAATTTCCTGTTTGTCAACGGTGATGCCATTGCCAGGAACAAGGTTCCCGAAACAGGACTTCTTTATCTGACTGATGTTATTTTGCTCTTTATCGGCGTTATTTATCTTCTGCGTCATCCGGGGCCAAACACCAAAATTATCTGGCTGTGGCTTTTGATTACCCCCATTACTTCCTCGTTGACTTTTCAGGTTCCCCACGCCCTCCGCGCCCAAATGATGGTCTATCCTCTGATTATTATTTGCGCTTTGGGTTTATATAATTTGAGAAAACTAGTGCCCATTGCCTATTGCCTAACGATCTTATTAATGTTTTGGCAAATATCCAGATATTTGCATGAGTATTACGTCCACTACCCCCAAACCTACCCGGCCGCCTGGGAATATGGATTTAAAGAGATGGTCTCGTATGTCAATTCTGTCAAAGACCGGTATGAGAAAATTATTATCACCGATTTTTACGATCAGCCCTATATCTTATACCTGTTCTATTCCCGTTATCCGCCGCAGGGGTTTCAGGGTCAGCATCAATTAACGGTCCGGGACATTTACAATTTTTCTACTGTCCGATCTTTTTCTAAATTTGAATTTACCTCTACGCCTTGGGAAAAAGTCCGGGATATCCATTCCAGCCTGATAGTAGCTGCCCCCGATGACATTCCGGCTGTTGGCGTTCACGTCGTTAAAACCATTTATTTCCCAAACAACCAGCCAGCCTTTAAAATCATATCTAATTGATATTAAATACCTCTCTCCTAACCCCTCTCCTAAAATAAGGAGAGGGGAACAAAGGGGGTGAGGTAATAAAAGTATGAAAAAACCTCACCTTTCCGTCGTTCTAGCCACTTTTAATGAACAGGAAAACCTAGGTCGCTGTCTTGATTCGGTAAAAGATATCGCCGATGAAATTGTTATTGTCGACGGCTCAAGTACCGACAATACTGTCAACATTGCTAAAAAATACGGGGCTAAAACTATCACTACTATCAATAAACCCAACTTTCATATTAATAAAAATATAGCCATTGATGCCGCCAAAGGAGGTTGGATACTCCAACTCGATGCCGACGAAGTCGTCAGCCCGGAATTGGCAATGGAAATTATTTCTAGGATCCAGGATCTAGGATCTAACATCTGTGGCTACTGGATTAACCGGAAAAACTGGTTCCTGGACCGTTTTCTCACCAAAGGCGGCCAGTACCCCGATCCCACCCTGCGCCTCTACCGCCGGGGTTTAGCTCGTTTACCCGCCAAGGACGTACACGAACAGGCAGTGGTCACTGGTTCGGTGGGTCATCTAAAATCTGACCTGCTTCATTACCGGGACACCTCATTCGAAAAATATCTCGACGGTTTTAATCGTTACAGCTCTCTTCTGGCCGGTCAGATGAAAAATCAACCGGTTAATCTTTTTTCCGTTTCCTGGTTTCTGTTTTTTAAACCCGCGTATATATTCCTCAACATTTACGTTCGCCACCGGGGTTTGGTGGATGGTTATGCCGGTTTTGTCTTTGCCCTGTTTTCGGGATTAATCTGGGGAGTGGCTTTTATTAAACACTGGCAGATTAATTATTATCCGGAAAATTCACCGTTACCCCACTTACCGTCATGAAGACCATCGGTTTTGTTACATCCCCATTATCCGACCAAAACGCCGTCCGCGGCGTCGGCTTTTATACCAAAAATTTACTGGCCAATCTTAAACTCCTCGCCCCAAAACACAACATGGAAATAATCGAAACTATCAACTATCAACTATCCACTATCAACTATGATTTATTGCACATACCATACTTCACCCCTTATTCCCTATCAATTCCCTCCGGTATCAAAATTCCCCTGGTCGTTACTATCCACGACGTCACTCCCCTGGAATTTCCCGGACATTATCCGCCGGGCCTCCGGGGTTGGCTTAATCTTCAAATCCAAAAACACCGCCTGCGACAGGCGAGCCGGATTATCACCGATTCTTTTGCCTCGGTAAAATCCATCCATCATTATTTGCAGGTTCCAAACTCCAAGATCAGGTTTATCCATTTAGCCGCTGATCCAATTTACCACCCGATTACCGACCGCCGGATATTATCTCAGGTTAAAGCCAAATATCATCTGCCGGATAAATTTGTTCTCTATGTTGGGGATGTCAATTGGAATAAAAACCTACCCGGACTTACTGCCGCCTGCCTGACTCTCAAGGTTCCTTTGGTAGTTGTGGGTAAACAGGCCCGGGAATTGGAATCATCAAACCTAAACCACCCGGAGTTGGTTCACCTTAAAGATTGGTTTACCGATAAGAATGTTATTCGTTTGGGTTTTGTACCCACGGAAGAGTTGGCGGTTATATACTATTTGGCTGCAGTTTATTGTCAACCCTCATTTGCCGAAGGCTTCGGCATCCCGGTTTTGGAGGCTCTCGCTTCCGGCACACCGGTGGCCTGCAGTCAGATTCCTTCTTTATTGGAGATAGCCGGGGAGGCAGCCCTTTATTTTGACCCCGGTAAACAATCGGAAATGACCAAAGTCCTGCACCAGCTGCTGATTGATTCCCGTCTCCGTTCCCGGCTTCGCCTGCAGGGTCCGGCCCAATCCGCCAAATTCTCCTGGGCCAAAACTGCCGCTCAGACCCTTCAGGTTTACCGGGAATTGCTGGATTAGTATAAAATGGGCAGGCAATGGGTTTTAAACGGATCTTCAAGTACTTCCTGATCTGGCAAACCGTTATCCTTTTTATCGTCAGCTGGTCGGCTAATCTATTTCCACTGCGGACCACCTTTATCGGCGGTGGGGAGCAGGCTTCTTTTGCCAACCCCAAACCGTATCTCCGCAACCCTCACCTCTATTTCCGCGGAAACTTCGACGGGATTCACTACATCGGTGTTTCCCGACGGGGTTATGGCCTGTCCCAGCAGGCCTTTTTCCCTCTGTACCCGAAACTCATGGAATCAATATATAAATTAACCCGGAACACCGTCTTTAACGCTTCATTAATTTCCACAATATTTTTCCTTCTGGCCCTAATCTATCTGGCCAAACTGATCCGTCTTGATTACCCCAAGTCCGTAGCTGTCTGGTCGATCACGGCTTTATTGTTTTTTCCGGTATCCTTTTTCTTTACGGCCGTCTATACCGAGAGCCTGTTTCTATTTCTTTGTGTCAGCGCTTTTTATTACGCCCGGAAGAAGCGCTGGTGGATAGCCGCCATTCTCACTGCCCTGGCCACTTACACCAGATTTGTCGGTATTTTTCTCATCCCTGCGCTTTTGATCGAATTATATTATCAGACAAAACAATTTCGTCTGGTCAAATTACTGCCGTTTTTAATCATGCCCCTGGGGCTTTTGGCTTACATGGTTTATCTGCAAAATACCACCGGTGACCCATTAGCCTTTATTCATGTCCAGGCATCTTTCGGTCAGGGCCGGTCCGATAAAATTATTCTTCTCTATCAGGTATTTTGGCGGTATGCCAAAATGCTCTGGACCGTCAATCGGGCCGACCCGCTGTATATGACTTTAGTTTTTGAAGCTTCCAGTGCGGTAGTTTTCTTTGTCATGTCTTTATTTTTACTTATTCGCTATCGTTTCTCCTACGCGTTCTTCAATTTCTGTTCCCTGATTTTGCCTACCCTGACCGGCACCTTTACCAGCCTGCCCCGGTATGTTTTACTTTGCTTCCCCTCGTTTATCCTTATCGGTCATCTCCTATCCAAATCCCGGCCGGCAGTCAGATATTTATATTTAGGGCTTAGTTTATCCGTGGGGATTCTGTTTTTGGCTTTATTTGCCCGGGGATATTGGGTGGCATGAAAATTAAACTTTTTTGGCTGGCCCTCATAGTACTTACCGTCTTTACCAGATTTTGGCATTTGGATCTTACCGCCCGGTTTATCTGGGATGAATCTTCGGACCTGGTTAAAATTCACCAGTATTGGGTGGAAAAAAGAATCAGTCTCATCGGCCCTGTTTCCGAGGATGGACTCAAAGTATTCAGTTCCCTGTCTTATTATTTGGTCTTTCCTTTTGTCATCCTCTGGAATTTTGATCCCGTTGGTCCGGTAATAGGCACGGCTTTTTGGGGAACAGTATCTTTATTTTTGTGGCTGTTATATCTCAAATCCACTAATCGCTTAATTAACTTAATTAACTTTGTATTTCTTCTTTTCTGGACTCCTTTTCTGACCGTCTCCCGCTGGGCCTGGAATCCCCATCTGGCTCCCTTGTGGATGGCTGTCAGTCTGCTCCTGGCCCGGAGAAACACCTGGCTGTTTTCGCTGTTGGCCGGTTTTTCCGCCGGACTGATGGTTCATCACCATTTTCTGTTTTTCCCCGTTTCCGTCCTGCTGGCCTTGTCCTTCCCCAAAAAATTCTGGGCCCTGACAGGTCTGTTTATTGCCCTTTTGCCTTTCGGTTTGTTTGACCTGACTCATCCTCCGGGTCTGTTTATTACCCGGTTTATGTACTCGGATCTGACCCATCAATCGTTTAACCTGGCCACTTTTATGGGAAGAATTCTGACAAATTTCCGTATCTTCGGTGATTATGTTATCGGTTTGCCGGGATACTGGTGGGTAGTTATATTTCCCTCATGGGCTTTGTGGCTCCATGATCGCTGGCATCGCCGTTCCGATTTACTCATCTCCTTCACCTGGCTCTTACAGCCGGTATTCTTAAGTCTTTTGCCGGCGGCCAACGGTTATTATTTCCTGGCTTCGGCTTTTGGCTGGCTCGTCTGGCTGGTTCACAAACGTCAGGCCAAAATTATTCTCGGTCTCCTGGCCTGTATAAATCTCGTCACCCTTCCGGGTTTGTTGACTACCCGCAGCTGGCAGACTGATATTCCCCTGGTTGGGGATGTAACCGCTATTATCCGTTCTGCCGGCTACCCCAGTGCCAATCTGGCAGTGCTGGCCAGTCCGGATCCGAACACTTACGGCCGCCGCTACCGGGATATGCTGTTACTGCAGGGAATTGTTGTCCCGGCCAAAGAAACCTATTTCGACAGCCCGTATTTACTGGTATTATCCACTTCATCCGAAACCATCGTCAGAAATGACGCCGCCGCGGAAATGCATCCGTTTAGAAGCGGTCGGCTAATTAACCATTGGGCCAGCCTGTCAGGGTGGAAAATTTATTTATTCGCCAAAAATAATCCATGAAAGTATATTTAATCATTCCGGCATATAACGAACCGGGCCGGCTGGAAAAAGTCATTTCCAAGGCAAAAAAATATATTCCGGCCAAAAATATCATCGTCGTCGACGATGGTTCCCAAACTCCGGTGAAATTACCCGGGATTATTGTTCTCCGGCACATGGTCAACCTGGGTAAGGGTGCGGCTTTAAAAACCGGAGCGGATTTTGCTTTTGCCAAGGGGACGGATGCTGTCATCTTTATGGACGCCGACGGCCAGCACGACCCAGGCGAATTACCCAAATTTATTAAATTTCTTTCCCAAGGGTATGATTTGGTTTTCGGTTCCCGGCGGATGCCCTTGCAGACTCCATTTGTCCGCCTGATGGGTAACAAAATTGCCTCTATATATATAAATGTGGTATTCGGAATCTACGTTTCCGATATCCTGTCAGGCTTCAGGGCAATCACCCAAAAAGCCTACGGGGCGGTAAAATGGAACTCACCCCGATACGGGGTAGAAACGGAAATGGTTGCCAGATTGGGCAAACACAAACATCGGTTAAAATACATTGAGTTTCCCGTTGAAACTATCTACATTGACAAATACAAAGGCTTAACTATTATTGACGGTATCAAGATACTTATAAATTCTTTATGGTGGAAGCTTTCCTAGGGATTCAGATTGTGGCTGTCAGTTTTGCCGGCTTTATGGTTTATGTGGCCTTCATGCATTACAAAAGAAATAATATTAAACGGACGGAATTTTTATTTTGGTTGACCGTCTGGACGGTATTCGGCTATTTTGTTCTCTTTCCCAAAGTCCTGGATCCAATATTGGCAAATTTGTTTATCGTCCGGGCCATGGATCTGCTGTCTATTACGGCTTTCATGATTCTGGCTTATCTGGGTTTTCAAAATCACGTCGGTATCAAATCCCTGCAGAAAGATTTAGAGAAAATGGTCCGCCGTAAAGCTTTGGAATATCCCCATGGAAAAAAGAAGTAAATTTTCGGTTATTACCCCGTCTTTCAATCAAGGCCAGTTTATTGAAGCTACCATCAGATCCGTTGTCAGCCAGGATTATCCCGATTGGGAATATATTATAAACGATGGCGGATCCGTCGACCAATCCGTCTGTATCATCAAAACATATACCCGTAAATATCCCCGGAAAATATTTTGGCGGTCCCATCCCGATCGGGGTCAGGTGGCCGCCATTAACGAAGGTTTACAGACAGCGTCCGGGGACATTGTCGCCTATCTGAATTCCGACGATTATTATCTGCCCAGTTGTTTTAAAAAAGTTGCGGACTATTTTGACCGGCACCCCGAATGTCTCTGGTTGGTTGGTAATTGCCGGGTTACCGACCCCAGACTGGGCTGGACTTTTTTCTTAAAGCACCTCTGGCCGGTAGACAAATACTCTTGGGCTCTGCCGGTTTTTAATACCATCAATCAGCCGGCGGTTTTTTTACGCCGGAGTTTGATTAAGAAAGTAGGTCTGTTTAGCTCCGATTATAAATACGCTTTTGATTACGATTATTGGCTCCGCTGTCAAAAAATATCTATACCTCATCGCCTCCGGGAGGGCTTAGCCGTTTTCCGGATTCATCCCCGGTCTCTGGGTTCAACCGGATACAAAATTCAATTTACCGAAGACCTTGAAGTCATTAATAAGCATACTCGGTCCGGTCTGGTTTTACTGATCCACCACATTGGCAGCTTAATGACTAATTTTGCCTATCGATTCCTAAAGTCATGATTAAGCAACTGAAAAACTGTTTATTGATATTGCTTCTCTCTTTTTCTTCTGTTCTTATTGCCGTCTATCCCCTGATATCCGGAGGAACCAAAGCGGCAATATATAGTTTTGAACCGGAAGTTGTCTATATCAGCAATGCCCTCAAATACACCCTGACCCATGAGATTATTTACAGCGACCATCCCGGTACCCCAGCAATTGTTCTAGTTGCCAAAAGTTTTATCCCCCTGAGGTTATATGCCAAATACGTTCTCCATACTCCGTTTTTGAACTGGACAATCAGAAACCAGGCCTGGTTCTATTTTTATTCCCGCCTGTTTCAAGCCGGCATATTCTTTCTGGCACTGCTTTTGTATCTGTATTCAATTCGCAGAGTATCCGGCAGCCTGAAAACAGTCTTTTTTGCCTGGCTGGCCCTGATGTCCTTTTCTTACTTTCTGTATTTAGGTCCGATTATCCAATCCGAACCCACATCATTCCTGATTATTTCTTTTTGGTTTATCTTCTTTATTCCCTTTATGTCCAAACCTTCCCTAAAATATCTTATTCCTTTGGCTTTCTTATCCGGCCTGTCCGTATCCAATAAGTTCACCAATATATCCTACCTTCTGGCCAGTCTGCTTTTCGCCTTTTCTCTGCCGGCAAAAAAAATATCCCGAAGGTTTTACTATCTGCTTGTTACAGGACTTCTGATAGTTACAGGTTTCATTTTTGGTATTTGGCCAGTTCGAAATAACTATCCCTTTCTTATCAACTGGATTATCCGCCTGGCTACCCACTCCGGAGTTCATGGGGGAGGTAGCCCGGAGATTTTTTCACCGGCTATGTATTTTAACTCACTGGTTGGTTTTGCCCAATCGGAAAAGGGAACATTTTTAGTCATAGCCTTTGCTGGTATTGCCCTAATTTATTCCCTGGTCAGAAAACGAATTACCATTAACCACCCCCTGGTATTGTTTTTTGTCAGTTTGTTAGCATGGACGCTGATTATGGCCAAATATCCCCTGAATCACTATCAAACTACGAACGTTCTTGGGTTTATAATCACCGTCTCCGTATATTTTCAGGTTTCCAAAAAATACCTCCGGGTGATTATTGTTTCCTTTCTATTGCTGATAGCCGCGGTCAATTCTTCGAATTACCTCAAAGACAATCTTCGGGAAGTCAAAATGACCTTAGCATTGGAAAACTTTATTAATGATCATCAGGCCAAGATCGCAACTGTTTGGGAATGGGGGAAAAGCCTGGATTTTTCCCTGCTGCACAGCCGCGGCTGGATTGGTAAAACCTATTCGGATTTTCTTGAAGGATATAAACCTCATTTATACGACCTGACCACGGATATGCAGGGCATCAATCTGGCTGCAGGAGATACTAAACCCGTTTTTTCTGTCTGCTGGGATCAGTTATTCATCCAGGGGAGTGAGCTGCAGCGGTTTATAAATCTTTATCCGGGACATCGCCTGGTCGTAACTCCGATACCGGAATCCAAAAGCATGTGGCTGGTTACTTCTTCTCATTGCCTGTGAAACTCCTGATTTACCGGTTATTTAATATTCTTTACGAATATCAGTTCTCAATTTACAAACCCCTGTATTACCTTTACAAAGGCATATCAGATCGCGATCGAATCGTCCTGATAAAAAATATTGTCAGGCCGGGAATGACGGTAATTGATATCGGCGCCAATATCGGTTTTTATACAAAAATTTTATCGCATCTGGTCGGTCCCTGGGGAACTGTTTACGCTTTTGAACCTGACCCGGAAAATTTTTCCCGTCTTTCACAAAACCTGTCGCAATTTCCCAATATCCGGCTGATACCGAAAGCTTTGGGGTCAGAAAATACCACCCTTAACCTTTATATTTCATCAGAGTTAAACGTGGATCATCAGACATATGATATCGGGGAAAATCGCCGGCAGATACCGGTTCCATGTACCACCCTGGACAATTTCCTGGGAACTAAAACCAAATTGGATTTCTTAAAGATTGATATCCAGGGTTTCGACTATTTCGCCCTGTTGGGAGCGGTCAGGGTATTGAAGAGATCTCCCCGTTGTACCATCATGGGTGAATATTGGCCCTACGGGCTGAAAAAATCCGGCATCAAGCCCGAAAAATATCTGCAGTTGATCAGATCCCTGGGATTTACCATCCGGATGTTTGGCCGGGCTGACCCGCATGACAAAAATTCCTACACCGACTTTCTCGCTACCAGGTCTTAAATTTTCCAAAGGCAAACCAGGTCATTTTAAGCAGCAGCCATCCGTGGGTAAAACGGCTGATATTGGTTTTTCCGTAGACTCTTTCCCTGTATCTGATCGGAATCTCGACCACTTTGAGATTTTGTTTTACCGCTCCGAAAATTAAATCATAATCGCCGAACGGATCAAAATCCCCGAAGTAATTCCGATATTTAACTATTTTTTGATAATAAATCTTTAGTATCGCTTTGGTTCCGCATAAAGTATCCTTAAACCGCTGGCCCAGGATCCAGGTGAATAAGCGGCTGAAAATGGTATTGCCGAATTTATTTAATGTCTGCATTGCCTGTTTTTCCATCGGGTATATCAACCGGCTGCCGTTTGCAAACTCACCCTGATTGGAGGAAATAACCTCGTAGAATTTTATTAAATCCCCGGGATCAACCGTCAAATCAGCGTCGAGAATTATTAGCAGTTCACCCCTGGCTTTAGAGAAACCCAATCTGACGGCGTCAGCTTTTCCGATACCTGATTGCTTAAAAGCTCTCACCGATATCCTGCCTCTTTTATCACCCAGTTTTTTTATTTCCTCCCAGGTTCTGTCTTTTGAATGTCCTTCGACAAATACCACTTCCTGCCATTTTCCGAACTTGGGTATACTTTTGACTATGTTCCGGATATTTCCTTCTTCATTTCGGGCCGGGACAATAATACTTACGGAATAATCCGTTCTTTTTTCCGGTTTAATTCTGGCGATCACCCAGGTGGTTAAACAAAGAGAATTAATAATCGGCAGCGGGGCCGCCCATTTATTCAGGACATCTGTTATATAAGGAAAATCCACCGGAACGAGCATTCTTTTCTGTTGGGTAATTACTTCATACCCAGCTAATTCCAAAAGATTGGAGATATCCTGGTTATCCAACCAATTTTGATTCTTTACTTTTTTTCTCCAGCCCATGGCTGAGGCAAATTTTAGAATAGGTTCCCATAGGTGGTTGTAATAGGTAATCACCACTCTGGTTTCCGGGGTACAGAATGTCTTTAAATGTTTCAGTGTCAGCTGGACATCCGTTAAATCCCCGATGATATTATTCAGTAAAATATAATCGTATTTGGTCTTGCTCTTTTCAATTACTTGATGTTCATTTTCAACTTTCAGAATCCTGCATTTTTCCGGAATAATAAATCGAATTAATTTCTCCAAGTCCCTATAGTAATACTCGTGCATGGACAAATTCTATCAGCTAAAATACAATTCACAACATGGCCGTTCTTTTAAGTATTGTTATCCCCTGTTTGAACGAGGAGCAAACAATCGGTCGGGTTTTAGAGGATGCTCTTCATTACGCAAAAAAATACTTTCCCCAAAAATATGAAGTCATAGTTTCAGATAACGGCAGTACTGACGCCAGTCTCAAAATTATTAAAAAATATCCGGTTAGATTGATAAAAGTACCGGTCCGGGGATATGGCGCCGCCCTGCATTGGGGAATAATGAACAGCCGTGGTCAGTACGTCTTATTCGCTGATGCGGATTTAAGTTATCCCTTTTTAAATCTTCCCGGATTTAAAAAACTGATTTACGAACATCCCGATTTGGTTACCGGTTCGAGACTGGCCGGTAATATTGAACCCGGTTCCATGCCCTGGATTCACCAGCATGTTGGCACTCCCTTTTTAACCTTCTTGATCCGGTCAATTTACCATCTGCCGATTACCGATTGTACTTCCGGTATGCAAATGATCAGACGTGATTTTTATCCCCGGCTTAATATGCGGAATGCCGGCATGGAATGGGGGAGTGAATTAATTATCAAAACGGCTTTAAACAAAGGCCGCCATATTGAAGTTCCCATAGAGTTTAAAAAAGACCAGCGAAATCGTGCTCCGCATCTCTCCCGCTGGTCGGACGGCTGGAGATACCTGAAAGCGATAGTTCTCATCAAACCCTCATCATTGTATCCGTTTATTGTAATATTTCCGCTTTTGGCTTCAGTTTTATATCCGCTGAACTTTAGCCTTTCATTTTTATTCTTTTCCCTCACCTACATTTTAATCCTCAGTCTTTTGGCTCTTCATCTGATGGGTTCTGTTATCGAAAAAAGGCATACCCCATTATCGCGTTTCTTAATCCATTTCAGATTAGTTCCCATAACTATTTTTGGTATATCCATAATCATTATTCTGGCAATATTATTGCCGAACGACAGACTGGGTATGAAACTTTTCCTGGTAAACTTAATCGGTATTAGCTGTATGTGGATATTTTTAATTGAAACCATAAAGACACATTTAGTAAATCGTTTACCGGAAAATATCCATTAATGACATTAATAGAAAAAAAGATCAGATATTATTTGGAAATCATACCGATTTCCGGAATCATATCAAATTGGCTGATACTGTTCCTGGTTTACTTCCGATTGGTGAAGCGAGCAACTCTCAAGCTCAAAACTGGGGAAAAGTTTATTATCTCCCATTTCCTGGATGCTTTGACAATAAAGGAAGTATTTTTAGACCGTGATTACCAGCCGCAAAATATATCACCGAAAACGATTATTGATATCGGCGGAAATATCGGCACTACATCCGTA
>Ga0315287_10005897_pt1 | contig 12116 bp, 14 predicted proteins | sample YL17G11_0_MG_FD_205037 | JGI IMG/M metagenome (GOLD analysis project Ga0315287, IMG submission 205037) | Sediment microbial communities from Yellowstone Lake, YNP, Wyoming, USA - YL17G11_0 | ecosystem: Environmental > Aquatic > Freshwater > Lake > Sediment | place: USA: Wyoming | collected...
AGACCAGGAAGGTGATGCCGATGGCGAGGCTACCCGAGCGCGATACGCTGAGTGGTACGGCGATCGCGATCAGCGCGACTCGGAGCCAGGCGAACCTCGGGTTGCCCTTTGGGTGAAGCGCGTAGTGTAACGCGATCGGGAAAATGATGCCGAGAACGACCCCGAACTCGATGGGATGGCTCGCCGTGCCCGACACCCTCGCGAGATCGCTTCGCTCCTGGTTGCCCTGGAAAACGGAGTGCTCGGTGAGCAGCGGGAACCTCAGGACGCGAGACAGGTCGAACCGGGTGAAGAACTGCAGTATGCCCACCGCGGCGAGCGCCGCGCCGCCAGTCGTCAGGCGCCCCATCAGCGTTTCGAAGCGTTCGCGACTCGGTATGTAGTCGGCGGCGAGGAGCAACGGCCCGAGCAAGCCAAGTAGCAGAATGATCCCTCGGTCGGCCGATCGGCCCTCCACGGCGTCGATGCTTCGCACGAACGCGGCCACGTAGCTGACCATCACGGCGAGGAGAAAGGCGATCGCCGCAATTCGCACCTGGTGCACCCCGGGGTCGCGGGGGCGGTTCCGTGAGACGCTTCGGACGCCCCACCAGCCGAACGCCACCACGCCGACGAGCATCGACGGGCGCCCGGCCGCGCCGAGAGGACCGACGACGAAGTTGGCGGGGATGACGAAGACCGCCACGAGGAAGATGGTCAGCAGGCTGGTGGCATCGAACGACTGCTTCGTCACCGCCGTTCCGTCGGCTTTCACCGGTGGTCCTCTCGCCGGAGTTCACGGAATGGAAACCCGAATGCTAGCACTCGGGCCATTGGCGCCCTAGGGCAGCGATCGCCACGTGCACAGTACCAGCGGCGCGGTTGACTGGACACCGCCTCGTGGTGGACGATGGGTGATCGTGGTGACCGAGGCGGCAGGGGGCGAGCAGGCGTGACGGTCCCGGATGATCCCGTGACGGTCCCCGACCATCGCGGGGTGATCGACTGGGGCCGAATGGTGGTGTTCTTCGGTGGTACTTCGTGGGATGGCAACCGGTTTCCCGACCAGCACATCGCCGAGCGCCTGTCTGCGTGGGTCCCGGTGCTCTACGTCGATCCTCCGGTGGCGGTCTACTCCCCCCATTCCGGCTGGGCCGCAGTGCACCGCCCCCGACTCGTCGGGGACCAGATCGCCCGGTTCACTCCGATCGTCCTACCGGCCAAAGGGCGCGGCCCGATGCGATCCGTCACCGCCGCGCTCGTCCGCCGCCAGGCTGCCCGAGCGGTGCGGGATCTCGGAGGCTCGGCCCACGTGGTGGTGGCGGCCACCCTGTTCCCGGTCTTCGGCACCTGCGGTGAGCGTCGGCGCGTGTTCTACGCAACCGACGACTTCCGAGCCGGCGCGTCCCTGATGAACATCCCGGAGTCATGGGTCCGCCAGCGCGAGGTCCAAGCAATTGCCCAGGCCGACGTCGTCGTCGCCGTCTCCGATTACCTCGCCGACGCCTTGCGCAGCCGCGGCGCTGCTCACCCGGTGGTCATCGAGAACGGCGTTGACCACACGTTGTTCGCGACCACCGACGAGGCCGCGACACCGGGCGATGTCACGCTGCCCCGCCCGATCGTCGGGTTCATCGGCCACCTCTCCGACCGGATCGACCTGGCCATGCTCGAGGCCACCGCGGGCACGGGTTGCTCCCTGCTCCTCGTCGGGCCAAAGTCGATCGGGTTCGAGATGGACCGCATGGAGCGCCTTCTGGACCGGCCGAACGTGCAGTGGGTGGGCGCCAAACCGTTCGACGAACTGCCCTCATACCTGAAGGTGATGGATGTCGGCCTGCTCCCTTACACTGACACCGAGTTCAACCGGTCGAGCTTCCCCCTCAAGGTGCTCGAGTACCTGGCCGCCGGGCGGCCCGCGGTGGTGTCCGATCTCCCGGCCATCCGCACGCTCGGGGACACCGTCCACATCGCCGCCGACCCGGATGCCTTCGCGATCGCCGTGATCGAGGAGCTCGAGGCACCACCGGACCCAGCAGCCCGGTCCCGACGCATCGCCGCGGCGGCGGACCGTTCCTGGGATGCCGCGGCTTCGAGGTTCGCCGAGGCCATTGGGGTTCGATGACGGGGTGTCACCCGGTGGGCGACGGTCCCCGGGCGTCCCGATAGGCGGACTCGAGCCAGGCGGCGGCGCAGGCCCACGTGAGCTCGTCACGGTGGGCCAGGACCTGTGATCGGATGCGGATGCGGAGCGCAGCATCGCCGGCCAGTAGCTGGAGGTGTCCCGTCAGCGCGGCTACATCGCCGGCCCGGTGGACGAAGCCGTGCACGCCGTCCGTCGCTACCGCGCCAGTCGCATCGGAGACCAGGAGTGCACATCCGCTGGCCTGGGCCTCGTAGGTGACGAGAGCGCTCCCCTCCTCTACCGACGGCAGCACGAGTGCGTCGGTGTCGCGCAGCAGGGCGCCGACATCATCGGTGAACGGGCGGACCTCGACGCTCGGGTGATCGAGCGCGCCGGCGATGACCCGCAGATAGTCGGGAACGATGCGACCGCTCACGATGAACCGCGCTCCGTGCTCGGCGACGCCGGACGCGTGCCAGGCCTCGAGCGCGTAGTGCAACCCCTTCCGGGGTTCGCCGGTGCCGACGAAGGCGACGGTGAAAGGTCGGTCGGGGCGCGCCTCGTCGGGCCGTGGGAACCGGGCCGGGTCGAAGCCGTAGCGATGCCGCAGGGTGCGGACCGTGGGCCCGGGTCGCTGGGAGAACGACCGCTCGACGAACTCGGACGGCACGAGCACGGCCGCGGCCGCGTCGAACTCCGCCTCCTCTCGCGCCAGGCGCTGCTGGTCGAACCGGTGTGACGCTCCCCGCGGAAGCGCGACCCCCAGGCGCGCCGCCTCGTCCGCGGCGAGGCGGTAGGCGACGGCGGTGTAGGCGTTCGGGGACTCGCGCAACCCCGCAACGCCGATCTCGCTCGCGGCCCGGAACGTCGACGCGGCGGCCAGGGGCCACGCGTGCACCACGTCGTACCGGTCAGGCGATCGACGCAGCGCGAACGCCACCCGCTCGTCGTGGTACCGGTACGCACGGTCGGTGCCGAACGCACGGTGCGGGATGCGTCTGCCGGCCACGGCCATCGTCTCGATGACCCGGGCAGAACCGGGGACAGGAAGCGAGAGGCTGGTGCAGTACACGGTCACCTCGACCCCCCTGTCAGTCAGGCCGCGCACCTGATGCAATGCGGCCGTCCCGATGCCCGGGCCACCGAGCGGATGCGGGAAGCTGTAGAGCACCCGCAGTCGGTCGGCGCCAGCCAGATGCTCAACCATGACAGGAGCGATCATCGCACGTTTGCCGAGGGCCCGCCGACAGCCCCTTCGCGAGCAGCGCGATGCGGACTAGGGTCGTTCCGCCCACAGGCGAAAGGACGGAGCGTTGGCGGCCCTGGGAACCAAACAGAGCTGGAGCTACTACCGCCGAGAGTTCGGCGTGTACCGACGTGAAGTCCGGACACGGCGTGACCTCCAGAGTCTGCTCAAGGTGCGGCTGGCTCAGAGCAAGGTGGGCGGGATCGTCTGTCCCCGCCCGACGACCGTGACGGTCGACCTCGCCTCACTCGGGGTGGTGTCCCTGCGGAGCCACACGACAGACATCTCGGTGCTCTCCGAGCTCGTGGTGTCCGGCACCTACGAACCCGCTCTGGCCGCGATCCCAGGCCCGGTTCGTACCATCGTCGATCTCGGGTCCAACACGGGGCTCGCCGCCCGCTGGTTCGAGCGGGCCTTCCCCGGGGCGCAGGTCGCGTGTGTCGAGCCCGAGCCCGGCAACGTCGACATCCTCCGCCGCAACGTCGCGGCGCTGACCTCGCCGACCGTCATAGCCGCCTGCGTCGGCGGGTGGCGCCGGCGGGTGACGCTCGACGCGACCAGAGGCGAGTTCATGGTGACTATGTCCGAGCTCGACGACGAGCACGTCGGCACGGTCGACGTCGTCACCATGGAGGATGTGCTCGACCAGGCCGGCATCGGCGAGGTCGACCTGCTCAAGTGCGACATCGAAGGCGCTGAGCGCGAGCTGTTCGCGTCATCCCAGTCGTGGATCGGTCGCATCGACACGATCGTCGTCGAGTGCCACGGCGACTACCGGGCTGCTGACCTGGTGGCCGACCTGGCCGACAACGGCGCGGTCTACGAGGTCTGGCAACTCGACCCCAACCCCGCGTTCGACAACGAGGTCGCCGTCCTGCAACGCGTCCTGAAGCCCACCGCCCCGAACGAATTGAAGCGCTCGGCCGAACCGCGAGGTTGACCGATCCACCGAAACAGCCTGCTCCTCTTCGAACGCCACGCCCTACCGCTTATCAAGCCCGGAGACCGCGTCCTCGAGCTCGGCGCCGACGGCTTTCCGTCCACCTACCGCCAGGCGGTCGGTGTGGATGTCGCCTGCTGGGACACGCTCGACTTCGGCACCGACGACCGGCTCACCTTTCAGCTCGAGGACCCTTACGTCTTCCCGGTCGCCGACGCGTCCTACGACGTGATCGTGTCAGGTCAGGTCGCCGAGCACGTTCCGAAGTTGTGGCGATGGATGGTCGAGGTGGCGCGGGTCTGTCGACCGGGCGGCATCGTCGTGACGGTCGCTCCCGTGAGCTGGCCCTACCATGAGGCGCCCCAAGACTGCTGGCGCATCTATCCCGACGGCTTCCGCGCCCTCTACGAGGATGCCGGCCTCGATGTTCTGGTCGCCGAGTGGGACTCGGCTGATCTCGACGGGCTCCGGGGGCGGCTGCCCCGACGCTTCCGGGGCAAGCGGGGCTGGTCACAGCTCGCCGGACTCATGCTGCTGCTCCACGATCGGTTGAAGCTGCCGATCGAAGGCGCCTTCGACACCATCGCCATCGGACAGCGACCGGTCGAAAGCGCCTGATCCGTCTCCGGACGGAAAGTCGCCGCCCGACTGCCCGGGCGGCGACATGTCAGCTGTTGAGATCGTGAGGCTGGATCAGATTCCCGCCCCGCTCTCGTACCAGACGTTGCCCGACATCGCTGGACTGCTGCAGGTGAACGGCCCGAAGTACCCCCCCCGGTTCGGGTAGTAGTCACACCCTCGCGGGCGATCCATGCAAGCGTTACATTGTGGAACCCGACCGAGCAGGGAGCCTGCCGTGACCAACCCGACCCATGAGCCGCTTCGTTGGTCCGACTTCGCGCTCGACCCCATGGAGTCCCGGGTCATCGAGCGGCGACAAGCCTTGTTGGCGGCCGCCCGTCAAGCTCCCGTGCCAGACCGCATCGCTTATCTTCGCTCACTCGCGAGCGGAAAGCGGGTTCTCGACCTGGGAGTCGTCGATCACACCTCACGCACTGATCGCAGTGAGTGGTGGCTGCATGGGCAGTTGGCCGAGGTCGCCGGAGAGCTGCTCGGGATCGACATCGTCGCCGATGAGATCGAACTGCTGAAACAGAAGGGCTTCAACGTCGCCTGCATGGATGTGACGGCTGGCATGCTGCCCGAGGGCACATGGGACCTTATCGTCGCGGGCGAGCTAGTCGAACACCTCGGCAGTCCTGGTGGCCTGTTCGAGGCTGCTTCAGCCCTGTTGGCCGAGGATGGGACCTTCGTGCTTACCAGTCCGAATCCCTATGCGCCGTGGAGGGTCTACCAGAACCTTCGCGGTCGACCCTATGAGAACGCCGATCACGCGTTGTTGCTCAGCTCGTGGGGAATCACCGAACTCGCCGAGCGCTCCGGGCTGCGGCTTCGCTCGTTCCGTGGCATCGGGGCCCGTCCAGTTGGCTGGAAAGCTCGATGCCTGGACACCGCGGTGCAGCGCCGTTGGCTGCCGTTCGTGCCCGAGGCGACCTGCGAGTCGCTGATCTACGAGATCGTTCGGGCATGACCACACGGAACGGGTCAGCGGTCGGTCCCGGCGAGTCCTTGCCATCATGCTGGTGAGAGACCGACGGGCATCGGGTGGCTAGGAGACTGCTTGAGCAATCCGGCGTGAGCGGTCCGATTCGCGTTCTGGTTGCGGATCGAAAGAATGGGGGAATGCAAGGTTGGGTCTGAGCTCGCCGGACTCATGCTGTTGCTCCACGATCGGTTGAAGCTGCCGATCGAGGGCGCCTTCGACACCATCGCCATCGGACAGCGACCGGTCGAAAGCGCCTGATCCGTCTCCGGACGCGAATGTCGCCGCCCGGGTAGCCGGGCGGCGACATGTCAGCTGTTGAGATCGTGAGGCTGGATCAGATTCCCGCCCCGCTCTCGTACCAGACGTTGCCCGACATCGTTGGACTGGTGTAGGTGAACGGCCCGAAGTACCCGCCGTTCGGGTAGTAGACGGTCGAAATGCGATTGTTGGTCGCCGCCGCCTGGTTGCCCAGCCCTATCGCGAACGACGCACCGGCGACGAGGTTGTTGTCGATCACCACGTTCGAGTGCGATTGGCCGGATACCCAGATCGCCGAGTTGGCGCCTTCGACGTTCTGCATGATCGCGTTGTGGCGGATCAGGATGTTGTCTCCCCACTCGGCCTGAATGCCGTCCTGGTGCGCTCCCTGGGCGATGAAGTTGGTGAAGTCGTGCATGTAGTTATCTTCGATGACGTTGTTGCCGTTGGCGGCCAGACCTTCACCGTAGTGGTGGATGTTGCACCGGCGGATCGTGTAGTTGGCGAAGGCCACCGCTGACTCGGCCCCTGGGTTGCCAGTGCCGTCGAGTTCGCTGTCCTCGATGACGAGCCCACCCATGCTCGGGTCCTGCCAGATCGCCTCGCCGCCCGGGTTGCGCACCCGGACCCGACGGATGGTCACGTTGTTGTGCAGGACCCGGATCGAGCCGTTCACGTCGAGGGCGTCGATGACCTGACCGTCACGGGTCGTGGCGAAGCCGCCGACGCTGGCGAGAGCGACGCCGCCGGGGACGCCGGTGTTGGCGGCGCTGGGATAGCCCGTCGTTGCGACGACTGGCGCCTTTGTGGTCGTGGTGGTCGGCGGTGCGGTGGTGGTCGGCGGTGCGGTGGTGGTCGGCGGTGCGGTGGTGGTCGGCGGTGCGGTGGTGGTCGGCGGTGCGGTGGTGGTCGGAACCGTCGACCCGTTCGACGTGCCGAGTACTTCGATACCCGAGATCATCGCGTCTCCCACCAAGGAGTCGAAGCGGAGGTTGAGGGTGCCGTCGGTGACGTTGGTCTTGAACGTCTTCACGAGGGCGTTGGCGGGACCGGCCTCCGCGGCCACGTCGACGTTGTCGAGCACGGTCAAGCCCTCAGACCTCACGTTGAAGACCCGCTTGCCCTTCGAGGTGAAGGCGGTTTCGGCGAAGTGGAGCCTCACCGTGTAGGTGTCCGCGGGTACCTTGAAGCTGTAGCCCCGCATGCCCCAACGGTTGTTATCGTAGATCGGGTCGTCCAGGGTGTTGCCGATCGGCAAGGTGCTGGCGAACGTGCTGCCACCGGCGAAGTTGGTGTCGGCGCTCCAGGTCTGGCTGGCCTTGTCCGTGTAGGCGCTGGTCGACGCCACCCGGATCCGCTTGGCGAAGGCCGGCTTCGTACTGTCGACGCTGGTGGTGGTCAGCCGGTCGACCTGGATGGCGGAGACCATGGGATCCTCGACCAGGGCCTGGAAGCCGAGGTTCAGGGTGCCGTCCTTGACCGCCACGTCGAACTGTTCGATGTGCGCCGTGGCGAAGCCAGCCCGGGCGATCGCATCGAAGGCCTTGATCTTGGTTGCGCCCTCGGCCGTGATGTCGAAGACCCGCTTACCTTCGTCGGCGAACACGACCTCGGCGAAGTGGAGCGTCACCCGAAAGGTGCCGGCCGAGGGAACCGGGACGTTGTAAGCCGTCATCCCCCAGCGGTGCCGCCCGTACATGACATCGTCGGTTGTGTTGGTGACCGAGTCCCTGATCGGTCCTGAGCCCGTGCCACCTTGGTAGTACCGGTCGCTCAGCCAGGTGGCCCCGCTGCTGTCCCGGTAGTCGGACGGGCTGGCTGCCGCGATCCGTATCGTCCAGGAGGGCGCAGCCGACGAACTTCCGGTCAGGGCGAGGGCCGCCAGCACGGCGGTGATCACAACTATCGAGATCAGGCGTGTTCGGGACGAGAACATGCGGAACTCCTAGGGGGTTCAGGATTGGCCCGTGGGCCTGTGTAGAGGTGAGTCTCGGCTTGGTCTGGTGCGGGCTTGAGTCATTTGGCCTAGAGGATCTGAGTCTCCTGGGGGGGATCCGACGACTTCGGTGAAGCTGATTATGTCGGGTTCGTTACAAGAAAGACATCTAGTGAATGCCTCTCGACTGCTAAGAGAGCTGCCAACGACTGCATTGAGTGGTGATAGGCCAAGGTTACTGTAAACGAATCGCAATATTAGCGGGTGGATTGTCGCGTTGCCGTTCACCCGCCGAACGGCACAGGAGCGTTTTCGGCGGGTCGCGCCGGTCTGGGCCACACGGCCCCCCACGCGGAGCCTGATGTGACGATCCGGGCAACAACGACCGGCAACCGGTCCGCGCCACCGGCGGATCGCCGTTGCGTCGTGGCTCGGTGGTCGGCTCGGCCGGCGGAAGGCGACCGAGAAGCCGTCGAACCGAGTCTGGTCGCAGGTGTTCGCCATGCCGTAGCTCGTTGCGTTCCGAATTGTGGTGGTGTCGACGAATCGACGAGGCACCGTGCCGTTCACAAGACACGCGATGCTGCCGTCGAGTGTCTTGCAGGATCTGCACCACGTCCCCGGCGGCCACGATTGGTGGCGCCCGCTTCTCGACCGGCACGGGTGGCAGGAGCGAGCCTGCGGCGACGAGCGGCAGCGTGTTGTGCCCGCCGGAGAATGCCGCCGAACCTTTGGTACCAGCCGAACTCGGTGTGCCGCAACACGATCCACTGCCCGGCCCCAGCTCCGCCAACCAGGCCTGCACGCCGGCCGTCTCGCTGCTCGTGTCGACCACGATCATGCCGTAGCCGGGGGTTGACTTGCATGCCGCTCGGCCGATGTTCGCCCATCGGAGGTCATCCCAGATCCGCCAGGGGACAAGGACGCCGACCTCGGGGACGCCGAGGTCGAGCGAGGCATCTGGGCCGCGTAGAAATCCGTATTCGGCTCACCCTGGACCCCAGAGTCGATGACCATGCCGTTGAACCTCGGCACGGTGGACCGGGTTGCGAAGCCGAAGCCGGTCGCGTCCATGAACGCGACATCGCCGATATCGATCACGTGCTCGTCGTTTACATAGACGTAGATGTGGTCGTCAGACCGGACCACGAACTTGCTGGCGTCACCGTCGTGTGGCTGGACGAGCGCTCGGTGGAAGCTGGCACCCATCGGCTGCTCGACACAGTTGACGCCCTTGGCGGGTCGGTAGTGGTCGCTCCAGGGGTCGGTGCCGATAGGGAAGCAACTGGCGGCATCGACGACGCGCACGGCGCCCCAGAAGTCTTCTGATGCCCCGAGCTGACCGTCACCTCATGGGTGCCGAACGGTAAGCCGGCATCGGCGGCGGCGATGTTCTTTGGGGACCCGGTCGGCTGCGCCTTGCCCGGGTAGATCCTGATCCCGAACTTCTGCACCATTCACGGCTCGCCGGTATCGGTGAGCCGCGAATGGTGCCGGGCGGCACCACCCGATCGAAGTCGTCCCGGACCGCCGTTGTCGGAGGCGTCGGGAGCCGGACCGTGGTCGCGAGGGTCACCCCATCATTGGCAGGGTCGGCATTGAGGCCGTCACGTCCGGAACGGACGATCGTCGTGACCAGCCCGAGCCGGGCGGCGTCGGAGCCTGGACGACCGCGGTGATCGATGCACCCGTGTCGATCGTGCCGAGTGCGTACGAGGAGGTCGCTTCCGTCGCCGGACGGGCGCCGAGGGCGGACGAGACGGATTCGACGATCATCTCAGCGGGCATCTCACCGTGGAGCTCGCTGTTCTCGGGTCGGAGCGGAGCCTGCGTTGACAACGGTCGCCGAGAATGCGACGGGATTTCCCAACTCGACCGACCGGTGGCCGCTCGGTGCTGCGAGGAGGTTCGGCTGTACGGGGAGCTCATCGACCTGGAAGTCGTCGAACCTCGCCAGTGGCGACTGGAACGCGGCGAGTCCGTGACGCGTGGCGGTGCAGTTGGTGTCATCAGTGGTGCGCGTGACCAGGACGCCGTCGACCGAGCAGGTGATGGACGGGCTGTTCAACCGGCAGCTCAAACGTTCGCCGGGTTCCGGGGGAGGCATTGGTCACGAGCTGGACCTGGGCAGACCCCGACACGCCGTTGCGCACCTGCTGCAGGACGAAGACCCGCCCGCCACTCAACCGAAGCGCCGGTAGTTGCCACCGGCGGGGAGCCGGAGGATCAGCCAGGGCTCGGCCCTGGGGGCGGCGGTGGTGAAGGACACGGTTCCATCAGCGTGAGCGCTCTCGATCGACGCGGGCCCGTACCCGTCACCGAGAGATGCCTGCTGACCGACAAGGCTCAGTGGACCCGAGTGGGTGGCCCACGCCTGACCCGATCCGACCACGCCCAGCCCCACCGAATCGGGTCGCTCGGACGAGTCGAGCACGACGGTGCCTGGCAGCCGTGGCGGAGGCTCGGAGGTGACCTAGATGATCGCACCGGTCGCGTCGTTGGCCGGGCCGGCGTCGGTGGCCCTGTCCTCGGCACGGACCGCGATGGGCAGCGCAGCGTCGCGTCGGTGTGCGTGTAGGCGCCGCGACTGGATGACCCCGACACGGCAGTCATGCCTGGGGGGCGTCCACATGACTCCGTCCATGCTGCCGTCATGTGGAGGTCGAGCTGGAGCACGGCCTCGCCGACGCGGAAGTCGTCGACGCTCGCCTGGGAGACTGCCAGATCGCCAGGCCGTGACGGGTCGCGGCACGATCGAGCCCGTCGCCCGCGCGCACCACGAGCACCCTGTCGACCGAGCAGGCGATCGACCTCGAGGTCAGGCGGCCGCTCCACCGGTCGCCGGCCTCGGGCACGACGGTGGCCCGCACCGATCCGTGGCCCAGCACCGCCTGCCCTCCGACGATCGAAGGGTTGACCGAGTGCGCCGCCCATGGCTGACCGGTTCGGGTCTTCCCCAACCCGGGGCATCGGCACGCTCGAATCACCCGAATGCCATCGAGTGTGGTGGTGTCGGCGGGTCGGCAGGCGGCGAGCAGCGGCACAACGATCGCCAAGCGATCAGCGCGACGAGTCAGTGGGTGCGAGGCCGACCCCTGCGCATCACCAACGCCCTTCTCATCAGCGCTGTCGTGCTGTCCTCGACATCCCCAACGTCAATTCCCACTCGCCTCGCCGCGTGGTGCCGGCACCAGATCAGGGGTGCGATTCTTCAAGAGGTGGCCACCCGCGTCTGTCTCGCCGGGGTGCGGACGATCGTTCCGGATGCCAAGACTCGGAGATGACCACGATCCGTCGCGCCTTCGCGAGACTAGGGCGACGCCTCTCCGGGATCCGCTCCCGACTGCTCGGGTCCCGTTCTCGAGCCGTGCCGGCCGGACCAGCGACCGGGCTGCGCCTCGGCACCGAGGCGGCGAGCGCCGACTACTTGGGGGGAGCGAACGAGGTCCCCGTCCAGGAGGCGATCCGCGACGGCCTCGTCCCTGGTGCCGCCTTCGTGACGTGGGAGCCAATATCGGTTACTTCTCGCTCATGGCGGCACGCTTGGTCGGACCGACCGATCGGGTCATCGCCTTCGAGCCGGTCGCCGACAACGTGGCGGCCATCCACGCCAACTCCGACCGGAACAGGTTGAGCATCGAGGTGATAGCCGCCGCCGTGGGCGAGGAGCACGAGGGAACCGTCCGGCTCTGGTCGACGCAGCACCCGGGTGGGGCCACGATCTCGAGCGCCGACGTCCCCCTGACGTCACCGGGTACACCGATGTCGAGGCGGTGTCGCTCGACGGGCTGCTCGACGCCGGGCTCCTCTCGGTGCCGACCGTCATGAAGATCGATGTCGAGGGGGCCGAACTCTCGGTGCTCCGTGGCGCCAGGATGCTGGTGGCGTCCCATCATCCACGCCTCGTCATCGAGATCGACGACCCGACGGATGGCGGCCTGGCGTGGAAGCGGGACGCCGTGATCCAAGAGCTCACCGATCATGGCTACGAGGTCGAGACGCTGCCGCCGTCGTACGCCGGGAGCG